>Ga0326727_10019234_pt1 | contig 13773 bp, 13 predicted proteins | sample MB2enrmetagenome_FD_207643 | JGI IMG/M metagenome (GOLD analysis project Ga0326727, IMG submission 207643) | Lab enriched peat soil microbial communities from McLean, Ithaca, NY, United States - MB29MY | ecosystem: Environmental > Terrestrial > Soil > Wetlands > Peat | place: USA: New York... | reverse complement strand
TTGTGGCTCTGCAAAAAATGGCCGAAGAGATCCGCGTGGCCGAAATCGAGCGCTTGCACAACCGGCTGGGCGCGCTCACAGAAGAGCAGTTGGCCGCCGTCGAAGCGCTCACGCGCGGGCTCGTCAACAAGTTTCTGCATCCGCCCATGCAGGCGCTCAAGCAGGCGGCGCGCGAGGGCGACGAGACGCGGCTCGAAGTTTTGTGTGAAGAGTGGTCGGTTTCGATGGCTGCGCAGGCCGAGGCGCAACGCGACAGTGAGCCGGCGAAATCTTCGCCCGAGCGCCCGAGCGCCCAGGGTGACCTCGAGCAAGGTGTTGACCGGCGCGCTGCCAATTTCAGAGTCTTCGAGGGCGGCATGGGAGCGCGCAAATGAAGCTGCGCATTGGGAGCCGTGGATCGCAGCTCGCGCTCTGGCAGGCCAAAGCCATTGCCGGATTGCTGCGCGTGCAAGGCCACGAAGTCGAAATCGAAATCATCAAGACCACCGGCGACCGCCTGCAGGAGGTCACCTTCGCGCAAGTGGGCTCGAAGGGCATGTTCACGAAAGAAATTGAAGAGGCGTTGGCCGAAGGGCGCATCGATCTCGCCGTGCACTCGCTTAAGGATCTGCCCACGGAATTGCCAGAGCCCTTCGTGCTCGCGGCCACGCCGGTGCGCGTCGATCCCCGCGACGCATTTGTGTCGGTCAATCACGCCAATCTTGCCGCGCTGCCCTTGGGCGCGCGCGTCGGCACCAGCAGCCAGCGCCGCCGCGCGCAGTTGAAGGGGCTTCGCCCTGACCTCGATTTGGTCGAGTTTCGCGGCAATGTCGATACGCGCCTGCGCAAGCTCGCCGAGGGACAGGTGGAAGCGATTCTATTGGCGGCTGCCGGTCTCGATCGCCTGGGCCGGACCGATTGGGTGCGCGAGCGGCTTTCGCCTGAACAATTCTGTCCCGCTGCCGGTCAGGGCGCGCTGGGCATCGAAACGCGCAAGAACGATGCGGCGACCATCGAGGCGGTGAGCTTTCTCGACCACGCCGACACGCGGTTCGCGGTTGCGGTGGAGCGCGCGGCTCTCGCGGCGCTGGGCGGCGGTTGCCAGGTGCCGATTGGAATTTACTGTCGGTTGAAGCCGTTTGAAGTGGGGGAAGGCTCCGACGAAACCAGGCCGCGCGACGAGGTCTTTGCCGTCGTCGCCAACCCCGAGAGCGGCGCAACCGTGCGCGTTTATCATCAAGCCGTGCGCGAGAAGAACGATCCCGAAGCGCTTGGCCGCCAGACTGCGGCCATGCTCATCGCAGCCGGCGCGGGCCCGCTGCTTGCGGCCAGTGGCGATGCGCCAGGCGGAGCCGCCTGATGACCGTGCTGCCGCTCGCTGGCCGCCGCGTGCTTGCTGGGAAGCGCATCCTCGTCACGCGCGCCGCCCACCAGGCAGCCAAACTCAGCGAGGGTCTGCGCGCCCTGGGCGCCGAGCCGGTCGAAGTTCCCGTGCTGGAGATTCAGCCTCCGATCGATCTCGAGCCACTCGACCGCGCGTTACGCGCACTCGATTCTTACGACTGGCTTATTCTCACCAGCGCCAATGCAATTCCGATCATTCATCTCCGAAGGATTTATCTCGACATATCGCTCGCGAATTTCAAACCGAGAATTGCGGCCATCGGAGAGGCGACAGCACAAGCAGTCGAGGTTTCCTTGCATCTGAAGGTGTCCCTCACGCCGAGGGAATATGTGGCCGAGAGCCTGGTTGCCGAACTTGCACCGCAAATCGCGGGCAAACGTGTTTTGCTGGCCCGCGCCGAAGTCGCCCGCGACGTGATTCCCGATGCGCTGCGGGCTGCTGGAGCGACAGTCGATGTCGTCGATGCCTACAGAAACGTCATGCCCGCAGCCGCGCCGGAGCTGTTGCGCGCGGCATTGGGGAAGGGAATCGACGCGGCAACCTTCACCAGTTCCTCAAGCGTGACGCACTTGGCCGTAGCCGCGCGCGAGGCTGGGATCGCATTCCCCTTTGCCGGCGTGCGCGCCATCTCCATCGGCCCCATCACCAGCCAGACCCTGCGCGAATTAGGCTGGGAGCCCGCCGCCGAAGCAAGCGTGTCCGACATTCCGGGCCTGACCGCAGCCGTCGACCGAGTCCTTCGTGCGTAATCGCCAACTCCGCTAGCCCCGCTAACACCGCTAACTCCGCTCGTTCAGCTCTCCCACGTCTTATCTTTCGACCGGCAGAGCGGCTCCAGATTGCACGCGTTGCACTTAGGGTTGCGCGCCATGCACACCTGGCGGCCGTGATGGATGATCTGGTGCGAGAAGCCGATCCAGCGGTCGCGCGGTATCACCTGCATCAGCTCCTGCTCCACCTTCTGCGCCGAAAGGCCTTTGGCCAGTCCGAGCCGCCGCGCGATGCGGAAGACGTGCGTGTCGACTACGATGCCCTCGGCCTTGCCGAAACAGACGCCGAGCACGACGTTGGCCGTCTTGCGCGCCGCGCCGGGAATCGTAATCAGCTCGGCGAGCGTTTGCGGAACCTGGCCGCCGAAGTCAGCAATGATCTTGCGCGCTGCTCCCTGGATCGATTTCGCCTTGTTGCGGAAGAACCCTGTGGTCTTGATTATTCCTTGGATTTGGTCGAGTGTCGCTGCGGCCATCGCTTGAGGAGTCGGGAAGCGCCGGAACAGCTCCGGCGTCACCATGTTCACGCGCACATCGGTGCACTGCGCGGAAAGAATTGTCGCAACAAGCAGCTCCCACGGCGAGCAGTGCTGGAGCGCGCACTCGGCGTGGGGATAAGCCTCGTCGAGTCCCTTGAGAATGGCGGCTACGCGCTCCGGCGCGAGCGGGCCGCGGGGGGCTTTCTTAGTGGGACTCTTCGGAGCCTTCAAGGGCTTTCTGACGGGCATGTTTACGAGTCTAATGCCGCCGGAGATCTAACAATTCAGAAACCGTCGGGTTTCGGCTCATTCCGGGCGTGATAGTTTCCCCTCGAGCCAGGAGCCCAGACTGTCAATGGGCAGCCGTATTCCAATAAAAAACTGGCCGAAGAGCGCATACACTGCGCTCACTTCGTCGAAGCGCATCTCGTAGATCAGCTTCTTGAAGACCACCGGATCTTCGGCGAAGAGATCGACGCCCCATTCCCAATCGTCCAAGCCAATCGAGCCGGAGATGATCTGCTTCACTTGCTCGGCATATCTGCGGCCGATCATGCCATGCTCGTGCATCATGCGCTGGCGCTCGGTAAACGGAACCGTGTACCAGTTCACCTGCTCGCCGCGCTTGCGGTCCATGGGATAGAAGCAGAGGTATTTGCTGTCGGGAACGGCGGGATAGAGCCGCGGCTTCATGGCATCGGCGCCACGCGCGAGCGAGTTGGCGATCTCGGCATTCCACTCCTCGGAGTGTGGCGCAAAGCCCTTCGCCGCCGCGGCCTCGTAGGTCTTGCGCGTTGATTCGTAAAGGCCGAGTTCGACCACCGAGACGTAGGAGTGCGTCGGCGTGAGGAAGTCAAAGAGCGCGGTCTGCGCGAGATCGAGTTCCACCTGGTTCAGAGAGTCGAGCGATTCGCGGAAGTGCACGAATATCAGGTCGCTCTTGTGGCCGAGTTGGGAGAAGATCGCCGTGCGCACCGGCGCGTCGGGACCAGAACGCTCCATCTTGCGCAGCGCAGCGACCGCTTGATCGACAATCTCCTTGCATTCGCCGTCTGCGCAGGACCGTTCGCCGTCCGCGCCGTACTTGCGTTCGCCCGGCGCGCAGGATTTGCGCTCGCCGTCCGCGAAGGACCGCCAGGATTTCCAGTCGAAGCGGAAGAACTGGTGGAGCGCACTCGCGCCTTCCAAAGTCAGCGGTACCGGGGGGAAATCGGGCAAGGGAACCTCCGAAGAGCAGCTTTCAGCTTTTAGCTCTTAGCTTCTAGCTTATCGCGCGAGTGGTTCCGGGCGCAGGCTAAGCAACAATATGTGCATGTGCCGGCAGCCGTCGTCCTAACCATTGATCTATGCAGACGTGTGCATGATCTTGGCAGATGGGAAATGCAAACGTGTGCATACTTATTTTTCATGACAATGCCGCGCGGCACCGTCACGGCATTCAAACGGCCTATATACTGGGTACGCTCATGAGCGAAAAGATTGTTGCACTGATATTTCAATTTGTCATTCACGTCATCGACGCCGGCGGCTACATGGGCATCGCCGGGCTCATCACGTTGAACAGTTGCGGCATTCCCATTCCCTCCGAAGTCATCATGCCTTTCTCCGGAGCGCTGATCTATTTCCACATGAACGCCGCCAACCAGCTCGTCCCTCCCGGACAATTTGGCGGCGGAAACGTGTGGCTTGGGCTGTTTCTTGTAGCCGCCTTCGGCGCGGCGGGTTGTAATTGCGGCTCGGCGATCGCGTACTGGATCGGCGCCAGGGGCGGACGGCCGCTGGTCGAGCGTTACGGCAAGTGGGTGCTGATGAGCCGCCACGACCTCGATCGCATGACAGTTTTTTTTGAGAAGTACGGATCGATCGCGATTCTGGTGGGGCGCATGTTGCCGCTGGTGCAAACCTACGTCGCCTTTCCCGCGGGAATTGGACGCATGCCGCGGCTGCGTTTTCACATCTACACCACCCTGGGCTCATTCACCTGGTATTTCTGCCTGGCCTGGATTGGCATGAAACTGGGCGAGCGCTGGCATACAGATCCCCGCGTCGAAGAGATGTTTCATCGCTTCCATCTGGTGGTGGGACTGGCGCTCGTCGCATTATTCGCGTGGTTCCTGTGGACGCACATCAAGCGGTGGAAAAGCAGGGACTAGGGACTAGAGACTAGGGAAGAAGCGTTCGCGGGGTACGAAGCATACGAAATCATTTTCAAAACAGAAGGGCAGGAGAAACCATGGCAACGAAGGGAAAAGGCGGTAAGAAGGCCGTAGTTCGCGTGGGAAAATCGTCTGCGGGACGGAAGAAGACCGCATCGAAGATCGAGCCCGCGAAGGGCAAATTGGGTGTGATGGTGGTGGGCATGGGCGCCGTTGCCACCACCATGATTGCCGGCGTGGAAGCCATTCGCCGCGGACTGGCGAAGCCTATTGGGTCGCTGACGCAGATGGGCACCATCCGGCTGGGCAAGCGCACCGACAATACCTCGCCGCTCATCAAGGACTTTGTTCCGCTGGCCGACTTGAACGACATCGTCTTCACCGGATGGGACATCTTTGAGGACAACGTGTACGAGTCGGCGGCCCATGCCGCGGTGCTCAAGCCGGAGATCCTCAAGAAGCTGAAGCCGTATCTCGAGACCATCAAGCCCATGCCCGCGGTCTTCGACAACTACTACGTCAAGCGGCTGCACGGCACGCACGTGAAGAAGGGCAAGAGCAAGCTCGACCTGGCCGAGCAGTTGATCGAAGACATCCGCGCCTTCAAGAAAAAGGTGAACCGCGTAGTGATGATCTGGTGCGCCTCGACGGAAATCTTCATGGAGCCCACCGCGGTGCATCAATCGATCGCGGCCTTCGAGAAGGGCCTGGAGAAGAGCGACATCGGCATCGCGCCTTCGCAAATCTACGCCTACGCGGCGCTTAAGGAAGGCGTGCCGTTTGCCAATGGCGCGCCCAACCTCACAGTCGACATTCCCGCCATGATCGCGCTCTCGAAGAAGAACGCGGCGCCCATCTGCGGCAAGGACTTTAAAACTGGCCAGACCTTATTGAAGACGGTGCTGGCGCCGGCCTTCAAGGCTCGCATGTTAGGAGTCAGCGGCTGGTTCTCCACTAACATCCTCGGCAATCGCGACGGCGAAGTGCTCGATGAGCCGCAATCCTTCAAGACCAAGGAAGAATCCAAGCTCGGCTCGCTGGAATACATCTTCCAACCCGACCTGTATCCTGATCTCTACAGCGACATCTACCACAAGATTCGCATCAACTACTATCCGCCGCGCGGCGACGAGAAAGAAGCATGGGACAACATCGACATCTTTGGCTGGCTGGGTTATCCCATGCAGTTGAAAGTCAACTTCCTGTGCCGCGACTCGATCCTGGCCGCGCCCATCGCGCTTGACCTGGTGCTCTTCCTCGATCTGGCCCGGCGTACGCCGAGCCTGCGCTCCCTCGGCATTCAGGAGTGGTTGAGCTTCTACCTCAAGTCTCCGCAGAGCGCGCCCGGACTCTACCCCGAGCACGATCTGTTTATTCAATCAATGAAGCTCAAGAACACGCTCCGGCATATCATGGGCGCGGACCTGATTACGCACTTGGGCCTCGAGTATTACGACTGAAGAGAGCAGCGAGTTAGCAAGTTAGCGAGTTAGCGAGTTGGCGGGCTGACGACTGCCTTTAACCGAGAATCAAAGACTGGCAAATGCGGGGCCGCTAAAGCGGCCCCGCAGTGTTTTTGTCGCATCAATGTCGTAATCTGAAAGCACCATGAAAGATTCCGCCGTACTGTTGATCGATTGCCCCGATCGCAAGGGTTTAGTGGCGCGCGTTTCGGGATTGCTCTACGAGCGCGGGGCGAATATCCTGCACGCCGACCAGCACCGCGACCAGGAGCTGGGCCTGTTTTTCATGCGCGTGGAGTTCGAGCTCAACGGCTTCGACCTCGAGGGCTTTCGCGCCGCCTTTGCCGCGCTTGCCGCCGATCTCGACATGACGTGGAAACTTACTTCGAGCGCGCGCAAGCCGCGCCTGGCGCTCTTCTGCTCGCAATACCTGCACTGCATGGCCGACCTGCTGCATCGCTGGCGCACTGGCGAGCTGGTCTGCGAGATCCCCCTGATCGTTTCGAACCACGACGCAGTGGCGAACCTGGCCGCTTTTTACGATGTGCCCTTTGAGCACGTGCCCGTCACCGCCGAAACCCGCGCTGCCGCCGAGGCCGGGCAACTGGAACTGCTCGAAAAAAACGAGATCGAGCTGATCGTCCTGGCGCGGTACATGCAGATTCTTTCGCCCGCGTTTGTGGATCGCTACCCGGCCTCGATCATTAACGTGCACCATTCTTTCCTGCCGGCGTTTACCGGCGCGCGCCCATATCACGCGGCGCACACGCGCGGCGTCAAGCTCATCGGCGCCACCAGCCACTACGTCACTGCGGTCCTCGACGACGGTCCCATCATCGAGCAGGACGTGGCGCGCATTTCGCACCGCGATCAGGTGGAAGATCTCGTCGCCCGCGGCCGCGATCTGGAGCGCATGGTGCTCTCCCGTGCCGTGCGTTGGCATCTCGGCCGGCGCATCCTCTGCTATGGAAACAAGACGGTGGTCTTCGATTGAGGCGGTGAGCAAGGGAGGAAAACCGTATGCAGGATTCTGCTGAAACTGTGGCGCGGGCGTTTGTGGACGCCATCAACCGGCAGGATGTGGAGGCGCTTTGCGCGCTGATGACACCGGGGCACCGGTTCATAGACGCGCTGGGGCAGGTGGTAGAAGGCCGCGAGAAGATGCGGGTGGGGTGGAAGGGATATTTTGGGATGGTTCCTGACTACACGATCGCGATTGAGGAAGTGCATGGGGACGGGGCGGTGGTGGTTATCCTGGGCGAGGCAGGTGGAACCTACGCGCCGGGCAGCCAATTGCTGCCCGAGAATCGCTGGAAGACGCCTGTGGCGCTCCTGGCGCGCGTGGAGGATATGAAGGTGGCCGAGTGGCGGGCGTATGCCGACAATGAATCCATGCGGCGGCTGATGGCGATTGCAGGGCAGAGATAGTAATGCATAAGATCAATTGAATCTGTAGAGTACGGAAGACCGATTGAAAATCTCTGTGCGGGGCTTGTTTTTGTAGAGCTGTTTGGGTTAATTTACTAACTAGTTAGTTAAACAAATGACGCAACCCAACCAGTCCGAGACCAACGCCGACCGTTCGGCCGAAACCCGCAGCCGCATCCTTGAAGCGGCGCTGACCGAGTTTGCCGCCAACGGCCTGGCCGGAGCGCGCACTGAGGCCATTGCTGCCGCTGCCGGCGTCAACAAGGCCCTGCTCTACTACTACTTCGAGAGCAAGGAGAAGCTCTACGCTGCCACCCTCGAAATGGTCTCTGCGCAAGTACGCGACCGCTCGATGGCGGTGTTTCTCCGCGAGGCCAGTCCCGGCGAACGGATGCTGCGTGGGGTGTTGAACCACTTTGACCGGATTTTGACGCAACGCGAGTTCCAGCGCCTGATGCAACAGGAGATGATCAGGCTGCACAAGGGCGAAGAGGGCGAGTTGCCCATCCTAGCCAAGCGAGTCTTCGCGCCGCTTCATGCCATGTTCCAGTCGATTGTGCAGGAAGGCATCGCCTTGGGCGAGCTTGTTGAGGCGGATTGGCTACAGATCATTCTCTCCGCGCTGGGCGGAAACGTCTTCTACTTTCTGAGCGCGCCCGTGTGGCGGCTGATCATGCCCTTCGAGCCCCTCGATCCGGAGGTACTGCGGGCGCGAAGGGAGTCAACGGTGGAGTTTCTTGGCCAGGCGATCTTTCAGGATCGAAAGCACGGAGCGGAACTTGCGGCCAAGGTTCTGGCCGACACGCCCATGCCGGAGTTGGGCGAATTCAAAGGATTGAGGTGACGGGCGAGTGAGCGCGCGCAATCGAGTTTTCATGCTTATGGGACTGCTGACGGTGGGATCGCTGATCTGGTATCTCACCACCACGCGCCACAGCAGCGATTTGCAACTGATCGGAACTGTGGATGCGAACCAGGTCATCGTCAGCTCCAAGATTCCGGGGCGCATCCAGACCCTGACCGTCGAAGAGGGCCAGGATGTGAGCCAGGGCCAACTGATCGCGGTGATCGAGAGCCAGGATCTCGACGCGGCGATGAAGGCCGCCGAGGCCACTGCGGCCAGTGAGCGTTGGAAGCTGAACAGCACCGAGGATACGGAGCAGCAGAACCGCGGCGAAACTTCGAGCGCGGTGGTGAGCGCCGAGGCGCAGGTGAAGTCGGCCGAGGCCGCGCTCGCGCAGGCTCAGGCACAGTACGAACATCAGCAGGCCGATACCAGCCGCGCCGTGGCTTTGGCGCAGCAGGGAATCGCGAGCCAGCAGACCCGCGACGAGCAGGTGACGGCGCTGGCAGCGGCCCAAGCCGCCGTGGATGCGGCCCGCCAGAATCTGGCCGCGGCCCAGGCCAATCTGCGCCAGGCGCGCGCCCACGAGCTGCTGACAGATGCTTCGGCGCGCACCGTGGACCAGACCCGTGCCGATGCGGCCAATGCCCGCGACCTGGCCGAAGAAGCCAAGGTCGAAGAGGGTTACGCGCAGATCGTCTCGCCCATCAACGGCAAAGTGGACGTGTGGGCGGCGCGGCAGGGCGAAGTGGTCACGGTGGGCGAGGCCATCGTCACCATCATGGATCTGACCCAGACCTGGGTCTACGCGCCGCTGCCCGAGACCCAGGCCGACGCTGTGCAACTGGGCGACAGTTTGCGCGTGGTCATGCCCAGCGGCGACACGGTCTGGGGCTACGTGATTGCGAAGTCGGCCGAGGGCGACTTCGCCACGCAGCGCGACGTGAGCAGCATGAAGCGCGACATCAAGACCATCCAGTTGAAGCTGCTGATTCCCAATCCCGGCGAGAAGTTTGTGCCCGGCATGACCGCAGAGGTCTACATCCCCAAAGCAAAGTTGAAGGTGCAGAAGTGAGCGCGACCCCCAACAATAGCCTCGCGGCCAACGGCAACGGCGCGCCGCGTCCGGTTGCCATTGCGGTCGAGCACATCTGGAAACGCTATGGCAATTTCGAGGCCGTCAAGGATGTGAACTTCAGCGTCAGCGAGGGCGAGATCTTCGGCCTGCTGGGCCCGAACGGCGCCGGCAAGAGCACGCTCATTCGCATGATGACCACGCTGATTCCCGTCACCGCGGGCAAAGCCATTGTGGCCGGGCACGATGTGAGCAAGGACCCGGATGACGTGCGGCAGGCCATCGGCGTCATTCCCCAGGCGCTTACCAGCGACCAGGACCTGACGGTCGAAGAGAATCTCAGTATCTACGCCAAGCTCTACGGCGTCTCGCGCGAGCAGCGCAAGAAAAACATCGCCGAGGTGCTCGAAGCCGTCGACCTGACCAAGTGGCGCGACGCCCAGACCAAGACGCTTTCCGGCGGCATGAGGCGGCGTCTGGAAATCGCGCGCGGCCTGGTGCACAATCCGCGCATCTTCTTTCTCGACGAGCCCACCACCGGCCTCGATCCCGTCTCGCGCATCGCGGTTTGGGAAATGCTGAACAAGCTCAAGGCCACACGCAACCTCACCATGCTCATCACCACGCACTATATGGATGAGGCCGACAAGCTCTGCGATCGCATCGCGATCGTCGATCACGGCATACTCGTGGCGATGGGCACGCCCGTCGAGCTCAAGAACAGCGTGGCCGGCGCCAACGTCGTCGAAGTGCACTTCGATCGAGACGATGAGGCGTGGCCAGAGCGGCTGGGGGCCATGGAAGGCGTGACCAGCGTGCAGCCCGAAGGCTCGGGATTCTATCGCGTGATCACCAAATCGGGATCGAAGACCACCATGCAGATTGTCGAGCTGGCCTCGAGCCTGGGCGAGACGCTCACCTCGCTGAGCGTGCAAAACACCACGCTCGACGACGTATTCATTCACTACACCGGGCGGCAACTGCGCGACGAGCAGGTAAAGCCGGTGAACTTTCTTATGCCGCCACGGCCGGGAGCGCGCCCATGAACCGCATGTTTGCCATCATCGAGCGCGAAATGCGCAAATTCTTCCGCTCTCCCACGCTCATGGTCATGTCGCTCATGATGCCGATTTTGCAGCTTGTCATCATCGGAAACGCGTTCGGCGGCAAGATCGTGGGCACGCATGTGGCCGTGGTGGATTACGATCACGGGCCGCAGGCCGTGAAGGTGCGCGAGGCCTTTGACGCCGTCGCCGTTAATATCAAGACCTTCTCCACCATCGAATACACGAGCGAATTGCAGGCGCGCGAAGACGTGCGCACCGGCAAGATCGACGCCGCGGTCATCATCCCCGCGCAATATTCGCGCCGCGTCTACGCCCAGGACGCACCCGAGCTCGGTTTCGTGGTCGACAACTCGGATCTTTTCACGTCAGGGGCGCTCGAAGCCGAGATGCAATCGCTCGTGGACGCCATGAACGCCCCGCAGGTGCAGGACCGCCTTCAAAAATCCATCGCACTCGAAGTCGTAGAGCTTTACCCATACGTGAATTATCTGAAGTATCTCCTGCCGATGACGGTGGCGCTGGCGATGTATATCTCGGTGATGATTGGCGGCGGCATGTTATACATCGACGACAAGGCGCGCGGCGTGCACGAGGGCTACCTGGTGACGCCGATTACGAAACTGGAGCTTGTCTTCGGGCTGAACATCGCCGGCTCCATTAAAGCCACGCTGAGCGGAATCTCTATAACGGTCATCGGGTCGCTCATCGCCGGGCTGGGCATTGTCTTTCATCCCATGATCATGATGCAGATGTTGAGCCTCATCGTCGCCGGCTCCATCGCCTTCAACGGCATGATGTTTCTGCTCATGGTGCGCATCGACGATCCGCTGGTTCCCCGCGCCATGTTCGGCGTGCTCAATGTTCTCCTTTTATATCCCTCAGGCGCCATGTATCCCACAGTGTCGTTCCCCAAGTGGATGCAGGCCTTGACCGTGGTCGACCCCTTTACTTACGTGATTCACGGCTTCAAGGAGGTGCTGCTCAAGGACGGCGGCTGGGTCGCTATCAAGGGTGACCTGCTCTTCCTCGTGGTCTTCGGCATCGCCACGCTGCTGATCGCTACGCCGCTCTTCAAGCGCACTCTGTAGAGAAGGGGTCAGGGGTCAGGTTTCAGGGGTCAGCGAACAGGAAACAGAGAACAGGGAACAGGGAATAGGGAACAGAGAACAGAGAACAGAGAACGACAACGCTCACTCGCCTCTGCGAACTATGAACTGTGAACTGAGAACTGACCTCTGACACCTGAAACCCGCATCATTGGGCCGGCGGCAACCACTGCTTCAGTTTGTCCGACGTTTTCTGAAACGCATCCGTATCGGCTTGGGCGTTATAGTGCGCCCCGTCCCTCACAAAGTCGTGCTCGGCCTTGTCGTAGGTATAGAGCTCGAAGGGCTTGCCTGCGGCTTTGGCGGCGGCAGCAAGATTGCGCGCACCGTTTGCCGTGCAGCAGTTGTCGCGGTAGTGGTCTTTTTCCCCGGCAAACATCAGCACCGGGACTTGCAGGCGATCGGCAAAGCCGGGCACGTTCTTGATGAATGAATTGGCCGGGAACCACACGATGATGCCGGCCACAAGGTCCCGCCATTGCGATGCGTAGTACATCGCTTCGCCCCCGCCGGCGGAGAAGCCCACGAGCACCACCTTGCCGGGCAGCGCGTGCGGCATCTGCTGCGCCTGCAGAATGGCCGCATGCACCGCCTGGCCCTGCGTGTGTTCCATGGCGGAGCCGTCAAAGAGCACCGCGTCGTAGCCGAGCGCGGCAATATCGCGCGTCACGGTGGTGTAACTCGACATGCCGGAGAGGCCGCTGGCCACCACCACCACGGGGCCCTTGCCCTGCGGCGGCGGAAACTCCTGCTGCGCGAAAACCAGAGTGGATGCAGCAACTGCGGCAGCCGCGGCAAATACAGGGAAATAGCGGCGGAATGGGATCATCGGGAACGGCCTCCAGTGCAAGCAGGATATGCCAAGCCACGCCGTGGTTGACAAGAGTTTCTTCGTAAAGGATTGCAGACGGCGCGTCTAAACGCCCTTCGCGTCTGCCTGCCCGCCCAGCACCTGCTCGTAGAACCGCACGTAGCGCGGAACCACCAGGTTCGCGCAGAAGCGCTTTTGCGCAGTCTTGCGCGCGGATTCGCGCATGGCGTCAAGCCGTGCCGGATCGCTCAACAAGCCAAGTGCGCCCGCGGCCATCGCCTCCACGTCGCCCACCGGGTAGAGCAGTCCCGTCACGCCGTCGTCGATCAGCTCCGGAACGCCGCCCACGCGCGTGGCGATGGTTGGAACCTTGCAGGCCATGGCTTCGAGCGCGGCCAGGCCGAAGGACTCCATCTCGCTCGGCATCAAAAACAGATCGGCCAGCGCCAGCAGCTCGTTCACGCGATCCTGTTTGCCCAGGAAATGCACGCGGCTGTGGATGCCGAGATCGTGGGCAAGCCATTCCGCGGAAGAGCGGTCTGGCCCGTCGCCCACCAGCACCAACTGCGCGGAAAGCTCTCGCGCCACAATCGCAAACACCTTTACGACGTCGGTTACGCGCTTCACCGGCCGGAAGTTCGAAAGGTGCATCAGGATCGGTTCGTCGGGCGCCGCAAAATGACGGCGTTCGCACGCCTTTTCCCTTTGGACTGCGTCCGTGAAAGGGGTATACACATCGCAATTCACGAAGTTGGTAATGGTTTCAATCGGTCGCGTCACGTTGAAGTCGGCGATGGTCTTTTCGCGCAGGTAGTTGGAGATGGCGGTCACGCCGTCGCTCTCCTGAATGGCGTAACGCGTAATCGGCAGATAGCTGCGATCGAGTCCGACGAGCGTGATGTCGGTGCCGTGCAGGGTGGTCACAAAAGGCAGACGGCGGCCGCGCGCGGCCAGCATCTGCCTCGCCAGCAGCGCCGACACCGAGTGCGGAATCGCGTAGTGCACGTGCAGCAGGTCGAGCGCGTAGTACTCGGCTACTTCGGTCATGCGCGAGGCCAGCGCCAGATCGTACGGCGGAAACTCGAAGAGCGGGTAGCTGGAGACAGCCACCTCGTGATAGAAGATGCCGTCGTCGCGGCCGTTCAGCCGGAAGGGCTGCGAGTAGGAGATGAAGTGAATCTCGTGGCCCA
>Ga0326727_10019233_pt1 | contig 13775 bp, 10 predicted proteins | sample MB2enrmetagenome_FD_207643 | JGI IMG/M metagenome (GOLD analysis project Ga0326727, IMG submission 207643) | Lab enriched peat soil microbial communities from McLean, Ithaca, NY, United States - MB29MY | ecosystem: Environmental > Terrestrial > Soil > Wetlands > Peat | place: USA: New York... | reverse complement strand
GTCCACGCGGCATCCCCCGAAGCGCATGTAATTGCACATCATGCGCGAGCCGGTGAGCCCCTCAAAGAGGTCGAGAATCTTCTCGCGCTCCTTGAAGGCATACATGAGCGGCGTGCCGCTGGCGCCCATCTCCTGGATAAGGAAGCCGATCGACGAGGCGTGATTCTGCACCCGCGTCAGCTCGCCCAGAATCACCCTGAGGTACTCGGCCCGCTCGGGGACTTCCTGGCCAACTAGCTTTTCGACGGCCAACGCGTAAGCCCAGTTGTTGGTGAGCGAGCAAATATAGTCCAGCCGGTCGGTGTAAGGCATCGAGGCCAGGTAGCTGACGCCCTCGGCAATCTTCTCGTGGTTCCGGTGCAGGTAGCCGAAGACCGGCTTGAGGCGGATGACGCGCTCTCCATCCAGAGCCACATCCATGCGGAAGACGCCGTGTGTGGAGGGGTGGTGCGGGCCCATGGCCACTTCCAGCAACTCCCCCTCGCCGTCCGGCGAAATCACCGGCGGCCGGTTCCAGCCTTCTTCCATCTTCTCGCGAAGGAGCGCTGAAGTCGTCATTGTCCGGCGCCTGTCCCTTCCTGGCTTGCGGACTCTTGCGTAGCCTTGTGCGCCGCGGCTCGCGCCAGCACCGCGTCGTGCGGGGTGGGCTCGTATTCGAAGTCGTCCGGTTCCACGTAATCGCGACGCATGGGGTGGTCCTTGAATCCCTCCCACATGAGCAGGCGGCGCAGGTCCGGATGGCCCTTGAAGACAATTCCGTAGAGGTCGAAGATTTCGCGCTCCTGAAACTCTGCTGACCGCCAGATGGATGTGAGCGAAGGTAATTCCACCTGGTCGGTGCGGTTGACGGTGCGCATGCGGATGACGACCGGGCCGTGCTTTTTCTCAATCGAATACAGGTGGTAAACCACTTCGAGGCAGCCCGGCTCGATGCGCTTGCGGGGCTCCTCGGTGGTTTCCTCCACCTGCTGTTCCATACCATCCACTGCCTTGGTGACGGTGCGCGTGACCTTCACCTTCTCGGTGATTTCCTTGTCCGGCCAGTCGACCCCTGTCACGTTGGAGAGAAAATCCAGCGCCAGTTCTTCGTCGTCGCGCATGAAGCGCGCAATTTCGACCGCATGGCTGGGCGTGAGGCGGAGCGAGTGCTGCCCGCTGGGGCTGGGACTGAGGGCAATCTCCACCGCCGCGCCCGGAACAGACACTTCAATCGCCGATTTGATCTCTTCTACCGTCTTCATCAGCGAATCACCACCGGCACCGTCCATACGTCCGTGTTTGACGAGGGCTCGAGATCGTGTTCGCCCTGCTCCGGAACGGGAAATTCGCCCTGCGCCTCGGAGTCCAGATGGCGCGGCCGTCCCTCGCCGGTCAGCGGCTGGCTGTCGATCTTCTTTTGCAGGGTCATGAAGGCCTGGATTAGCGCCTCCGGCCGCGGCGGACAGCCGGGAATGTGCACGTCCACCGGGATGTACCGGTCGATGCCCTTCAGCACGTTGTACCCCTGTTTGAACGGCCCGCCGGAGATGGCGCAGGCGCCCATCGCAATCACATACCGGGGCTCCGCCATCTGGTTGTAAAGCCGAACCACCTGCGGCGCCATCTTCTTGGTCACCGTGCCGGAGATGATCATCAGGTCGGCCTGACGGGGCGAGGGGCGAAAGACCTCTGCGCCGAAGCGGGCCAGATCGTAGCGCGCCATGGTGGTGGCGATCATCTCAATGGCGCAGCAGGCCAGCCCGAACTGCATGGGCCAGACCGAGTTGCGGCGTCCCCAGTTGTAGAGCTCCTCGATGGTCGTAACCAAGACGCCCTGCTTGCCCAATTCGATCTTCAATTGTTGGTCAACCGCCATGAGTGGCTCCACAAACATTCAGCTTCAAACCTTCAACTGGATGCCCCAGGTCTCGATTTTGAGACCTGGGAAACTGACAACTGAGAACTGACAACTATCTTCACGCCCACGTCAGCGCGCCCTTGGCCCATGCCCAGGCGAGCCCTTCGATCAGCATCAGCACAAACACCAGCATGGCCGCGCAGGCCGCCGCGCCCAATCCGGTAAACGCCACCGCAAAGGGCAGCAGGAACACAGCTTCCACGTCGAAGATAAGAAAGATGATTGCGTACAGGTAGTAGGCGGAGCGGAACTGCACCCAGGCGTCGCCCTTCGACACCAGCCCGCACTCGTAAATGGAGTTCTTCACCGGGTTCGGTTTGGCGGGCGAAAACGCCCTGGCCCACAGCCACGCCAGGCCCAGCGGGGTCAGCCCAAAACCCAACGCCGCCAGGAACAAAACCGCCAGGGAAAAGTAAGGATTTGAGGCCATCTGGGAATTAACGTCCTTCTTACTCAACGTACCAGATTTGGGGCCTGTTTTGCCTAAGGAGTTGCGGTGCGAAAGGCCCGCCCGTCCTCAATTCTTCGCCACTCATCCCACCTTGTGAGTCGCTTACCGGGCGGCAAGCCCGTCGACACTGCGTTTGCGGCTTTTCCGGCGCCCTCCGGCGCGCAGGCAGGGCTTACCAGCTCACTACCGTCACGGCGAACGGTTCCAGTGTGATCTTGCCGTCCGCCGGTTTCACCATCCACGCGGGACCGTCGCCGGTTTGTTCGTCAACCGTGCGCGCCGCCGCCTTGTCCGCATCGGGTAGCTCGACCTCGACAGTCCGGTTTCGTTTGTTGGCAAGCAGCAGCCTGCGCCCGCGCGGAGTGAGAAACGCCTGCGCAGCCACGTCGCCCGTACCGATGGACGTCTCCACCAGCTGGTCGCCTGAATGGAGTGAGTCCTTGATGAGCTTGAGAACCCAGAAGCGCGCATTGGGCTCGTTTGTCCGCCAGTCCATCATGCTCACGCTGGGAAACTGCGTGGGATAGCCAACCATTTGCGACATGCCGATGAGATCGATCTGCATGCGCGAGAGCTCGATGTAGAGATAGGCGTAGAGCGAACCGGCCAGATTCCAATACGCTGCCGGGGGCGGCACATCGTCCCCGGCCTTGTTATCGGTGGGCAGAATCACGCCCAGTTCATCCAGATCCGTTTTGGTCCGGGGCGAAAGCCGTTTGCGTATCGTTTCGACATACCGCACCGTGTTCAAGAAACCGTTGGCCTGATCGAAAAAGGTGTACTGCCAGCTATCCAGAGTCTGCTGCGCGTCAGGGTGTGCGTAAAAGTGATACGAGATGTAATCGAGCGGAATGCCAGGCTTGTGGTTCGCGGGATTGAGGAAATATTCAAAATAATGCGGATTGGTGCCGGGAGCAGCCAGCGCCATGCCCATAAACCTCGTCTCTGGCGAGACCTTGTGAACCGCGCTCACGATGGCGTCATAGCGCGCGGTGTACTGCTCGGGGGTCATGTGATGTTCTGACTCCACCTCGTTGAGCACCTCCCATACCGGGAACTTGTAGTGGTAGCCGGACTCGTGGCGAACGCCATTCTCGTCCGTGAAGCCGCCGTTCACATACCAGCTCACCAGGCGGGCGTAGTAGTCGCCCAGTTCCTTGCCGCTGGGGTCGCGCAGCTCGGTTCCCTGGGTGTAATTCCAGACCACCTGGTTGGGATCCGCGGGATAGGTCACCGGCTGGTCGGTTTTCCACAGCCACGCCGGGATGGTGCTGAAGTTCATCACCGTCGGGTGGCCTTCGGTTGCGTCCAGAAAATCCTTGGTCATGGGGTCGATGAGGCTGAACTCCCAGGAAGTTTTTTGCGCAGTGGGCGGATCGAGCTCGGCGACGGCCAGTTTGGGATAGGGCAGCCAGGGAACATAGCGCACATAGTCGGCGCCCAGTTCCTTCACAGCCTTGTAGGTGGCTGCGCCCAGCGGCTCACCCGGCCGCAGCGGCGGATTGACCACCACCTGCAACGTGGGCGTGGACTGAGAGACCACCGTGACCTTGTCCCACTGGATGGTGAGCTTGGCAGCTTGCTGACCGTGCAGAGCTGATGCGGTTAGAGTACAGGCGAAACCTGCTATGAACAGGCGGATGAAACTACGCACCTTTAACCTTCGATCCAGAAAGCACTTTGCAGCTCGCTCGCGCATCGAACACACTCCGCTGGCCATCTTAGCACCGCGGGTGATTCCTATCTGCTCGCATCCCACCCATGACCTTACACCAGCCGTGAAAATGCTCTAATCGTCGTCATCCTTGCCGCTCTTTTTCACGTGCGCCTTCAGCATGGCTGGCACCGGCGCGTTGCCCATGGCGTCCTTCCAGAGAATGACGTTCAGCTTTTCAGTCGGAGCGCGGTCGGCGTGGCTGAAGTCCATCTTCATGCTTTCTTTTGCGCCTGCCGCGGTTTTCGCGTTGGCCGTGTAGATAAGGCCGTTGTCGCGATTCGAGTAATCCGCCACATATGCCGGCTGATCTCCGGGGCCGGTAAACAAAGTGGAAATCAGTGGGCTGAAAGCATCGTTGTTATTCATGGGCGGCAAGCCCATCAGCGACTCGATGGTATGCAGCACGCTTACAGTGGAGTAGAAGCGGCTGTCGACAAAAGTTGCGCCGTCGGGTCCGCGCGGAGAATACTTGCTGATCACGAGCGCAATGCTGCGGTGCGCATCCACGTGATCCGCGCCGGCCTGGGCATCGTCTTCGAGAATAAAAAAAGCGGTGTCGTCCCAGAACGGCGAGTGCGAGATCGCCTCCACAGCCCTCCCTACCGCGAGATCGTTATCGGCAACCGAGGATTTGGGCGTCGGTCCGCCGGGCCTGGTTCCCGCGGTGTGGTCGTCGGGGAAGCGCAGCATGACAAAGTCGGGCATGGTGTCTTTGCCGCGCTTCCTGTCTGCGATCCAATCCTTCAAATGTCTCTCGAACACTGCGAATCGAACCTGGTCCGGAACAAACAGGTTGAAGTCCGGCGCTTCGGGAGCAAAGTGTCCCACCAGCTCCGGCTTGGTTGCGATATTGGCGCCAATCAGCGGAATGGCCCACGGCCACTTGTTGACGCCGCCGCCCCATTCGGCGGGCATCGGTTCGCCGGGTGCAATCGCATTGCGCGCGCATTTGCCGCCGGCGAGCAGGGCCCCCTCCTGCGGACTCGCGGTCCCGGCCGTATTGCAGAAGGTGGTGGAAATGAACTCGCCAAAATGGTAGTAGGACTTGCCGTGGGCGGCCAGATCGCCCCAGAGGTATCCGCTCCGCGGCTCGTTGACATCGGGAATCTTCTGCAGCAGCGGATAGCCGTCGGCCACCACGCCCTCGTAATCGTAGGTTCGCTGTGCGCCGCGATATTCCTGCGGCCAGGTTTTCTCAAGATAATCCGTGCCGATGGCCGCCGTCGACCATACGTGGCCGTCACCCGACACTTCGCCTGAGTCAAAGAAGTTATCGAGTAAGCCGAACTGCAGGGCGAGCTTATGCTCATTGGGAGTAATCGCCTCTCCAAACATCGCCAAGCTCGGGTCGCCATTGCCCACCTGCTTTCCATCCTTGTTCAGGTCGCCCAGGATCTGATCGTAGGTCCGATTTTCCTTGATGATGTAAATGATGTGCTTGATGCGGCTCTGTGCTCCGCCGGCAAAGAAGATTTTTTCCGCCGCCGCCTTCAAGCGGTTCGACTCGATCACCACAGCGGTCCACTGCGGCAGGTTCTTGGCAATATCCATCTCTTCGAGTGTAGCCAGGGAGCCGTAAAGCAGCGTCGCGATGTAGGCATTGGCCCGCGGAGGCATTTTGTCCCGCATCGATTCGATTGGGCGCTGGGGAAAGTTGTTCGGCCCGGTTCCCTTGCCTTTATCGGTGGCGACATAAAGTTCTCCGCCGGATGCGGAGGGAACGAAGGCCATCGATATGGGCATCCACTCCGTGGGCACGAATCCGATGGGCTCAACCATTCCCTGCTTCGATACCTTCGCAGTAAGTTGCCTGTTGTCGATGACCGCGACGGCATCGCTGGCCATATTCGCCACGTAAAGCCGGCTGCCGTCTGCGTTGATGGCCAGCGCCACCGGCTCGGCGCCAAAGTAACTCTGCCCGGGAAGACGCGTATCGAAGTAACCCTTCACTGAGAACTGGCCTGAACCCACATTCACCGCCGCTACGGCGTCGCGATTGGCAAGCGCCACGTACAGGATCTTTCCGTCCGGCGAGAACTCGAACGCGCAGGGATGAGTTCCCGGTGCGATGGCGCCGGACGGCTTGAGCAGAGCCAGCTTGCGCCCCACCATTTTCTTCGTCAGGTCGAGTTCCACGATCTCCGACGCGTTCCATAGCGCGACAAACGCTCGCGCGCCATCTTTTGAAACCGCCAGGGCAATGGGATAGGTGGAAGGCACGGCATTGCTCTCGGAAAGGTCGAACCGCTTTTCGATTGCGCCGGTCGATGGATCGAGCAGCAGAACATCGTCGGAGAGGTTATCGGCGACAAGAAGCTTCTCAGAGCCGGCGCGACCAACCACCGCAATCGCCGCGGGATAAGGTACGCCCTGGTCGCCTTCAACGCCGCCGATCAGCTTGGTTTTTCTGCCCGGAGCGAGTTGTTGCAGGGGCAATGAGATCATGCGTTCTTGTTTGATTTTTCCGTCGCTGAAACCGTAGACAATCACACCGCTGCCGGCATCGGCCTTGCCGTCGCCGAGCGGATCGCTGAGCGAGGCCATGCTTGCATAGATGTGTTTCCCGTCGCGGCTGAACGCCAACCCGGAGTAGAGCGTCTGCTTGGCCGACCGCGCAAGCGTGCGGTCGTCCGGGAAGTCCTTGAGTGCGCCCGTCTGCGTATCCAATACCGCGAGCGACTGTGCGTAATTCGACTCGAAGGTTCCATACCCGGCATTCACCGTGACCACGTAACGCCCGCCGGGAGAGACGGCCATCGACATCGGCAGGCTGTTCAACCGCTGCGGATGCCCAGGAATCTCGCCAATCAACTGCTTGCTCGAGGGCAGATCGATGGTTTGTGCCGCAAAGAATGTCGGCGCGAGCAAAAAGGACGCGCCGGAAACTGCCAACAGAAACTTCGAATTCATTGTCTTACCTCAAAGCGAGCGGCATCGCGCTCGTATGAATCTGCGGTTACAAAGAACTTGCCCGGAGCCGATTGTCTTCACCCAGGATTGTAAATGCCGTGCGTGAATTAGGCTGCGCAAGACAGCTTTCCCGCGGTCGTTTTCGAATGGCGCCAATTCGTCACAATTGGCCGCCGACACCGCCCGCGTCTGCTCATCTGTTCTCCCCGGCCCGTTGCAGGCCGGGGAGAACGGACGTGCTCTACTGACTCATTAATCTAATGTTTAACCTTCCCTATCCACTTTCTTGCGCAATTGCGTGCGCACGGTTTTATGGATAGATTCCGCGAATCTGCACCGCCTCGGCCACGCGGCCGATGCCGAGCATGTTGGCGGCAATGCGCATGGGCACATTCCGTTCCAGGTGGATCTTGAGCACGTCGCGGAAGGCCGTCTTCATCACCCGCTCCAGCCGGTTGTAAATGTCCTGCGCTTCCCAGAATAAATGCTGCTCATCCTGGACCCACTCGAAGTAAGAGACCGTGACCCCGCCCGCATTGCACAGAATATCCGGAATCACGAACACACCCTTGCTCTCCAGAATTCTGTCGGCCGCGGGAGTGAGAGGCCCGTTGGCTGCCTCGGCAACAATCCTCGCGCGCAATGTGGCTGCATTCTCGGCGTGGACCGTGTTCTCCAGCGCCGCCGGCACCAGAATGTCGCAGTTCAATGCCAGCAGGTCGGCCGGCTCGAGCGGCTCGCTTTCCGGGAACCCTTCCACGTGGCCGCAGAGGGTCTTCATGTGAATCAGTTCGGGAATATTCAGACCGTCGCGGTTGTAAATGCAGCCGGTGGAATCGCTGACCGCGATGATCTTCGCTCCCGCTTCGTGCAGCAACTGCGCCGCGATCGAACCGGCGTTGCCAAAGCCCTGCACCGCGACTGTTGCGCCCTTCAACGGCATGTGCAGATGCTCGCAGGCGCACTCGATGGTGTAGAACACTCCGCGCCCGGTGGCTTCATTGCGGCCCAGCGATCCACCCAGGCTGATGGGCTTGCCGGTCACCACGCCGGGAATCGGATAGCCTTTGGTCATGCTGTAGGTATCCATGATCCAGGCCATGGTCTGCGAATTGGTGTAGACATCCGGCGCGGGAATGTCCTGCTCCGGCCCAATCAAGGGAAGAATCGCGCTGGTGTAACGGCGCGTCATCCGCTCCAGCTCGCCCTTGGACATATGCTTTGGGTCACAGGTGATTCCGCCTTTGGCGCCGCCAAAGGGAATGTTCACCACCGCGCATTTCCACGTCATCCAGGTGGCCAGCGCCTTCACCTCATCCAGGGTTACCTGGGGGTGAAAGCGGATGCCGCCCTTGGCGGGTCCGCGCACCTGGCTGTGCTGCACGCGATAGGCCTCAAAGCGGCGAATATGCCCGTCGTCCATGCGCACCGGCACTGTTACCATCAGGATTCGCTCGGGATACTTGATCATTTCCCGTGTATCCGCATCGAGTCCCATGGCGTCTGCTGCCGTATCGAAGTTCTCCATGGCAACGTCGTATGCGTTCCCTGTACTTTTTGTCATCAACATTTTCTTTCCTCCTTGCCTGAACCGGGCCGTGGCGCAAACTGCGCTTTGGCGCCGGCTCAGGCAACACTCGTTTCCGCCAGCCGGACCGCATCCATCGCCGGTTCCTGCTGGGCACGGTAGACCGGAAGCAACCACCTCCGATATGCCCGTAAATGTCCTCGCGTTGCATCGAAATACAGCTGCTGCAACTGGCGTACGATCGCGCCGATGGCCCCATCTTTGACGGGCCGATGATCCACGCGCACCACCGGCGCAATGCCCACCGCGGTCCCGGTAAGGAACAGCTCGTCGCACACGTAGAGTTCGCTGCGGTCGATCGGCCGTTCCACAACCTGTAACCCAAGCTCGCGCTGCGCCAATTCCATGATCGAGTCGCGGGTAATGCCTTCGAGCACGTTGTCAGTGATGGGCGGCGTGATCAGCTTTCCCTTGCGCACCATGAAGATGTTGCAGGTGGCGCCTTCGGCAACGTGGCCGCTCTCGGTGAGAAAGATTGCCTCGTCGAATCCGCCGCGCCGCGCCTCATCGCTGGCCAGCGCGCTGTTCACATAGGCTCCGCAGATCTTGGCGCGCGCGGGAATCGCATTGTCTTCGATGCGCCGCCATGAACTTACCCCGGCGTGCAGCCCCCTTTCAGCGTGCAGATAGTCGCCGAATGGAAGCGCAATTACGGCCCACGCGTCCTGGTCGTCGGTACTCACGCCGATTCGCTCCGCGCTCTTGTAGGCGATCGGACGGACATAGACGTTGGTCCGGAACCCGTTGCGCCGCATCAGCTCGACAGTGATGCCGCACAACTCCTCGGGCGATGCCGGAACCTCAATGCGCAGGATGCCGCAATTCTGCTTCCAGCGCTCGTAGTGATCCACGGGACGCATGACAAACAGCTCCTGCGCAGTCTCATCCCAGTACGCGCGCAGTCCTTCAAACACGCCGGTTCCGTAGTGCAGCGCATGCGTGAGTATGCCTATGCGGGCCTCGCGAAGCGGCACATATTGTCCGCCGAAATACACAATCAGGTTCTGATCGGCCTCCACATTCATGTCACACCTCCTGACACGATTCCCTGAAGAGTTCCCTTCCCCTCGCCAGCGCGCGCTCGTCGAGTGCAAACCATTTTGTGTTTTTAACCAGGCGGCGCAGCGCGGCGTCGATGCTGGCTTGCGGCAGCCCGTTCGCAATCTCAAGCAGCGCGCCCAGCATCACCATGTTGCCGGCCCGCGCGTCGCCCAGTTCATGAGCCAGCTCTGTAAACGGAGCGGCGAGCACATGCACATCCTCGCGCATGCAATCGGCCGGGAAGGTATCGCCGTTGTAAATGATCCAGCCGCCCGGTCGCACGCTCCTGTCGAACTTCCTGAGCGACGGCTCATTCATCGCCACCAGGACATTGGGCGCCGTTACCAGCGGCGAATCGATGGTCTGATTCGACAGGCGCACGTGGCAGTTTGAAGTGCCTGAACGCATCTCCGGTCCGTAAGAAGGGAGCCACGAGACTTCAAGGCCCGCATCCAATCCGGCCTCGGCCAGCACTTCACCCAGCAGCAGCACTCCCTGGCCGCCAAACCCGGCCACGCGCACATACAGGTCAATCGCTTCCACCGCTTCGCTCTTTGCCAAAGTGCCTTCGGGCAACTCTTCATCGGCGACGCCAAGAAGCTTCGGAATCGTATCCAGGGGCGGCTCGGCCTCCGTCAGCTGACGCGCATGCGCGTCTTTGGTGCGATCGCAAAACACGCCCAGCGGAAAAGTCTTCTCCATCACGTCGCGCACCCAGTGCTGCGCGTCCACCGCGGACATCTTCCAGATGGTCGGGCAGGGCGAGAGCACCTCGATGAGCGAGAAGCCCAGCCCCTTCACCTGGTTTTCGACTGCCCGCTTGATTGCGCGGTTCGCTTGCGCAATCTGCTTGTTGTCTCCCAGCCCCACGCGCTCGATGTAGGCTGGCGCCTGCAGCGTGGCCAGCAATTCGCTCACGTGCAGCGGATAGCCTTCAGTTGCGGCGCTGCGCCCATCGGGAGTGGTTGTGCTTTTCTGTCCGATCAGCGTGGTGGGCGCGGCCTGCCCGCCGGTCATGCTGTAGATGGCGTTGTTGACGAAAATCACGGTGATGTTTTCGCCGCGATTTGCCGCATGAAGAATCTCCGCCGAACCGATGGCCGACAGGTCGCCGTCGCCCTGGTAGCCGATTACGATGCTCTCCGGCCTGCTGCGCTTCATGGCCGTGGCTACCGCCGGGGCGCGCCCGTGCGCGGCCTGCACATTGCCCACGTCGAAGTAGTAATAGGTAAATACCGAACAGCCGACGGGACCGATCAGAATCGTCTTGTCCGGGATTCCCAGCTCATCGATGGCGCGGGCCAGCATCTTGTGCACCACGCCGTGGCCGCATCCCGGGCAGAAGTGCGTCTGGTGCTGCAGTTCCGGCTTTCGCTCATAGCGCTCATAGAAAGACTTTGCCCTGCCCTGAACCACCGCGTAGTCCTGAACCAATTCGCTAGACATTTGCCATGCGCTCCTCTTCCGGCTCGATAGCGGGCTCGGGGCGCCGCGCCAAATCGCGAGCAGGTTCGCAAGCCAGTTTGCGAGCCAGTTCTCGTACCAGGGCGAGCACTTCTTCATGCGACGGCACATTGCCGCCCGCGCGGCCCAGGAACTCAACCGGCCGCGCGCCGTTCAACGCCAGCCGCACATCCTCCACCAACTGCCCATTGCTCATCTCCACCACCACGAAGACGCGCGCTCGCTCTGCCAGGCGCTTGAAGTTGGATTTCGGGAACGGGTAAAGCGTGACCGGCCGCAGTACGCCTACGTTGATGCCGTCGGCGCGAGCCTCCGCGGTGACGGCTTTCAGAATCCGGCCGACAATGCCGTAGCCGACCAGCACAATCTCCGCGCCGTCCGTTTGCCACTCTTCGGCGCGCGCCTCAAGCTGCTCCGCGCAGAGATACTTTTGTTCCAGACTGCGTACGTGCGACTCCAGATCGTCGATGTCCATAAAAAGCGATGTGATCAGGTTGCCGCGCGTTGCGGCGGTGCCGGTCACGGCCCACTCCGGCTGCCGCGGCTCGACGGCGGTCTGCGGAAACTCGACCGGCTCCATCATTTGTCCAATAAATCCATCGGCGAGTACGACGACGGGATTCCGATAGCGATCCGCCAACTCGAATGCCAGTGCGGTCAGATCGGCCATCTCCTGCACGGAATGCGGCGCCAGCACGATGGTGCGGTAGTTGCCGTGTCCGCCGCCCTTCACAACCTGGTGGTAGTCGCTCTGCTCGGCGGCAATGTTGCCCAGCCCCGGTCCGCCGCGGGTGATGTCGGCGATGACGCAGGGCAACTCCGCGCCGGCCATATAGCTGATGCCTTCCTGCATCAGGCTGATGCCGGGGCCGCTGGAGGCCGTCATGCAGCGCACGCCTGCCGAGGCCGCCCCGTACAACATGTTGATGGCCGCCACTTCGCTCTCGGCCTGCAGAAAAATCCCGCCCGCACGGGGCATGTACTCCGCCGCGGCCTCGGCAATCTCGCTGGCCGGCGTGATGGGATAGCCATAAAACGCGCGGCATCCGGCCAGGATTGCGCTCTTGACAATGGCTTCGTTACCCTTCATCAGTTGCTTGCGCATTGGCTGGCCCCCTCCATGCCTGTGTTCGTCGTAGTTAGTTCACCGGTCTTGCGCATCACCGCGCGCAACACCGTGATCGCTCCCGGTTCAGGACAGGCCATGAAGCAGATTCCGCACCCTGTGCAACCCGCGCCTGCATACACCGCAGTTCGATAGCCGTAGTGGTTCAACCGTTCGCTCATGGCGATCACTTTGGGCGGACAGGCTTCAATGCACAGCCCGCAGCCCTTGCACTCATCCCCATCGATCCGCAACAAGCCTCGATCCCGCTTGCCGACATCCGTCATTCCCTGCTCCAATCCGGCAAACCGCCGCCTCTCAGGCAAACGCAGCCGCCGACTTCTCGCGCTCCAGATAATGAACGCGCACGGCAAAATCTTCCAGTTCCTGTTGAAAGCGCGGATCGGCAATGGCGATCAGCGCCTGGGCCCGCTCGCGCAACGTTTTTCCATGCAGGTAAGCGATGCCGTGTTCGGTAACCACGTAGTGCACGTCCGCGCGCGACGTGACAACACCCGCGCCCGGCTCCAGCACCGGCACGATCCGCGACACATCGCCGCGCATCGCCGTCGCGGGCAATGCGATGATAGGCACGCCTCCCTTCGATCGCGCCGCTCCGCGAATGAAATCCACTTGTCCGCCAAACCCGCTATAGGGCCGGGTCCCGATCGAGTCGGCGCAAACCTGGCCGGTCAGGTCCACCTGCAGCGCCGAGTTGATGGCAACCATCCTGTCGTTCTGCGCCACCACAAATGGATCGTTGGTATAGCAGATGGGGCGGAACTCGAAGCCGGGGTTCTCGTGGACGCAATCGAAGAGCCGCTGCGTTCCCAGAACGAAAGACGCCACCGCCTTGCCTCGAAGCAGCGATTTCCGCTCCCCATTCAGCACCCCCGACTCGATCAGATCGACAACTCCGTCCGGGACCATCTCGGTATGAATCCCCAGGTCGCGCTTGTCGCCAAGGCACTGGAGCACCGCGTCGGAGATGCCGCTAATGCCGGTCTGCAGCGTGGCTCCGTCAGGAATGAGCGAGGCCACATTGCGCGCCACGCGCAGATGCATCTCCGTGCAAGGCTCCGAGTGGAATTCCAGCAGCGGGCGCGATGTCTCCACCACGGCGGAGATCCGGCTCACAGGTATGAATGTGTTGCCATGCGTGCGCGGCATCCGCTCGTTCACCTCGGCGATCACGGTTTTGGCGCTGCGCGCGGCATTGAGCGTGCAGTCCACCGTGGTTCCCAGGCTCACGAATCCGTGCGCATCCGGCGGCGAAACCTGCATCAGCACCACATCCAGCGGCAGAGCGCCGGTCTCAAACAGACCTTCAATCTCGCTGAGGAAGATGGGCGTGTAATCGGCGCGACCGGCTGCAACCGCCTCGCGCACATTCTCGCCCAGAAACAGTCCGCGATGGCGGAAATGGCCTTCGTACTCCGGCTTTGTGTAATCCGCGTCGCCCAGCGTCTTCATGTGAACGATATCGACATTGCGCAAATGGGGAGCGCGCGCCACCAGCGCATCCACAAGGACCGATGGCGTGCCGCACCCCGACTGGATCCATACGCGATCTCCGGAGCACACTGCGTCCAGCGCCTGCGC
>Ga0326727_10019232_pt1 | contig 13776 bp, 13 predicted proteins | sample MB2enrmetagenome_FD_207643 | JGI IMG/M metagenome (GOLD analysis project Ga0326727, IMG submission 207643) | Lab enriched peat soil microbial communities from McLean, Ithaca, NY, United States - MB29MY | ecosystem: Environmental > Terrestrial > Soil > Wetlands > Peat | place: USA: New York... | reverse complement strand
TCTTCTCCTTGCGGTAAGTTTTCAGTCTTCGCAAACCGAAATCCTACCACCGGAGTCCCGGAGCACCCACTTGCCTTCACTGCTGCAATTCGGTGCTAACTGTCCGCTGATCTCCAACTAAGCTCATATCAATATTCCTGATCGTCACGTCCTAGATTATTTTGAGAAACTTGCGTCCCCACTTATCTCTCTCCTAGTTAATCTGAGCCAAAAGAATAGGGTTCTTCAACGAACCCGTGACTTACTCCTCACAAAATTACTCTCCGGTGAGATCAGCGTCGAGCAGCTAGACACCGAAGCTGCCAGCCAAATCTCATGACTTACTTCGACCCAGATTCCGAAGGCACGCTGGAAGCCAATGCGATTAGCCTGTTCGAGAGCTTAGGCTGGGAATCTGCGGATTGTTACCACGAAACCTTTGGCCCCACCTCTTTATTAGGACGGGAGACATCCGAACAGGTCGTCCTAGAACGCCGACTTCGGGATGCTCTACTAAAACTCAATCCCGGCATCACCCCGTTAGCTATCGATATGGCAGTGGAAGAACTGAGCAAAGATCGAAGTGTGCTAAGCCCCGTCCGCGCTAATCAAGATATTTACAAACTTTTGAGAGACGGAGTTAAGGTTTCGATTCGGGGAGATGATGACCAAGAAAGCATTGAAATCGTGCGAGTTGTGGATTGGGACAAACCCAAGAACAATGATTTCCTCCTCGCCTCACAGTTTTGGGTTTCAGGCGACTACGGAAGGAAACGGGCAGACCTAGTTGGCTTCGTGAACGGTCTGCCGCTCGTTTTCATTGAACTCAAAGCTTCCCACAAGTCTCTGGAAAACGCCTATAAGTACAATCTGTCTGACTATCGCACGACGATCCCACAAATTTTCTGGCACAACGCCCTAATTATTCTGTCGAATGGCTCGAAAAGCAGAATCGGCAGCATGACCGCTGGCTGGGAGCACTTTGCCGAGTGGAAAAAGATCAATGACGAGGGCGAGGAGGGACTCGTCAGTTTGGAGACGATGATTCGGGGAGTGTGCGAACTCTCGCGGCTGCTCGACTTGGCAGAGAATTTTATGTTGTACAGCGAAGCCGAGGGCGAAACCACCAAACTATTGGCAAAGAACCATCAATTCCTCGGCGTGAACCGGGCGATTGAGGCGACAGAGCAGATCAAGGAAAACCAAGGCAAGCTTGGCGTGTTTTGGCACACCCAAGGTTCAGGCAAAAGCTTTTCGATGGTCTTCTTCTCGCAGAAAGTTCTTAGAAAAATCCCCGGCAACTGGACGTTCCTAATCGTCACGGATCGGGATGACCTTGACGGCCAAATCTACCGGAACTTTGCTTCAACGGGTGCAGTCCTCGAAGACGAGAAAAGCGTCCGGGCTCAGAGTGCGGAGCACCTCAAAACGCTCTTGAATGCGGAAGACCACCGCTACCTTTTCACCCTGATCCAAAAGTTCCGAACCGAGGAGGGAGAGACCTATCCGAAGCTGTCGGACAGGTCGGACATCATCGTCATAACGGACGAGGCGCACCGCAGCCAATATGACCAGTTCGCCCTGAACATGCGGAACGCACTGCCCAACGCTGCATTCATCGGCTTTACCGGAACCCCGCTGATGGCTGGGGAGGAACGGACAAAGCAGGTCTTTGGTGATTACGTCTCAATCTACAACTTCAAGCAATCGATTGATGACGGTAATACCGTTCCCCTTTATTACGAGAACCGCATCCCCGAGCTTCAACTTACAAATCCGAACCTCACCGAGGACATGGCCGAGATTATCGATAATTCGGAACTAGATGAAGACCAGCAGCGCAAGTTGGAGCGAGAATTCGCCCGAGAATATCAACTCATCACTCGGGAAGACCGTCTGGAGCGAATAGCGGAGGACATCGTTGCCCACTTTATGGGGCGGGGCGAACTGGCTAAGGCGATGGTTATCTCGATTGACAAAGCCACCACAGTCAGAATGCACGACAAAGTTCAGAAGTACTGGAAAGCCTCGATAGTCCGGTTGCAGAGGCAACTGGATGCCGCTGATCCTGTAGACAAGCCCGAGCTAGAACAACGGCTCCGATTCTTCCAAGAGACCGACATGGCTGTTGTGGTCTCCCAGTCCCAGAACGAGATCGAAGAGTTCAAGAAGAAGGGTCTGGACATCGCAACGCACCGGAAGAGGATGGTTAAGGAAGACCTTGAGAAGAGATTCAAAAAATCAGACGACCCGCTGCGGATCGTTTTTGTTTGCGCGATGTGGATTACGGGTTTCGATGTGCCTTCTTGCTCCACGATGTATCTCGACAAACCCATGAAGAACCACACACTCATGCAGACCATCGCACGGGCCAACCGGGTCTGGAAAGAAAAGCAGAATGGCTTGATCGTGGATTACGTCGGCATCTTCCGTGACCTTCAGAAGGCTTTGGCGATCTACGGAACCACTCAAGGTGGAGCGAAGCCGGGCGAACTGCCAATCAAGGACAAGCTCGAACTGGTCAGGCTGCTCAGAGGAGCGATACAAGAGACAACTGTGTTTTGCCGAGATCGGGGAGTGGACCTCGAAACGATCATGGCGGCTACTGGATTTCAAAGAGAAAAGCTCAAGGAAGACGCTGTGGCGACGTTTGTCGTTGATGATAAGACCAGAAGAAGATTCATGGAGTCGGCGGGGCACGTCGAGAAGCTCTTCAAGTCATTGTTGCCGGACCCAGCAGCGAATGAGTTTGGTCCGATCCGGAAGGTGATCTCAGTTATCGCAGAAAAGATTCGGTCTGAGATTCCTCCTTCTGACATATCGGAGGTGATGGAGCAAGTGGATGAGCTTCTCGACAAATCCGTCTCGGCCGAGGGTTATGTCATCCGGCCTTCGGCAACTGCACAGAACTACATTGATCTGAGCAAGATCGATTTCGAAGCATTGAAAGAGAAATTTGAAAAAGGCAGGAAGCCGATAGAGGTGCAGAAACTTCGGGGGCAAATTGCCCAAAAGCTCGTTCAGATGGTCAGGCTGAATCGTACACGGATGAACTTCCTTGAAGAGTTTCAGAAGATGATCGATGAATACAATGCGGGTGCCTCGAACCTCGAAACACTCTTCGACCGACTGATGGCATTTACGAAGCGGCTTTCCGAAGAAGAGAAACGTGGGATTGCCGAGCAGTTGACCGAGGAGGAGTTGGTGATCTTCGATTTGCTGACGAAACCGGACATGAAGCTCAGCAAGGGCGAAGAAATTGAGGTGAAGAAGGTTGCGAAGGAGCTACTGGAAACCCTAAAGAGGGAGAAACTGGTTCTGGACTGGAAGAAGCGGCAGACGACAAGGGCGTCCGTGCGGTACACCGTCGAGACGGTCCTCGATCACCTGCCAAGGGCGTATACGCCACAGATTTATGAGCAGAAGTGCGAGCAGGTGTACCAGCACGTTTTCGATTCGTACACTGGACTCTCGGGCGGTGTCTATGCGAACTGACCGTGCATTTTGAGAGGTATTGGATCAGCTTTTGACGACGATTTTTGCTGCTACCCAGATTTCCTCATAGATTTTCTGAACTGAAGCCACAAGACCCGCGCCGATTTCTACCATGTATGTCGGCTTCTTTCTCCCAGCGTCTTTGATTGATTGGCCAATCATCCAGCCCCTACCATCTACGAAGACATGCCGATCATGCACTTTATCGCTGCTTCTAAGCTCAAATCGGCCGCGGGTAGCGAATTTGTTGGCAACAGATTCCAAATTGCCTTTGAGTTGGTCGGTGAGGATTCGGACAGGCACCCCGGCCGGTATAGGAGTTACATATAGTTCAAAGAAGTCAGTGTTGAGATAGTTGTCCACGATGAATACTTCCTTGGTCGAAGTTATAAGGATTCCCTTCAAGTCTAGATAGAAAGCAAAATCATCGCCTGACTCGTAAGCACCTCTCAAGTCTGATTCTGGAAGCATCGCTTCTAGTTCACGAATGGAGCTTGACAGAGTAGCTTGGTATCTCTCAATCCTGAGTTCTAAATTTTTTTGTCTCTGGAAGTCAGAAATGCCCATTAGGTTGTGGACACCTGCTGACCGTGCACTGTAAAAATTGCTGACGTTTTGGCTCCCCTCACCAAAGCCGTGAATCAGTGCGCTGAGCGTAAACTCCGACCATTCTTGTTCCGCAGAGTCAATCTCGTGAAAAGTCTTTCCCCTAAATGATTGCAGGGCATCCCGTTGCTGCTTCAAAATGCGAATTGTGCGTTCGGGTGGCCAATCAGCTTCCTTCAACTCTTGTTTTCTTCTAGGGGGCATATTCAGTCTCCTCTAGGCTCCCGACTCGGGTGAAGATTCGTCTGGTTCAGGTTGCTCACTCGGGGCTAACTCGGCGTCGGCTACCTTGGCCTCATGTTCAACGTCAGGCGGCGAGGGGGCTTCTTGCGCAGTTGAAGCGTCAGTGAGGCTTTGGAGATATTTGTTTATCTCTTCTTGTGCTTCCCGTTCCAACTCTTTCCGCTTAGTTTGAGCGTGCTGCCAGATTTGCTCTAAAACCTGAAGAGGCTCGTCGCCAATTGTAATATAGGAACCCAAGTCTGGACCAATCATGACCATATCCGTCTGCGCCCCGACACCGGGGGCAACTTCCGCCCTCTTTTTCGCAAAGTACGTCATCAACAGGGTTTCCGGCATAGGGTTATGTTTCGTGTGACCTGCGAACATAAACTGAGAGTTGGCGTGCCAGTAACCAATACCAATAGAGGCAAAACCAACGGCATCCTGACACGTGATTGTCCCGTTATCACAGACATAGATGTGCCCCCCGGTTGTGTCAACGCCCATGACGATAGCCTGAATGCGTGGTGATTCATATCTAGCCAGCTTATCTGCAAGCTGAACCACGAGTTCTGATGAAAGCTGTTGTTGGCGATCAAGGTATGACGCCCTGTCCAGTCCCAGCGGTGCAAGTATTGCGTTCTCCGAACGCCGTAACCTCGCTTCGTTGAAGTAGCGGCTATACAAACCTGCGACATCACTAATATTCCACCAGTTGTCCGGTTCAGCTTGAACACGAGCTTTTACATCAGAGCGCACCCGGTAGATAACCTCCATTTGCATTGCGGTATCACCAGCAACCAACATGGCTATAGAACGTGTCAAGCCAATAATTTTCGTTTGAGATGGCTCAAACTCCACATCACGACCCGTCAGCATCCGATCCGAAGCACCGAACACCCGGTCGCCACCGTCTGACATGGCTGCCACGCAAATTGTCACGGTACTCCTCCTTCTGCTTCACGCAGCCATTCACCCAACCTCATGAATCGGTGAATCTCCTCAATTGCACGCTACACCGTCGAACACTTCCCGTTCAAGAGGAGAGAGTGCGTGGAGCCCGGAACCTTTTTTTGCCGAGCGGTCTGCGCTGCGTGGAGGTGAGCAATACGAGAACTTACGTGTCCCTATCCTTCAGTTCCAAGTCGAGCTTAAGGGATAAACCGAGGCCATCGAGCCCGGGGAAGAGCGAAGCCCGATGGATATTCATTGCACGCAGATGCTTTAGAAACTTGATTCGGAGACTGCTCCCAATTTCGAGTTTCCGTATAACAGGCCGATCTGTCGGTTCAGGGTACATCATCATCTTCATAAGAATCTGTCCAAACGAAGCCTCATGATAAAGATTGCAGAGGAAGACTCCTTGTTGCGCAAATGACCGTGGATTGGCCATCTGCGGATTGATTCTAACGATTACGGACACTTCTGTTTCTCGGAGCAAACGGTTGGTGTAATCGGCGACTTCGGCCGGGGAGCCATCTACTACAGTCGATGCGCTGTTTTTCAACTGAAGCAACTCGCGTCCCTTTGTTTCCAGCCAAGTCAAGTCGATTGCCCACACGGCAGAGTAACTCTCCCTCTCTCTTTGCCGCTTCTCCACAGACTTGCTCTCAACAGCAAAATACATCGCCACGTACGACGATTCTGTCCAGTCCAGCAGCGGGGTCGGCACACAGTGGTGCTGCATCAGTGCATACCAGCTACTCAGGTCATTCATCGGCGGAGCGTGGGAGAGATAATGATGGGCATACTGTTGGAACCGATAGAACAAGTCCCTCATTTCAGTCTCTCGGTTGAGGTGGTAGAGGCTGCGACTGTTCGGGGATGAACGCTCTCGTTGCACGTCTCGGTCGAGTGAAGTGTGCAGCGACCATGCAGCCTCTCGTTGTCCACGAAAGCACCAAGAACCCTGCAACTCGTCAAGCCACCGCAGGAAGTGGTCCCACGACTTTGCCTTTTCCGTCACAACAAAATTATTGAAGGGATTATCTCCCCAGTACTCGTCGCTTAGAAATTCTCCATCCTTGGACTTCCGTTTCCAGTCGTTCACGAATGTCACGAAGTTTCGAGACCAATCGGGCGGTATGGGCATGCACTACTCCTTCAGGCGCTTGGGTAAGGTTCGTCTCGGAAAATGCCCGGCGTCCAAGTCTTCCAGATGTGTGACGTTAATAATATTGTCTAATGCAAGGTCGATTGCCGGATACTGAACGCCACGAGGGTACTTGTCACCACGGTCCACGGATATCGTAGTGGTTAGAAACGGCCACAGTGTCGCGGCATAGCTTAGAGGAGGTGCGGTCGCGTCTGCGAACTTTATTCCGGCGCACACTAGACCGCAAAGCCGACCATCTTCATCGACTACGATTCCTCCACTCATGCCGGGGGCGAACTCTGACTGAACCTCGAAGCAAGGAAAATTCAACATCGATGCGTCTCGCCCGGAGTCAAATATCTGTCCTACCCATCCCGCTGACGTAGTTGGCTTGTCGTTGATGTCAATGTGCGGGTCACCGCTTGGTCCGGTTGAAAGCCGCACAACCGATTCTCGGTAACCGAAGGCAACTACTTTCTGACCTGTCGGTGGAGGAGTTGCACGGATGCCGAGAGAAACCCAGTTTATAGGCGCATCTGGGTCTGATGCACTATCGAGTGCGAGATGAAGAATGGCGATGTCACTGCTGGTTATCCATAACCGCTGAACATTCCAAAATCTATAATTGGGACCGGGCAGGACTTGTAGTAATTGGAGTTGGCCACGACTAACTTCGAGGTGGTCCCCAACTCTGGCAACAGTAGATATCTTTAAGGCAGCTTCGATTACGTGCCGGGCCGTTAACGCAAGATAACTGCCGATGAGGGAGGCTGTGCCGAGTATGCGCAAATCCCAATTGGGAAAGGCAACCAAAACCCGCATCGCAACTTGTTCGATTGCTCCTCCGGGTGGAGTATCTCGGAAAATTGGGACGGTTGGAAGGTTGTGGCGCATCAATCAATCCGATTCGCTGTCCTTTATTTTGCCCATTAGTCCTTTTCTTTCTCTCGCCACCAGTTCCTGTTCTCTATGGAAACTGACTCGACTTTTTCGGCGCAGGAACCTTGCTTTTCAACCACTGGAATACCGCCCACGTCGCTTCAAGGTCTTCTCGATTATAGGCGATGATTTTGTCCATCAATTCCTTTCGCTTCTTCTCGTCACTGGTCTCGGTCGCCTCGATGAAAGTTGCCATTGCCCATTGACCACCGTATTCGTCCTGCTTGCGTTTGTAGTCCACGTAATGCTCGATGACCTTGAGGCTGTAGCTAGGCAGGGGCAACACGATTGCGGCTTGTGTTACTGGGAGGAGATTCAACAAATTTGCTTTCACCCGAGTCGCAATCCCGTCTGCATCGCCGTATCGATCGATGTAGCGCCCAAGATAGGTGCTCTCGTAAGTTGCCCAGTGTACGAATTTAATGTCTCCGTAATTCTCGAAAATCCTTTTTGCATTAGCGAGAAATCCGAGCCATCCGTCTCTGTCCCCATCGGGACCAAAACCAGAAACGGCTGGCATGAACTCGCTCGGATTCTCTCCAAACACCTGTGCGCCCCACAAGTAGATGCGGTCTAGTTCATCGAGATGCGGGGGCATGCCTTCCAAGTCGAACATCACGAAATTCGGAGAGGCTGGAATTGCAGGAGTAGCTAGAACAATCTCTTTCTTCTCGTGCAACGCTTCTGCACACTGAAGAATTGATTCGGCAGCGGCCCCGACCCTTCTTTCAGTTTTTCCATAAGGTCGCTTTAGCTGATTCAGACTTGCGGCATCGTACTTCTTCAAGAATTTCTCAATTGTCTCAGTCCCGATTTCGTGGAGCTTACGAGCTAGACCTTGGTCGATCCCGATGACGAGCGATACGTCCTTTGAGTCCTCCGCCTTTTTCCAACACCTATCGTGGAAGCCACAGCCAGCACATTTTGACCAGCCCACAGGCTCATATCGTTCTGCGGTCAATTGTTTGACGGTCAAGAGCCGCCCCAATTCCTGTAAAGCTGATTTTCCGCCGTCGTAGGCGACTTCCCCGATGTCGCCCGTCCCGCTGTGAATTTGCAAGGCTTTGGGGGCAGCACCACTGCTCTTTTCAAGGAGCCATCCGTACAGTTGGACTTGAAGAAGGATTTCAGGATGATTCTTTTCGTCAATGCGACGAGAAACCTTGGAATCTCGAATTATGTAACCGCCGCCATCAAAAATCAGGAAATCGGGGATTCCAACAATTTCAACCTCAGTTCCGCCGAGAACATGGTCTGCCGAGAAAGCGGGTTGGTACAAGATAGGCACTTTCTTAGCGACAGCGACCGCCGTTTTCTCAACTTGCTCTTGCAGGGAGGGGGCGCTCATATCGGCGAATGCTCCGAGTGTCGCAAGATGGTCTTTCTCGTGCCTTAGTCCAAGCCTATGAAGGACTTCATCGTAGGGACCGGGCTCGGCTTCCTGCTCTTGGCGTTGACGCAAGAAGACCCTCAGATCGCAGCGTGAGGGACGGTAAAATGAGACGAAATCTGAGGCCGTCAGGCGCATAGTGCTTGTTGTGTCCTAGCCGCAGCGTACACCTTTCCGACCGACAAACCCATTTGTTCAGCGATTGTGCGCCACGAGTGCCCAGAAGCGCGGAGTGAATTGATTTGAGCAACATCCACGGGCTTCGTTGGACGCCCAAGGCGTTTTCCTTTTGCTCTGGCGTTCCGTAAGCCCGAACGCACGCGCTCGGCAATCAGATTGCGCTCACCCTCGGCCACGGCTCCGAGGATCGTAAAAACAAGTTTTCCAGTTGGGGTGTTTGTGTCCACCTGCTCGCAAAGGGAGACAAACTGGATACCAAGGGCGTTAAAAGTCTCTAATGCCCGGCACAAGTGAGACACCGAGCGGCTGAAGCGATCAAAGCGCCAGCAGACCACGACATCAAATCTCCGTGCGTGAGCGTCTGCCATGAGGCGATTCAGAGCGGGTCTCGAATCCTTCTTCCCCGATACCCCATTGTCTACGTAGCAGTCAAAAATCTCCCAACCCCTCCGCTGGCAGTACTCGGTGAGTTCTCGGGTTTGCATGGTTGGGTCTTGCCCGTGACCGATAGTGGAAACCCTCGAATAGACCGCCGCAAGCACCTTCCGAGGGGTGGATTCGGTTCCTTTGACTATCTGCAATCCCATTCAAACCTCCAGTCATCTCCTAAACCCGTTCATAAAACTGCTGCGGAGCTTTTCCTGCCCCTTTCCAGCCCTCGCCAGACCTATTTCCCGTCTGGTCTCCCGAGGCTCGCCTAAAACGCCTCGCTGTACGCTTCCGGGTGGATTCGGGCACCGCAGGCAGGGCAACGGCCGGGGAGACCGTGGCAACCGAAACTCATAAGGGGAGTGCTCTCACAGACGAATACAAACTGATTTCTGCGTTGTCTTACAACTGCAACGAAGTGGAGATATTGCGTTGAGGCTTTGGTCAGCGCGATTGCCGCTTTTGCTGAGAACAGCGAGGGTGGTAAGTTGCGGGTAGCCATGGCAGCCTCCATATAAGGTTGCTTCGGTCAGGGGCGTTGGGCGGGTGCAACCGCTTGGCGCTCCGTTTTACTTCTGGCGCTTCAGGAACTCGTCAACTGCCTTGCGGATCAGCCACGAAACTGGGACATCCTCACGAAGGGCGATTTTCTCCAGTTTCTCGACCTGTTCTGGCTTGAGCCGGACCGCAGTGAGTTTCTTTCTCACGTAAAACAGTGTATAACACTGATATACACATTGTCAAGCCCAGAAGTGAGCCTGAACACTACTTATCTCTTCCCCCATGAGCAGTCCCGGATCGCTTCCTCGGCGTTTCAACTCGGCGGCCAACGCTCATCGATTTTTTCCATGATTTGGACAACATGGTCGATTGCTTCCTTCTGGAAGACGTTCAACCAGTGCTGCTTGCCCATTCTGCTTGAAGCGTCCGTATCAATAACGTCGATGATTTTCCGGGCGCAGAGAAGTGTGGTGGCGAACAGAATCGCGTGCTTTCTTTCTTCGGTCATCGAAATCTCCGCATTGGGATGCGGCAGAGGCGGGAATCGAATTATACTCCGCAAAGGAAGGCTGATCACACGGAGGCCGAATGCGTAAATTCGTCACAGCAGTTCTAACCATGGTGCTGGTGCAGGTTGGAGTAACTGCTCCAGTAAACGCCCAGTCAGCGATGCCCACCACGAATGTATTATTCAGAGTTTTGATGATTAAGAGCCCGACAGACATCGGCTCTATGTTCTCCGTCGAAGTGGACAATCGAGAATATTGGGTAACCGCAAAGCATTTGTTAACTGGTGCAAAACACCCGCCGCTTGGTGTGGTGTCCGACAAAGCTGTAACTCTGTCCGTGTTAGACCCTACCGTTGCGGAAGAAAGATGGGTCGCTCAAAAATTCTCGGTAATTGACCCCGGCAAGGACATTGATATTGTCGTGCTCGCTCCGGAGCGCAGCATTCAGGTCGTCCCTATTCCCAGTTTGCCCATGAGTGTGGAAAGCGTGGGGATCGGTGGTGAATGCGAATTTCTGGGTTTTCCTTTTGCAACTACGTGGATGTCAGTTTGGACCAATGGGGCGTCTTACAAGATGCCTTTCATAAAGCATTGTTATGTTTCTGGTGAAATCCCCTCGCCATTAAGAATTTGGGTCTTAGATGGAATCAACAATGACGGCTTTTCGGGAGGTCCGGTCGTCTTTGACACAGGTCCGCGTCAAAAAATATTTGCAGTAGTTTCCGGCTACCGCACAGAGAGTACGGACGTAATCCCCGTACCTGTTCCGAGTGAACGACCTCCCAACGCAAATAATCCGACAGGTTCACAGTCCAGCGGATTGCCAAATCCTGTCCAATACAAACCCGTGGTAAACGTGAACTCCGGCTTTATATACGCCTTCGACATCAGTTATGCGTTGGACGCTATTAAGAAAAACCCCATCGGAGCTACGGTCGAGAGGAAGTGATTTGCCTGAGAAACCAAACGTGGAACTCTGAGACCTCCTAACCAGCCTGCCGCACCGGAACCATGCCCAGCGGGTCGCCCCCGCCTGTAATCGCCTCCGGCCCCAGCGGGGGCGATCCACGCGGGAGCCGAATCTGGTCTCTGTAGAGGCGTGGAAAGTTGTACAATGTGCATATGCTTAGACGATTAGCCCTCATCGTCTTTGGTATTGTTCTCGGCGTGGTCGGAACATACTTCCTTTTGCGCATTCCTTCCCACAAATGGATGCCATTGACGAGAGAGGGACAGGGATTGGCATGGAGCAACGACTCGCTATTTAACGCCGACATTCTGTTCCCCAATACAACTCCACCGGATGGGAAAGCGAAGTTCGTGGACCGAGGTTTGGGGCACGGGAACGAGCTTGGCTTCTTGGTCAAAACGAAAATGGACAAGCTGGACGTGAGTAAGCTGCCAGCGAAATACAAGAAGACCGACGAGCACAACAATTACACTGTTGGTCCGACAGAGATCGTTCTTTACGACACGCACATAGAGTTCACGTTGAAGGACGCCGACGGCTTTACGTTGATGAAGACGGAAGGTCCGTCATTAGAGATATGGTCGGGACGGGACAATACGCTACAAGGGTTTGCCAAAGACCCGATTCCCGAGGCTCTTCTTAAGAGAACAAAATCGATTCAAATGCAATTGGTGTTTGATAAGTGCGATACCTGCACGCCCTGAGGACGCTATGCGATATGCGCTAGTGCTATTGGTGTTCCTCCCTCCGCAGATCAAGAGCGAACCTGTCACACTGCACGAGATTCCCGCTGAGAAAGAGTAAGGTGCATCCTCATGTCATCCGATGTCTATCCCACAACAAAACTGGATTTGCTCCGAGATACACTTGCCATTGCGCCAGAGAACTACAAGGACAATGTGCGAATCATAGCCAGCCTCGATGACAAGGCCCAAAAGATGGGCGCTATTGCGGGAGTTTTTCTGGGTGTTCTGCTTGCAATCGTCAAGCCGGATCAACTGTCTAGCTTGGTGGGTATTATCGGACAGAAGGGAATATGGGCCGTCACCATGGTCACCTTCCTCTTGATTGCATGCGTGGGAATCAGTTTGTGGTGCATCTGGACCCAGAAAATTCCTCCTCCGCTCAGCCTTGGGCACATGAAACAAATCACCAGAGACATTCATAAAGGCAAAGACCTCGACGCCGACGCTGAGGAGCTTTATTACAGCGAACGGATTGCTATCTGGAATGACTGTATCCAAGGGCAGGTGAAAGTCATTAAGAAGAAGCAGAGTCGCGTCAACTGGGCACAATCTATTCTGGCTGGCGCGATGTTGTTAATTGCGGTCACGCTGCTTCTTCTCGTTCATTCGGTCAAGGCAACGGCTCCGTCCGTGAGTCCTTCGGCGACGCAGCAAACTGCTCCTCCGACTCTGACCAAATAGGGGGTTGGTATGTCCTCGAAAAAACGGACCAAATGTAGCTTTGGAGGATGTCGCAACAAGGCACTTAAAGACCGGATGTATTGTGCTGAGCACCTGTCCAGTTATGATGTGCCGAAGGTTGCAGCGCGGAGGCCTAACACATTTACTGAGAACTTGTGCAAGCGTGCTGGCAGAGACTTTGTGATTGCCAGCAAATGCGTCCGGTTCCCAAAGTCACCACGTGTGAAAGCGAAGCGAAAGCGTTAGAAAGGAACGGCCCATGTCCACATGTGCTTATCCCGATTGCAGCGAGGATGCCGTAAGCGGCAGGATGTATTGCTCCGTCCATTTGAATAGCTATGAGAACGATGATGTGCCTGCCTTGCGGAAGAGGGAAGACCCAGACCGCGAAAGGCGGGACCGAAAACAGAACGACGATGATGACAAGTAGTAGGGCTACAGTTTTTAGCCCCAAGACGACCAAGCTGCTGTAAGCCTGTGCCGAGCCAGACGAGACATTCAGGTGTAGTTGCCAGTGGACTCCCACATGCTGCCACTGGGCGCTCCGACAGGTTAGTAGTGCCGAGTCAGCGACATTTGGATTTTTGGGTCCGAACGCCTGAGCGCCCGTACACAATAAGACTGCTGCGTGAACTGCCTGTCAAACCTCGTGGCTGCCGCCCAAAGGTCATGCAGGCCCACAAACTGTTCATTCGTTATGAGCAGCTTTTCGCAAAAAAGTATCGCAGGGGTATCGCACTTCGATTTTTTCGTGGAGTTGGACTATTTGCGACTAATTTTCCGAAAAAAACGGGTCAAAATTAACCAATAATACTGATTTTTCAAAAATCAGAAATCGGCCGAAAACCCTTTACAACACTCGGTTTTTCCAATATTGTTGCGAAAAGTCCCACGAGCATCGAGGGACTCCCGGTATCGCTACCAAACTTCAAATAAGCCTATAAACAGGTGATTTTCAAAACGCTCAACTGCCGAGTGTGCCGTAATCTGGCGCGCAGTTCGTTGCGGTGTTGCAAGAGCACGCGGGAATCTGG
>Ga0326727_10019230_pt1 | contig 13777 bp, 14 predicted proteins | sample MB2enrmetagenome_FD_207643 | JGI IMG/M metagenome (GOLD analysis project Ga0326727, IMG submission 207643) | Lab enriched peat soil microbial communities from McLean, Ithaca, NY, United States - MB29MY | ecosystem: Environmental > Terrestrial > Soil > Wetlands > Peat | place: USA: New York... | reverse complement strand
GCCTGTTGCTGCGGAACTGTCGCCTTCAGCTGGAGCGGCCTCGTCCGCGTGGTTGCCGTCGCTCTCGCGCTCGGCGCGTGGTATCTCGTGTTGCCGCCATCGCGCCTCACCGACGTCGCCTACCTGGCGCTTTGGGCGGCGGTGCTGTTGGGACGCTTCTTCAATCCCGTCTACACCCCGCTTCATCCCGAATTTCGCGACCTCAAGAACATCATCCTCATCCCGCACCTGGCCATGATCTCGACCGCCGCGATGGCGTTGATGCTGCAACGCCACGTCACCGAGACCGGGTACGGGTTCCTGCCCGATCGCCGCCAATGGCGCATCGGCATATTGCATTTCCTGTATTTCGTTCCCATCGGCCTGCCCCTGGCGCTCCTTCTGCGCGCCACTCGCTTCGCCACGCCCAAGCCCCTGTGGTACATCGCCGCGACGTTCATCGGCATGTTGTGGGTGGCGTCCCTCTCCGAAGAGTTCTTCGTGCGCGGCATTTTGCAACAATGGATCGAGGACTGGACCCTCAGCCGCAACGCCGCCCTCCTCATCACCTCCGCGATTTTCGGTCTTCTCCACCTCTGGCTGGGCGGATTCCCCAATTGGAAATGGGCCCTCGTAGCCGCCGTATTGGGATGGTTCTGCGGGCGGGCGCGCAACCAGGCCGGCAGCATCCGCGCCAGCATGGTGACGCACGCCCTGGTGGCAACCGCTTGGCGCGGCTTCTTCACGTAGCCAGCGGGATTAGCCACGGATTGACACTAACTGACACGGATCAGAGATGCCTTGGTTCATCCGTGGCAATCCGATGGGTGGCCAATCCCCCGGAAACCTTATCCTCCGTGGCCTGCACCCCCTCAGTGAGTTCCGGCTTGCCCCGGACTTCATTATCTCTCCGTGTCTCCGTGGTGAGTATTCGCCTGCCAGTGCCGAAGATCCGGCACCTGTCGGTATTTGGGCAACTGCCGATCAGCTCCCTCAATCGTTTCAATTACTTACGTGTGGGCACGCACATGCATTGCCGGTAAGCGGCCCCATCCGATGATGAAAGTCGAAGTCCAGGAATCCGGCGACCAGCTGATCTTTCAGGTCCAAGGCCGCTTAGCCGGCGCGTTCGCGGCCGAGCTCGAAAGCTGCTGGCGGCGAGCCCAGTCCGCGCACCCCGGACGCCGGATCTCGGTCGACCTGAAAAACGTCACCTGCATCGATCGCTCTGGAAAGTATCTCCTCCAGTCGATGCACCGCAGCGGAGTGCCGTTTCTGCGGGCCGGCCTGGCCGTACAAGACATTCTCGAACAGATTATGGAGCAGCCGGAATGCCGACATTAGAACAGAAAACCCGGCACGCGGCCAACCTCTACTGGCTCGCCTTCCTTCTTACCGGCGCTCGCCAGGAGAGCGCCGACATGGCCATCGAGGCCATCGATTCCCCCGGGGACAATGCGTTCTTTTCGGCGTGGATGTTGGCATGGTCGCGAAAGGTCGTGATTTCCAAAGCGCTCGCCGCCATCCGGCAGGAATTGGCGGATTCCGCCAGGAGAATCGCCCTGGCGCGGAGCCCCGGCTGCGCTCGCTCGCTGCCGCTGGACTGGTCGTTGTCGCCATCCGCCAGCAAGCTCGAACTGGAGCGCGCCCTGCTGGCCATCGACGCGTTCCCGCGATGCGTCCTCCTCCTGATGTTGTTCGAAGGACTATCGCTCGACGATGCCACGGTGCTTCTGGATGTCGACCGCGACCTGGTGCGCAAGGCGCAGGTATTCGCTCTCCAGGAGCTCACGCGGAATCTCGCCGCCACGCGGGAGGCGGCGCGTGTTTAGCCGCCTCCTGCCGGTGATCGTCCTGGCGGCGCTCTCGAGTCCCGCGGCCCCGGAGGACCTTGAGGACACCGGCGGCGCCAGCCGGGCGTTCGCCCGCTACGTGGCCAGCGTCGGGCATGCCGCGTCATGGAGCCCGGAAACCGTCGAGATCGAAGCCTCGCTGCCGAAGCTCCAAAAGCGCGGCCATCTGCGCGCCATTCGCCGCCTGAATCAGGCCGGCAACGCGGATTACCAGGTCCTCGAAATTGCCGGCGATCGCACCGTCCGCCAGCAGGTAATCGAACGCTATCTCACGGCGCAGATGACCGCTTCCGAAATTCCGGCGGAGTCGGTCGCCATGACGCCGGCGAACTACCAATTTCGCTACCAGGGCGCGGTGCTCGCCCGGGGCGCCGTCGCCTACGTATTCCGGATCCAGCCGCGAAAGAAGCGCGTCGGCCTGATCAGCGGCGAACTGTGGCTGGACGCCGAAACCGGCTCGGCGGTGCGGCAATCGGGGCGCCTGGTCAAATCGCCCTCGCTGTTCGTCAAGAGTATAGGCATCGTTCGCGAGACTGTCCTCAGCCAGGGCGTCGCCGAGATGCTTTTGACTCACTTATCGGTCGATACACGGCTTGTGGGGCTGGCCGACCTGACCGTCACGGAATGCCCCTTGAGGTGAGGTATGCGCATATGATTCGAAAACATCCTGTGCTCCTCGCGTTGGGAGCCACCGCATTCGCGCTTGCCGCCGCCGCGGCGCTGGTATCTTACTATCTGAGTTCCTGGATGATCCTGCCGCTCTTTTAGGCTGGGACATGCTTTTTAGCTTGTCCGAATCACAAGTCCGGCCGGCGCGAAGGAAGCGCCGTCGGGTTCGACTGGTTCAAAAGCTCGCTGTAGTGGTAGTGGGGGCGTCGATGGTTGCACGGCGCCCCGTTTTTCATATGAAATACGCTTCGATATTGCTCGTCATCTTCGCAGGCCACCTAGCCGGCCAGCAATCCGAATTGGCCGCCGGCAGGGCTTACTATCAGTCCGGCGAGTTCCAACAGGCAGTGGCGCACTTTCAACTCGCGCTCCACGCCGACCCTCGAAGCGCCGAGTCGCATTACTGGCTGGGCCGCTCCTATGAGACGCTGGCGGATATCGCCACCCCCTTCGGACGCAAGTATCGCTCGCTCGCCCGCACGCATTTAACCAGGGCGGTCGAACTGGCGCCCGGCCGGTCCGAGTACCGCAGCGAGCTGTTCGAATTTCTGCTCGATTCCGGCCACCAAAACCAGGCGCGCGACATCCTCCTGCAATCCGCCGAATCCGATCCCGACTACGATTACATGCTGGCGCGTTTCCAGCAGACGCGCCGGTTAAACGCATCCATGAATGCCTGGCTCGCCAGATTCTTCCAACTGGGCACCGCATGGCACTGACGGCATTTGGGCACTCGGCTGCCATTTGAAACGCTACATCCAACCATTCGGTCTTAATATTCAGATAGATAGAAACGCCACCATGGCGGCATCCGGAATGCCTATCGAAATCTCCAGCCGGTTTGTGCATCGCGAGTTCGCGCTCGGGCATCAACTGGGGAAGAGGGGAATCCATGGTGGCGGCTTCCGTTGCTTCATCCGGGTATTTGCTGTCCGATCGATACGAGGCCCTGATCCGCGTTTCGCAGGCAATTGGCGCCCACCGCGACCCGCAGGACCTTTTCCGCGCCATGGCGACCGAATTGCGCCGCGTTATCCAGTTTGACGGCATCGTGGTGGCGCAATACGATGAAGCTTCCCACGAAATCGTCTGGCACACCTGCCAGTTGTGCGACCATGAGGGGCCCGTTTCACCGCCCTGTACCCCGGCCGAGGAAACCATCACCAAATGGGTCTATGACTGGCAGCAGCCGGTGGTAATTCCCTTCTTGCAAGAGGAGACGCGCTTCCCCGGCACGCTCTCTTTTCTCCGGGAGCGGGGTTTCCAATCGGTCTGCGTTCTGCCTCTGACCACCGTGCACCGCCGCATCGGCAGCGTGGGCGTGGCCAGCAAGCGGGCCGATGCCTACAGCGACGAAGAAGTGCGTTTTCTGACCCTGGTGGCCGACCAGGTGGCGCTCGCCATCGACGATGCCCTGAACTTCGAAGCTTCCCGCGTGGCGCAAACCGCTCTCCAGCGCAAGAACGAGCGCCTGAAACTGCTTCTCGATCTCAACAACACGCTGGTTTCGAATTTGCAGCTCAACGATCTGCTCAAAGCCATATCGTCCAGCATTCGCTCGGTGCTGCAGTGCGACGGCGTGGGCGTGGCGCTACCCGATGCCGAGCGAAAACACCTGCGCTTCGTGGCCTTCGACTTCCCGCGGCTCGCCGGCAAGGTGGCGGACGAAAAACGCATTCCGGTCGACGGAGACTCGCAAATCGCGCGCGTTTTCCGCAGCGGCGAACCGCTCAGCGAATCGCAGGACATCGATCCCATGGTGCGCGCGGAAGGCGTTCGGTCGCTTTGCCACATTCCCCTGGTCAGCCGCAATCGAACCCTGGGAGTATTGGGCCTCGCTCGCCTGACCCCGATTCCTTTCTCGCCCAAGGACCTGGAATTTCTCCGCCTGGTGGCCAATCAGGTGGCCATCGCCGTGGAGAACGCTCTCGCCTACGACGAAATCGCCGAATTGAAAGACCGCCTGGCGCAGGAAAAAGTCTATCTCGAAGATGAAATCCGCAGTGAGCTGAACTTCGAGGAGATCGTCGGCAGGAGCGCCGCTCTGCGCAGGGTGCTGCAGGACATCGAGACCGTCGCGCCCACCGATTCCACCGTGCTGATCTACGGGGAGACCGGCACCGGCAAGGAGCTCATCGCGCGCGCCATCCACGATCTGAGCACGCGCGGAAGGAACGCCTTCGTCAAGCTGAATTGCGCCGCCATCCCCACCGGGCTGCTCGAAAGCGAGATGTTCGGGCACGAAAAGGGGGCCTTCACGGGCGCTGTGGCGCAGCGCATCGGGCGCTTCGAGCTGGCCCACCGCGGCACCGTTTTTCTGGATGAAATCGGCGAGATCCCGCTCGAATTGCAGCCCAAGCTGCTGCGCGTCCTGCAGGAGCGGGAGTTCGAACGGCTGGGAAGTTCGCGAACCCTGACGTCCGACGCGCGCCTCATCGCCGCCACCAACCGCGATCTCACCAAAATGGTGGAAGACCGGCAATTCCGCGCCGACCTGTTTTACCGTCTGAACGTTTTCCCGGTGGAGGTCCCGCCCCTGCGCGAACGGCGCGACGATATTCCGCTGCTGGTGCGCCACTTCGTGCAACAGTTCGCACGCCGCATGGGCAAGGCGGTGGACACTATCCCCAGCGAGACCATGAACGTTCTGGTCCGTTACCATTGGCCGGGGAACATTCGCGAGCTGCAGAACCTGGTGGAGCGCGCCGTCATTCTTTCCACCGGGCCGACTTTGAGAGTGCCGGTGGATGCGTTGCAGGTTTCACCCGCGCCCGCCGCCGTCCAGCGCAAAGGCGAGACGCTGGAAGAAGCCGAGCGCGGTCATATTCTGAACGCGCTGGAGGCTGCGGACTGGGTGATCAGCGGACCGAAAGGCGCCGCCACCAAGCTCGGGCTCAAGCGCAGCACCTTGCAGGCCCGCATGGAAAAACTGGGGATCCGGCGCGCCCGCGCCGCGGCGCCGGCTCAGAGTTCGTAATGCCGCGCGACGCCTTCTCCGCCAGCGCGCTCAAGCTGCGCGACTATTTCTGCCGCTATCGCGAGGAAGCGTTGCTCGGCGGCCGGCAGAATGTCGCACTTGTGCCGGACGCGGCCACCATCCACAGCATGATCGACGCCGCCTTCTGGGCCAGCCTGCGGCGCGAAGAAGGATTCGTGCCGAAGATCTCGCTGGCGTTCCTTCCCGCGCAGCAGGAGTGCTCGCCCATCGTTCTCGACCGCCCTATTCCACTTAGCCCGGAAGCGCTGGCACGTGTGTCTCCCGCCGTCGAGAGCCCCGGTATTCATTTGGGGGTGTGGCGCGGCCAGGACGATCTCTGTGCATGGGGCATGACGCGCAAACTTCCGGACTTGTGCTTCGTGCTCGAAGTGGCCGCGCCTGGCCTGCTCGTGGTCAAGCATCCGAGCGGCGAGGAACCGCACAAATTCCTCAACGTCGCCGTAATCGAAGGCGACCGGATCAAGATGATCGACGCCAATGCCTGCGGACCGGTCTCCGGCATTCAGTCGCTCGATACCACGGTAAAGCTGGCGCTCGCCATGCGCACCCACGGCCGTGGCGGATCGCTCCTGGTGGTGCCGTCGGGCAACCGCACATGGCGGGAATCGATCGTGCAACCCATCCCGTACGCCGTCCCCTCGCCCTCCTGCGAGCTCGCGCCCCTGAACGATCCGGCCGTGAACGCCATCGCCGGCCTGAGCGCGGTGGATGGCGCCGTGCTGCTCACCGATTGTTACCGGCTGCTCGGCTTCGGAGCGAAAATTGTGCGCCGCAAAGGCTGGCCGCAGGTCGAACAGGTCACCATCAGCGAGCCCGTCGAAGGCGCCGCGCCGGTGCTCGCGAGCCCCGAACAGCTCGGTGGCACGCGACACCTCTCGGCGGCGCAATTCGTGCAGGACCAGCGCGACTCGGCCGCTCTGGTGGCATCGCAAGACGGGCGATTCACCATTTTCGAATGGTCTTCTCGCGAGCAAATGGTGCATGCCTACCGGCTCGACGCGTTGCTGCTGTGAGGTGGGGCGGAGGTCTGGGATTCGCCCAATAGGCGGTAACTTAAAGTAGGCGGAAGCGGGACCGTTGAGGCGTTGTGAAACAGCGTTTGACTTCCCCGAACGTTTGGGGACCCTTCGGGCCGCAGCACTTCTGCGAGACCCGGCCGGGCGGATTCGTTGAATCGGGGCAACCAGAGCCGCGAAACGGACCCGGACCAAGAAAGGAAAAAAGGTCAAGACCTATACTGAGAACGCGTGAGCTTTAGACGAGTTCCAGCCGTTTCAACTTCATCCGGTCGGCGCGGACGTGGGCAAGGTCGTATTGCGCCTGCTGCAAAAGCCAGCTTTCGGCGTTGCCGCCGAAAACCTTGGACAGTCGCACGGCCATTTCAGGAGAGATGCCGCGCTTCCCGTTGGTGAGTTCGGAAAGCGTGTTGCGCGTCACCCCGAGGGCTGCTGCTGCTTGGGTGATGGTCAAGCCTGACGGCTCAATACATTCCTGCAACACGACAAGGCCGGGGTGAGGCGGGTTTTTCATGGTCATGGGCTTATTCACGGGCGTGTCTCCTCTCAGTGGTAATCGACATAATCGACGTCCTCCGCGCCGTCATCAAAACGGAAAATCACCCGCCAGTTGGCGCGTACTGTAACGGCCCAAAATCCCTTATATGCGCCTTTCAGCGGATGCAACCGGAAGCCCGGCAAATTCATGTGGTCAACGGTTCGGGCGGCGTGAAGCGTGGCCAGAATATTTCGGAGCTTGCCAACATGCTCCGGGTTAACGCCGGTCGGGTCGTCTTGTTCAGAAAGCCGTTTAGTCCCTTGTGGCGAACTGTCCGTATCATCCCGCACTGTAATGCGCCACGTGGCGCATGTCAGGAATAATCTTAGCAGTCTCGTCCGGTTATTCGGCGATAGTTGCGTGGCCATGGGGCTGGTGCTGCTGGCTCCCTTCGCCGTGCTGACGGTTTACCGATTCTCCCACCGACGGCGCGCCGGCCGCGGGCCCGCTCCGCTCCACTACATCCACCTGCTCGGCGGAATTCTGGTGGCGCTCTGGAATTACATGGGATGGGACTATGCCTCCACCGTGGCCGACGAGGTGGCCATGGCGGGCGCGGTGGCGCTGGTGGCGCTCACCTACGTGCTGCCGATCGCCGCCGTCACCGTCACCGGATACCGTTTGCAGTCCAGCACACCGATGACCCACCCGGCCAGTCCCGGCGCGAATCTCCGAAATCATACCCGCTACTGCATATCCAGCACTTTCCTTATTGCCGGGGCCGGAAGGCCCGATGCGATGACCATCTCCCGCAGATCCTCCGCCAGGGCCCGCATCTCATCCGGGGCCTGCGAGACGTGCCAGGCGCCTCCCACTTCGCCAAGCCTGGATCTGAGAAACAAGCGACTGAAAAACTCCATCGCGAAGAGAGGCACAACAGCGAGGAGGCGCTGGCTTGCGGGCACGATCTTATGGCCAAGAGCTTTCAGGACGAAAATCGACTCGCGCATCGCCGTCACCATCAGCCTGACATCGTCGGCCGACCTGGCCAGCGCTTTGATGTCGTTTTGGTATTTCATCACCATCGGCCCCATCACCGCCACGCCACTCGCGTGAGTGGCGAGCCAGTCGACGATATTCATCGAGATATGAGCTTTGAGGCCCGCCCGGTTGAACACGCGTACCAACCTTTTCAATCGAGGAGTGACCGTCCCTTCCAGCTCGCCAAAGGGTGAGGCCAGCACGGGCAGTCTGGCCGGGCCAATAGCCCTGATGATGTCCCTGTCCCTCTTCCCACCGGCAAACACAAAGCCCATCATCGGCCGCCGTTTGCCCAGCGCCCGGATGATCTCTCCGGGACCGGCAAGGTTGTTGGTCATGAATACGATATTGGGAGAGTTGTTCGCCACCAGTACCGGAAGAAGGCCGGGAACCTGGTTACGGCGTACGACCACGAGAATGTAGTCGTACATGTCATCCGGCAGGAGCTCCCCAATCGTCTTGATCCTGGTGACGGTACGCTTGTGGCTGAAGGGGTTTTCAATGACGATGCCTTCCCTGGCGATATTTTCAAGGCGTTCGCCGCGAGCCAGTACGGTGACATCGACGCCGTGATCGTGCAGGTGAGCGGCGCAAACCGAGCCGTTAACCCCCGCGCCGATCACGAGGATTCTGGCGTTGTCGTTGTCATTTTTCATGGTTTGGTTGAAGGAAGTCTGCGAGCCGCGCCCCGCCCCCGCGATAGCCAGGCGGCGCTGGCGCCCAGGAGTGAGAAATGACTCCGAACTGCAGCGCGGGAATGACAGGACTGAAGCGCGCCCGGAACCGACGATACCACGTTCTGCCCCCGCGCGGTGGCGGTCGCGAAACCCTTCCCTCCGCTGGCCGGTCAGCTTCCGGTATTTGCCGGTATCGGGTCACGAAGGCTGAACTGAGATTTGGCGCCCACCCGCACCAGGGCCCGCAGCAGCCACCCTCGAGTGCTTAACCGTTTTGGGGATTCCCGCGTATTCAAGCCACTACCGCTCCATTGCGGTCGCGGCTCTGCTACGGGCACCGCGCGCTTACAAGCAGTTACTGAGCCGCGACCGCTACTGAGCGGTCGCCGGGCGCCCATTTCCCCAGTTCGGTTAAGCACCCGCCACCCTCTCTCAATCTTCCATAAATGCCATAATAATCGGATAGTGAAGTCCGTCTTTATTTCGGACAACACGAAAGACAACAAGGTGGTTGACGACATTCGTGAAGCGCTCCGAGGCAAGCTGCGAGTCTGGCACGACTCGCAGGGGCGCGCCGGCGGCGACCAGCCCGGCCATGCCATCGAGGCCGCAGTCGACGAATCGCCCAACTTCGCGGCCCTCCTGAGCTTCCGCGCGGTCTCGGACGGGGTCATCGGGCGCCCCTTGATTGCTCTTGGTCTCCATGTTTCAGCAAGCGGCGATAACGGGCGAATCGCTTCGGCGATGGCGAAGTCTCCCAAATCGAAGATGGCGCGACGATCGCCTGTAACAGTGCGAAGGGAATTCCTCTGCACATGAACTTGAGCACTTCGTGAGGTGAACCATGAAACAGCGGGAATCATCACCAGGAAAACAGGGCGGCGACGATGAAAAGAAGCGCCAGGAGCAAAGTCGGCGCCAAATGCACTTCAGCATCGGCTACGTGATCACGAGCCTGATTATCTTGTGGCTGTTCCAGTCATTCATCCTGGCTCCTCTAGCCAGGGGTCCGGAAATTCCTTACAACGAGTTCAAGAAAAAACTGGCTGGTGCACAGATCGTAGAGGTGACCGTCGGCGAAAGGGGCATCGTTGGTGAGATGAAAAATCCCCAGCCGGGCGCAACTCCTCCGGTCCTCCCTTTCAATGCCGTACCTGCGCCTGGCGGCGACCCCAAGCTGATCGATGAGTTACAAGACGCAAATATAACCTACCACTTCGAGCGCCCACCGAACCCCCTGGGTGGCATTTTGCTGGGGTACTTTCTGCCGCTCGCTCTCCTTGGCGGTTTCTGGTACATGGCCTACCGGCGGGCGGGCGGGGCAGCCGCCGGAGGGCTCGGCGGCATTTTTGGGGTCGGCAAGAGCAAAGCGGTCGAGGTCAAGCCCGAGGATGTTACGGTCACATACAAAGATGTGGGCGGGGCGGACGAAGCCATTGCCGAGCTCCAGGAGATCATTCAGTTTCTGAAGGCGCCGGAGCAGTTTGCTCAACTCGGCGGGCATATCCCCAAGGGCGTGTTGATCGTCGGGCCCCCGGGCACCGGCAAGACGCTGCTGGCCAAGGCAACGGCCGGCGAGGCCCAGGTCGCGTTCTTCGAGACCAGTGGCTCCGAATTCATCGAGATGTTCGTTGGCGTGGGCGCCGCCCGCGTGCGCGACCTGTTCGAGCAAGCACGCAAGGTGGCCCCCGCGATCGTTTTCATCGACGAGATCGATGCCATCGGTCAGAGTCGGGGAGGCGTGATGCGCCTGGGCAGCGATGACGAACGTGAGCAGACCCTCAACCAGTTGCTGGCGGAGATCGACGGCTTCAAAACCGACACCAGCGCCCCGGTGATTATCATGGCCGCCACCAACCGTCCGGAAGTGCTTGACCCGGCACTTCTGCGCGCCGGCCGCTTCGATCGCCAGATTGCCATCGGCAATCCGGACCTCGTTGGCCGAGTGCAAATCCTGAAGATTCACAGCAAGAATATAAAGCTTGCGGCGGACTTTGACTTGGAGGGGGCGGCCCGGATGACGGCTGGCTTCAGCGGCGCTGATCTGGCGAATGCCATGAATGAGGCGGCATTATTGGCTGCCCGGCGCAAGGCTGCGGCGGTCACTTTAAGTGATTTCGAGGCTGCGATCGAACGCGTGATTGCGGGTTCCGAGAAAAAGAGCCGGGTGATGAACGAACAGGAACGAACTACGGTTGCATACCACGAGTCCGGCCACGCGCTGGTGGCTGAACTGGTGCCGCATGGTGAACCCGTCAGCAAGATCAGTATCGTTCCACACAGCCGCGGCGCCTTGGGCTATACCATACAGATGCCGATCGAAGACCGCTATCTGCTCTCGATGGACGAGCTGAAGGACAAGATCGCCGTTATGTTGGGCGGACGTGCCGGCGAAATGGTGGAGTTCGGGACCATTAGCACCGGCGCCAGCGATGACATCATGCGGGCAACTGAGCTGGCCCGCCGTATGGTCGCGGAATTTGGCATGAGTGAAAAGCTCGGCTCGGTGCGCTATGCAGGTCAACAACTGCAATACCTGGCGGGACCAGTCGAGGATAATAGCCAGCTCAGTCCGGAGACTCGCCAAGTGATCGACACCGAAATCCAGCGTCTCGTGACCGAACAGTACGAGCGTGGTCAGGCACTACTGAGGAACCACCGGGCGGCCCATAAAATGTTAGCCCAGCAATTGCTGAAGCAAGAGACAGTGGCCGGTAGCGTCGTGAAAGAGGCGCTGGAAAAGACAGACCCGAGCGCCGTCACTACAAACTGAGAACTCGCCGCGGGCTTCGCCTTTGAACAAGACGCACGCGAGCTTGGCCCGTCCCCGAAGCCCGGCCATGCTTCCCACCCTCAGCAGCCGAGCTTTTTTAGACCTGCTGCAGCGCTTCGTTGATGGCCGCTGTCAGATCTTTGTCGAATGTCGCGACGTCCGTGTTCAGTTCCTTCTCGAACTGCTTCACGGCATGCTTAGTAGCGTCTTCGAACTTACGGCTCCGGTGGAACCGGCCGGTATCCACGAGCTGAGCCACGCCAACAACGTTGCGGATCTGCGCTGGTGCCGAACGTGCCGTCGTCCACTGGAGGGCCATCGCCTCCGTCGAGGATCAAGCCAAGCTCCGGTGGGCGGTGGTATGTCACGAGATCGATAGCAATCATCCGGCCTATTTGGGCGACGGGATCGTCGCCAGAACGTGGGTCGGATCCGCCAGCCGGACCCGCTTCAAACGGCATACGGACCTGCTACGAGCCGGCGGCCGCTGCCTTCTGGCGAAGGACCGCACTTCTGTGGTGCCCCGTATAAAATCGCCGCGGCTGCCGAAACACCAGCCAAGGGGAGTCGCCGAACCATACGTCCGAATGGATTCCTAACGCTGCAGCGTTTTTGCGGATTGGACGAAACAGACTCGACAACTGCTTGCAGACAAACAAACGCCGGGCCGCCGCGGTGCGCCCCCTCTCAATTACCGGCCGGCGGCGCTCTTTTTATACGGCGAAGGATCGTTTCGGCCTCATGCAGCAATTGCTTGCTGTGCTCGTGCAGAGCGCGATACTTCGCGGACAGCTCGTGGCTCGCATCCTCCACCAGTTCCCCGCTGCGCTCGTAAAGATCCTCGCACTTCTCTATCAGTTCCTTACCCGCGTCGATCAGGTCCTCCGCGGCTTCTTCTCCCTTGCGGACTAATCTCCGGCGGGTGCGTGCACCTGACGCCGGTGCCATTAGCAGTGCGGCGGCCGCGCCGACCGCAGCTCCCAGCAGAAAGAATGCTGCTCGGTCTCCTACTCTTGTATCCCGCAATTAGCACCTCCTTATGCGAAAGAAAGCGTTTCTCCATCCGAGCTTAGCGCCTCGGCATCGCTGCGTCTACTGTCGCGGAAACTTGCGCGTGGCGAGCTCCAAGTCCCCATGTGGCAGACTGTGGCAGACTACTCCCGTAAACGCTTCGGGCTTCCGCGACGCTTGGACCGTTTCCCGCCGACGATGGACGCCCCGCAAGCTCAAGTCCACCCATTGGGACCCGCCCACCAAGCAGCGTCGTGTACTCTATATGGAATGTCCGCCGCGCGCAAAATGACGCTGCTGCCGCTCATCGCGGCCATCTATTTCCTCGTCGCCGGCGGACCCTTCGGGCTCGAGGATATCGTTTCCAAATCGGGATACACCGGCGCGATTCTCATTCTCCTCGTCACGCCGGTAATCTGGGCCGTCCCTACGGCGCTGATGGTCAGCGAGCTTTCCAGCGCGCTGCCCGATCAGGGAGGTTACTACGTTTGGGTGACGCGCGGCATGGGGCGCTTCTGGGGATATCAGGAGGCGTGGCTGTCCCTCATGGGCAGCGTCTTCGACGTGGCCATCTACCCCACCTTGTTCGTCAGTTATCTCGGCCACCTGCTGCCCTGGATGACCGCCGGCGGGCGCGGCACCGCCCTGGCCGTCGCGCTGGTAGCCGCCGCCGCGGTTTGGAATCTGTTGGGCGCCAAATCCATCGGCGATAGTTGCGTGGCCATGGGCTTGGTGCTGCTGGCTCCCTTCGCGGTGCTGACGGTTTACGGATTCCTCCACCGCGGCGCGCCGGCCGCCGGGGCCGCTCCGCTCCACCACATCGACCTGCTCGGCGGAATTCTGGTGGCGCTCTGGAATTACATGGGCTGGGACTACGCCTCCACCGTGGCCGACGAGGTGGACCGCCCGCAGCGCACCTATCCGCTGGCCATGGCGGGCGCGGTGGCGCTGGTGGCGCTCACCTACGTGCTGCCCATCGCCGCCGTCGCCGTCACCGGACTCGATGCCAATCGCTGGGGCACCGGAGGATGGGCCGATGTGGCGAAGGCGGTGATCCCCAGCGCGGGCGCCGGCGAAGTCATCGCCATCGTCATCACCATCGGCGGTGTGCTGGGCGCGTGGGGCACGCTGAATGCGCAGACCATGCAATATTCGCGCCTGCCGGCGGTAATGGCGGACGACGGTTTGTTGCCCCGCGTCTTCGCGCGCCGGCATCCGGTGAGCGGCGCGCCCACGGTGGCGCTGGTCTCCTGCGCGGCGGCTTGGATGGTCTGCCTGCAAT
>Ga0326727_10019229_pt1 | contig 13777 bp, 11 predicted proteins | sample MB2enrmetagenome_FD_207643 | JGI IMG/M metagenome (GOLD analysis project Ga0326727, IMG submission 207643) | Lab enriched peat soil microbial communities from McLean, Ithaca, NY, United States - MB29MY | ecosystem: Environmental > Terrestrial > Soil > Wetlands > Peat | place: USA: New York... | reverse complement strand
TCCGGCCAGTTCCTGCTGCTCCTCCGCGGTCAGTTCCAACGTGGCTTTGGGACGTCCAAGAGACATACCCAAGGCTATCTCAATTCGGCTACTATTGCAAATTATTTCTGGGACACAACACTAGGGACTAAGAGACTAAGCCCAAATTGGGAGACTGGACCCGACTGGCGTAAATACGCCTGTCAAGAAAGTGGTTGGATCGGTAGCTCAGGTTGGCAACCAGGACGACCGATAACGTCCTGGGACTGTGCGTATTCCTGGCAAGGTGCAGCATCCGCCGAAGAATCTGCGCATACGAGTAAAACCGGCGGTTGAACCGGTTTACCTCGTCCACTAGTTCCGCCCAGGTGAGGTGCGTGTAGCTGGCCACCGGAAAAGTCAGAGTGTAGTACTTCCAATCCTGCGGGTAATCGTTTGACCGGATCCTGCCTTCGCGCTCCATTTGAGCGTAGAGCCTGGTTCCGGGAAGCGGAGTAAGGATCAGAACATTGGCGGCGTCGATGCCGTATTCCCTGGCCGCACGAGCGATGGTCTCGCCAATCCCTGGCTGGTCTGTGTCGATCCCTATGATGAAAGAGCCCACAACGCAGATGCCGTGCCGTTGAATCCGCCGGACGGACTCGCGGAAATCTCTCCCCTTCTGGAGGTTGAACTTCTTGCCCAAGGCCATCAAACCTTCCACGGTGGGGGATTCGAACCCGATGAACACACCCTGGCATCCCGCACGCGCGGCGAGCTGCAGCAGTTCGTCATCGTCGGCGAAATTCATGGTCGCCTGGCAGATCCAAGGCCGGGTCAGCCCCTCTTGAATCATCGCCCGGAAGAGGTCCTTGGAGTATGCGAGATGGTCCTCGCGGGTACCAACGAGGTTGTCGTCTACAAACAGGATGACTTTTTCCCGGATCAGTCGCAGCTCTCGAATGACATCATCGACGGGCCGGTGGCGGTACGTGCCTCCATTGAACGCTGTAACGCTGCAGAAGATGCAATTCAACGGACAACCGCGCGTGGTTTGTACCGAGCCGAGATAGTACCGTCCGCGGAGCAGATCGTGGCGAGCAGGCGGGATTGTATCCATGTCGCTGATGCCACCGTCATACACCCTGCGCAGGGCATGGTTGCGCGCATCCGCCAAAACGTGCCCCCACACCGATTCCGCCTCTCCCGTGACCACCGCATCCACATGCTCCAGCGCCTCATCGCGGCAGAATGTGGCATGAATGCCTCCCATCACCACGGGCACTCCCGCGGCGCGGTAGAGTGCTGCGACTTCGTAGGCTCGCGGCGCTTGAGAAGTGAAAGCCGTTACACCGACGAGATCAGGTTTGGGCAGACGTCCGTAATCGGGATGGCCCAGGTTCTCGTCGATCAGTGTCACCTCCCAGTCCGGCGGCGTCAGTCCTGCCACCACGAGAAGCCCGAGCGGTTTCCAGACTCGATACTTGTTCAGACGGTTCCAATGAACATTGCTCAGGCTGACGACCGGATTGTCGGGATTCACAAGATAGAGTCGCATCTCTTTCCTCCCCGGTCTACTGGTCGATTCAATTTGGTGTCTCGCTCGGTTGAGTACTCCTTCTGCCACTGCAGGCGGACTCTTCCATGAGAGTTGAGGGGGTGTCCCGGAATCTCCGTTTTGACTTCCGGGAGCCCGACACGATACTTGAGTTTCGGTTCTTGATGCTCACCTGACTAATAAGAGCCTCCTGGGCGGCGCGTGACTGTTCATAATTGCTCACTTTGGCAGACAACTACTTCGGACTCCGGATGTTCCGCACGCGCAACCGATACTTTAGACATAGATCCGTCTCTTTCCCCCCTTTCTGCCGTTTTTGTTTTCCAAGCTCTTCAACTACCCCGCCGGCACCGGCAGAGCAGGCCGGCGCGAGATTGACGCAATGGCGGCGCTTGGCAACCACGTTTACGGTGGCGTCAAAGACCTTTGAAGACATTCGGCGCGGCAACCGGACGGGCGGCTACCGCTGATCGTGCTGGCGTTAGTGAGCTATATCCTGTTGGCCGCCGTCGCGCAGAGGATCGGGATCCAGCGGACCGCGGAAAACCAGATCACGATGAACCCGCAGGCCCAGGAGCAGATGGCGAAGGCGACCGCGGAACAGAGGGGAAAGGCATACCAGTTCTGGACTGGATTTGCCGACGTGATGTTCATTGCCGGGCCTGCGAGCAGAAGAAAAATGTTGAGTACGCATGTTAGGGAGTATTACCGGCAACCCTTCCCCGGCCCGATTTTCAGCAGTCGCAGAATCTTGTGCGGATAGCGATCTGGACTCTGTCCAGCCTGGGGACGAGCCGACACAGTGCCACTCCCTCATGCTCTATTTCGGAGCTTCCCAGTCGTCCGACATGGTCTTGCCGCCATTGACCCAGGTGACTTCGATGGCCTGGTAATCGAGCGTAATCTGCTCTTTGTCGCCGCCCGCCTTGCGAACGCTCAGGATGGTTGCGTTTGTGAGCACGATCCTCTGGGCTGTCTTCTCGCCTCCGGAGCCTCCCAGGAAGGTAATCGTCACTGTCTTCATCGTCTCATTATTAACCAACGCCGCTTGAAACTTGGGCGACGCCGCATCCATCGTCTTGGTGATGGTGATGGTGGAATGCATCCGTCTGCCAGTCGGCATCCTTGATGCCATTGGGGTGTCGCGGACGACGCTGACGAGCCGGATTTTTTCGGACATACCATCACCCTTGATGGGCCCTTGCCTGACGCCCTCCACCGTCATGTATGCATCGACCGCGGCCATGGCCGGCACCGCGGGCAGCAGCGCAGAGACCACGCCGCAGAGAACTAACAATCGTCCTGCATGAACGATACGCATGGTAAACCTCCTTGTGTTTTCAATCCGTGGGAAGCCGTGAAGCCGGGCCCGGTATTTCGCGATTGTTTCTCCCCGTTTTGGTGGCGCCAGCTACAGCCGGCCTGCGCAAGGTGACATTTGCCTAGTCCCCACCTAAACCGGAATTTCCATTTTGTTTGCCCGGCGGCGACAGTATATCGCCAGTTGCCGCTGCTGCGATCTTTTTCTGCATTGGTTCGAAATCCAAAGTACCGGACGCGCCCGGCAGAGCCTTCGCCAGTCGACCGCCCGTTTTCACGAGCCGCTGCCCAAAAACTGGTCAAAGACCAGTCTGAGATGCCGCCCGGTGCGAGCCATGCCCTCCGCGCCAGCAAGAAATTCATTCGATTCCTGACGCGCGCCGGGGGTACAATCGCGGGCAAATGGATTCCAGGCACATCGGAGGGCGGAAATCATGAGCGAGACGGGAGTTCCACCGGCAGCGGGAGCAGCGCCGGCCGGCGCGGGATTGACGCAATGGCAACGCGTAGCCTGCACGTTTACGGCGCCATCGCAGACCTTTGAAGATATCCGGCGAGGCAACCGGAGCTGGTGGCTGCCGTTGATCGTGCTGGCGTTGGTGAGCTACATCCTGTTTGGAGCTGTGGTGCAGAAGATCGGGATCCGGCAGACCGTGGAAAACCAGATCCGGATGGATCCCAAGGCGCAGGAACGGATGGCACAGGCCACTCCGGAACAGAGGGAACAAGGGTACAAGATCTCGGATGGGATTACCGAGGTCGTGTTTGTGGCCGGGCCGGCGATCGGGATGCTGGCTGCGGTGATGGTTGCCGCAGTGCTGATGGGCACCATCAATTTCGGTTTCGGGGGCAGGGCGAAGTTTGGTGACGTCTTCGCCGTGGTGTACTACGCGTGGCTCCCGCAAGTGGTGAAGACGCTGCTGGGAACCGCGGTGATTTACGCGGGCGTGGCGCCGGAGTCGTTCAACATCAAAAACTTCGCGCCGACCAACCTGGGCGCATTTCTCGATCCTACCGATACCGCCAAGACGCTGTATGCGCTGGCGACTTCGCTGGATTTGGTGACCATCTGGACGCTGGTGCTGCTAAGTATGGGTGTGGCCGCGGTGGCGGGCGTGAAGCGCAGCGCCGGCTACATTGCCGTGTTCGGATGGTGGTTGATCATTGTGCTGTTCGGCGTAGGGGCGGCGGCGGTGATGGGGTAGGGGAGCGCGCTTTCCCACCCTAAGTTCGTCGCGACGCGGCGAACTTCAGGATGGGGCAACCCTTCGTGGTACGCATTCCGGCGCGCAGCCGCGCTTGTTAAAATCGAGTAGGCCGCGACGTGGAGAATCACGTCCACCATGAGCGAGCCGTAAGATTTGGAAGCGATGACCCTCCGCCTATTTAATACCCTCACGGGACAACTGGATGCGCTCGAGCCGGCCGACGGCAAGGCGCTGCGCATGTACGCGTGCGGGCCCACGGTCTACGACTACGGCCACATCGGCAACTTCCGCACCTTTCTGCAGATCGATCTCCTGCGGCGCTTTCTGCGGCTGAGCGGCGTGGCCGTGCGCCACGTGATGAACATTACCGACGTGGACGACAAGATTATCCGCAACGCTGCCGCGGCCGGCATTCCCATCGGCGAGTACACCAAGCAGTACGTCGACGCGTTTTTCGAGGACCTGGAAGCGCTGCGCGTGGAGCGGCCGGAACAGATTGCCCGCGCCACGGAGCACATTCCGCAGATGGTGGAGCTGATTGAAAAGCTGGCCGCGGCGGGAGCGGCCTACAAGGTGGAAGACGGCTCGTGGTACTTCCGGCTCAAGTCGTTCCCCGCCTACGGCAAGCTGAGCAAGAAAGACCTGAGCGGCATGGAAGATGGCGCGCGCGTGGACGTGGACGAGTACGAGAAGGATTCGGCGCGCGACTTTGCGCTGTGGAAGGCGCCCAAGCCCGGCGAAACCTCGTGGGATACTGCGATCGGCCGCGGCCGGCCGGGCTGGCACATCGAGTGCTCGACCATGGCGATGGAGTACCTGGGCGAGAGCTTCGACCTGCACTGCGGCGGCGAAGACCTGATGTTCCCGCACCACGAAAACGAGATTGCGCAGAGCGAGACCGCGACGCACAAGCAGTTCGCGCGGCATTGGATGCACGTGCGCTTCCTGCTGGTAGACGGCAGGAAGATGTCGAAGAGCGAGGGCAACTTCTACACCTTGCGCGACCTGTTGCTGAAGGGATACAAGGCTTCGTCCATCCGTCTGGCTCTGATCTCGGTGCCATACAGGCGTCCGTTCAACTTCACCTTCGACAGCCTTATCGATGCGACCAACGCCATCGACCGGCTGCGCACGTTTCGCGCGCGGCTGATCACCGGGAAACTCCTGGCGGGCGAGAATCCCGTGTTGCAGGAGGCTGCGAAGAAGGCGCGCGCCGGGTTCTTTGAGGCGCTGGCCAACGATTTGAACACCGCCGACGCGCTGGCGCCGATTTTTGAATTGGTGCGCGCGGCGAATACGGCCATGGATGACGAACAGCTTTTCACGGCCGACCGCGATGCGATACTGCCTGTGCTTGCGGACTTCGATGCCGTCTTCGATGTGCTGGAGGACCGCGACGCCGAGCCCACGCGCCGCGCGCTCGAATGGGCCGAGCAGGAAGGCCGCATGAGCGAAGTGGCTCCCGAGCTGATTGCCGCGCAATCGTTGACCGATGCGGCGATCGAGGCGCTGGTGGCCGAGCGCAAAGCCGCCAAGAAGGCGCGCAACTTTGCCCGCGCCGATGCGATCCGGGCGGAGCTTGCGGAAAAGGGCGTGATTCTGGAAGACTCGAAGGACGGGGTGCGCTGGAAGCGGCGTTGAGCTGCTAGCCACTAGCTTCTAGCTCCTAGCTCCGAACGAATCGTAGGATAGGTTTTGTAGCAGTAATTCCCCGACCTCACAAATTCAAATGAGAAGAAGACACTACCCCATGGAAGCCAACGAAGCGCAGGAACTCAAGGAACACGCGGAACACGGCGCGAGGGAATCGGCTCTGCGGCCTGTGGCCTTCACCATGAGCGTGCTGGCCGTGCTGGTGGCCGTGACCACGGTGCTGGGCCATCGCACGCATACTGAGGCGGTTCTCGACCAGAACAAGGCGACCGATCAGTGGAACTACTATCAGGCGCACAAGATTCGCGCCAACGATACGGAGCTGGCCGCCGATCTTCTCGGCGTGGTGAGTATTGCCGACAAGGACGCCGCTGGCAAACTCGCCAAGAGCTATGCCGATCATGAGAAGAAGTGGGCCGACGATTTGAAAGAAGAACAGGAGCAGGCCGAAGCGACGGAACAGAAGGTGGAGCAGGCCGAGGCGCACGCCGACCGCTTCGACCTGGCCGAGGCGCTGCTCGAGATCGGCCTGGTCATCACGTCGGTCACGCTGCTCACGCGCAGCCGCATCTACTGGTACCTGGGCATGGTCTTCTCTGTCCTAGGCGTGGCATCGGCGGCATCGGCCTTCCTGCTCAAATAACGATCGGCGCTGCGCGAAAAAATACTGTCGCATTCGCAAGACCTGCTATAGACTTAGCCCCGAGTGAAGGTGGACCCATGAGAGTTGCACTTGCCGGCGCTCTTTTCCTCCTTGGTTGCGTGCCGCTTGCTGCGCAGACGCCTACCCCTGCGGCGGGGCAATCCGCAACACCTGCGCAACCCGCAACGCCCGCGCCCGCTGCTGCGCCCACCGCAACGCAGCGGCCCCAGGTGGAAAACAGTGACGTCGGCTTCAATTACAGCCTGCCAGCGGACTGGGAGTTTGTGGCTCCGCCTCCGGCGCCCAAGGTCACGGTGCCCTTTCCCGATGCCGTAGCAGCCAAAAAGGGCGATGCCTGCGTGGAAGTCGTCTTGACCGCCAAGCACGGCACTCCGGCCTCGGTGGTCGTGGTGACGGCTCTGCCCTTCGCCTGCTATGGGCAAACCATGAAGCCGAGCGACCTGGCAAATTTTGGCGCTGGCGCCGCGGAGGGCCTCAAGCAAACCTTCGAGATCACCGAACCCGTGCAGGGAAATTACACGCTGGGCAGCCACGCCGTCTGGATCGAACGGGCCAAGGGAACTCCCAAAGGCCATCCCGAGAACCCCTTTACCTTCGAGATTGCCTGCACCGTGCTTGCCAAGGGCGCGGTCTGTTGGTTAACCGTGGCCGCCGATTGGCACAGCCTGCGTGCCTTCGAGCGAGCGCCGGTGACACTCGACGGCGAGAGGTACGCCGAGTTGGTTCCGCCGCACTCCTTCGTTTCCAATCCCCAGTAAACTGCGCCAAAACCGCGGAGCGATGCCAGGCAAGCGGCGGCCGTGTCTTCGGGCGCACGCGTGGCAGGGAAACTCTCTGCATGCTATCCTCTGAAAAGAGCGGAAATTTCATGAAAGCGCGCGGCCTCTTGCGATCACTGCACCCGCCAGCCACGAACGGCTGGTCGCGTTCGCGCGCACGTGGCATTTGTCCGCGGCGGCACCTGCGCGTGCTGCCCACCCGCACACGACCTAGCCTCTTCGGCGGCGATTAGCACAGCCCTCCGCCGAAGGTTCTCGCTCATATTTGGGCCCGTACTGGGTCCATTGGGGCCCGCGGAATTGAATGATCCCACGAGCCGGGATCAGTGGCCGCGCCGTATCAATATTTAGGGTGCGCAGGCCGCGAAAACCGAATCTGCCGAGGAGAATATGCGATGACCAAGCAAGAATTGCACGCGCAGTACGGACCCAAACTTGTCTGTCCTCTGCCGGGACCGAAGGCCCGCGCAGCCGTTGAGGCCGACCAGCGGCTGATCTCGCCCAGCTATACGCGTTCTTATCCATTAGTTGCGAAGCGCGGGCGCGGCATCCGCATCGAGGACCCCGATGGCAACGAATTTCTTGACTTCGCCGCCGGCATCGCCGTGGTTTCCACCGGCCATTGCCATCCAGAGGTGGTGGCTGCGATTCAGAAGCAGGCAGCCGAGTTGATCCACATCTCGGGCACCGATTTTTACAACGAGCACCTCACCGATCTGGCCGCGCGGCTTTCCGCCGTGGCGCCCATGCCCGGCCCGCACCGCTTCTTCTACGGCAACTCCGGCGCCGAAGCCATCGAGTGCGCGCTCAAGATTGCCCGCTATCATACCGGCCGCCAGCAAGTGATCTCGTTCTTCGGCGCGTTTCACGGCCGCACCATGGGCGCGCTCTCGCTCACCGGCTCCAAGCCGCAGCAGAAACGCCGTTTTTCGCCTTTGGTTCCGGGCGTGACCCACGTGCGCTATCCCTACGTCTATCGCGGCTGCACTGGCGGCCCGCAGGAAGAGGAAGCCTTCAGCCTGGGCTGTGCGCGCTACATCGAGGAAAAGCTCTTCAAGACTATCCTGCCTCCGGAAGAAGTGGCCGCGATCTTCATCGAGCCCATCCAGGGCGAGGGCGGCTACGTTCCCGCGCCCACCAACTTCCTGCGCGAATTGCGCGACCTCTGCGACCGACACGGAATTCTTCTGGTCGTGGACGAGGTGCAAAGCGGGTGCGGAAGGACCGGCCAGTGGTGGGCCATTGAGCACTCGGGCGTGGAGCCCGACATTGTGTGCATCGCCAAGGGCATTGCCAGCGGCATGCCGCTGGGCATCTGCATGACGCGCGCCGAGATCATGGACTGGACGCCCGGCTCGCACGCGTCGACCTTCGGCGGCAATCCGGTGTCGATCGCTGCCGCGCTGGCAACCATGGACATCCTGAAGCGCGAGGCCATTGCCAACGCCGCCCGCGTGGGCGAGTTCATGCTGGAGCGGCTGCGCGGCTGGAAGCAGAGTCATCCTTCTGTCGGCGATGTGCGCGGGCGCGGCCTGATGATCGGCATCGAGATCGTAAAGGACAAGGTGACGCGCGAACCCGCCGTGGAGCTGCGCAACCGCATCGAGACGCTGGCCTTCGAGCGCGGCCTCATGGTGCTGGGCTGCGGAGAAACCTCGTTGCGGATCTCGCCTCCGCTGATCGTCAGCAAGGAAGAGGCTACTGTCGCGCTCGACATTCTGGAAGAGGCACTGACGCTGGCCGAAAAAGAGCACGAGCTGAGCGGGGTCGGGGCAGTCAGCGCGTGAGCGCTTCATGTTGGTTTCCCACCCTTTCGCAAAAAACGCGAAGGGATGGGGCACGGGCAGATTTGTTGCTCCAGATATCAGTGGGCCGCGGAGATCGCACGATCTTCGCGGCCCGCGCAGTTTTGCTGGGCGGGCGGTCTACTCCGCCAGCCGCATGTTGGCAATCTCCGAGGTGCGGTGCGCGGCCCGCTCCAGATTGTGCGCCATCTCCTGCGTAGCCAGGTGTTGCTCCTCGGCTGCCGCGGCCATCTGGTGCGAGAGTCCCGACAGGTCCTCAGTCTGTGCGGCGATGCTGTCGATGGCTGCGATGGCCGTAGAAACGTCAGCGCCGATTGCTGTCACCTTGGCCTGAATCTCCGACGTAGCCGCGGCCGTTTGCTCGGCCAGCTTGCGTACTTCGCTGGCCACCACCGCAAAACCCTTGCCGTGCACGCCCGCCCGCGCGGCCTCGATATTCGCGTTCAGCGCCAGCACGCTGGTCTGCGTGGCGATGGAGGCGATCAGGTCAGCCACCTTGGCCACGCCGCTGCTCGAGCTCTGCAGGCTCAGGATCGAGGTCTTGCTTTCCGCAGTGGCCTGGCGCGACTTCTCTGAGGCGTTGGCAAGTTCGCTCGCATTTCTGGCAATCTCCGCGATGCTCGACTCAATCTCATGCGTGGCCGTGGCCACCATCTGTAAATTACCGTTTAAATGCTCGATGTCGACGCGTTGCGACTCCTGCGCTTTTCTGAGCGCGTCAATGGTCTGCTGCGTGCTGATGCCCCACAGCACCACCGCACCAATATGATCGCGGAATTCGCCGAGCATCGGCTCCACGTTCAGGTCCAGCTTGACAGGCCCCAGCTCAATGACCGCCTTGTGCGGCAAATGGTGAGCCGCATGGTCCCTGGCGCCCAGAATCCTGTCGATGTTGGCCGCGTTCTTATGAAAAATGTGGATGGACTTGCCCACCATCTGGTCCACGGGCACCGGCAGATGCTGCTCAAGCGAGAGCAGCGTCTTGCGCGAGGACTTATTGATGTAGCGCAGAATCAGATCGCGATCGCAAAACATGACGTTGGCCGGCAACGCATCCATCGCGTACTGGAAGCTGCGGTCGACTTCAACGGCGGGCGCGGCGGCCGGAAACGCCTCGGCCGCTGCCGGCTCGTCGAGCATCGCGGATGGCGGCGCAGCTTCGCGGTGGGCAAACAGGCCCGCGAACAAACCATGAGCCATGACCGATTCTCCTATCGCAAAACCGGAGTTACTACATCTCGAAGCCTCAACTGCAAAGTCGGTGCGACCAACAGGGAGCAGCGACCCTTACGGATCTCAACAGGACGCACCGACTCCGGTTTTGCTGTTGTCGGTACAGTTTCAGTTTCGGGCAAGTTGCGCAAAACAAGTACCTTCAGCGCAGCGCGGATTTTGTGGCGTTTCCGGAATTGAATCCGCGGGTTTCACTTTGGGAGCCGGCCAAAGCTCCAGCCAGGCCATTTGCGCCCTTCGCCCGTCCGGGTCACAATGGTTGGCAATGCAATGGGCGTCAGAAATGCGCGCTGAATGGCTGGAGCGAACTTTGGCCGGCCTGGACTCCGTCGCCGCTCGCCGCGGCCGGGAGGCCAGCCTGCCCGCCCACCTGCTCACCGGGATGGAGGGCGAAGAAGCCGCCTGTTTTTACCTGCTTCGCAAAGGCTACACGGTGGTGGCGCGGCGATGGTCGGCGGGCAACCAGCCCGGCGACCTCGACCTGGTGGCCTGGCAAGAGCCGATCCTTTGCTTTTTCGAGGTCAAAACCCGTACCGCTCGCGACTTGACCCCCGCCGAAACCGCGGTCGATCTCCATAAGCGCAACGTGCTGCGGCGGCTGGCCCGCCAGTATGTCCGGCAACTACCGGGCAGCCCCGCTCCGCAGGTGCGTTTCGACGTGATCAGCGCCTACCTGGAGCCCGGTAAACCGGCTGAATTTGTGCATTTTGAGAGCGCTTTTGGATGGCGCGAGCCGCGGCGTGGAGAAAGCACCTGAAAAAAAGAGACCTTGCTTGACAATCGATGTTGATAGATTCTATGTTGATCACTCAATTCGACTGAGTCGCGCATCGGAGCAGGGAATGCACCGATGTTCCATGAATGGAGGATTTGTACGTTATGGTCATGCAAGCGCCTGTAGGCCGGCATCAGGTTCGGGAAGAAATCCAACGCCGCATCCTCGCAGGCGAAAGCCAACCGGGTGAGCGGCTCACGCAGCAAAGCCTGGCCAAGGAGCTGGGCGTTGCCCAGGGCACGGTAAGGGAGTCGCTGCTTGAGCTGCAGTGGCTGGGGCTGGTGGAATCCATTGACCGGTTGGGAGTTTTCGTGCAAAAGATCGATGCCGCGCGCCTCTGCGAGGCATACCAGGTGCGCGAGTTTCTTGAAGGCCTGGCTGCGCGCCTGGCCTGCGAGCACTCCTCCCGCGCCGACGTGGCCTCGCTGCGCAGGATGGCGGACCACATCTGGGAGCTGTCGCAGGAGAACCGGGAAGAGGAGATGGGCGCCGTCGACCGGGCCTTTCATCTGCAGATCATGAACCTCTCGCGCAACAAGGTTCTGCTGCGCCTGGCGGAGGGGTACCGCGTGCTGGGCATGGCCGTAAGGGCTTCGCGCGACCCAAAGAGCGTGTATGAAGAGCACCTGCAGATCGTCGACGCCATCGGCAACAACCTCCCCGAAGAGGCGGAGCGGCTGATGCGCCTCCACGTGGCCGAGGCGCGAAAGATGATCGAACAGCAGGCGGCGCGCAGCGACTTCATCCCCAAGTGGGTGGGAGACGCGAACGAATAGAGCGCGGACCGTGGTTGCGGATTCCGCTCGGGTCCGCGTCGAATATGTGTATCATGGGTCTCTACGGCTTCCGGCGGGCATCGGAAGCCGTCTGGAAAGACAAGTTGGACACCATGCGGCAGGTTCTTGTCTGACCCCCGGTGAACGAGGCCGGCCCGTGCGAAAGAGGTTCGCCGCCATGACCGCATTCCTCCGCTTTCGTGGTTCTTATTTCGCGGCCATTTACAACCAGTTGGGTCGCTGCCGTCGCGCCATGGCGGTGCTTTTTTGGCTGACGGCGGTTGCCTGCGGCGTGGCCGCTGCCCAGAACACCGCCATCAGCGGCACGGTCTACGATCCCCGGACGACCAACGCGCTTCCGTTGCCCAACGTGCTCGTGTACGCGTCGACGACTCCGGTGACCCCACCTCCCTCAGGCGTGCAGTGCCTGACCTACGCGAACCAGATACCCTCAGGCTCTAACGTTGTCAGTTACACCTACACTGCCGTTGACGGCACCTTTACCCTGCAGAACATCCCTGAAAACGCGAGCTATACGGTCGTCATCCAGGCGGGCAAATGGCAGCGCCAGTTCAGCGAGACGGTGGGAGCAACGCCGCTGACGGGTTTGGTTCTGAACATGCCGGCCAACCACACTCAGGGCAACATGCCCATGATCGCGGTCGCTACCGGCTCGATTGACGGCGCCGAATGCGTGCTGCGCGACATGGGCATCTCCGACTCGGAGTTTACCGACGACAATGGCACAGTCAATCCCGGCGGCTACATTCATCTGTACAGGGGCAGTGCGTCGGCGGGGGCGGAGATCAACGCGTCGACTCCCTCCGAGACGCTCCTGATGAACGGTACATCGACCATACCCCTGAACTCCTACGACATGGTGATGTTCCCGTGCCAGGCAACCCCCAGCGGCCAGGCGACCCCGGCCGGCGCGACCAATCTGCTGAACTTCGCGGAAGCTGGCGGCCGCATTTTTGCTACGCATTACAGCTATGCGTGGCTGGAGCCCACCTACGGCGCGCAGTTCGGGAATGTGGCGAACTGGATAGGGGAAACTTCTCTCGGCACGGGCGTGGGAACGGTCCAGGAGAATTTCAGCGATGGAATTTTCCTGGCGGATTGGCTTCACAACGCGGGCTCGACCGTCTCGGGCACCTCGAATCAGATCGATATCAGCAACGTGCGCACCGACGTGGGCAGCGTGATTGCACCCTCGCAATCGTGGGTCACGCTCAACAGCGGCTCCTACGGCGGCCAGACCGGCAATCCCGTGATGCAGATGACCTTCAATGTGCCGTTCGGTGCGCCCGCATCAAGCCAGTGCGGACGCGTGATGTTCAACGACTATCACGTGATTAGTCCGGCGGGCGGCCACGTCTATCCGACGGAGTGCCCCAGCTATAACAATCCCTCCTATACGATGAGCGCGCAGGAGGAGATGCTGGAGTACGCGCTCTTCGATCTCTCGGCATTCGTGCAGCCGGTTGTGGTTCCCACGCTCAATGTCACCTTCAATCCCAGTCCGCTGACGGTGAAGTCGGGCGATACGGCCGACCAACTGACGGTGAACGTGACCAACACCAGCAGCACCACGGAGACCGACAGCTCCGCGGTTCTCAGCTTTACGCTGCCCTCGCAGCTCACCATCACCGCCATGAGCGACCCTACCGGCGGCTGGATTTGCACGGTGAGCACGTTGTCGTGCTCGCGCAGTTCCGATCTGGCGGCAAGCACCACCGATTCCGTGACCCTGACGATCAGTGTGGCCTCGTACACCACGCTCCCCAGCTACTCGGGAACGATTACCGCGACGGTCTCGAGCGCGATTTTTTCCACCAATCCGTCGTTCACTGACAATGTGATCTTCCAGCAGGCGCCTCCCATCACGTGGGCCACGCCCGCGAACATTGTCTACGGCACGCCACTGAGCGCGACGCAACTCGACGCCACTTCCACCCTGGCTGGAACGTTCACGTATTCGCCTGCAGCAGGAACCATCCTGGGCACCGGGAAACAGACGCTGACCGCAACCTTCACGCCCACCGATC
>Ga0326727_10019228_pt1 | contig 13778 bp, 14 predicted proteins | sample MB2enrmetagenome_FD_207643 | JGI IMG/M metagenome (GOLD analysis project Ga0326727, IMG submission 207643) | Lab enriched peat soil microbial communities from McLean, Ithaca, NY, United States - MB29MY | ecosystem: Environmental > Terrestrial > Soil > Wetlands > Peat | place: USA: New York... | reverse complement strand
GGCCAGGGGAACCAGGAAGACAAGCAAAAGGCAGAACGCTGCCGCCAAGTCGGACGGCGGGGCAACGGAAAAGGCGGTCACTCTTTTTCTCCTCCCCGTCGCAGATGAGAGCGCGCGACGAGAACCATTCCTACGCATTCGACAGCCACGCCCGCCAGAATGAAGGCGCCTCGGGGCGCGGCGGTCCGCAACAAAATCACCGCCGCCAGAGCGATACCCCAACCGGCCAGCAGCAGAAGAAAGCCCGCAAATTTCATAATGTCAGCTTCTATACACGGCGGAACCCATAAAAGTAACACAGGGAACACCAACGTTGGCAGGCGAATAATGCATTCGTCCGTGCAGGATAATCGCGGATGTTCGAAGGTGGAAGCCGGGGAATGTCTGGTCCGCGGGAAATCCGGAGATCCGAATCCTTACGGCAAAAGGGCTTACGAAATCCGGGCATTCTCGCGTAAACTGAATATATCGCCCTATTCCAGTCACTGGATTTCAGGCTTTTCCCGATATGGGCGGATGTTTCATAATAAAAAGACTTTCAATCCTGAAGGATGAATTCATACATGGCCAACGTGAACACAAAAAAAGGTGTAATCGGGATTTTGACCGGCGGCGGAGATGTCCCCGGCTTGAACCCGGCGATTCGATCCGTCACTTTCCGGGCGCTGCGCGAGGGATATCAGGTCATCGGCCTTCGTCGCGGCTGGGGCGGGCTGGTCGATATTATTCGTGAAAAGGATTATGACAATACCGGCAACTACCAGTTCCTGTCCGAAGAAGTGGTGAACCGGGCGGGGCGTACCGGCGGAACGTTTCTGCACAGCTCGCGCACGAACCCGAGCAAGGTGAAGAAAGCCGCCGTGCCCGAGCATCTGAAGAGCACGTACAACGCCGAAGTCAACGATTTGACTCCGGAAGTGCTGAAAAATCTTGCCTGGCTGGGGATCGATTACCTGATCCCGATCGGCGGCGATGACACCTTGAGCTACGGCGTACGCATGTTCCAGGAAGGCGTAAAGACCGTGGCCATTCCCAAGACCATGGATAACGACGTGCCGGGCACCGATTACTGCATCGGGTTCAGCACCTGCGTTACGCGCACCATCCAGATGGCGAATATCCTGCGCACTTCCGCCGGCTCCCACGAGCGCTTCCTGGTGCTCGAGGTCTTCGGCCGCTATGCCGGCTATACCGCGATGCTGCCGACCATGGCGGGCGCGGCGAACCGCTGCGTGATTCCGGAGCACCAGTTCAATATCGAGCAACTTACGGACCTGCTCTCCTACGATCGCCGCAAGAATCCCAGCCAGTACTCGGTTGTGCTGGTGTCGGAAGGGGCGATGTTCCAGGGCGGGGAAATGGTGTTCGCCAAAGAGACCACCGACGCGTACGGGCACAAGAAACTGGGCGGCATCGGCGACCTGGTCGCCGAGAAACTCAAGGAGCTGTCCCCGAAGTTCAATAATGGCACCACCGTGGAATGCATTGAGCAGAAACTCGGCTACATGGTGCGCGGCGGCGATCCCGACGCGATCGACTCCATTGTCCCCATGGCTTACGGCAATCTGGCGCTGGACCTGCTTTTGTCCAAAGTGCACGGCCGCCTGGTGGTGCTGAAGAACGGCCGCTATGACAATATTCCGATCGATACGGTAACGGCGACCAAGAAAGTGGTCAACGTGAAGGAAAACTACAACACCGAACGCCTGCGCCCGCACTATCGCAGCTTCGAAAACAAGCCGCTGTTCATCATGACAAGCGACGCGATTTAGTAATAAGTAACAAGTAATGAGTAATAAGCAGCAAGCCAAACGTTTCCGCCTTGCTGCTTTTTTGTTATTTACCACAGAGGACACAGAGGGCACAGAGGAAGAATCAAAGGGAAGACCCCTATAGCCTCAATTTTTTCCTCTGTGCCCTCTGTGTCCTCCGTGGTGAATTATCGAAACCGGGCGCTGTCGCGAACTTCCCGGGCGCCTAATGTCAAAATCCGCTTTTGCCGATGGAGCTACCAATGGTGGGGTGTCTGCCGTCACCAGGTGGTGCGGAAAGAGACGTGTACGAGATGGCAAGTCGCGATCAATCTTCGCTGGTCTCGGATGCTGCCGAGTCCGAGGACTTCTATAAACGGGTGCTCGACAACCTGTACGACGCGGTGTATTTTACCGACCTGCAACGCCGCATTACTTACTGGAATCGCGCGGCCGAGTTGCTTACGGGCTTCAGCGCGCAGGAGACCGTGGGCTCCTGTTGTGCCGACAACATCCTTATGCACGTCAACGAAGCCGGAACCTGCTTGTGCACGGGGCAATGTCCGCTGAGCTGCAGCATGCGGGACCGCCGCCCGCGGCAGATGGAGATTTACCTGCGGCACAAGGATGGCCACCGCATTCCAGTGTCGGTGCGCTCATGCCCGTTGGTGGGCAAGGATGGAGTGGTAATCGGCGCCGTGGAGATCTTTAACGACAACAGCCGGCATAAGGCGGCGCAGGAACAGGTCAAGGACCTGTCCAAGCTGGCTTTTCTCGATCCGGTGACGCAGGTGGCCAATCGCCGTTATTCGGAACAGAAGTTTATCCAATATCTGGATCAGTACGAAAGGTACGGGACCTCCTTCGCCGTGTTGATGGTGGATCTGGACGAGTTCAAACAGATCAACGATACCTATGGCCACAGCGCCGGGGATGCCGTTCTGATTGCGGTGGCCAAGACCTTGTCCGGCTGCCTGCGGACTTCGGACTTGCTCGGGCGCTGGGGCGGAGATGAATTCATTGCGCTTATGCCGGGGATGACCGGAGCGCACCTTCCCGAGAAGGCGGAGCTGTGCCGGGCACTGGTCGAGAGGTCCGACGTGCCAATCCAGGAAACACGCGTGTCGACCACCGTTTCCATTGGCGCCGCAGTGGTCGAACCGGGGGACACAGTCGAGTCGTTGTTGAAGCGGGCCGATACCAGGATGTATGAAAGCAAACAAGCCGGCCGCAATCGCGTCAGCCTGAGCTTGCGGTAGATTCAGGCATGGAAACTTGAAACTGAATCTCAGTGCGCAATGAAAAGCCGCCTGAACCTCAGGCGGCTTTTCGTTCAAGGGAGAATAGTTCCAACGGAGGCTAAACCGTCAAAACTTGATGGGAAAATCATAGAAAGCTGCCGGGGGGGTGTCAAGGAATTTTTAGGTATTAAATCCCTTTATAATCAACGAGTTGCATAATTGTTGAAAATCTCAATTGGAGACATGGAATAGCGACTTTTGCCCTCGAAAATGTGCAACTGTCATCTTTTCAGAGGATTAGCGTTCTGGGGGGTGGGAACCCAGCTTAAGCTGGATGAGTTCCATGTCTTCGGGGCGGTCAAATACCCTTCCGGGAAAAAATCGCTTGACCAGCAGACGTATACCGCCAAAAGCGATTCCGACAACCAACGCAATACCGAAAAGCACGGCGATAAGAAAAATGATGTTGACCAACAGGTTGGCAACATTATTTTTCTTGTCGAGGAAGGTGTTTTCGTTCCAGGTGACGTCGGCGTCATAGTTAATGGAGGCCAACAAAGACTTTGCTTCTCCGGAAGAGATTTGTCCGGCGACCAAAACCACAATTGGTCCGCTGCGCTTGATGATGAAAGGAGTTGCCAGGGTGACGTCCGATGCAAACGGTGGATTTTGATTCAACGCTTCAAAGGACCGCGAGCGCTCCGCGGCAATCTGCGGCGTGGGATACTCGATCAACATAAGGGTCGCGGTGCCGCGCGAAGTCGAGTATTTGCCTTCGGCAACTTCGGCCCCGCGGGTGAATTGCACCACGTCGGCCGGCATCGGCGATCCGGCAGCGGTCAGCCCGTTTGGTCCCAGGATGTATTTTGCCGAGCTCTTCACGTAGGCCTGCTGGGGCAGGTACTGGGGAAGCGTGGGTAAATTGCGTTCGGGGCCGCCGGGGATAGCCAAATTACCGGAGAGTTCCCGCAGTTCCGCGGCCGTCATGGCGGTAATGCGGTCCATTTGGGCCTCGACCAGCGTGTTGCCGCGATAGAAAAGCACGCGCTGGTTCAGGGATGCGCCCTGGTCGCCGAAGTCCTCCTGGAGCATCTCGGGCAGCTTATAAAAAGTGAACGCGCCGTAGGAGCCGCCGGCATTTTCGAAACGCGCCGCCTTAACCGTAATCTGCCGGTTGTCGGGACGCCGGTAGACCGCCCGCTCAAAGCTGGTGAAGCCATACTCCTTCAGCACGCTGGCGTTGACCGGATCGGCCGCCTCCGGATCGGTACTGGCCTGGGAAGCCGCCTTCTCCCAACCGGCAAAGATTTTGGGCAAGATGACCGGATTTACCACCGGGGCCTTCGCCGCTTCGGCGGCAAATCCCCGGCATCCCGGAATCAGCACCGCCGTAAGCAGCGCAACTACTTGGAAAAAACGTTTCATCAAGATCGCGATCAGCAGGGCGACTACAAATTAGACTACACGGGTCGGTATAAAGTTTCTAGCGAGTGCGGATGGTTTCAGGCAGGTTTGCAGTTTTCAGCCAAACCGGTGGCGATCTTGCTTAGCCGCAATTGCTATCCAGTTGCCAATGGCAGGTTGGCTGCAAGCTGAGAACTGTAAGGTGTGAACCTGATGGGCGCGACTAAATTGGTGTCCCTGATGGCGGAAACTCATCAAAAAAAGTAGGCCTGGTGAGTGCCCAGCCATTTCGCCGAACGAGAACCGGGCGTTTGGGAATTGGCTGTAAACTGTAAACTGTAAACTGTAAACCTTTTTTGAGGAGAATAGCTAAGCGTGTCTTCCCCCCAGCATGTGGAGCGGCATTTTAGGGGCAGTGAACTGCTTCGCGACATTGTGATCGGCATGTCCGACGGCTTGACCGTGCCCTTCGCGCTGGCCGCTGGGCTGTCCGGGGCGGTCAACAGCTCCCGGATCATCGTAATTGCCGGCTTGGCTGAGATTGCCGCGGGCTCGATCGCCATGGGATTGGGCGGGTATCTTGCGGCCCAGGGGGATGCCGAGCATTATCAACACGAATTGGCGCGTGAGTGGCACGAGATCAAGGCGGTTCCGGATCAGGAGGCGGCGGAAGTTTCCGAAGTGCTGGAGTCCTATGGCCTCACCGAACACGAAGCGGCTCCCGTGGTCACCGCGTTGCGGGAGCGTCCCCAGGATTGGGTCGATTTCATGATGCGGTTCGAGTTGGGACTGGAAAAACCTGAGCCAACCCGTGCCCGCAATAGCGCTACAACGATTGCGTTCTCCTACGTTGTGGGAGGGATCCTTCCGCTATCTCCGTATATGCTATTCGGCAGCCCCCGCCAAGGGTTTCTCGTCTCGATTGTCGTGACCCTGATTGCCTTGGGTGTCTTCGGATACGTAAAGGGGAGATTTGCCGGCACCCGTCCCCTGCGGGGCGCCATTCAGACGCTGGCCATTGGCGGAGTGGCAGCGGCGGCCGCCTATTCCCTGGCACGCTTGATTTCATAAGCCGGAAGCGGGAACGTCTGGCCGGAACCGGCCGCGGAACCCGCATTCCCGCACGGTACACCGAGGTAACAACCGTCAGGTTAAATACTTCTTGACGACAGAGTTATAGAGCCTTACGATAACAGCAATACAATAATAAGAGCGCGCGTCGTTGCCATCCTCACCCCACATCTAATACGGCGCGCGCTGTTTTTTTGTCTAAAATGCGGCTATCGGCCGGCAGGTTCACAGTTTTCAGCTCACAGTTTGCAGCCAAAGGGCAGTTGGCGGTTGGCTGTCGGTTCAGACCCCGAAGAAGCTTTCCTTGAATGGCCGACAAGGACCGAGCGCTTTCTTTTGGCTGAAAACTGAAAACTGAAAACTGTAAACGGATCTCGATCCATTCGCGGTTTTTCTTCGTCCCGCGCCCAACTTACGATAAACTGGAAGCAAATCTTCCACTGAGGACTCGCGTGAAGCGCTTCCGTTCAGCGGCCCAATTATTGGCCGAAATCGAGCAGGTACAGGCGGAGAAATCTGCCTTAAGCGCGCCTGCGCAGTCTGGAGAAAGTTTCCGGTAATGACTTCGAAACGAATTGATTCCATAGATGAACTGAAGCGTCTGGCCACCCGCCTGCGCATTGAAATCATAAAGATGATCGGCGCTGCCGGCAGCGGACATCCGGGCGGATCGCTCTCGGAAGTCGAATTGCTTACGGCTCTTTATTTCCAGGTGATGCGTCACGATCCCAAGAACCCGCAATGGGAGAACCGCGACCGGTTCATCCTGTCCAAGGGACATGGCGTACCGGCACTCTATGCCGTTTTGGCGGAAGCCGGCTACATCGATCCGAAACTGCTGGGCACGCTGCGTAAGCTGGGCTCGCCCCTGCAAGGCCATCCGGACCGGCGCATGCTGCCCGTCATGGACGCCTGCACGGGGTCCCTGGGCAACGGTCTGTCGGTGGGCATCGGCATGGCCATGGCCGCGCAATTGGATAAGCGCGACTACCATACGTTTGTGTTGGTGGGCGACGGCGAGATTCAGGAAGGCCAGATCTGGGAAGCGTCCATGTACGCCGGCTTCCATAACATGGCCAATTTGACCTGTATCGTCGATTACAATCACCTGCAACTTGATGGTTTCCTGAAGGACATCCTGGACCCCGCGCCGCTGGCGGATAAATTCCGCGCCTTCGGCTGGCATGTGGTGCAATTCGACGGCCACGATTATGGTCAGGTGCTTCCGGCTCTGGCCGGTGCGCGCTCCGGCAAATTCGGCAAGCCGAACTGCCTGATCGCCAACACCGTCAAGGGCAAGGGGGTCTCCTTCATGGAGAACCGCGCCGAATGGCACGGGGCCGCGCCCAAGAAGGATCAGGTCGAGCAGGCGGTGAAGGAACTGGAAGCGCTGCTGGCGTAATTCCATTGGCAACGCAAAATCAGAATCAGAAACTAGCAGTACGAGAGCGGCTACCATGGCAAATAATACGGCGACCAAGTTGGAACTGAAGATGGGCCAGGCCACGCGCGAAGCGTACGGACAGGCACTGGTGGAGTTGGGACGTACGAATCCCAACGTCATTGCGCTGGAGGCCGACTTGTCGAAGTCGACCTACAGCATGAAATTCGGGAAGGAATTTCCCGATCGTTTTTTTGAAATCGGCATTGCCGAGGCCAATATGGCGGGCATCGCCGGCGGATTGGCCAGTTGCGGAAAGATCCCATTCGCTTCCTCGTTCGCGGTGTTCCTTTGCGACAAGGCTTACGACCAGATGCGCATGGCCGTGGCTTACCCGAACACGAACGCGAAATTCGTCGGCTCGCACGGCGGCATTTCCATCGGCGAAGACGGCCCCAGCCAGATGGCGGTGGAAGATTACGCCCTCATGTGCGCCCTGCCCGGCTTCGTGGTCATGAGCCCGTCGGACGAGTTCTGCACCCGCGCGCTGGTGCACCGCATGGCCGAGCACGTCGGCCCGTGCTACATCCGCACCGGCCGTCCCAAGGTGGCGGTCATTTATGGACCGGACGACAAGTTTGAAATCGGCAAGGCCAAGGTCCACGGCGACGGCAAGGATGTTGCCATTGTGGCCTGCGGTATCGAAGTGGCCCAGGCATTGATGGCGCAAGCGGAACTGCAGGATGCCGGCATCTCCGCCCGCGTAATCGATATGCATACGCTGAAGCCCCTGGATGAGCAGGTGCTGGAGAAGGCGGCCCGTGAATGCGGCGCCATCGTTTGCGCCGAAGAACACCTGTTCGACGGCGGACTTGGCTCCCGCGTGGCCCAGGCCCTGGCCAAGTCGAAGCCGGTGCCCATGGAGTTTGTGGGCATCAACAATACCTACGCCGAATCCGGCTCGCCCGACGAGCTGATCGAAAAGTACGGTTTGACTGCTCCGTATCTTACGGCCGCGGTGAAGAAGGTGTTGACGCGCAAGTAGGCTACGAAGAACACAAGGGCGCGGAGAACCGTATGGTTCTCCGCGCCGTTCTGTTTCTACTCCCCGCCGCCGGTTGTCACCCTGAGCGAGCGGCCCTGGCCGCGAGTCGAAGGGACTACGTATTTTTCGTGTGCTCGCGACATCGTGTGTGTGTGTACACGAATGCATAGGTGCTTCGACTCCGCGCGTCCCGCTGGGCGGGACGCGCTGCGCTCAGCATGTCAGCTGTGCGGCGGGACGTTTACTTCTTAATCTCGATCAGCTTGTTCGCCAGATCCGAGAAATCCTTCTTCTCTTCGCCGCTGACTTCCTTGATGTACTCGTCCACCTTGCCCGAATAGTTCATGGAGCAGAACTTGGGGCCGCACATGGAGCAGAAGTGCGCTTCCTTGTAAAAGGCATCCGGCAGCGTCTCGTCATGCATGGCGCGGGCGGTTTCGGGATCGAGGGACAGCTCGAACTGCTTTTCCCAATCGAACTTGTAGCGGGCCCAGCTCAGGGCGTCGTCGCGGTCGCGGGCGCCGGGACGGTGGCGGGCGACGTCGGCGGCGTGGGCGGCGATTTTGTAGGCAATGATGCCGTCCTTCACATCCTTGTCGTTTGGCAGTCCCAAATGTTCCTTCGGTGTTACATAGCAGAGCATGGCGGCGCCATACCAGCCGATCATGGCCGCGCCAATCGCCGAAGTGATGTGGTCATAACCGGGCGCGATGTCGGTGACCAGCGGACCCAGGGTGTAGAACGGCGCGCCCTGGCACCAATCCACTTCCTTATCCACCTGCTCTTTGATCTTGTCCAGCGGCACGTGTCCCGGGCCCTCGATCATGACCTGCACATCGTATTCCCAGGCCTTTTTGGTCAACGCACCCAGCGTGCGCAACTCGGCAAACTGCGCGGCATCGCTGGCGTCGGCCAGACAGCCGGGCCGCAGGCCGTCACCGAGCGAATAAGCGACGTCGTACTTGGCCAGGAGCTTGCTGATATCGTCGAAGCGCTCATAAAGGAAGTTCTGGCGGCGGTGGTGGGCCATCCACTGCGCCAGCATGGCGCCGCCGCGGCTCACGATTCCGGTGATGCGTTTGGTGACCAGAGGCAGATATTCGATCAGCACGCCGGCGTGGATGGTCATGTAATCCACCCCTTGCTGCGCCTGCTCCTCGATCACCTCCAGCATGATGTCGGCGGTGAGGTCTTCCAGGCGTTTCACCCGGGCGATGGCTTCGTAGATCGGCACGGTGCCCACCGGCACCGGGGAATGCCGCAGGATGGCCTCGCGAATTTCGTGAATGCCTCCACCGGTCGAGAGATCCATCACGGTGTCGGCGCCGTAATGCACCGAGGTGTGCAGTTTGCGAAGTTCCTCTTCCACGTTGGAGGTGACGGCGGAATTGCCGATATTGGCGTTGATCTTGCACCGGGCTGCCACCCCGATGGCCATCGGCTCCAGTTCGGGATGATTGATGTTGGCCGGGATGATCATGTGGCCGGCAGCCACCTCCGCGCGCACCGTCTCGGGGCTGAGTTGTTCGCGGACGGCGACCACGCGCATTTCTTCCGTGATAACGCCCTGGCGCGCATAGTGCAATTGCGTGACGTTGTGGTCGCCGCTGCGCGCGGCCTCCGCTTTACGCCCGGCCACGCATTCGGCGCGTGGCTTCAGTATCCAGTTGTAATCGTTCCCGTTGCCGCCGTTCCTGCCGTTGTTCGGGTCCATGATCCTCACCTTCTCGCGGCCCGCAAGAGCCCTTAATACAAATATTTATTATAACGTCACAATTCTCGCAGGCGCCGGAGTCACAGCTGCTGAAGTGGCGTTGCCTGCCGGTTCGGGCGTCTCGCACGCACCACTGCGGCCAGAACCCCGGGCGTGGACGCCTGATGTCACTTACTTTTGAGGTCTGGAAGCTCTCGGACGTCCCATAAAATTGTCATCCTGAGCGAAGCGAAGGACCTGCTGTCTCGTGCATGGGCAATGAAAAGCGGGTTCTTCGTCCGCCGTGGCGAACTCAGAATGACAAATATTTCGGTTCGCTTTGAGAAGTTCGACACCTTGAAACCTCAAAAGTAAGCGACTTTAGGCGCGCACCCACGGCACGCCGTGGCGGGCGCCGCCTCCAACCACATTTTTCCGAAGCCCCTGATCGAATCGCCGCATCTTATTGGAGGCAACCGATTTGGTGCTGTTCGCCTGTCAGGTGATAACTGTCGCTGCCAGATGTGATGGCGCAAAAAGAGCATCGGTTGCACGGTTCGAAAGCGGGGGCGTAAAGAGGGGGTGGGCATGACGATGTCGGGCCAGCAGAGCAAGTACGTACGTTTTGGCGTGGCTATTGCCATGGTTCTGATTTCGCTTGGATATCTGGCCTGGACCGGGGTGGAGCAGAGCAAGAGTTACTACGTTACCATCCGGGAACTGCAAACCCTGGACGGCCGCTATGCCAAGCGTTTGCGGGTTGCCGGCAACGTGGTTTCCGGGTCGATCCGGCGGCAGGGAAGCCGCGTGCAATTCGAGTTGCAGGAAAACGACCTGGTGCTGCCGGTCACTTATCAAGGCACGGAAACGCCGCCGGATACATTCAAAGACGATTCCCAGGCGCTGGTCGAAGGTCAATTTGGGATGGACGGCGTTTTCCACGCCAATCAGCTGCAGGCGAAATGCGCTTCCAAGTACGCGCCCAAAACGAATGACCAACCGGCCCCATCCACCGGAACCGGGCCGGTCACGCAAAAGACTGACGCCGGGATCCTGCCGCAGCGTTCCGGGGGCGAGGCGACTGGAGGGCCGGCAAGCCGTTGAGCGAGCTTTCTCAACTGTCCGCTGCCATGGCCAATCCATCCGCCACGATCCCGCAGGTGGCGCTGAGCGGGGTGAGCCGGTATTTCGGACGCTTTGCCGCATTACGCTCCATAACCGCGAGTTTTCCGGCAGCCCGGATTTATGCGGTCGTGGGGGAAAACGGCGCCGGGAAATCCACCCTGCTGCGGATCCTGGCCGGACTGGTTCCCGCCAGCCGGGGCACAGTGGCCTGGTTCGGAGCCGACAACCTGTCCCTGGTCCGCGAGCGTATTTCCTACATGGCACATGCATCCCTGCTTTACGACGAGCTGGACGCCATGGAGAACCTGCGCTATTTTGCCGGGCTGTATGGAATAAGGGAAGACCGCGTCTGCGAGGACGCGATGCGCCTGGTCGGGCTGGATGCGGCGCTCAAACGGCAGGTGGGACAGTATTCCCAGGGCATGCGGCAGCGGCTCTCGCTGGCGCGGGCGATTCTGCATCAGCCCGAACTGCTGCTGCTGGATGAACCTTTCTCGAATGTGGATGCTTCGTCCGCGCATGCGATGGTGCGCCTGCTGGGCCAGATGCGCGATCAGGGGCGCACGGTGCTGGTGGTGACGCATCAACCGGCGCTGTTGGCGGGCATGGCCGACGAATTCGTCCGTATGGCGGAAGGGCGGATTGTGGCCAGAACCGCGGGGCTGAGCGAACCGCTGCCGGCGTTTCCGGCGGCACACGAGGTGATGCGATGAGTGCGGCGGCCCAGATGGCTCTGGCGGCGAACTCACGGCGTTCCCGAATGCTGGAAGTTCTGCGGGCCACTTTGCTCAAGGACCTGCGCCTGGAGTGGCGGTCGAAGGACGCCATCAACTCCATGCTCTTTTTTGCGCTGCTGGTGGTGGTGGTCTTCAGTTTTTCGTTCGATCCCACGGCGGAAGAATCGCGGCGCATAGCCGGCGGATTGATCTGGGTTTCGTTCCTGTTTGCGGCGGTGGTGGCGCTGAATCAGACCTGGGCGCGCGAACTGCGCAATCAGGTGCTGGACGCATATCGCATTTCACCGGCTCCGGCCAATGCGCTTTTTCTGGCGAAGGCGATCGGGAACTTTTTGTTTGTCGGCGTGCTGGAAGCCATCATGGCGCCGCTGTTCATGGTTTTCTATAACCTGCGTCCGATCGGTCCGGCGTGGGAACTGGCGGTGGTGGCCGCGCTGGCGACGTGGGCGCTGGTGGTAAACGGCACCTTCTTTGCCGCCATCTCGATTCGCACCCGCAGCCGCGAGGTAATGCTGCCGTTGATCCTGTTTCCGATTTCCATTCCGGCGCTGTATGCCATGGTATCCGCCACTACCGCCATTCTGGCCGGCGACGCCTCGCCGGACTACTGGTTGAAGCTGTTGGGCGTTTATGACGTCGTATTCACGACCGCCTGTTTGTTGCTGTTTGAAACGGTGCTGCATGCCGAATAAACAGCCGTCGGCCCTCGGCCCTCGGCCGTCGGCCAAACGCCAACGCGGTCGTGAAATGGAAGGTTCGCAAGACATTGCGCGCGCTGCAAGTTTTCGGAGAGGATTATGAAGTCGAAACTCTCGATATTCGGATGCCTTGTCCTGGCCCTGCTCGGTTATGCCTACTATTTGGGCATGTATGCCGCGCCTACCGAGGCGACCATGGGCGATGTGCAACGGATCTTTTACTATCACGTGCCTTCGGCGTGGACGGCGTTTCTGTGCTTCTTTGCCAATTTCGTGGCCAGCATTGTTTATCTGTTCCATCGGGGCAGGCGGGCCGATGCCCTGGCTTTGGCCACGGCGGAAGTGGGCGTGGTCTTTTGCACCGTGGTGCTGGTGACCGGGCCGCTCTGGGCGCGGCCGGTATGGGGCATCTGGTGGACGTGGGACGCGCGCCTGACCAGCACGTTGATCTTATGGCTGATCTACGTCAGCTACCTGATCCTGCGGAAGTTCTCCAGCGGCGGACAAACGCCGGTGCTGGCGGCGGCACTGGCGGTATTTGGTTTTATTGATGTTCCGATTGTGTATCTTTCGATCCGCTTCTTCCGCACGCAGCACCCGCAACCGGTGATCGGCGGCGGCGAAGGCTCGGGGCTGGACCCGGTGATGGCCAAGGCGCTGTTGGTGAATTGGCTGGCGTTCCTCGTGCTTGCCGTTTTCGTGCTGGCTCTGCGCTACCGTCTGGAGCGCCTGCGACAACGGCTGGAAGAGGCGCACCTGTTGCGGGAGGAAGAAGCCGGGGCCCATGAGCAAGCGATTGAGCCGCAGCCGGTGTTCGAGCCCGGAAGGAGGGCCTGATGATCAAATTTCTGTATGCCGCCTACGCCGTTACCTGGATCATTCATCTCTCGTATCTGGCTATTCTGGGGCGCGGATTCAAGCGAGTGAAGGACGAGCGGCGCGAGCTGGGACGCAAATGATGTCAAGAAAAAGGCCCAACCTTGCGGTTGGGCCTGAGGGAAAGCGCTACCGGATGGTTAGTTCAAGCCGGTGCCCTTGAGCGTTACCGTCGGGATATATCCGCCGGCCGGAACGCCGAAGCCATCGCCGCTGTTGTTCACCACGTTGATGGTCAGCGTATCCTGTTGCGCCGAGGTATCCGCTGGCGCAAAAGTCACCGTCAGTGCACAGGTCCCGCCGTTGCCGGCAACCCCCGTGCATCCCGGGCCGACCGCAAACACCGTCCCCGTGGTCAACGACCCCGAGATATCCAGCGTCTGCCCCGACTTGTTGGTTACCGTCACGGTCATACTCTTGCTCTTCCCATGTGCCGGATTCGGGTCCGAACTTTCATAAACGCCCGTGAAGGTCAGGGTCGCGACGCCCGGCTTAATCGTCGGCAGCGTCGCCGTGTAGTTCGGCTGCAGCGTCAACAGGCTCGGCGTGTAGGCGATCTCGTAGTTGTTCAACAGCGTAATGATGCTGGCTGTGGCCGCCAGCGCCGGCGTCGCTGTCAGGTCCGGGGTGATCGTGTACACCCCGATCGGCGAGGGCGTTAAGCCGTTGGGCGCAAACGTCGCCGTGGCCACGCTGTTGCCCGACGCGTCCGTCACCGTATAGGGCTTCAGCGCGCCCACCGGCAACAGGTCGGTG
>Ga0326727_10019226_pt1 | contig 13779 bp, 6 predicted proteins | sample MB2enrmetagenome_FD_207643 | JGI IMG/M metagenome (GOLD analysis project Ga0326727, IMG submission 207643) | Lab enriched peat soil microbial communities from McLean, Ithaca, NY, United States - MB29MY | ecosystem: Environmental > Terrestrial > Soil > Wetlands > Peat | place: USA: New York... | reverse complement strand
GTCGATATGTCGGAACGGACTTTACGGGAAGTTTATCTACCTCCTTATAAAGCGGCAGTTGAAGCCGGAGTTGGAACACTTATGTCTTCTTTCAATACGGTTAATGGTATTCCTTCCACCGGGAATACTTTCTTGTTGCGGAAAATTTTAAAAGGGGAATGGAATTTTAAAAGATTTGTAGTTTCTGATTTTGAGTCTATTAAAGAATTAATTCCTCACGGATTTGCAGCGAATGAGGCTGATGCTGCAAGATTAGCGGCAAATGCCGGAATGGATATGGATATGAAGAGTGCCATTTACCGAAATGAGTTGGTAAATCTGGTTAAAAAAGGCATTGTTCCTGAAAATTATATTGATGAAGCAGTACGGAGAATTCTGACTATTAAATATAAACTGGGACTCTTTGATGATCCTTATCGTTATTGCGATGAGCATCGCGAAAAAACCGAACTTTTAACTCCTGAACATTTGGCTGCTGCACGAGATATAGCTAAAAAATCGATTGTGCTGTTAAAAAACGATCAGCATATCTTACCTTTGAAAAAAGATATCTGCAAATTGGCTGTTATTGGTCCGATAGCAGACAGCCAATCCGATATGCTTGGATGTTGGGGTGGCATTGGTGATCCAAAAGATGCAATAAGTATATTACAAGGGATAAAATTAGCTGTTTCTCCAAATACAACAGTTTTATATGCCAAAGGATGTGAGATCGATTCGAAAACACCCGAAGACTTTACGAATGCATTGGATGTTGCCCGGCAGGGAGAAGTGGTTGTCATGGTTATTGGTGAGTCGGGTGGTATGAGTGGAGAGGCTCATTCACGTGCTCATATTGATATTCCGGGTAATCAACTTGATTTGTTGAAGGAAATTACCAAATTAGGGAAACCAGTCGTTGTTTTATTAACAAATGGCCGTCCTTTGACGATTCCCTGGGTGGCTGAGAATGTACCTGCTATTGTTGAAACCTGGTTTTTAGGAATACAAGCAGGGAATGCAATTGCAGATGTTTTATTTGGTGATTACAATCCATCGGGGAAGCTACCGGTTTCATTTCCGTATACGTTAGGTCAGGTTCCCTTGTATTATGGTCAATTGAATACAGGACGTCCTTTGTCAGAACGCCCGAATGATTTTTTTCGTTCGAGGTATATTGATGCACCGAATGAGGCCTTATTTCCATTTGGTTATGGGTTAAGCTATACAACATTCAACTATTCAAATTTAAGATTGAATAAAACGAAGATGGAAATAAATGATAGCATAGAGGTAAGTGTAGATGTGAAGGATACAGGTTCTCGTTCAGGAGAGGAAGTTGTTCAACTTTACATTCGTGATTTATATGCTTCGGTATGCCAGCCGATTCTAGAGCTGAAAGGTTTTAAAAAGATATTCCTCAAGTCGGGTGAAACGGAAACGGTTAAGTTTCGATTGAGTCCGAATGATTTGAAATATTATGATGTTAATATGAAGTGGACGGTAGAACCAGGCAAGTTTAATGTTTTCGTAGGTGGAAATTCAAGAGATTTATTAAAGACTGATTTTGTCTTGAAATAGGAAAGACAAAAATGTCTGTTTTTCAATAAAATTCAAATAGAGAATGGTCTGTCTTTGTTTTTCCTATAATCGAGTTCCTTCAAAGGTTGAAGACGTCTTGCTATAATGAATGAACATTCCGGACAAGCAAAAAATAACTGATCCAGTTTATGTACAACGAGCATTAAATTAGGTTTAACCTCACGACGATGAAACGAGTTTATGAGTTTAACGAGACCATTGAATAAATAAACCCTTTCAAGTTAATATTTGTGAGTTCCATATGTCTTTTAGAAACGAACTATTTACGCATGAAATCCCCATGTTTTACCAAACACTTAAGTTTTGAGACCAAAATAATATTAATAGCCAAAAAATAGATCAAAAATTATAGGGAAAAAATCAAATTAATCAACAATAGTTTTGAGGGAATGATAGAAATTTGTATCGTAGTCTCAGGTATTTGAGATTATGAGATCAGATTCAAATTGCTTAATTTTTCATTCCATGATGACATAACAATCCTTTAAAATGTTGCTGAACCCCTTTTAGAAAGACGAATATGCCAAACGTCACAATGTAATTTGGCTTGAAATGAAGGCTTTATTGAAAGAGACCGAGGTTAAAGATTATTCCATCTTCTTGGATTAAAAAATAAACATTCTTTTTGCTGTTCAAAAGATTGAAAGGAGTTTAAGCACCTTTAATGTAAAGAATAAAAAATAATCGCATGAAAAAAGGATTATTCGTTTGCATATGTATGCTTATGGGTCAATGGATTTTTGGTCAGAATTTAGTTCAGAACCCAAAATCGAAAGCCGAATTAAATCAATGGATTGAACAACACTTTTCTCAAAAGGGAATGCCACCGTTTTCATTCGTTTACAATGGGACGAAATCAACTGATTTTATTGGAAAATGGCAGCATGAAGTAAAAAAGATAAAATCATCGGATTCGAATGTAGAAAAGGCCGTTCATACTTATACGGATAAACAAACAGGTCTCGTTTTGGAATGTACGCTTACTCGTTTCAATCGTTTTCCGGCTGTGGAATGGGATCTTAAAATAAAAAATGCGGGCAAAACAGATACTCCCATATTAGAATCAGTTCACGCACTGGATGCAATTCTTTCGGATATAGGAACAACTCTTCATTGGTCAAACGGGGCATTGGCATCTTTTGATGATTTCGCTCCTCAGGAGAAACAATTTTCTAAACAAGGGGATACATTACACTTACAACCACGCGGGGGACGATCTTCAAGTGCCGTATTGCCGTTCTTTAATGCGGTCGGACATCAAAGCGGGGTTATGATGGCTCTTGGCTGGACTGGTGAGTGGGCGACTGATTTCACTTCTGTACCGGGGGGATTGTTGTTTCAGGCTGGAATGGTTGAAACTCATCTTGTGTTACATCCGGGTGAGGAAATCCGTACCCCGAAAGTGTTATTACTTTTTTATGATGGAGATCAATGGTGCGGACAGAATTTATTCCGCCGCTTTATATTGGCTTATCATCATCCGTTGGTAAATGGAAAGCCTTTAGCTCCTCCAATTACGTGGGGTGTCTTTGGTACTACTTCTGCCGATGTTCATCTTTACAACATCGATAAAATCATTGAACATAATCTGCCGGTGGATTATTATTGGATTGATGCCGGTTGGTACGGGAAAACAGGTAATTGGTATATTGATGCCGGAGATTGGGCGATCAATCGTAATCTTTATCCGGATGGATTTAAACCGATAAGCGACAAGTTGGAGAAATCGGGAAGACATCTGATGGTCTGGTTTGAACCTGAAAGGGTTCATAAAGGAACTGCATGGGATGCTGCACATTCGGAATGGCTTCTTAATGCCGGCAATTTTGAATCGTCTTTGTTAAATATAGGCAATCCGGAAGCGCGGAAGTTTGTTACTGACTTTATTTCATCAAAGATAACAGAATTCGGACTTTCAACAGGTTGTTACCGACAGGATTTCAATATTGATCCATATGAAATATGGAAGTCGCATGATACTCCAGATCGGCAGGGATTCACAGAGGCCAAATATATTGAGGGTTTATATTCTTATTGGGATGCATTGAGATCTAAATATCCGGGAATGATTATCGATAACTGTGCCGGAGGAGGACGTCGGATTGATCTTGAAACTACCGGAAGAGCAACCCCTTTCTGGAGAACAGATGGACCGCGTGACGCAGTAGCACACCAATGTCATTCGTATGGATTGATGCAATGGTTGCCGTTAAGTGCTACGAGTGTGGATTGCGAAGGGGACGATTATGAGTTCCGTAGTAGCCTTTCCAGTTCGCTTTGTATTAACTGGCTCCATAGTGGTGACGGCGCATGGAAAAAATTTCCGGATGATTTCCCATTTACATGGGCACAGAAGGCACTGGATCAATATATAGCCATTCGCGATTATTATCTGGATGATTATTATCCTTTGTCACCGTATTCTACAAGTCGGGATGTTTGGATGGCCTGGCAACTGAATAGTCCGGAAAAAGGAGAGGGAATGGTACAAGCTTTTCGTCGCGAACAGAGTATTTGCACGGCTGCTTGTGTTAAATTGCATGGATTGCAACCGGATGCAACTTATTCTTTGGTTGATCTCGATACCAATGTAACACAACAAATGACAGGTCGAGATTTGATGGAGAAAGGTTTGTCAGTTGTTATTACTAAACAACCGGGAGCTGCAATTATTACTTACAAAAAGTTGAATTGATTTTGCGATAAGGTTCGAAGTTATATCTCTCATAACTGGTTTTCCGGAACAGAAGGAGGCATGTGTTAGTGTATTGTTCCGAAAAGGAAGATACTTTTGCAGTAACTAATAATTACAAATAAGTATGTCAACACCTATCTCTTTCCCAATAGGAGAACGCACCACCGCCATTCACGCCGGGGAGGCTCCTGATCCTGTCACACGGGCTTCGTCGCCCAATCTTGTCATGTCAACCACCTTTGTTACCGATGCCAATGCCGGGTTTTCGGTCGAAGGAATCTTCCGCCTTTCCGTGGGACTTGAAGATGCGGATGATTTGATCCATGATTTGGAGTTGGCGTTGGAATAAGACTATGCGCAACAAGATAAACTTTTTTATCCGACGATTTACAGGTCTTCTCTTTATATCAAATTATATCAAACTAAGGGTAATTTGGAATCACCAGGTATATTTTATTCTCCGATCTGTCCGGCAAGGTCGGTATGTTTGCTTTGTTTCCATTAATAACTGATTGGAAGGTGAAAACTTCCATTTTAGGCACAAAGCAAATAGTTGCACTAAACAGATACAAATCATTAACCACAGTGTGGCGAAACATGTATAGCACGGCAAATAAATCAGTAAAACAAAGAATATGAGACAATTCATTCTAATTATTCTGTTATTAGCGGGAATTTCTTCGGCATCAGCATCGAGAAGATCTGACTTTGTATTATGGCAACTTCCCTCCCAGATAAATACGATTGGGAATTCGTATGTTTTTCAGATGAATAACGGGGATGTTGTCGTAATGGACGGAGGTGTAAAAGAGGAGACCGATTACCTGCGTGGATTTTTAGCGGTATTAGGGAACAAAGTTAAGATTTGGTTTGTAAGTCATCCCCATCCGGATCATGTGGGAGCTTTGAATGAAATTTTGAAATTACCCAAAGGAATAAAAATAGAGGAAGTTTGTTTTTCCGAATTCTCTCAGGCTTTTTGTGAGTTGGAACCTGCTTATAAGGCAGTGGCAGAAGATTTTTATATGAATTTGAAAAAATCAGGAATTCCGCTATTGAATGTCTCTCAACCTGGTCAGGTAATCAAGGTTGACCGGACAAGATTTAAAATCATCGGAGTAAAAGACGAATCCATTAAAATCAATGCATATAATAATTCGTGTATGATCATCCGGGTATGGGACAGAAAGAAGTCGATCGTATTTTTAGGTGATGCAGGTCGGGAAGAGGGCGAACGATTATTGAATGGACCTTATCGGAAAGACTTGGATTGCAATTATTTGCAGATGGCCCATCACGGACAAAAAGGGGTCAGTAAATTATTTTACCGGACGATTAAGTTTAATGCCTGTTTATGGCCGACACCCTCATGGTTGTATAATAACGATGCAGGGAAAGGTTATAACACGGGGTCGTTTGAAACGTTGGAAATCAGGAACTTGATTGATTCGTTAGGAATAAAGAAGAACTATGTGAGTTGGAAAGGATTGTATAAAATAAAATGATAAATCATATGTGTTCGATATATTTAACTAATTATACGATTTTAAATTGATTTTCAAATATTATTATTATGAAACGAGTTATGAAATGCTATTTATTTCTTTTCATGTTTATAAGTTGCAGTTTAACTGTTTCTTCTAAAGGGAAAACTGATCGCGGATGTAAACAACAAGTACAATCTGCATCTTCCCAGTCTAAACCAGTAAATCGGGACAACAATTCTCCTTTCGAGGTACGAGACCTTATTCAAAACGTAGATGAGCATATCGGGATTGGAGAGGGAGCCTGTTCTTTTGGGGTCTCTCTTCCTTTTGGCTCAATACGCCCATGCCCTAATACTCCCAAGGCAAGAACAGGGTACAATGCAAATGGAAAAATAACGGGTTTTACCAATGTGAATACCGGTTCAGTATATAAATATGTAAATCTTCTTGTAAGTCCTCAAATTGGACTTGATTGCTGGAATGATAATAAAGATTCTACCGGCCATGATTCTGAAAAGGCTAATGAAGTATGCCAACCTGATTATTATTCGGTTTACTTAAAAAAATTTGGAATTAAAACCGAAATTACACCTGCACATCACTCTGCAATTTACCGTTTTACTTATCCAAAAGCCAAAAATGGAAAAGCAAGTATGATCATTTATCCTTCGTATACGCTATTTTCCAGATCAACTTATTCCACTGCAAATTACGATTTGAAAAACAATATGATAACCGGTTATATTTCTATCAGTGACGGGTGGTATTTTTCCAGGGGGAAGATCTATTACGCGATAAAATTCAGCAAGCCCTTAGTAAGTCATGGAATGTTCAATAACAAAGAACGGAAACTATATAAAAAATCAGACAGCATATCCGGCGATGAAGTAGGATGCTATTTGAAATTTAATGCATCAAAAGGAGAAAAGGTATATATGAAGGTAGCCATTTCAACTAAAAGCATCTCAAATGCAAAGAACTTTTTAGATCGTGAAATATCCGGTTGGGAGTTTGAGAAGGTAAAATCTAAGGCAACTGGCATATGGAATAGAGCATTAAGCAGCATTTTGATTGACGATAAGACAATTTCAAAAGATGAAAAAACTATTTTTTATACAGACTTATATCATTGTTTAATTTCTCCGAAAGATAGAAGCGGAGATTGTTCGTGGAATTATTCAGGTCCCTATTACGATGATGAGTTGTGTGTCTGGGATACGTTTCGGAGTGAATTTCCTCTTTTGACATTAATAAAAGAGAGTGTGGTAAGAGATAACATAAAATCGTACTGCGAAGTATTTAAACATTACGGATATGCTTATGATGCTTTTTTATGTGGTAGCGGAGATATGATTCAGGGAGGGGATAATGTAGAGAATTTGGTTGCAGATGCATACGTGAAAGGAGTCCCTGGAATTAATTGGAATGAAGCATACAATTTGATAAAGGGCGATGCAACTGTTTCGGGAAGGACCCCTTATTACCGGGATAACGATCGTGGATGGGTACCATTTAATACGATTCACAAAATGGCATATGCGAGCGTTTCGAAAACACTTGAATTTGCTTATAATGATTATTGCACATCGGTAGTTGCAGGAAGTCTGGGTAAAGAGGGTGATAAGACCCGATTTCAGAACAGAAGCACGCGATGGATTAATCTTTGGGATCTCAGTACGGTAAGCGATGGATTTAAAGGGTTTTTTCAGGCAAAAGATACGACTGATAAATTCATGGCGATAGATCCTGAGACCAATCCGAAAGGATCTTACAGTTTATATTTTTATGAAGGGGATAGTTGGACGTATTCTTTTTATGTACCACATCAGATGAAAAGATTAATAGGCCTTATGGGAGGAGATACCACCTTTACAAAGCGACTTGAATATTACGTAGGACATTTGATAGACATCAGTAATGAACCATGTTTTCTTACTCCATTTCTTTTTGTCTATGCAATGCGGCCGGATCTGACTTCTTATTATGCTAGGAAGGTATCCGAGAATTTCACAAGGAATTCCTATCCTGGAGATGACGATTCAGGAGCGATGAGCAGTTGGTTTATTTTTTCAAGACTTGGATTTTTCCCGGTAGCAGGGCAGAATATCTATCTTGTAAATGGTCCTCGTTACAAAAAGGTAAGGATACAAATGGAGAATGGGAAAGATATAGTAATCTATGGAGAAAATGCAGGGGAAGAGAATAAATATGTAGAATCGGCAACCCTGAACGGGAAGGATCTGAAACAGGCTTGGTTTAAACACAGCAAGATAAAGAATGGGGTCGTGTTTAAATTCAAAATGGGTTCTAAAGCTACCAAATGGGGAGAAACAGTTCCACCTCCTTCCATTAATTAGATATGGTTTAGCTCCCGGGGGGGGTAAATAAGCTTGGCGTTTTTTGACTGTTAGGTGATTTTCAAGCTAAGGGAAGCTGATCAAATATTATTCTTGCAGAGAAAACAACAATAGTAAAACAACTGGTTTTTATGGCAAAAGGATTTACAAGACAGGTACTTATAAACAAAGGGTTATTTTTATTGGCTATCTTATTCCTGGTTCCTTTTTGTGGACATTCGATGGTTGAAAGATCTAAAAAGAGTTTGAGCGCAAATCAAACAATAAAAGATTACGGACTAAAAAGATATGTTGGTTTATCTGCAAAATTGCCTCATTCCGAAGATTCTGACTGGCAACTGATTTGCCAGTTACCTTACAATTGTCAGTTTCAGCCTTGGATAAAGCTGAAAGGCATCGATGGGAAAATCATTCGTATTAATTCAACAAACCCATTGGTCATTAATCTGGTAAAGACGGAAACTTACACGACAAAAGCAGGACTTCAGGTTTTTGAAGCTGGAAACTGGATAAGTGGAGAAAGTGTGATCTATACGATTCCCGCGGGGGTAACGGTAGAAAAGGTACAGTACAGGGAAACTGGTTTTAATACTAAGTTAGCCGGTTCTTTTGAATGTAATGATAATGATTATAATATCTTATGGAAGAAAGCTGCCCGTACGGCTTATCTCTGTATGAGGGATCATTTTTATGATTGTCCAGACCGGGAAAGGTTGGAATTTTGGGGTGATGGGACGCCTGAATTGGGGGAATGTTTTTATGCGTTTGATTCCACGTCGCATATTCTGTGTAAAGATTTGGTATTAAAGCCTCTTCAAAAAGGGTTTTATCCGGGACAACAGTTAGAGTTTCTTGGAAAGTATGGTCTTTGGTTTTATTATATGCAAACTGGTGATTTAAACTCACTTCGTTCGGTTTATGAACAGACGAAGAATTTTTTGTTTTATACTTATCGATATAATAATCGGGAGCAATGGTTCGACTGGGGTATAAATCCAAAGGATAATGCTGTTATTGAGAAATGTTTCATGTATATTGATCTGGGAATACTCAAAAAAATGGCTGTAGTAACAAAACATGAATCAGATATACGAATAATCGAGGCAAAGCTTGACAGTATAAAAAATACATTCGACAGGGATTACTGGAAAGAAAGTTATTATCGGTCGGACAATGTAACATCACCTGATGACAGGGCAAATGCAATGGCTATTAATGCAGGGCTTGCAGACAGTTCAAAATGGGAGTTGATTTACGATAATGTTCTTTCACAAGCAGCATATTCCAGTAATTTTTTTGATCGGTGGGTCTTTGAAGCATTATGCAAGATGGGGAAACAGGAGTATGCTTTGCTCCGGATGTATAACCGGTATAAAACCATGATCCCTTGTAGTTTTACAACCTTGTGGGAACATTACGATCGTTTATGGGGAGACTCCTTTGATCCGGGTTCATCGCTTAACCATGGTTGGAATCCTCCAATTATAAATCTTTCTCAAACCATTACAGGTATAGCTCCTGAAGAGCCCGGATGGGGCACTTTTCATATTTTTCCTAAGGAAGCATTTTTGAATAAGATAAAAGCTATTATTCCCACCGTAAAGGGAAATATTCAGGTAAAAATGGAAAAAGATTCGATACAATATATGTTGAGTGTGTTTTCTCCCTCAAAAACAAAAATGATAGTTGGCATTCCCAGGAAGTCTTTTCTAAAGTTGAAAACAATAAAAGTAAATGGCATAACCGTTTGGAACGGAGCTTATACAGGAGGAGTGAAAGGGGTTTCCTGGTATGGAGAGAATCCTGAATATATCATGTTTGCAGCAACTTCAGGCAGATGGCATTTTAAGGGAGAGGGCGTGTTACCAATTACTTCTCCCAAACCTTTGCCATTACCTGTTTCGCATGAATTAAAATTAAATAAGAGACATTGGGTTGCGACAGCTTCTGTGAGGGATAGTTTTTTTGAAGCTAATAACGAGGTGAGGATGACGACAAATGCTTCAAATGCAATTGACGGAGATTATTGGACAGGCTGGAGAGATATGACGAGAAAACAATACAAGGGACAATGGTTTCAGATAGATATGAGAGAAAAACATCGGTTCAATAAGATCGTTCTTGATAATACCTGGGCATTATGGGATTCTCCCAATAAGTACGCAGTAACTGTTTCCGACGATGGCACCAACTGGGGAACTCCCATCGCAATGGGTTCGGGACAATTGGGAATTACAACGATCACCTTCCCTTTACAACGATCACGTTACATAAGAATAACGCAAACGGGAACCAGCCCCACTTACAATTGGTCGATTTTTGAACTGGATGTTTATTTTTCACAGAATATAAACGAAAAGAAAGGGGAATGAAGTTAAGAGTCAACCTTTTTAAGGAAATAGGATTTACTCGTCACGCCGCATTTATTACATTTGGATACTTTTGAAATTCAACAAACCAAGATAACATGAAGAAATATTCCGTAATTTTATTATTGCTTGTTTTCAATTTGTCAGCTCACGCTGCTAAGGTCGAAAACCTTCGTTGCGAATACCTGAAAAATCCATTGGGGAATGATGTTTCCACACCTCGATTAAGTTGGGGAATCACATCCGATAAACGAGGTGATTTTCAGCAATCATATCAGTTGATTGTTTCTTCTTCGCCTGAAAATCTTGCCAAAGATAAGGGTGATGTATGGAATACAGGGAAAATAGATTCGGATCAATCAATTCAGGTGGAATATCATGGGAAACCGTTGCTTTCAGGAACCACATACTATTGGAAAGTACGGATCTGGGATATGAACAGTGTTGCTTCGGATTGGAGCAAACCGGCTTTTTGGTCGATGGGATTGCTGACTAAATCGGATTGGGGAAATGCTCAATGGATTGCATTCAAAAACGAAGAACAATGGAAGAAGGAATGGAAAAATCATAAGAGTTCGGAACTGGATAACCTGAAGCCGATGCATTGGCCAAACAACTCCTGGCCATGGTTGACCGGAAAGGACAGCACCATCTTTACTTTGTACGACATGCCTAATCCTAAATATGACCCCTCACCTCTTTTCCGGAAGGAATTTTCAGTAAATAAAAAAGTCAGATCGGCCAAACTATACATTTGCGGATTAGGTTATTACGAAGCATTCCTGAATGGCAAGAAAGTGGGCGATCACGTCCTCGATCCGGCATGGACCAATTACGATCAGCGATCATTGTATGTGACTTATGATGTGACAAAACAACTCGATCAGGGAGAAAATGCCATCGGAGTGATGCTCGGGAGAGGACAGTACAATCCGCTTTGCAACGACATCTGGGGATTAAGCAAATCGTCATGGGTCGATGAACCCAAGCTGATTGCAAAACTTCTGATTGAGTACACCGATGGTACTCAAGCAACAGTAATTACCGACAACAGCTGGAAAACATCAGGCGGACCCATTGTTTTCGACGACACCCGTCAAGGCGAATTGTACGATGCCCGGTTGGAGCAAAAAGGATGGAATTCCACGAGATTCAACGAATGTACATGGAAGAATGCTTCAGTCGTAACCTGGAATGCACGGCTTGAATCACAGATGATGCCACCAATTCGTTGCTTTTCCTCTCTCCTTCCTGTGAAGACCTATAACAAAGGTAAAGGAAAAACGGTGTATGATATTGGGAAAAACATTGCCGGATGGGCAAGAGTTACTGTTCATGGGAAACCAGGAGCCAAGGTTCTGGTTGAATATTGCGAAACACCTTCGGATTCAGAACTGGTTCGCAACCTGACACCTTCCCGATTTAAATTCAACATCAAAGACAAAGATTACGCTTCTTTCTACGATAAGGGAGTGAATGTCCGCCAACAAAACGGCTATATTTTAAATGGCAAAGGTGAAGAAACTTTTGAGTGTCACTTTTCTTACAAAGGATTCCAGTTCATCCGGATCACTGCCGACGATGGTGTGACAGTTGATAAAATAGCGGGAATTCCCGTCCATACCGACGTTGAGATTGCTGGTAACTTTACCTGCTCCAATCCAATGATCAATCAAATTCAGCAAAATTCGGTGAACAGCCTTTTGAACAACTACCATAGCATTGCCACCGATTGTCCTCATCGGGAAAAACAAGGTTGGACAGCCGATAATTACCTGTCGGCCGAAGCGGCCATGTACAACTTCAACATGGCTACATTCTCATCAAAATGGATAACCGATTTGGCCGGAACACAAAGTGATGTGGGTGGGTTAGGCTCTGTTGCACCATCAACAAATTACGACATCAACGCCTCCACTGTCTGGCCTGCCGCCATTGTTTTTATTCCCTGGAATTTGTATGGATTTTACAATGATACGCGGGTAATGGAGAAAAACTATCAGGTAATGATCCGTTTTGCAAAAAGCAGCTTATTAAGGCAAGTCAAGGGGAAACCTGAAATTATCAACGATGTGTTGGCCGACTGGCTCGCCCCGATTGTACCACTCACCGACACCGCCCGAAATAACACCATGCCCCCTCCTGAAGGCATGACTTTATACGGAACCGCGTCACAATACCTGATCGTTAAACGTCTTTCTGATATGAGCAAAATACTCGGAATGCCTGCTGAAGCACAAGCGATGAATGACTGGGGCAAACGCATTGCCACCAATTTTAACCAAGAGTTTTTCAATGGAGAAACGAATACTTATCACGGCGATAAACCTACCACATATAGGCAATCGGCTAATATTGTTCCGCTCGAATACGGACTGGTTGAGCAAGAAAAAAAAGCACAGGTGCTGGACAATCTTATTCAGGACATTCATTCGAAAAACGATCATTTAAATACAGGATTTTTAGGCATTTCGGCATTGATGAATTTCCTTCCGGAAACAAATCCGGACTTAGCTTACCATATTGTTACACAAAAAAGTTACCCAAGCTGGGGTTATATGGTTGAGCAGGGTGCCACTTCAATGTGGGAAGGCTGGGATGGTTACGACTCACGCAACCACACTCCATTTTGCTTAGTCAGCGCCTATTTTTATAAATATCTGGCCGGAATTCAGATTGACACTTCAGCTCCCGGCTTCAGCCATTTTATCATCAATCCTTCCATCGTCGGAGACTTAACATTTGTAGATGCCTGGCATGACAGTATGTACGGACGAATTAAATGCAACTGGAAGCGCGACAACGGAAAACTCACGATGGAGGTGTCCATCCCTATGAATACCACCGCAACCATTTATGTACCGGCAAAATCGGCCTCCGAAATCACTGAATCGGGAAAACCTGCCGACAAAGCTACCGGAGTGGAATTTTCAGGAATGGAAAACGGGAAAGCGATCTTCAAGGTCAAGTCAGGAAATTATTCATTTCAATCCGATATCAACTAAAAGAAGAATTGCGCAAGAAACTGCGTAAACAGAAAAGCATTACTTTTATAACCCTTGATCAGGGCAATGTATTATCTTAAAACACAAATCAATTAATCATTATTGTTGTATATTTGCAGCATGAAACAGGTTGTCAACATAAATCCAAAAATACTCAGCTGGGGCATAATCAGAGCCGGTCATACTATTGAGGAAATTATTGAAAAAAATCCTGCTGTAAAGGCATGGATGGATGGAACTAAACAACCTACTGTAAAGCAACTTGAAGATTTTTCTAAAAAAATA
>Ga0326727_10019225_pt1 | contig 13779 bp, 9 predicted proteins | sample MB2enrmetagenome_FD_207643 | JGI IMG/M metagenome (GOLD analysis project Ga0326727, IMG submission 207643) | Lab enriched peat soil microbial communities from McLean, Ithaca, NY, United States - MB29MY | ecosystem: Environmental > Terrestrial > Soil > Wetlands > Peat | place: USA: New York... | reverse complement strand
CTCGATCAGCCGCCCTCGCGTCTCGGCGGGAATCTCATCCAGCAGCACGCTCACCGCCTCGCGCCCCAGCCGTAGCGTCAGGCGCAGAATCAGCAGCGAAACCACCACCGCCGCCAGCGGGTCCGCGTAGCGCAGCGCGCCCACGCCGAAGTGCATTCCCAGCCAGCTTGCGCCCAGGCCGCACAGCACCGCCAGCGACGACCAGATGTCCGAGGCAAAGTGAAATGCGTCGGTGGCCAGCGCCGACGAGCCGGTCCGCTCCGCCACCGCCCGCAGTCGCCGCGACCGCCAATAGTCCACGCCAATCGAGCACAACACCACCACGGCCGGCAAGCCCAGGTTTTGCAACTCCCTGGTGGGATGAAGAATCCGCTGAATCGCCTCCCAGATAATCCACCCGCTGGAGACGGCCATCAGCAGAACCACGCCGAACGAGGAGAAGTTCTCAAACTTGCCGTGGCCGTAGGTGTGGTCCTCGTCGGCCGGCCGGTCGCTCACCTGCACGGAAAAGAAGGTGAGCGCCGAGCCCACCATGTCCAGCCCGGAGTGGGCCGCGTCCGACAGCACGCCCAGCGAGCCGGAGAGCAAGCCCGCCCCCAGCTTCAGCAGCGTCATTGCCGCCGCCGCCAGCATGGAGTGCAGCGCCACCCGCCGCTTCTCGACGGAAAACCCGGCTATTTTGGAGGCTTCGAAAACCATCGCGTCCTTAGGCTACAGCATTTTCATTAATTCGGCTGACTCTCACAAATGCTCCGTGTATTTTCGGAAATTCGGCTGACTGCCACAAATGCCTCGTGCCCCATCCATTTCGCGTCCTGTGCGAAATGGGTGGGAAGCCACGAACCTCATGCGCGAAGCGCGTATGCCTGGACGGCCAGTCCCCCCATCCATTTCGCGTCCTGTGTGAAATGGGTGGGAAACCACAAAACTCAATCGAATAATCTCAAAGAAATCAAATGATCCCCACTCATTCACCGCGCACTGCCGTGTACAACCCGGCAATCCCAAATGTGTAAGGCTGCCACGCCCACTGCTCATAGCCGGTTGCCGACATCAGCTCAATCATCTCCGCCGGCGCGGGAAAATTACCCACCGAAACCGGCAGATAGCTGTACGCACCATCCTTGCCACAGATCGCGCGCCCGATAGCCGGCAGCACCCGCCGGAAGTAGACCGCGTAGGCCTTGCCCACCAAGCCGCCCGGCTCGCTGAACTCCAGAATTCCCAACTGACCACCGGGCTTCAGGACGCGATGAAACTCCCTGAGCCCGGCCTCGTAGTTGGCTAGATTTCTGAAGCCGAAGGCCGAGACAATCAAATCCAGCGACCCCGAGCGCAGCGGAAGATGGAGCGCGTCGGCTTCGAGCGGCACGGCGTAAGGCTCACCCGCCTTCCGCGCGCCCACGCCCGGCCCGCCAAACTTTTTCGCCCCACGGCTCAACATAGCGCGAGAAAAATCCGCCGCCAACGTTGGCCGCGCGCCCCGTGGCCGCCGCTTCAGCAGCGCCATGGTCATGTCGCCCGTGCCGCAGCAGATGTCCAGCACCGCCGCGTCGGGATCAGCCAGCACCGCCCGGAACTGCCGCGCCGTCCGCCACCACCAAAGCCGGTCCACATTGGCCGAAAGCACGTGGTTCAGAAGATCGTAGCGCGGCGCAATCGCGTCGAACATCTCCCGTACAGCCCGCGCCGCGCTGGCTTCGTCGGTTGCTCCCTGCGGCTTGGCTCCGGTGGTTGTCATCTAGCGTGTTGCTCCGTGGCCTGCGTCAGCACATAGCTCACCGCCGCCTCCAACTCTGCCGCTGTTACATCCTCCACCACACCCGCGTCGCCAATCCCCACAGGAAGTACAAAGCGAGTAACTCCGCCTACGTTCTTCTTATCGCCACTCGTAGCCGCCACTACTTTGCTTGCCTTCAGCTTCACCGCCGGTAACGGCCCATACAAATGAATCAATCTCTCCAGCCGCTCGAATTGCGCCCGCGAGATCGTTCCCCGCTCGCGCGCCACGTAGAGCGCGGCCACCATCCCCCACCCCACCGCCTCGCCGTGCAGCAGCGTTTTATAGCCGGTGGCCTGTTCCAGCGCGTGGCCCACCGTGTGGCCAAAGTTCAGAATCATGCGCAACCCGCTCTCGCGCTCGTCGCTGTTCACCACTCCTGCCTTCATGCGAATCGACGCCGCAATCACCTTCTCCAGAGATTTGGGATCGCGCCCCAGCACCTCCTCCGCGTGCTCTTCCATGAACCGCACCAGCGCCCGGTCGCGGATGATCCCCGCCTTCACGCTCTCCATCAGCCCGGCGCGCAGCTCGCGGTCGGGGAGCGTCTCCAGCAAGCTAATGTCGGCATAGACCGCCAGCGGCTGATGAAACGCGCCCACCAGGTTTTTGCCCTCGGGCAGGTTCACGCCCGTCTTGCCGCCCACCGACGAATCCACCTGCGCCAGAAATGTGGTCGGAACCTGCACATAGGGAACCCCGCGCATGAAGATCGACGCCACAAAGCCGCCCACATCGCCCACAATCCCGCCGCCAAAGGCAATCAGCAGGCTGCCGCGATCCCCGCCCGCCTGCGCCATCTGCCGCAGCAAGCCCTCCACGCTCTTGAGCGTTTTGTGTTCTTCGCCGGGAGGGAGAAACAGCACAATTGGCGGCTCGGCAAACGAAGCCTGGAAGGCCTCGCCCCACAGCCCCCAGATGGGCGCCGAAGTCAGCACAAAAACCCGTCGCGGCAATTTGCCGTGAACCCGCTCAATGCGCCGGGCCAGCGAGCCAATCAGCCCGCCGCCCGCTACCACGTCGTACTTCGCCGAAGTTGTCTTGACTCGTATCGTCTGCACAGTACTTCCATCCTAAATGCAAACAGTCCGCTCAACTCCGTGTGCCCCGAAGCCGGGGTCCCCACGGATTGATCTTCGTGCGTGGGGTGGAAAGTCGTTGATTCAACGCAAACGTAAAGCGGCGGAGCCGTCAAGCTCCGCCGCTTTTCTACGATTCGCCGCCTGATTCCGCGGCTACAGGTTATTTGTGCTCGCCGCCGCCGTGCGGTGCTTCGCCACCGTGCGGTGCAGCGCCACCATGCGGTGCTGCGCCACCATGCGGTGCGGCGTGCTCTGGAGCGGCGTGTGGAGCTGCATGCGCCGGAGCTGCGTGTGGAGCTGCATGCGCCGGAGCTGCGTGCGGAGCTGCGTGCGTCGGAGCGGCGTGCGCTGGAGCGGCGTGGCCACGATCGTCGGCGCCGTGGATGTAATGACCATGCTCGGCCTCATAGCCCCCGCGTCCGTGGTAGCTGCCTCCATGGCCATGATCGACGAAGCGATGTTCGCCCCAGCCGTGGGCGTAGCCCCAGCCGGCCCATGGACCCACGCCCAGGAAGATGCCGTTGAAGAAGTAATCCTCCCCGTAAAAGCCCTGGGGGGCGCAGCCGTAGGGTGCGGTTTCGTAATAGCCCCATTGACAGACGGGTGGTTCGCCGATTTCGATGGCAATTTGCGCGCGAGCCGCTGGCACAAGGGCCAATCCCGCAAGCAATGCTGCCGCGCTGAGTAGAGTTTTGAATCCGCGCATATGTGACCCCCTCCTTAGGTGTCTGCGGTTACAGATTAACGGTGGTGATCGTCATGATGCGGTGCGTCATGGTGGTGTTCGTCATGATGCGGCGCGTCGTGGTGTGGCGCGTCATGATGGGGTCCGCCATGCTCTTCGCCGTGATGCATTTCACCGCCGTGCGGTCCGCCGTGGCGATCGTCGTAGCCGTGGAAATAATGCCCATGTTCGGCCTCATAGCCGCCCCGTCCGTGGTAGCGGCCGCCGCCCTCGCCGTGGAAGCGGTACTCACCCCAGCCGTGCGCATAACCCCAGCCGGCCCAGGGGCCCACGCCCAAAAAAATGCCGTTGTGGAAGTATCCCGGCCCGTAAAAACCCCGAGGCGCGCAGCCGTAGGGCGGAGCTTCGTAGTAGCCCCAAGGACAATTCATGGGTGGTTCGCCGATTTCAATGGCAATTTGCGCGCGAGCCACTGGCACAAGGGCCAGGCCCGCAAGCAATGCTGCCGCGCTGAGTAGTAGAGTTGTGAATCCGCGCATATGTGACCCCTCCTGAGGTGTCTGCGGTTGCCTGTTAGTGCGCGGTACTCTGCTGCCGTCAAGAACACTCCGGCATCAGCAGCCACCGTAAGGATAGTGAAACCGTTTCTGAATCTCTCTCACAACACCGGGGATTGTTCAACCCCTCACGAATGGATTTACTCTAGCAGCGAGGCCCAAATCTGAGCAATTTGAAACACTATGCTCCTCACTTGTCCATCCAGCCCCTGCTCCTGAGTGGTTATACACGGGATGGGGGCAAGAGTTGCGGGAAGCCAGGGAATACCTGCACTCTGCCCCTCAGTGATAGCCTGAAACCCTGATGGCAGAATCGTCGCAGGTCGACTTTCTGGTGATGGGGGCGGGCGTGGCCGGGCAGCGCGCGGCCGTCGAGCTGGCCCGCCACGGTGATGTCCTGGTGGTCACCAAGGAATCAGTCGCCGAGTCCAACACCCACTATGCGCAAGGCGGCATCGCCGTGGCCATGGAGGGCGATGCGGACGTTGCTCTCCACCTGGAGGACACGGTCAACGCCGGCGATGGGCTGGTCTATCGCCCCGCGGCCCAGGTGCTGGTGGCCGAGGGGCCGGTGCGCGTGGCCGAGCTGATCGAGTGGGGCGCGCACTTTGACAGTGAAGCCGGCGAGCTGCTCCGCACCCGCGAAGGCGCCCACTCCCTGGCCCGCATCCTGCACGCCAACGGCGACGCCACCGGCGCGGAGATCAGCCGCTCACTGGCCGCCTTTGCCCGCGTCCACAAGCGCATCCGCTTCGCCGAGTGGACCACAGTCACCGGCCTCGTCGCCGCCGATGGCCGCATCATCGGGGCCGACCTGCTGGGCTGCGACCGCCGTCCGCGGCTCCAGCAGCGCGTTAGCGCCCGCGCCGTGCTGGTGGCCGCCGGCGGAGCGGGCCAAGTCTACTCCGACACCACCAACCCCGCCGTGGCTACCGGCGACGGCATCGCCCTCTCTGCACTCGCAGGCGCCGCGCTGGCCGACATGGAGTTCTATCAGTTTCACCCCACCGCTCTCTCGCTTCCCGGCGCGCCCCGCTTCCTGCTCTCCGAGGCCCTGCGCGGCGAGGGCGCAATTCTGCTCAACGATCGTGGAGAACGCTTCATGGAGCGCTATCATCCGCTCCTCGAACTCGCTCCCCGCGACGTGGTGGCCCGCGCCATCGCGCGCGAGGGCATGGGCACAACGCCCGGCGAGTCCAGGCTTGTCCATCTCGATATGCGTTCTGTCAAAGGCATCGACCTGCGCCGCCGCTTTCCCGGCATCAGCGCCGTCCTGGCGCGCTACTCGCTCGATCTCAGCCGCGACCTCATTCCGGTTCGCCCCGCGGCGCATTACCTCATGGGTGGCATCCGCACCGATCTCTACGGCCGCACCACGCTCGCCGGACTCTACGCCGCCGGAGAGGCCGCCTGCACCGGCGTCCACGGCGCCAACCGCCTGGCCTCCAACTCGCTGCTCGAAGGCCTGGTCTTCGGAGCCCGCGCTGCGCAGTCCATGCTCGACGATTGCTTGCCGCAAGGGCAGGCTGCCGAGATTCCTCTGCCCCATTCCGCGCCCTTGACCTCCGCCGAGCAGGCGCATCTGGAAGAGATCATCGCCAGCCTGCAAGCCTCTATGTGGGCCTACGCCGGGCTGCTGCGCGAGGACTCAACCCTGCGCCAGGGCCTTGCCGCTCAGAAGGCCTGCGCGGACGCTCTCGCTGAGTTGGCCGCGCAAGGCAAGGGAAGCCGCCGCCTGACCGAAGCCCAGGCCATGAGCCGCGTGGCCCAAGCCATCCTGCTCTCCGCCCTGGCCCGCACCGAGAGCCGCGGCGCGCACTTCCGCAACGACTTTCCCCGCCGCGACGACCAGAACTTCCAGAAGCACTCGCTCTTCACCGGCCAGGAGCCAGTCGCCTTCCAGGCCTGGTAGTGGGCGCTAGCCCTCAATCAAAAAATGCGCAGAGTTCCTTAGAGCATTTTTGTTTATGCTGTAGACTTTTGTGCCCCATCCATTCCGCGTTTTTCTGCGGAATGGGTGGGATACCAGTACAATCTGGTCTACAACATTTCCGAAAACGCTCTAGTCGTGGCGCAGAGCCTCAACCGGCGAAAGCCGTGCGCCGCGCCATGCGGGAAGCGCACCGGCGATAAGCCCCGCCAGAACGGCGATGCCCAGGGCCTCGGCCAGCAGCGGCAAAGGAAAAGAAGCGGTGACAATGCTGGCCGTCTGGGGCAGGGAAGCCAGCAGGCGCAGCGCGTACCATCCAATCGCGATGCCCAGAAACCCTCCGCCCAGGCCAAGCACGCACGCCTCCAGTTGGATGAGAATCAGCACCTGACCCCGCCTCCATCCCAGGGCGCGCAGGATGCCGATCTCCTTGGTGCGCTCAAAGACCGACATGGCCATGGTGTTGGCGATGCCCAGAATGCCGATCAGCAGGGCGATCAAAGAGGTGCCGACCGCGGAGGCGTGAGCCAGGCGGACAAATTGATTGTTGCTGGCGCGCTCGGCTGCGGGAACGGCGCGCAGTCCGGGCAGAGCCGCCTCGATCTGCGCCTGCGCGCGCTTCAGATACGCTTGCTGCGATTCGCCATGCGGGGCGGGCCGCAGGCGCACATGGATGGTGGAGACTTTACCCTGCAAGGAGCTGAGCATCTGCAACTGGTCCAGGGGCAGAATGACCGCGCCGGTCTCCAGCGCCGAGCCGCCATGATAGAGGCCGACCACCGTAAACTGAGAGCCTTGAATCTCCAGCGTGTCGCCCGGCTTCTTGTTCAGGTTGCCGGCCACAAGGTCGCCCAGCATCACCTCCGGCTGGCCATCGCGGAAGGACCGTCCCGACAGCAACTGGAGCGATTCGAACTCGTAGGAGTCCGCCTTCCAGCCGAAGGCCAGCGCATTGATCTCCGGAGTCAGATCCATGATGTTGTAGATCACGGGCGTGGCTTGCTGCACGATGGGCAGCGCGTTGAGAGTTGCCGCCGCCGACTCATCCACCGAGGTATTCAGAAAGGTCTTCTGGATGACGGCAATATCGATGCCGCTGCTGGAGTAGATGCGCAGCCATTCGTGCTCAAAAGCGCGCGAGAAGCCCACCAGGCCCACAAATGCGCCGATGGCCATGCCGATTCCGCAAAGCGTCAGCAGCGTTCTCAGCTTGCGCCGCCAGAGATTCTTGCCGACAAATCCAAGGAACGACAATTGAGCGGCCATGTGTCGGGGCGAGTCCTCGCAATTTGGATTTGTGGAATGCAAAATGCCAGTTTATCAGCCGCAACACTCCGTTTCATGAAAGAAGCGGGTGGGAGAGTCAATAGTCAATCCGGGGAGAGCGCGTGTTCACGCCGGTGGCGTTGCCGGCATACGCAGAGCCGTGGCAATGAGGGCGGCCAGCAGGAAGGCCGCCGAGGTGATCGAGAGCGCGGCGCTGAGGCCGGCCGTTTCAGAAAATAGGCCGATCAGGTAAGGCGCCGCGGCGCTGGTCACGCGGCCGATGTTGTAGACAAAGCCCATCGCCGTGCCGCGCAGCGAGGTGGGAAACAGTTCACTGGCTATGACGCTGAATCCGCTGAAGTAGCCGGTGCCGAAGAAGCCCACCAGCGGACCGATGACCAGCAGTACGCCGGGATTGCTGACCGATGCGAACAGCGGCACCAGCGCGGCGGCCACCAGAAGATAGCCGATGTAGGTGTATTTGCGGCTGAAGCGGTCGGCCAGGAAGCCGAAGGAGAGATAGCCGAGAAACGTGCCGCCCTGCATGACGATGGTCCACAGCGAGGTCTGGACGATGCTCAGGCCGCGTCCGCCCTGGGCCACGGGCATGGATAGATAGCGCGGCAGCCAGGTGAACAGCCCCCACCAGGCAAAGAGCGTGGCGGCGTTCATGGTGGCGCAGATGAGCACGCTGCGGCCGAGTGAGCCGCGGAAGAGCTGGCCCAGATGAACTTTGGTCGTCCGTTCCTGTTTCCAGGCCTCAGACTCGCGTAGGCTGCGCTGCAACCAGAGAGTGATCAACGCCGGAGCGACGCCGGCAAAGAAGACAGCGCGCCATCCAAAATGAGGCATGATGAGCGCGACCACAGCGGCGCCCAGCGCATAGCCCACCGCCCAAGAGCTTTGCACCAGGGCGAGCGCCTTGCCGCGATGGCGTGCGGGCCAGGTTTCGGCCACCAGCGCCGCGCCGGAGGCCCACTCGCCGCCCATGCCCAGCCCCAGCAGCATCTGGCAGATCATGAGCTGCCATCCCGAGTGGGTAAAGCCGCACAGGGCCGTCGAGACCGAATAGACCCAAATGCTGAGAGAGAGCGCGCGGACGCGGCCATAGCGGTCGGCAAACCAGCCGAAGCCCATGCCGCCCACCGCCGCTGAAACCAGAGCAGCTGACATCATGGCCCCGCTCATGGCCGCGGATAGATGCATCTCGCGCTGCACCTGGCCGAGCACCAGCGCATAGAGCATCACGTCCATGCTGTCCAGCATCCAGCCCAGCGAAGCGGCCAGCAGCGTGCGCTTCTGCTCCGCCGAGGCCTCGGTCAGCCAACTGGTGATTCCGCTCAAAAAAGCGCCCCCGATGCTTTAGAGTTTTAGCATACGAGAGTGAGGCGGCTTGCGCGTAGCGATCGATACCGGCGGAACCTTTACGGACTGCGTCTATCTGGCTAATGGCCAGTTGCATGTGCTGAAGTTGTTTTCCACACCGGCCGATCCCTCGCTGGCGGTGCTCGAAGGCCTGCGGCAAATTGGCGCGGGGCAGGCGCTTGAGGTGCGCCACGGCACCACCGTGGGAACCAACACCATGCTGGAGCGGACGGGCGCGCGCGTGGCCTTCGTGACCACGGCAGGCTTCGAGGACACCATTGCCATTGGCCGCCAGACCCGCAGCCGTCTCTACGATTGGTTCGCGCCCCTGCCGGTATGCCTTGTGTCCAGGGAACTGCGCTTCGGCGTGCCGGAACGCGTGAGCGCCGAGGGAGAGATGCTGCGCGCCCCCACCGAGGAAGAGCTGGAAGCCCTGGTTGCCGGCGTGCGGGCCAGCGGCGCAGAGGCCGTGGCCATCTCGCTGCTCTTCTCGTTTGCCAACCCCGCTACGGAACGCCGCGTGGAAGCGGCGCTGCTTCCCCGGGGCGTGCCGATTTCCACCTCGCACCGCATTCTACCCGAATTCCGCGAGTATGAGCGGGCATCGACAACCGTGGTGAATGCTTACTTGGCGCCCCGTATGCAGACTTATCTGCATCATCTGGAGGAGCGTGTGACGGAGCGGCACGCCGGTGGCCGCGTGGATGTGATGCAGTCTTCGGGCGGCATTATTCCGGCGCGGCTGGCGGTGGGGGAGCCGGTGCGCACGGTGCTCTCCGGGCCGGCGGGCGGTGTGGTGGGCGCATGCCGCATCGCGCGCTGGGCCGGCTTCCCACGCATCATCGGTTTTGATATGGGCGGCACCTCCACCGATGTCTTTCTCGCCGATGAGGCCGCGGACGGCGCGCCGCTGACGCGCGAATCCGTGGTGGCCGGCGTGCCCATCGGCGTGCCCATGCTGGACATTCATACGGCCGGGGCCGGCGGCGGATCGATTGCCCGCTTCGATGCTGGGGGAATGTTGCGCGTGGGGCCGGAGTCGGCGGGCGCGGAACCGGGCCCCATCTGTTTCGGGCGCGGAACCAGGCCGACGGTGACCGATGCGAACTTTGTGCTGGGACGGCTGGACCCGGAAAGCTTTCTGGGCGGAGGAGTGCGGCTGGACCGGGAGCGGACGGAGCGGACTCTGCGCGCGGAGAAGGGTTCGCTGGAAACGGTGGAGGCGTTTGCGGCGGGGATTGTGCGCGTCGTCGAGACGGAGATGGAGAAGGCCATTCGCGTCATCTCCGTGGAGCGCGGACACGATCCGCGCCAGTTCGCGCTGGTGGCCTTTGGCGGCGGCGGGCCGCTGCACGCCTGCTCGCTGGCGCGCGCGCTGCGCATTCCCACGGTACTGGTGCCGGCCATGCCGGGCGCGCTCTCCGCGGTGGGCATTCTGCTGGCGGATACGGTGCGCGACTTTTCGCGCACGGTGATGCTGCCGGGCGACGCCATGGAAAAACTGGGCGGCCATTTTGCGGAGTTGGAGGCGCGCGGGCGGGCGGAGTTTGCCGCCGAGGGGCTTACAGGCGCAGTCGAACGCAGCGTGGATGTGCGCTATCGCCGCCAGGGATATGAACTGAACGTTTCCTGGGACGAGCAGTTTCCGCAGCGCGCGTTGGATGCGTTTCATCAACTGCACCGGCAGCACTACGGCTTCTCCGATGCCGCGAGGCCGGTGGAGATTGTGAACCTGCGGCTGCGCATGGTGGCGGCCGGCGAGCAGTATGAGCCCCCGCGCTCGGAGCTTGTGCCGGGCGATGGAGCCGCGGCCTGCTACGCCCAGCGCGAGGTCTTCTTCGATGGAAGTTTTCTCAACTCGCGCTTCTACCGCCGCGATGGGCTACGGCCAGGCGACGTGCTCCGCGGCCCAGCGATGATCACCGAGTACACGGCAGCTACGGTGCTGCCGCCGGAATCATCGGCGCGGGTGGATGCATTCGGAAATCTAGTCATCACCCTGGCCAGGGAGGAGCGCGCATGATGCCGCGGGCAGCCGATCCGATTGAACTGGCGATCTTTCAAAGCGCCGTGCACTCCATCGCCGAGGAGATGGGCGCTGCCTTGCGCCGCACCGCGCTCTCGCCCAACATCAAAGAGCGCCGCGATTACTCCTGCGCCATCTTCGATGGCCAGGCGCGTGTGATTGCCATGGGTGACCACATGCCCGTGCATCTGGGCTCCATGCCCATGAGCGTACAGGCGGCGGTGGCGGCTATTGATTTTCAGCCCGGCGACATCGCCATCCTCAACGACCCCTACGCGGGCGGAACCCACCTGCCCGACATCACCATGGTGCTGCCGGTCTCTTTGCCCGGCGGCCAGCGTCCGGCCTTCTATGTTTCGAATCGCGCCCACCATGCCGATGTAGGCGGAAGATTTGCGGGCTCGATGGGGCCGGCGGAAGAGATCTATCAGGAAGGCATTCGCATCCCTCCGGTGCGCATCGCACGCGGCGGAATCATCGACCGCGAAATGCTCGACCTGATTCTGCTGAACGTGCGCACGCCCAGGGAACGCAGGGGTGACCTGGAGTCGCAGATGGGGGCCTGCCGCGTGGGTGAGCGGCGGATTCTGGAAGTTGCCGGCAAATACGGCGAGCAGAAGCTGCACGCGCTGGTGGAGGAGCTGCTCGACTACTCTGAGCGGCTGGTGCGGGCCCAGCTGCGCTCCATGCCGGGCGGCGAGTTCAATGCCGAAGACTGGCTGGACGACGATGGCGTCAGCGAGACACCGCTGAAGATCGCGGTGCGCCTGCGCGTCGACCCGGAGGCGGCGCAGATGCACGTGGACTTTGCCGGCTCCTCGCCCCAGGTTGCGGGCAGCGTGAACGCGGTCCGCGCCATCACGCTTTCGGCTTGTTTTTATGTCTTGCGCTGCCTGCTTCAGGAAGATGCGCCGGCCACCGAGGGAATTCTGCGCCCGCTCACCCTGCAGACGCCGGTGGGCAGCATCGTGGATGCTCTTCCGCCCGCCGCTGTGGCTGGAGGCAACGTGGAGACCTCGCAGCGCATCGTGGATGTTCTGCTGCGCGCCCTGGCACAGGCGATTCCCGCGCGCGTCCCGGCCGCCAGCGCCGGCACCATGAGCAACCTGACCATCGGCGGCGTTGACCCGCGCAGCGGAGAGCCCTTTGCGTACTACGAAACCATGGCGGGCGGCATGGGCGCGCGCCCTGGGCTGGATGGCATCTCCGGTGTGCAAACCCACATGACGAATTCGCTCAACACGCCCATCGAGGCCCTGGAATATGCCTATCCCTTCCGCGTGCGGCGCTATGCCTACCGCGATGGCTCGGGCGGCGACGGCCAGTTTCGCGGAGGGGATGGGTTGATCCGCGAGGTGGAGATGCTAACCCCCGCGCAACTCACGCTGCTGGCCGAGCGCAGGCGATTCAGGCCCTATGGCTTGGCGGGCGGCGGGCAAGGCGCGGCTGGAGCCGCATGGATCGTGAAGGCCGGCAACATCGGGGAGCTTCAGTTGCCCGGAAAATGCAGCCGGCAACTCGACGCTGGGGATGCCGTGCGCATTGAAACGCCCGGTGGCGGCGGTTGGGGCAAAGTGTGAGGACGGGAGTTGCACGGGCGCAAAAAGACATTAAGGTTCGTCGCAGGGAGCGGCAACGCTTGGGTTCAGCTCCGCATAGTTCCGCCTCGCGCTATCCGTAAATTGACCGCCAGGAAAAATTCGTACCGACAAACTTCCCTGGGTTCACCGTTTCTTCCCTAGCCGCGCCTTTGCTGGTGTGGGACAGCCCAGCCGCCGTCAGGGTATTATTCTGTTCCGTGTTCCCTATTTCCTGTTCCTGACAAGAATCCCTTTCCCACAATGCGGTCCAGATGGCACAATGGATTATCGGTCAATTTTGAGCTTTTATGGTGCGGAGGGAGTTCTGCGATGGCAAGTCTTTCTGTAATGGAGTCGGTGAAGGCGTTGGCGGCTGGGCCGCTGGTGCATGCCAACCTGTGTGCGGCCGAACTGGTAGAGACGTCGCTCAAACGCGGCGAGGGTAAGCTAGCGGCCAACGGGGCGCTGGTGGCTGTGACCGGGGCGCGGACAGGACGCAGTCCCAAGGACAAGTTCACCGTGGACGACGCGGTGACGCACGAGCTGGTGCACTGGGGCAAGGTGAACCAGCCGTTTTCGCCGGAGAAGTTTGGGGCGTTGCTGGAACGCGTGGTGGAGCACCTCAAGGGGCGCGAGCTGTTTGTGCAGGATATGTACTGCGGCGCGGATGCGGCTTACCGGCTGCCCATTCGGATCATCAGCGAGTATGCCTGGCACGCGCTTTTTGCGCGGCAGCTTTTTGTGCGGCCCGAGGCGGCGGCGCTGGCCAGCCATGCGCCGGAGTTTACGGTGGTGGCCGCGCCGACCTTCGAGGCCGTGCCGGAGCGGGACGGAACGAATACTGGCGCATTCATTCTGGCGGATTTCACGCGCAAGATCATTTTGATTGGCGGGACGAAGTACGCCGGGGAGATCAAGAAATCGATCTTTGGCGTGATGAACTTCATTGTGCCGAACAAGGACGTGCTGCCCATGCACTGCTCGGCGAATGTGGGCGCGGACGGCGTGACGGCGCTGTTCTTCGGGCTCTCGGGCACGGGCAAGACAACGCTTTCGGCGGACCCGGCGCGGCGGCTGATCGGCGACGACGAACACGGATGGGGACCGACCGGCATCTTCAATTTCGAGGGCGGCTGCTACGCCAAATGCGTGAACCTGACCGAGGAGTTCGAGCCGCAGATCTTCCGGGCGATTCGCTTCGGGTCGGTGCTGGAAAACGTGATTCTGGACGCGGAGCGCAAGCCGGATTACTTCGACATTCATCTGACGGAGAATACGCGCGCGGCTTATCCGGTGGATTTCATCGAGAACGCGGTGATACCGGGGGTAGGCGGGCATCCGCGCAACGTGATGTTCCTGGCGGCCGATGCCTTTGGCGTGCTGCCGCCGATCTCGCGGCTGACGCCGGAGCAGGCGATGTACCACTTCCTCTCGGGCTACACGGCCAAGCTGGCGGGGACCGAGACGGGCGTCAAGGACCCGGCGCCGGAGTTTTCGGCTTGCTTTGG
>Ga0326727_10019224_pt1 | contig 13779 bp, 6 predicted proteins | sample MB2enrmetagenome_FD_207643 | JGI IMG/M metagenome (GOLD analysis project Ga0326727, IMG submission 207643) | Lab enriched peat soil microbial communities from McLean, Ithaca, NY, United States - MB29MY | ecosystem: Environmental > Terrestrial > Soil > Wetlands > Peat | place: USA: New York... | reverse complement strand
TCTGCGACTCACTACAGTTTGCACATAAACGATGGGCAGGTGCTTCAGGAAGCGATCAGCGGCATAGTTGAGCACGTTGCGCACGGGATTGGCGGCACGGCCCATAATCCGCTCCATCCCATAGACAGCGCCCAGGTAATGGCTGCGATTGATGCCGTCGCGGCCTCCCGTGCCCACCAGAATGTTCTTGTTGTAGTTGGCCATGCCGATCACTTCATGGGGCACAACCTGGCCAATGGAAAGAATCAGGTCAAATCCGCCCCGCGAGATGAGCTTGTTGACCTGCGCCGGGTAGGCATAATTCAGCTTGCCTTCCGATTGCTCGCGGATAAATTCGGCCGGCACCTCGCCCAGGGTCTCGATGTCGGTGCGCCAGTTATGCGCCTTGAAGAGATCGAACGGCATTTCGCCGAACATGGCTGCGACCCGCTCGGGATTCATCGCCACATGCGTTCCCAGCGCGGGCAGAACCGCCTTGAGCTTGTCGTCATAATGCTGCCATGCGTAGCGCGTCAGATCGCCGGCGCGAGAGTGGGCGCGGGTTTGATCGGGCGGCACGGCCAGCACTTTGTTGCGAGGTCCCAGCTTGGCCAGACCCTCCACCAGCAGATCGTTCAACTGCTGAGGAGTCAGATCGGTATCGGCGCTTCCAATTGCGCAGTAGAGGCTCATGCGGTTATATCCACCCTTTTCAGTCCCGGAGCGAGCAGGACGTTGATGATCAGCGAGGCGAGATAAACGCTGGCGGCAATGATAAAGAGGAGCGAATAGCTGCCCGATATTTGCAGGACGTGACCGGCCAATTTCGCAATGAGGACGCCGCCGATGGCTCCGGTCATTGTGCCGATACCGGTAGCCGATCCCACGGCGCTACGCGGGAACATATCCGACGCCGTGGTGAAGAGGTTAGCCGACCAGCCCTGGTGCGCGGCCGCGGCCAGGCTCAGCAGTCCAATTGCGGCCCATTTCCCAAAGTTATCCGCCTGAAGGTAGTTGATTAAAAATATGGGAACAACAAGGCATGCGCAGAGAAGCATGGCCGCAATCCTCGCGCGTGTTGCCGAAAGACCAAGGCGCATGAAGGACGCGGGCAGATAGCCTCCGTAGATGCTGCCGATGGCCGAGGCGTTATAAACAATCAGAATCGGCAACCCCAAACCTGCAAGGCTCAAATTGAATTTATCGCTGAAGTAACCCGGCAGCCAGTAGAGATAAAACCACCAGATGGGGTCGGTAAGAAACTTGGGGATGGCATAGGCCCAGGTCTGTCGGTAACCGAACAACTTGATCCATGGCATGGTTGGACCGGGCTTCTCTGGAGGGTCCTGGTTAATGTAGGCTAGTTCCGTGGCGGAGAGCGTCGGATGTTCGGCGGGTTTGTGGTATTTAAGGAACCACAGAAGGATCCACGACGCCGAGAAAAATCCGGTGATCAGAAAGGCGGAGTGCCAGCCAAAATTATGGACTGCGAGGGGCACCAGGAGCGTGGCCATGATTACGCCAACATTGGCGCCACAGTTGAAGATGCCGAATGAGAACGAGCGCTCACACTGCGGAAACCATTCGGCGTTGGTTTTGTTGGCGGCGGGAAAGTTGCCGGACTCGCCAATTCCAAGGAAGGAGCGCGCGATGCCGAGTTGAAATACCGAGTTGACCAGCGCGTGGCTCATCGCCGAGAGGCTCCAGACGGCCATGATGACCATGTAGCCGATGCGCGTGCCGATCCAGTCGACAAAGCGTCCCGCACCTAGCTGGCCGACCGCATAGAAAAAGGTAAAGAATGCCACGACGGTCCCAAAACTATCTTCGGTCAGGCTGATACCACCCTGGGCTACGCTGTTCATGAGAGTGGGTTTCAGAAGCCCCAAAACCTGCCGGTCCATGTAATTGATCGTGGTGGCGGCAAATAGCATGGTGCAGATCGTCCAGCGCACATGCCCTATTCGCGCGGCAGAAAATGGCGTTTTTCCCGCTTGCCCGTCTGGTTTCACACTCTCTCCCATTTCTTGCGATCTTGCCCCTACAGCTTGTATGCCTTTTTCACCAATCCGTAGGTCAATTCGTACGCTACTTCAAATGCTTCATCTTCGTCCAGCCGGTGTTCGGCAACCAGCCGGGCCAGGAAGGCGCAATCGATGCGCCGAGCCACGTCGTGCCGCGCGGGAATGGATAGAAAGGCGCGCGTGTCGTCATTGAAGCCCACCGTGTTATAGAAGCCTGCTGTCTCCGTCACCTGCTCGCGGAAGCGCATCATGCCCTCGGGACTGTCGTGGAACCACCAGGGAGGCCCCAGCCGCAGGCAGGGATAGTGCCCGGCAAGCGGAGCCAATTCACGGCTATAGGTCGATTCGTCCAGCGTGAAAAGAATGATCGTCAGCTTGCTCTCATTGCCGAAGCGGTTGAGCAGAGGCCGCAGCGCGTCTACGTAATTGGTAGGCCGGGGAATGTCGCAACCCACATCGCGTCCATACTTCTCATAAACCTTGCGGTTGTGGTTGCGCATGCTTCCGGGATGAATCTGCATCACCAGCCCGTCTTCCAGGCTCATCGCAGCCATTTCGGTCAGCATTTGGGCCTGAAAGAGCACCTGCTCGCGCTTGCCGGCCTTGCCGGTAAAAACCTTATTGAACAGCTCTGCGGCTTCGGTTGCGGGCAGATCGGCTGTCTCTGCACTCAGATGGCCGTGGTCGGTCGAGGTGCAGCCCAGATCCTTGAAGCGCAGGCGCGCCTTGCGAAGAGCGTTCAGGTAGCCCTTCCAGGTCGAAGTATCTTCCCCGTTCTGCTCGCCCAGCTTGAGAATCGACTGCGAAAATCCGGCAAACTCCGGATCAACCACCGGGTCGGGCCGGAAGGCCGGAACGATCCTGGCTTTCCATCCCGATGCGCGAATGGCTTGAATGTCTTCCAGAGTGTCTAGAGGGGAATCTGTAGTTGCCAGCACTTCCAGGTTGAAGCGCTCATAAAGCGCGCGAGGCAAAAACTCCGGCGTCTTCAGTTTCGCGTCAATAGTGTCGAAGTACAAGTCGGCAGTCTTCGCGCTTAGCCGCTCCTCCAGCCCAAAAAGCTCCTGAAAGGCAAAATCCAGCCACATGCGTGTCGGGGTTCCGCGAAACAGGTAGTAATGGCTGGCGAAGATGCGCCAAACCTTGCGAGGGTCCTTGAGCTCCGTCTGCCCTATCTCCAGATCCTCCAGGGGTATTCCCTGGCTGTAAAGCATACGGTAGACATAGTGATCGGGTTGCACGAACAGCTTGGCCGGGTCGGGGAAAGGCTCGTTCCTGGCAAACCATCCTGCCTGCGTATGCCCGTGAGGGCTGATGATGGGCAAGCTTCGGACCTGCGCGTACAAAGCTTTGGCGATCTTTCGGGTTACCGCGTCGGCGGGAAACAAGCGATCTTCGTGGATCAACATGGCTGAATCGATGCCCTTCCTGGGGAAGCGTTAAGAATTGACCTGAGAGGTCAGACCACAGTATACACATCTAACCAGCATTCTCTGAACGGCGGATGAATTTCTCTGCTGCAGCCGGAGGCATTCAGTGTTAATCTCGTTGTACCCCCGCAGTTCAGGCAATGCAAGCAGGTGTCAGTCCTTATGCCGCGGATGAAGCAAGATATTCCGGATACGCAGCGGACCATGCACGTGGTCAACCACATTCGCTCCCTCATTGAGGATGGCACGCTGCAATTGGGAGATAAAATTCCTCCAGAGCGCGAATTTGCGCGCGCATTAAAGATATCCCGCGCCAGCCTTCGTACCGGTATCGGCTACCTGGCTGCCATGGGGGTGATGAAGGTCAAGCATGGAGTCGGCACCTTCGTAGCCGACGGCCCGGCCGAATTCGGCAAGGCATCCTTCAGCCTGATGGGCGTGCTACACGGATTTCAATCCTGGCATATGTTTGAAGTTCGCTTGATTCTTGAAAGCCATCTGGCCGCTCTGGCCGCTGAGCGTGGCAAGGAGGAGCATCATGTAGCGCTGGCCGAAGAGGTCGCCGAGTTCTTTGCTTCCGTGGACAATCCCGCCGAATTTCTGATTCACGACGTAAGATTTCATCGCATTCTGTCGCAGGCTTCAGGCAATCCAATCCTTGCCGCATTGATGGAGACCATCACTTCGGCTCTCTATGACAAACGCCGCAAAACCGTTGAACGCTCCACCGACCTGCGTGAATCCGCGGAGATGCACCGCAAGATTTATCGCGCCATTCGCGATCGTGACCCCGAGAGAGCGCGAAAACTTATGGAGCAGCACCTGCACATGGCCCGCACTGCGCAAGGCATGGAGCGACGCGCGTCAAACAAGACTATCAAGGCCGATGGCACTTCGAAAAACATCCAATAAAATCCGTCTCCCGCGCCTCGTTTTTATTGATGAGGCCGCAAGGTTGACCATGAATCAGAGCAGGCTAACGTCACTGGAGACGGCGTATAATTCTTCTGGACGTCTCGCCCTCGCCTGGTAGCTTGGCGGCAGAGGGCTGGGCCGTGCTGGATGGCAATAAACGAAGCCCTTCCGGCAAATGCTGTGTTAACCCACGCTCCATGCTTTAGGTCTGCTCTTGGGCCGGCAAGGGTTTGAAGATGTGGAATGTCTCTATTGCACTATGTCGCGCAAGTCGTTCATTTTTCAGACGGTTTATGGGCGCCTGTTTGCGCTTGCATTTATTTCTTGACAGACCCATATATCGTGCAGGAAACTAGTGTCGCTTCAAAAGTGGTCTGACCACTACCGGTGAATTTGCCGACGGGGGTCAATGTGTATGTCAGTAACCAGTGCAACAAGTAGCAATTTTATGGAGGCTTGAATGAGAAGTGTAGGACAGTTTTGTATGAGGGGATGGCTGGTTCTTATGGTCATCGCCATGATGGTGCCGTTCTGCGCCAATGCGCAGATGACAGGTAAAGGCGTAATTACAGGCACGGTATCGGATTCAACCGGAGCCGTGATTCCTGGCGCCTCTGTTGCCGCTACCAACACCGCAACCAACATTACCGTCACAACGACGACAACCGCAACGGGAAACTACAACTTCCCGAACCTGGACCCGGCCATTTATACCGTGTCCACAACCGCCAAAGGCTTTGAAAAGCTGACTCAGACAGGCATCCATGTGAATGCGTTGGAGACGCAGACATATAATCCTGTTCTCACGGTTGGCGGTACCAGCGTCGAGATTACCGTCACCACCGCCCTTCCGCAGTTGGAAACCAGCAACGCATCGCTGGGTTCCACCATGGAAAATGAAGTGTACTCGGAACTGCCCATCGAAATGGGTTCCTATGGCTCTCCTGATCAGCGGCGCGCCACCGACTTCGTCTACCTCATGCCTGGCGTGCAGGGCAATGAAACCAACGGCAACGCCACCACCAACGTCGGCGTCGTCAACGGCTCCGGCAGCCGTGGCGCCGTCTCCGACGTCTACGTCGACGGCGTTCCTTTTGTGCGCGCCGGCGGCAACGGCGACCCGCGCTATGTGTGGACCGCTATGTCGGTGGACGCCATCGATCAGTTCCAGGTGATGACCACCGGCTACGGGGCTGTCTATGAAGGCCAGGGCGTCATGAACTACACCGTCAAGCAAGGCGGCGCTAAGCAGCACGGTTCCGTCTATGAGTTCTTCCGCAATACGGAACTCGATACATGGGGCTTCTGGGGCAAGGCCATCAATCCGGTATTAGGCGTGGCCGTCAAGCCAGTTGAGCATAGCAACGAGTACGGCATCAACTTGAGCGGCCCGCTGGTTCCCTTCGGCAAGTGGAAGGAAAAGGTCTTCTACTACGGCAACTACAACGGTTTCCGCTACACCAGCGCGACTCCGACACCGATGACCTTCCCTACGGTTAGTGGCGGAACGACTGGTTTAGGCCAGGTGGGCGGCGATTTTAGCGCGTCGGGCAATCAGCCGATCTACGACCCGTCGACACAGGCCGCATGCACCCCGCATAACGCCACCGTTGCTGGCGGCGCCGCGAATAATTACCCCTGCCGCTATCAGTATGGTCAATCGGCCCCGGCTACTGGCGTAACAGGACCGGGCGGCGCTCCGACTGGTACGGCCACCGGTATAATCCCGGCCTCCGAGATGTCCGCATTTGCATTAAACATGCAGAAGTTGCTGCCGACGTCAGGCATCTCCTCGGCTCTGCAAAACAACTACATCGCCCCTAACGCCACCGGGCTCATCAACTGGTCCACGACGGACAGAATCGACTTCCTGCCTACTTCGTCGGACACCATTACCTTCCTTTTTGCCGATGGACGTCAGGCCAGCTCCAATCCTGTCGGTCAGACCACTGCCGGCCGCAACGTTGGGCCGGTTCCTTTCAACTACGGTCAGACCTACGCGCCCAAAACCGCCGTGGGCATCATTGAAGAAACTCACATCTTCACCCCGCACCTCATCAACCAGGTCAAGTGGGGCTATGCCCGCTACAACGGTCCTACCTTCAATCCCGACCAGGCGCCCAATTATGCCGCCACGAAAATGGGACTTTCCAATCTGCCCGCCGGCCAGGCGCAGCAGACCTTCCCCATCGTGGCCTGGGGTACAGCCGGGAATCCTCCGACAGGCTGGGGCGGCACAACCGCCAATGTGACCCTCGCGGAAAATTACACGGGGCTCGATAACCTGCAGTGGACCATCGGCAAGCACTCCTTCACCTTCGGCGGAGAGGTTGCCTGGATGCTCTACAACACCATCAGCGCCACCGGCGGAACAACCCCGTTGACCCTTACCAACGCCGTCACGGAGACCGCGGGCATCGCCTCAACCAGTACGACCAGCTATACCGTCGCGGCCAGCACCGGTTCGCCATACGCCAGCTTCCTCATCGGCCAAATCGACAAGGGCAGCCTGACGGATTATTCAATCCATCCGGGCTACGGTGCGCGCTTCCGCGCCATCTCGCCCTATATCCAGGACAACTGGAAGATCAACTCCAAGCTGACTCTCGACCTCGGCCTTCGCTACGATTTCTTCCCCAGTGTCAGGGAAGTGAAGGATGACGGCAGCTTCTTCGATCCCAATCTTGCCAACCCGGTAACCGGCATCAATGGCGCCCTCAACTATACGGGAACTGGCGCAGGCACGTGTAATTGCGACACACCCGTCAAGAACTATTACCGGAACTTCGGGCCGCGCATTGGTGCCGCCTATCAACTCAATCCCAAAACCGTGATCCGCTCCAGTTACGGTGTCATGTTCACCCATAGCGACGCGATTGGCGGTCTGGCGACAACTCTCGGTACGCTGGGCTTTGCCGCCTCACCCTCTTTCTCGTCGACCAACGATTTCACCACCATGACGGGACTGACTGATACGACGACTTCTGGGATCAGCGCGACCCAATACACGGGCGCGGTTAACTCCTATACGCCTCCGACTGGCGTGGCATCGGGTCCGCAATACGGCACCGGCTACACCTCCAATACCCTCAGCGGAAGCACAACCAGCTATGTAGCAGCGCCTTCGGGCTCGAATTATGACGACCCGTATCTCGGCGGACGCGCGCCGGAGTACATCAACTGGAGCTTGGGCATCCAGCGCCAGCTAACCAGTGCGCTGGCGGTCACCGCCACCTACGTCGGTTCCGAGGGCCACTTCCTCCAGCTCGATAGCAATACGGCCCGCGGATTCCAGTCCAACCAGCTCGATCCCAAGTATCTGGTTATAGGATCGAAACTGAGCGACACCAGCACCACTGTCTCCACCGATTGCTCCGGTATCGTAGCCACCGATGGCTTTGCCTGCAACTCTGCGGCCTTGAGTCAGTTCGCCAATGCCTCCGTGAAACAGGCGTTGAGCACTTTCTTGAAGCCCTACCCCTTCGAGTCGCCCTCCGATTCCTTCGGGTATGTCGGCAACTCCAACTACCACGGTCTGCAAGCCATGGTGAATATGCGCACTTGGCGTGGTTTGACGGTCAACGCCAACTATTCCTACTCGCGCATTATTGACGACGGCGGATCCTTCCGCTCCGGCTACGCGCTTCCCGCCGGAACCATCGTCAATGAACCCACTGTTTCCTGGAAAGCGGACCGCATTGAGCGCACCGTCTCCACCTCCAACCAAAAGCAGCACTTTGTCCTGACCACGGTTTGGGACTGGCCGCTCGGCAGGACCATCCTCAACAGCCAACAGTTGGAGCGGGCAATCTTCGGCGGCTTCAAGTTCTCCGGGATCTACCAACAGTACACCGGCTCGCCGCTGGCCATTACCGCATCGGCCTGCCAGACCAATCCCTCGCTAGCTCAGAGCACCAGTTCTTGTGCGCCGACATTGAACCCGAACTTCGTCGGACAGTCAGCGCGCCAGAATGGTCGCTGGGGCAAGGGTGCTACCACGACCAACTACACCACCATCAGCTACATCGTTCCCAGCGTTGGCGGCGCGATCATTCCATCCAGTGGATCCCCTACAAGCATTACTGCTACGGGTCCGTTCATATCCCCGGTAGCAAATATTCCAGGCGTTACAGTCGGTACAGCCGTAGGGAATCAGGAGACGCTGCTCAACAATACGTCGTACGCGCCTTCCTACACCTTCGGTAACGCGCCGCGCACCGCCCCCTACAACCTCAATGGCCCGGGCAACTTCCAGCTCGACCTGGCCATGGTCCGCACCTTCCCGTTGCACATCACGCCAGCCACCAAGCTGAACTTCCGGGCTGAGTGGTACAACGTCACCAACCACACCCTGTTCGCTGTTGCCAGCACCGTGGTTGGCAACTCCAGCTTCGGGCAGGTCACCTCGAGTTCAACCGCCAACCGCAAGGCTGCTCAGTTCTCGGCTCGTATCGAGTTCTAGCATCAAGCCTCTGCCTGTACACAAAGGGGGCTGCCTTAATCGGCAGCCTCTTTTGTCTTCAGTCGTGCATCACTACCTTTTACGCACGAATTCCCTGCCCCGGCTTTGGAGTCAGCCTTCTTGATGAACTTTAAAGTATCCAATCTGAAATTTTTACAATCCATCGCCCTGCTTATCTTTGCCGGAGCCTCAGCATCCGCCGCCACCATCGGAACCAACCCTCCCGTCGAGCCGCTGACGCGGGAGCGCATCGCGCAGTTGCCGCCCAAAGAGAGGAACGCCTGGAACGCATACCTGGAACGCTCCCAGCGGCAGCGCCAGGCAGACAAAGACTTTTTCCAGGCAGAGTTGAAGCGCGCCGGAATCACTACGCCCGTCGACCCGCCGCATGGCTTTTCAGCCCGCGGCATTCCGCTTGACCGCGACGCGGCCTGGTATGTCGGCCCCGAAGCGCGCCACATCGCGGACGTGATCGTCTCCTTCCAGACCCCCGCCGGTGGATGGGGGAAGAACATGAATATGAGCGAGGAGGCGCGCCGCCCCGGCGAGGCTTTCACTCCCAACAATCTTTCCCGGTTTCTGTCCCCCGGCGACTTCGATACACCGCTTGAACCCGATTGGAATTACGTCGGCACCATCGACAACGACGCCACCACCACCCAAATGAACTTTCTCGCCAAAATCATTACGGCTGTTGGACCCAACGATGATTCCGTTTATCGCGCCGCCTTTCTGCGCGGAATGGATTATCTCTTTGCCGCGCAGTTCCCCAACGGCGGATGGCCGCAGGTATGGCCGCTGGAAGGCGGTTATCACGATGCCATCACCTACAACGACGACGCCATGACCCAGGTGGTGGATCTGATGTACCATGCGGCGGAAGCCAAGGATGTATTTTCCTTTATCCCCAAGAACATTCGCAGGCGCGCCGCTGCCAGTTTCGCGCGCGGAATCCAATGCATTCTGGCCACGCAGATTGTCGCCAATGGAACGCTCACCGTTTGGCCGCAGCAGGACGATGCCCTGACGCTGAAACCGGTTTCAGGCCGCAACTACGAGCCGCCCGCTCAGTGCGCATCGGAGAGCGCTTCCCTGCTGTTGCTCCTGATGAACGATCTGCCGCATCCGGCCACGGCCGAGCAACGCTCCATTCGCTCCGCCGCGGCTTGGTTTAAAAAGACGGCCATATACGGGCAACGCTGGCAGCGCTGGCCGGAGTCATCTGGCCTTGTTCCAACTCCCGGCGCGGGGCCTATCTGGGCGCGCTACTATCAGACCGGCACGGATATTCCCATCTTTGCCGACCGCGACAAGTCCATTCACGACAATGTCAATGAATTGTCCGAAGAGCGCAGGTATGGGTACACTTGGTACAGCGCCGATTCGCAACGCGCTCTCGACCGCTTCGCCAAGTGGAGCGCGGAGCACCCGGAGTCCCAATGAAAACTTTCCGCCTTCTTCTTTGCCTGGTTTGGTTCGCCACCGTTACGAGCTGCCTGTCTTCCGCAGCGCAAGCCCAGAATCGCTCCTGGTCCGAACGTGCCGCCAACGCCGCCATTACGCGCTGGCCCGATGGCCGCTTTACTCCCCCCGGCGCCCGCTGGATCTGGAACTATGAGCTGGGCACGCTGCTGGAGGGCATGGATTCCCTTTGGTTCGACACTGCCGATGCGCGCTACTTCAACTACATCAAAAGCTCCGTCGATCAGTTTGTCGGAACTGACGGCTCCATCTCCACATATAAGCCGGAAGAAAATCAGCTCGACAATATCCTCATGGGCCGCCAGCTTCTGCTCCTGTACGCTACCACTTCCAATCCGCGCTACGCCAAGGCCGCCACGCTGCTCTACGAACAGTTGATGCATCAGCCGCGCACCCCCTCCGGTGGCTTCTGGCACAAACAGAGATATCCCAATCAAATGTGGCTCGACGGCCTCTACATGGCCGAGCCGTTCTATGCCGAGTATGCCGCCACCTTCCATCATCCGGAAGCGTTCGCCGACATCACTCATCAATTCGTGTTGCTGGACCAGCATGCGCGCGATACCAAGACTGGTCTGCTTTATCACGGTTGGGATGAATCGAAGCAGGAGCGCTGGGCCGATAAGCAGACCGGCCTCTCCTCGCAATTCTGGGCACGCGCCATGGGCTGGCACATGATGGCTCTGGTCGATACACTCGCCTGGTATCCCCAGGACGATCCGGGCCGCAAGCAATTGATAGCCCTGCTGGAGCGCGATGCCGAGGCCGTGGCGCGCTTCCAGGACAAAGAATCCGGCCTCTGGTTCCAGGTAATGGATAAGGCCGGCGAAAAAGGCAACTACCTGGAGTCTTCCGCCTCCTGCATGTTCGTCTATGCGTTGTCCCGGGGGGTGCGCCAGGGCTATCTTCCCCAGCGCTATCTCAATAATGCTGCACGCGGATACCAGGGCATTCTGAGCCATTTCATCCAAACTCCAGGCGAAGATGTCTCGCTGACTGGTACGGTGAAGGGCGCGGGCCTGGGCGGCGATCCTTATCGCGACGGAAGCTACGCCTACTATGTCGGCGAAAAGGTTATCACCAACGATCCCAAGGGTGTGGGAGCGTTCTTGTTGGCCGGCGCGGAGATGGAAAATGCCGCCTCTGCAAAGCTGGGCCGCGGCAAAACAGTTCTGCTCGACGCCTGGTTCAACAGCCAGAAGCGCCCAGACTCAACCGGCCAGCAGATTTACTTCCACTATAAGTGGACCGACCTGAGCAATAGCGGCTACTCCTTCCTGGGTCACATCTTCAACAACTTCGGCGCTGAAACCAGCACGCTCTACACCGCGCCCACGGTTGCGGCGCTTCACGACGCGCAGGTCTACATCATCGTCTCTCCGGATATTCCGGTCAAAAATCCGAATCCCCATTACATGCAGCCGGAAGACGCGGCGCAGATTGCGGAGTGGGTCAAGGCTGGCGGCGTGCTGATGATCTTCGAAAACGACCCGGCGAACGCCGACCTGGACCACCTTAATCTGCTCTCTGAAAAGTTCGGCATTCACTACAACACCGTGCTGCGCAATCAGGTTGACGGCAACAAGTTTGAAATGGGCAAGCTGCCAATCCAGGGCCGCGGGCCCATCTTCCACGATCCGCACACCGCATTCATGAAAGAGATCTGCACCATCACGGTGAAGTCCCCGGCTGTTGAGGTACTTCGCGATCGCGGAGACATTCTCATGGCCACGGCAAAGTACGGCAAGGGAACCATCTTCGCCACGGTTGATCCCTGGTTCTACAACGAGTACACCGATGGCCGGAAGCTCCCTGCCGAGTATGACAACTACGCCGCCGGCAAAGAACTGGTTCGCTGGGTTCTTCAGCAGATTCCGCGCAAGCCTGCTGCCGACGCAAAGCCGTAACGCGGTTCATTACGTAATTTATGTTCCTCTGAAAATCATTCCTTTCATTTATATGCGGGTTTTGAGCCCTTGAGAGGTCTGACCAGTATAGGCGACGGCTCGCACTCCAGGAGAACCGCTATAGGCTTGCCAACCAAGCGTCAGAAACCCAGTAATTGGCTGATAATCGCGCTAAACTGTGTCGCAATGATAAATTGTTTCCCGGCTTTACTGAGTCCTTGACAATCCTTGCTCAATCGAGTTATATCTCGTAAGGCCATAAAAGAGGTCAGACCACGTTATAAATTTCGTCGAGTAATCCAGGTCGAATCCTTATGCGCGTATACCAAACAGCGACTCTAACCAAACATCCATTCTATGGAGGCAACAATGATGCATTTGACCGTCGAAAGACAAACAGCTCGGACCAGAGCGGCTGGGCAGATCGGCATGGCAATCGCGGGATTGTTTATTCTGCTGATTTGCAGCCTGCTCTTGCTTCCGTCCGGCTCGTTTGCGCAGGAGTTCCGTGCAACGATTAGCGGCACTGTCACCGATCCGTCCGGAGCCGTCGTGCCGGGCGCCAGCATAACGGTAACGGAAACGCAGAGCGGAACCATCAACCGTACGACTAGCGATAACGCCGGGCAATACGTGGTGCCCTTCCTTCTGCCGGGAGATTATTCGATCACGGTGAAGAAGGCCGGATTTGAAACCCTCAAGCGGGGTGGCATCACGCTGCAGGCGCAGGAACACCCGATCATCAACCTGGTTTTGACAGTGGGCAGCGCGACTCAGACGGTGACGGTGACGGCTGAAGCGCCGCTGATCAACCTCGAGAACGCCTCCGTCGGAGATGTGATTTCAACCCAGTCGGTGGCGGATCTGCCCCTGAACGGACGCGCCCCGGCGATCTTTACCGAACTGTCGGTGGGTGTGGTCACGGAAGCCCCGCCGCAGATTTCACATCCCTTTGATAACAACAACATGAACTCTTGGAGTATCGGCGGAACGCCGCTGCAGACCAGCGAAATGCTGCTGGACGGCTCGCCGGACCTGACCTTGCTCGGATCTCTGGCCTTCAGCCCAACCCAGGACTCGGTGCAGGAAGTCTCCGTCCAGCCCTTCGCCACCGACGCCTCCTTCGGCCACACCATCGGCGGCGTCGTCAACCAGGTCACCAAGAGCGGCACCAACAAATTGCATGGCACCGCATACGAGTTTAGCCAGATAACGAACCTCGATGCCAATCTGTGGGCCGACGGCCTGAAAACTCCGGCTATACCCACGCCCGCTACCCACTTCAACCAGTATGGCTTCACCTTGGGTGGTCCGGTTTGGATTCCCAGGGTCATCAACGGCAAGAATAAGCTCTTCTTCTTCTTTGCCTGGGAGGGATTGAAGCAGATACAGCCCGCATCGACCACAACCACTGTACCCACGGCCCAGGAGCAGAACGGCGACTTTTCCGCCTTGCTGGCACAGGGAGCGACTTACCAACTCTATGAGCCGGGCACCGGCTCATTTACCGGCGGCAAGACCGTGAACCGCGTACCGGTTCCGAACAACTGCCTGACGGCCGCCGCCACCGCGGCCGACCC
>Ga0326727_10019222_pt1 | contig 13781 bp, 18 predicted proteins | sample MB2enrmetagenome_FD_207643 | JGI IMG/M metagenome (GOLD analysis project Ga0326727, IMG submission 207643) | Lab enriched peat soil microbial communities from McLean, Ithaca, NY, United States - MB29MY | ecosystem: Environmental > Terrestrial > Soil > Wetlands > Peat | place: USA: New York... | reverse complement strand
CATCACCGTTATGACGGCCTGCCAAGTCGCCCTTTGCCTCGCTGCCGACGAAGAGAAACTGCCAAAGCGTTTTGGAGTCTTGACACCCACTGTTGGATTAGGTAGCTCGTTGATCGACCGCTTAATTAGCTCGGGAGTAAAGATCAAATGATGGAGAACTGACAAGCCCTGGCTCACTTTTCCCATTGAGCATATTGTGCCCTTATCAATTGGAAGCAAACATTAGGTTGCCCCTCGGGTAGAGGAAGACTAAACAGATTAGCGACGTGACTCCCCCGCTTAAATGGATTGAGCTTGAAGGCCTGAGCGATCTCGATGAACTGAGCTTCTCGTTATTGGAGATGAGGTTGAGGCCCTTGGGGGTTGCATGAAAGGAAGGAAGACCAAATCCACGAGGGAAAACCCGCTGGCTTTCTCCAAGGCGTAGTTTACAAATGTTCTGCACAGCTCCGTATCGTATCGGAATATCAGATCAGGAAAAGTGGTTAATGAGGGTATGGTACTCCCGGTCACGCACAGCCAATGATTGCCCCGCTTCCTTGCGCTCGGTGATATCCCGCCTGGAAGCACGGATGTTGGCCAGCCCGCCATCGGGCCCGAGAATCAGACTGAAAGTTGAGGTCTGCGTTCCCCCTCCATGAAGCCCCTGCGGATGGGCTGCCCTGCGGCATGGCATCCTTGTGCCGGAGTCAGGGCCGTGCCCCTCGTCCACCAGGGACCCTATTTCATACTCTCAAGGCCCAACGAAAGGATACTGGACTGTCTTAGCGACTGAGGGCTCCAAGCCCTGACGTCATCACGCGAGCTGTACCTCAAGAGGTCGGGGCTCATCCTAGCGGGCAATCCCAAGACGTACCTCACCGAGATTCGGATGCTCACGGGAAGCCGGTGGAGTTGCGTGGGGTTGGGACCTTAGGGAAGGGCGCGAGCGCGGAACCCGAAGACGGGCGAGACAGTGAGCATCGCGGCCCACGGGGTGGCTGCCTTCCGGCCTGGGCGTGAGCTCAAGCAAGAGGCATGGAAGGTTAAGGCGGCATCGGAGCAGGCTAACGAGCGTCCCTGATAATATTAGCGGGGAAACTGGAGGTGGAAGTTGATTTTATTTTTACGAGGGTTGTACAATGACATTGTAGTTTCTAAAAACGGAGCCCCTAAATGAAATTAATGACGGTTGCAAGGATGTTGTGGAGCAGAAGGAGAACTTGTTTACTAGCCGTGGGGCTAATATTGCTTAGTACCGCTTGCAAAACGTTGCCAGGGGCTAAAGTCGCTGATCGCCGACTAGTGAAATTTGAACTGACATCAACGGAAATAGGGGATATTACGTATACATTTAATTATGATGGGGACTCAATTTCCAAAATTATTGGATCGGGGAAAGACGCGGAGGGGAAAACATATAAGAATAGTTTTACATTTATTAATGGTAAAACTATTGATGGGATGATCTATGATGGTGGAAACCTCACAGAGGAATTCAAATTTGTTAAGAAAAACGACATCGATTTACAACTAGAATTAACAGTATCCCACGCGGATGGTACTTCTGAAAAAAAAGCTTTTGGTATTCGTTTCGACTATCGCCCTTTAATATCCCTAAGTGAAGCACTAATTCCTGATTTTACTGATTATTCGCTGTTCATAGGACTTGCATATAGCTCAGGTAGGATAAAATCAACATTTGTTATTTTCCCAGACTTAGGTCAAAAAGAAAAACCAACAAGTGATAATTGGTCGACAAGTTACATTAAGGATATGAAGCCCATTGGCTCATCGGTAATGCGAAAACAGAAAGATACAGAAACCTGGGATGTATTTCTAAATTCATATTCTCTCAAGGATCCGTATTTTAAGATTGTTGAAACATATGCCGAGGGCAAAAGCAATTTTGATTTCTTGATTGGAGAAAGTCCGATTCCCCGCTAATCTTCTCTTATCGGGGCCCCTTGTTTGCCTCTCTACGTAGGAGAGGAGACGACACCGCTAGCGGCGGGGATTTTCGGGGTGGTTCCCCTGACTCTCAAGCGCACTCAAGGCGAAGCACGGCCCCCCTTCCTAATCGAAGTCCTGAGATACGAAGGAAGACCAAGTGAGCTTGTTTACATCCAATATATGAGCTACATTGTAGCCCAATATGTGAAGGATGAAAGTATGTCTGAGAACGCCGTTGTACGTGCCCGTATCGATGAAAAGACCAAGGAAGAAGCCGCTGTCGTATTGGCGGCAATAGGGCTAACTGTATCTGATGCCTTTCGGCTCATGCTCACCCGAGTAGCTAAGGAGAAGGCCCTTCCCTTTGACCCGTTGATTCCCAATGAGGAAACCATCGCGGCCATGAAGAAAGCCCGGAAGGGGGGCCTGTCATCGTTCGGGAGTGTGGATGCGCTGATGGCTGATTTGCATGCGGACGATTGAACGCACGGGCCAGTTTAAGCGCGACTTTAGGCGGGCGTTAAAAGGCCCAAACCGTGAGACGCTAGAAGAAAAACTGGCTGCCGAGGTATGTGAGGTTGCAGGCATAGGGAGGCGGAAGTTCTTTGCTCACCTTGCGAAAATGCGAAGAGGATGACCTAGCCGGCGGCGTTTAGCCTGGGGAGATCATGGCCGTCATAAAGGGGTTGGCTTGCCTCCACTTGCTAATTTTACCTTTTCGAGGGGATGGGCATAAATAGCCGTTTTAGAATAACGTCGAGTATCGAGCAGGAGCGCCAAATGAGTCGTCATAAAACCATGGTCGCATCGCTTGTGGTGGCCGTTGTATTGATCGTTTCTTGTGCCAGTTCTCCGCCAACGCCACCTGCAACATCTCAAGCCAAGGAACGCGCCAAGGCTATCGTCCAGAGCGGGGCTGACGCCGGCGCACCAGCTCCTGCTCCTTCAGCTCCGGCCCCATAGAGGACCTGGTTCTCCTTCGCCACGCTCGCACCCGAAGCCCTGAGCGCCTCGAGAAGGTAGTGGCATCGACCAAGGCCTTCGCATCTGACGATAAAGATTTCATCGACTTTGGGGACGATGACCGAAGCGTCATTGCCAATGGGCTTCCGGCCAGCAATGAACCCGATGCCCATTACGCCGAAGCCTTGGCATCCTATGTCATTGTGCCCGCTCAATAGTAAGCCAGTTCTTCGTCTAACATGGATACTTTACCGCCTTGGCCTAGGAGCGCGTGTCTTCGAGTGCTACGAGATCGTCCGCAAGGAGTTCAACAGCCTGCTCCCCGACGTCATCGCAAAGTGATAGCGCTGCATCACAAGCGAGAGGGTTTTCTGTTTGTGAGCTCCGGCCGGAGCCCTGGGCTGTTAAGGAGCCATCGAGGCCCAAGCCTTTACCTTGGGGCCTTTGACGTCTGACGGGCGCGCCGGGCCTCCAATGCTTCCACCTGAGGTTCACTTGACTGGGCAAAGGGCGTGAGTTACATTGTATCTCATGACGACAACAAGCATGATCCATGTTCGGATTGACGATACCACCAAGGCTCAGGCCTCTGAGGCCCTGGAAGCGATGGGTCTTTCTGTCTCCGACGCTGTGCGGGCTCTCCTAGTCCGGGTCGCAGCCGAGAAGGCCATGCCCTTTGCTATTCGGGTCCCGAACGCCGTAACCATCGCCGCCATGAATGAAGCGAGGGAGCTGGTACGCGGCCGGTTCACTAATGCGAAAGACCTTCTGAATGCCCTCGACGAAGAAAGCCGGTAAGGAAGCTGTCCGACCTCCTCGGACCTTCGACTACACCAAGGCATTTCTGAAGGACTGGACCTCTTTAACCCACTCCGGGAGGTACGACATGAGCAGACTCAAGGAAGCCATGATGCTGCTGGTCGGCAATGGTGGCACCTTGGGGCCGGAATGGCTGGACCACCCACTGACCGGGGAGTGGGGCAACCACCGTGAATGCCATGTCGGTGGAGATTTTCTGTTGATCTACACCGTTGCCAAGAAGGGGCCTCTTGAAACCCTGGTTTTTGTCCGAGTGGGAACTCATGCCCAGCTGTTCGACTAATCGACTCCTCGGTTTCCCTGACAACCCTCTCTTAACGGGAACTATCGTTAGGCTCGCGAACCTCATGAGGAGGGCTGACCTCCCGCATCCTTACCGTCAGCTGGGCCGTGTCCCTCGTCCACTAGGGGTTGTCTGAGGGTTCGTTGAGGACGATAAGGGAAGCTATCATAGTAAACATCTAAAGCATCCAGAAGGCATGAAGGACGGCCCCGGCTTTAGGACGCATCGAGCAGGGGACTACGTACCCCTTCTTGGTCCAACGTCCTTTGCTTAGCTCCGCTCGCTTTCCTGTAGAAATATAACAGAGAACATGAGCGCGTCGACTTGCGTGATGGTTCGTGTTAAAAAAGATCTACTATTAGTATTTAGCGAGTCCGGCAGGGAGCCAAATGGCCTAGGCATTCATCGCAAAGCATGGCGAAGGACGATTCAAGGCCAACAGGCGCCGGACTCAAGGCGGGGACACTGAACCCCTTACGTCCTTTTCGCCACGGCCTAGTTCCTGAATCGACATCTGGGGCAATCGGACGGCCTGCAGACGTCCAGAACGGCCATTGAGCGCCTCCTGGTTCCGGAGAACGACTCCGTGAAAATTCATACGCTCAAGAGGGCTGCCACGGTTTTCGGTGCCCCGGCGGAACTAGTTGCCATTCAGTGGCTGCCGCCCGTCACCGGACCTTCGGGAGCACCAGCCTTGGCGCGAAAGCGTAGGGTTAACCTAGCCCTTGCCGCCTCCACCCCGATACCGCATGATTGGAACCCATGGGGATGCATATGGCAAAAAACTCACGAAGGCGGAGCTTATAGAGGCGCTCCATGAATCGCAGGGGCTTACGAGGAACGATATCCACGAGTGCGTTGATGCCCTGTTCGAGGAGCTCAAGCGCGCGATGTTGGCCGGAAAGCCGGTGGAGCTTCGCGGGTTTGGGACTTTCGAGGTGAGGCTGCGGAAGGGTCGAACGCATGCGCGGAACCCGAAGACGGGCGAGACCGTGAGCGTCGCGGACCATGGAGTGGCGGCCTTCCGGCCTGGGCGTGAGCTCCGAAGACAGGCTTGGATTGTTAAATCGCCATCGAAGGTCAAGCAGTAGCGCACTTGACTATACCGTAGCCGCTCAAAAGGTTCGGTCTCCGATATAGCCGGAATGGTTCACTGAACGGGCCATTGTCAGCGCCAATTTTACATCGGCTAATCCTTGCGTCAAGGCGTCTATTCGTTAATGCATACATCTCAAGGAGTTTTTGAGATGGCAATTGTTCCAAACTGGTTTGACGCGAGGCCCAAACATAGGGGAATGGCACCTAGAGATGAGGGGATTCCTATGGAAGGCGGAATTTGGCTGGCTATCTGGGAAATCTCAGATTAAGCTTTTATAGATGAAAGCTTCCATTAATTCGGTGCGCGCGAGGCTCGTCGTGACCCTGACATTGGCCTTCGCCGTCCTCGCATTCGTGGCCTTCTATCTGGAAACGCAGACTTTGCAGCAGACCGTCGATGTCGCACATTGGGGACAGCGCTTTTCAGCCGCCCAGCTCGTAAAGCTATATATCGATCTGAGTTTCCCCGGCGAATGGCAGTCCCGCGATGGATTCCTTTACAAGGGCCCTCATCGCTTCATCGACGGTCCCGCGCTCAGATCCCTCCTCTCGGATTATCTGCCCCCCGATACAACGATACGTTTCGAGGTCGGCACACCGCCAGCCGAGAACAGAAAGGTCTCTAGGCCATCCGAGATGTTCGAACGGCTCAATCTTCCACTACCTCTTTCTCCTCCCTCAGATCCTTCGAGGGAAGGAGGCATGCATCGCCCAGATTTTCCTTTCGCTACCGTGAGTGGTGTGGGAATCGCAGTTCGGGGCAAGGACTCCTCGGTCGTAGGCTGGATACACGTCGAGAGCAGGCAGGATCGTGAGGTCCTTCGCATGAGCCGCTTCAGGTTCTTTATCCTTTTCGGCACGGTGGGGCTGTACCTCGCGGTCCTTGCGCTTTTCGGGGCCTTCGTGCTACGGCTCACGAGGCCGGTTGGGAAGATAGCGAAGGCACACGAGCGCGCGAAGGCCAGGAACGCGGAACTGGCGAGCTTGTCGCGGATGGACCCCCTGACCGGCCTGCTGAACCGCAGGGGCATCGACGAGAGCCTCCGTGCCACGGAAGGCGAGGAAGCGGCGCCCTCCCATGTCGCCATAATCGATGTCGATCATTTCAAGGTGGTGAACGACGAGCGCGGTCATGACGAGGGCGATAGGGTGCTCACCGCCGTCGCCGAGATCATATCGTCCAGTGTGAGGCGAGGCGACCTCTGCGGCCGCTGGGGCGGAGAGGAATTCATCATCGTGTTTCGAGGTCTGGACGACGCGAGCGCCTCGGTGGAGCGCATACGCTCGACCGTGGAAGCCCATACCTTCGGCGGCGCCAAGGCTCCGCTGCGTGTCACCATCACGATCGGCGTCGCATCTTTAGAAGACAGAAATTTCCACGAGACCGTGTCCGCAGCCGATGGCGCGATGTATGTCGGCAAGCGCGAGGGCCGCAACCGCGTTGTCGTCGCGAGAGGTTGATTCGCGCGGGCGAGCCCTAGGCCTTCCGCACGTACAGGGAGAGTGGAGGCTCTGCGGCCTGATTAGAGACCCTCGGTAGGGCTATGGGGTATTAGTGTACGGATTCAGGGTTTGGTTAACTCACCCGATAATAGCATGCCTGGATCTCGCTTCTGTGCGGTTCGAAATGTCACCTGCACCAGAACGAGGCTAAATGTCGCTTATTTCAACTTCGCTCCCACTGGGCCTAATTGCTGCTTCGGCATCCTTCCGGCCTTGTATGCGCGTCTCGATATACTCCTGGCGCCGGAGCGTCGGGGCGTGCTCTCCCTTGATAGTTTTTTCTGCCTCGGGCATAAGAGAAACTTTCCACAGCCTTGAACCGATAGCGCCCCGTTTCGTAAGTTCAACGGGGGGTGCCGCCCAGAGCCGTCTCTCGTCGGTCAAAATTGGCTATTGCGTAGAGAAAAGCTTCAATCCCCGCGGCGATATGGTTTTCGCTCGCTAAATGGACAAGGCAAACATCAGCTAGCGGGGCATGCTCCTTAGCCCAGTCATACTCGTTCTGACTGTTGGCGAAGGGTACGATTTCGTCCTTTGGCGTAGCGGCGAGGATTATTGGGATACCTGCGGGCGGAGTCCAGCTGTCGAGACGGGCGGCGAACTGGGCACGATAATAGGCGCTCTCCGTAGGATTTTGCCTGAGAAGTGAGCAGTACTTCAAAGAGAAGATATCCACGTCGGCAACCATGCCCGTCTTCTTGCCTGAGATCAAGGAAATGGTCCTGGTAATGTCCTCTGCTCTATTCGTTCCGTCGTAGAGCGGCACGATGCTTCCAATCGTCCTCGGCGAGAGAATATCGCCGAGCTTCGCTGCTTCCAGATAGATCCGGTTCCATCCGAGCGCTAAGAAGACTTGATACTCGGGATGGCTGATGACGAATGGCTCATCGCCGAGCAGGGGTTCATCTATCGTGAGGTTGAGGGGCGCCCCCATGACATAGGCCGCTTCCAGACTGAGGCCTGTCGTTTCGATACGGTGCTCGACAATCGCCTTGAGCGTCCCCATTGCAGCTAGGCCGCCTTCAGAATAGCCGAGTATCGCCAGACGGCCGCTTTCGGCATATTCGGAGCCACTTCCGGCGGCCGATCCGGCCAGCCATTGCCTGGCGGCGGCCAATCCATCGAGGGACGAATCGGCGAGGGACTCGGGTACACAATACTCGTGCATACCCCTTGCGTCTCCCATGCCGGTATAGTCGGGAACCCACACGGCATAGCCGAGGGCTGAAAGAACAGTGATGATCGGCAACTCCGAGCCCTTCCCCCGCGAGGGAGTGAACTCTTTGCGGAGCTCGGTACCTTTCTCGAATATCACCCAGGTTAGCGTCTGTTTTTGCCCGAGACGCGGGATGGGGACGAAGACCGTACCCGATTGCAGTTCGCTACCGCCTTCGGGAAGGCGGGCTATGAATTGAATTTTTACCGGTCGGACGTCGGATAGAGTGCGAAGCCTCGATGCTCTCCAGGCTGGGTAGCCTTCATCAAGGAGCAGGTCCATCTTGATCTGCGTACCTATTAACCATGGTGCCGTCGCGGTGAGCACGAACCAATCATCCCGTGAAAGCACAATGGGCAATGGAACTGCCTCGAGAAGGCTGCCAGGCTGTGCCTGGGAGATAGAGCTTTTCCCCGCGTATTTGAATGCCTCGGGCGGCGGAGGACTAGTCGAGCAGGAAACCAAAAGGGAAAATACACAGGACAGCAATCCCGAGACCAAGCGCATGTGTCGGATCAAGTTGCGATAATGGAGGATTGTCTTTAAGTTGGTAATAAGCGCACTCGATTTCAGGTTTTAGTAACCCGAACTTGCAATATTCTCTGCAATGAAACTCGCAGAAGCAAGGAGAGATTTCTCCTCTTTGGGACTCAATTTAACATCAAAAACCTGGGGAGCCCCCTCGATGTCAATAATCATGGGGAAACTAAAGGCGGTATGGGCCAGGTCATGAAAGTCTACCAAAGCGTTTTTCTTAAAATCCTCAAGATTTTCGCATCTACCGCAGATAGGGCAGAATTCTTCGAGGTGTACACCCCCGATAGTGAGCATTGACCATGCGGGGAACGATGTGTCGCCGTGCTCCCCAAGTATGTAGCCATGAATATTTTGCGGATTTACCCGGCAGTGCCGACCAACATATTCTCGAAGTAGGGTGGAATCAAGCGTCGTCCCCGACCCAATCACCCGCGATGAGGGGAGACCGCTTTCCGCGAAAACAACCCAGGTCAGGACATCAACAGGATTGGTAATTATAAGGAATATTCCCGGAAATCCAGTTTTCATTACAGAACCGGTTATGCTCTTCATGGTCGATACATTATGATTGAGAAGATCCATGCGTGTTTCTCCGGGATGTTGTCGCGCCCCGGCGGCTATTATGACAATGTCGCTATCGTTGCAAGCCTCATATTCAGTCGCCTCGATATTGACCGGTCGTCCCATTGAGGCCCCCTGCTTTATATCGAGGACCTCCGCCTCGGCCTTCTCCCGATTTGAATCAATAAGAGCGATCTCGGTGACCGAGCCCTTCAAGGCCAAGGCGAATGCAAGTGTTGCTCCCACCGAACCGGCGCCGATTATTGAAATTTTACTGCCATGTCCTTCCATTCTATGCTCCTCAATCAGTTGAGGAATACCCTATTGGTTCGTTCTAGAGAATATAGGCTGAATATTCCCTATTGAATCCAGCAAAATCGGAATGCCTCCGAGTCCGAAACAGGAACTGAAATCACGATACCAACTCATATTGCAGTCATTACAGGTTTCGGTGTGAAGGTCACTGAGTTCCATCTCGAGCATATTGCCCAGAACTTTTGGGAGTTGCATGCAAGGGTGAATATCTAAAAACCAATCGAGGAACAAGGTCCTGTTTCCACCGCGGCAAAGGGATTTCACGGTAAGGGGGTCTTGCAGGAAGCGGATGATATTTTGCATCGAGTACGTCGAGTTTATGAGAGGGAACTTTTTGGTCTTCTTGATTCTGATCGACTCCTTCAGACCATGAATGACCTTATCTTTTGAGAGACTAATTCCTTCTCCACCTAGGGGATAAACTTGAGATTTCGAAAAAGTAGGATAGTTGAGAGAAATGACGTCAAAGCCCATATCTACCGCGCGCTGGAAGGTGACTTCTAGTTTATCGTAATTGTCATTCCAAATCAGAATTGATGCCATCGAAGCAATTTTTGTCTTTCTGATTTGCTCTACGGCTTTCGTCATATCTTGCATGATGTTGGGAATCTGGCGAGAGGCTTCCATGGTCTCGGGATCACCAGAATCGAATGAAATACTGATCATATCGTTTCCCGCTTGCTCCAAGCGTTTTACCATATCATTTCGGAGCAAGAGTTGTGGCGCAGCGTCTAACACAGCATTATGCATCTTGTTGCGTGTCGCTCGTTCAACGAACTCGATGACGTTTGGATGCAACAGCGGTTCACCACCGGTCAGTGTGAGATGCGACACCCCGAAGCTTGAAAGCTTATCAATCGCTTTAATCGCCTTTTCCTTATTGACCATTACCTTTGGTGTTTGTTTCCAGATATCACAGAAAGTGCACTTTGCTATACAGCTATTGGTTATTGCAAATTCAGTAAACCTTAATCTATTACTGACATAGTTCTTTACGAAGTTTCTAATCTTGTCATGGTCCATTGGTACACCTCAACTCGGGGATTTTCTCGCTGCTCGTCATGGCTGGCCACGTCCCGTGCGACCTGCTATAACCAAGGCTCGATCGGCGGCCAAACCGAGGGACCAAGCCTGCGTGTTCATTCCAGCCACGACCTTCTTAAATTTCGTACTCCTCGTCGGTAGCCGGAGCGGCACCCTCCGGGCCATTGATCCGGGCAGGTGGTTCCGGCTTAGGGGCCGGCTCGGCTACTTCTGTCTTCACCACTCGTTTTCGTTCGAAGCGGTAGAAGGCCGCAGGAACTACGAAGAAAGTGAGGACCGCGGAAAAGAGAATGCCGCCGAAGGTCACGAGCCCCAATCCCCTGCCAAATTCCGAGCCTTGGTCCCTATGGGGATGTGGTTATCGGGGGGTGTGGATGTCGCCGCGGGCGATCTTGGCGACGGCGAGCGCCGCGACTGTCATGGCGGTGAAGATGCTGATCGTCATCCCCGTCTCGTGGATCGGTATACAACTCGTCTATCCTCCTCATGAGCTTTTGATTCTCCTCCGACTCTCCTTTCGCGGTGTAGTACGCCGTGGACCGGGGAATATTCAACAAGCTGCATTGCTTGGTGACCGGTATGAAGCCTCCAGCCTTTGATCAGTACCTTCAGGGATGGATCGCTGCCAAGAATGAGCCGAAGGACGTCCCATGGAGTTCAGCCTCATCAACATCACCGAGCAGTCCGGTCCCATCGTCGCCAACTATTGGCTCCAGAACCACGTGGGCACACTCGCTACGGCCCGTGAGGCGGCCCGCGCCACCGAGGCCGCTAACAGCAACAGGATCACAGTTGCCGTTCTCCATCGGTAACTACCGGGATCCCTCGTATCTTTCTATCGCTCTTAATAAAAAACACTAGAATAAACCCAATGACAACAAAGGCTAACGCTGCCAGAAAAGCATAATCGGCCGAGGAAACAACCGCCGAATGAATCTGATATATAGTTGGATTCTCTACACCTGCCAGTTTGTTCCCTTCTATTGCTCCCATTAGGCCGATGAAAATGGCCGAACCAAAAGCCCCGCCGAGCTGTAGCGCTGTATTCGAGATTCCAACCCCATGAGTGTTATATTCTTGAGGGAGTTGGTTCAAAGAATTGGTCTGGATAGGAATTGTAATGAACTGAATACTTATTAATACGCAACAATGAAAAACGATTACCTGGAAAATAGTTGTCGATAAGGAAACTCGAGACAAACAGAAAAGACCTACTATCAATATTAAGTATCCTGCAATAGCTATTTTTTTAGCTCCTATTTTATCAAATAGCCGGCCAGCAATTAGCGCAGCAATAAGGCTAAAAATGTTGCCGGGTAATAAGGCCAAGCCAGTAACCATAGGTGTCAATCCCATGACCCGCTGCATGAAAATTGGAAGTATTATGCTGGTTGCAATTGGGATCATGAAAGTAATGAATACGATTGCTATGCCCAATGAAAACATGGGATAGCGAAGTGTCTTTAGTTGTAGTAATGGCTGGACTAAACGAAGTTGCCTTTTTATAAATATCACTAGCCCGAAAATACCACATACCAAGGAAATTAAAACTGTTGTACTAACACCAGAACTTTCGCTCACGCTGATTCCGAATATTAATCCGCCAAACCCGATAGTGGAGAGTGCAATAGATAATACGTCAATTCTGGGCTTAGTCAAAGTTGTAACATTCTCGATTGTCTTAAAACCCAGAATAGCAGCAACAACGGTGAAAGGTAAAACCATGAAAAACAACCAATGCCAATTCAAATACTGTAATACAATCCCGGACACTGTTGGGCCAATCGCCGGAGCGAAAACCACTACCATTATTCCGGTACCCATAGCAGCACCCCGCCTGGCGACTGGATATATTTCTATTATCACTCCCATTATCATAGTCAGCAATATCCCGGCTCCAATGCCTTGTACAATTCGAGAAATTAGCAAGGCTTGAAATGTTTGCGATAAAGCCCCACTGATTGTACCGATGGTGAATATGAGCATGGCGGAAAGAAACAGTGGTTTGGTCTTTATACTTTGAAGAAGAAAGGCGACGATAGGGACTATGATACCAATAGTCAGCATATATGTTGTCGACAGCCATTGGATGGTGCTGGTCGTAACATTCAAACTGGACATCAATTGAGGGAACGCAACATTCAGCAGGGTTTCATTCAGAGCTGCGAGAAAGCCACTCAGCAGTATCGGCAACATAATTAACGTTCGCTGCTTTTCAGTGAGTCTTGAATGCATTTCATCGATCATGTGATATACCTCTTTATCTCTTATGGATCGCCCCCAGAAGGAGGACAACGATGAAGGAGCGGGGATAGGAAGGTCCGTCTCGCTCGTATCTGTGCCCGATGGAGATGCAACGACCATGTTGTAAAACACGCTTATCACCTTCCCGATGATCGATGGAAGCACGTAGCTGACGAGCAGGGGGCAACATGGATCCGAAACCGAGATCGCGAGTCCTGTCCATGAATCGAATTCCTCCTATATCCGGTTGAGAATCTCCGTGAGACCAGCAAGATATCGGACGAGATTCTCCCTGTCGTCCGATGAAAGGCTGTGAATGCGATCCGCGACTCTCCTTTCGGTCTCACTCAAGACTGCATCGGCCGCCTTCCTACCTGCATCCGTGAGCTCAAGTCGGATCTTGCGCCTGTCACCGGCGTCTGCCGTACGGGCAAGGAGCCCTTGTCGCTCCATGACATCGAGGATGCTGGTGAGCCCTGCCTTCGTCACGTTAATCGCGGCACCCAGATCCGTTGCCGTACAGCCGGTAACCCTGTGCAGAAGAACAAGCACTCCTACCTGGCTCTTCGTGAGTGGTCGAGCCTTTCTTCCTACGGCGGGAAGGATCGAGGCGAGTTTTTCGTTGAACAGCGGTAGAAAACCCAAGAGTGTTCTTGTGATTTCCCGGCTTGTATGCGTCCTTCTATGTCCTGTCAATGCCATACTGTTCGTTAATGTATAGTATGATATTGTACTATGTCAATTGAGGCTGTCTCGTAACTTCCAAACCATAGCTGCTTATGGCATCAGGACGCTCAACACGTTTCGTACACGGCATATGGCGGAGCTACCCGGGCTTTTCACGCAGATTGTGACGCTGTGCGCGACCCTGGGCATGGTCGATTTCAAGAGTCTCGCCATTGATGGGCAGAAGATTCCGGCGAACGCGAGCTTCCGGAACAATATGGATCGAGCTCGGGCCAAAAAACAGCTAGAACGGATACGGAAAGGAATGGCGAAACTTCTCGAGCAGGAACAAAACGAGGTGTTGTCACAAGAGACAATCGACGAACGGAAACAGCGGCTGGGACGGAAGGAAGCACGGCTTAAACAGACCCTCGCAGTTCTCGAAAGTTTCGAGGATGAAAAGGCATCAGTGAACATGGTAGATGCCGATGCGAAAATAATGAGCCACAAGGATCGCCGGATACTGCCGAGCTACAATCAGCAAAGCGCGGTCGACGGCACATACGGAGTCACCTGTGCGGTCGCGACGACGCAGACAGG
>Ga0326727_10019221_pt1 | contig 13781 bp, 8 predicted proteins | sample MB2enrmetagenome_FD_207643 | JGI IMG/M metagenome (GOLD analysis project Ga0326727, IMG submission 207643) | Lab enriched peat soil microbial communities from McLean, Ithaca, NY, United States - MB29MY | ecosystem: Environmental > Terrestrial > Soil > Wetlands > Peat | place: USA: New York... | reverse complement strand
TAGGCCGAAGTCCCCTTCGCCGGCCTTGATTTTGCGCAGGTCGGCAGCCTTGACGGTGCCGTCGCAGATGGGGAGCTCGTAGCTCGCTCCCGTCCGGTTGTCGATTACGGTGAGGCTGTCCTTGGGCATGATTGCCATCCTCCGAGTCAAGCTAGCTTTCGAGAGAGCGCGGCGGCCGCTTTGTCGATGAAGCCCTCGGTGCTTTCGTAGAGAGCGGGCGTGGGCTCTACGAGGGCTACGAGGTCCTTCGTCACGACGCCTTCCTCGATGAGGCCGAGGACCGAGGACTCGAGCGAGTCGGCGAAGGCCGCGACCTCGGGAGTCGCGTCGAGCTCGCCGCGCTTGCGGATGGCGCCCGACCAGGCGAAGATCGAGGCCACCGAGTTGGTGCTCGTGGGGTTGCCCTTGAGGTGCTCGTAGTAGTGACGCCTGACCGTCCCATGGGCGGCCTCGTACTCGAAGGCCCCGTTCGGGGAGACGAGCACCGAGGTCATCATGCCCAAGGAGCCGAAGCCCGAGGCGATCATGTCCGAGAAAACATCGCCGTCGTAGTTCATGCAGCACCAGAGCATGCCGCCCGGGTGCTTCATGATCTGGGCGACCGCGTCGTCTATGAGCATGTAGCGATACGTAATGCCGGCATCGCGCATCGCGCCGGCGCGCCAGGCCGCCTCGGCCGCGAAGATGTCCTTGAAGCGGGCGTGGTAGGTCTTGCTGATCGTGTCCTTCGCGGCGAACCAGAGGTCAATTTTTTCCGAGAGGGCGTAGGCGAAGCATGCCTTGGCGAAGGACTCGATGGATGCGTCCGTGTTGTGCATGCCCTGTATGACGCCCTCTCCCGAGAACTCGTGTATCTTGAGCCTGGTCTCCTGGCCTCCGCTTTTGGGCGTGAAGACGAGCTCGGCGAGGCCGGCCTCGGGCACCCCGAAATCGACGGCCTTGTAGAGATCGCCGTAAGCGTGCCTGCCGATCACGATGGGCTTCACCCAGGAGCGGACCGCGCTCTTGATGTTCTTCGCGAGGATGGGCTTGCGGAAGACCGTGCCGTCGAGAATGCCGCGGAGCGTGCCGTTGGGCGAGGGCCAGGCTTTCTTGAGCCCGTATTCCTTCACGCGCTCCGCGTCGGGCGTGATGGTGGCGCATTTCACGCCGACCCCGAGGCGACTAATAGCCTTGGCTGCCGCCACCGTGACTGCGTCGTCCGTCCTGTCTCGCTCCTTCACGCCCAAGTCGTAGTACTCGAGCTTGACGTCGAGGTGGGGGAGGATGAGCCTGTCCTTGATCAATTGCCAGATGACTCTCGTCATCTCGTCGCCGTCGAGCTCGACTATGGGAGTCTTAACCGCGATCTTCATTCTGCCTTCCTCCCTGCGCCCTTCGCCGCCGCCGCGAGGGCGCCGCCTGAGAGCGCAATCTTGCGCTGCCGCTCGGAGAGCTCACAGCGGACAATGAACTCGAAGCCCGCGCTCTTGTCCTTCACGCGCAGTTCCCGCTCGCCCGCGGCGACCGCCTGGCGGAGACCCGCGATCTCGAGCTCGTCGCCTTGGCTGACTTTATCGTAGTCGGCCTCGCTCGCGAAGACGAGGGGCAGAACGCCGAAGTTGACGAGGTTCGCCTTGTGCATGCGTTCGAAGCTCTTCGCGACGACCGCGCGAACGCCGAGGTAGGCGGGACAGATCGCCGCGTGCTCGCGCGAGGAGCCTTGGCCGTAGGACGCGCCGGCGACGATGACGTTGTGCGATCCTGCGTCGCGCAGGTCCGAGGCGCGTTTGGAGAAGTCGGGATCGACGGCCTCGAAGACGTAGGCCGAGTAGGCCGCGATATTGCTGCGGTACTTGAGCCGCGCGCCCGCGGGCATGATGTGGTCCGTCGTGATCTTGTCGCCCACCTTGATCGAGACCGTGCCAATGAGCTTCTCGGGCACGGCCGCCGCGACGGGAGGAGAACCGATGTTAGGGCCGCGGACTATCTCGACCTTCTCGCGCTCGGGCGCGGATAGGGCGCGGACGATCATGCGGTCGTCGGTGAGGTAGACATTCGGGAGCTTGAAGGCCGGCGGCTTTATGCCCAAGACCGCCTCGAGCTCGACACCTGAGGCAATATGTCCGAGGAGGGCCGAAGCGATCGCGGTCTCCGGACTCACGAGGTAGACCTTGGCGTCGGCTGTGCCTGAGCGGCCCTCGAAGTTGCGGTTCGAGGATCGCAGGGAGACCGAGCCGCTCGCGGGGGCCTGCCCGTTGCCTATGCAGAAAGAGCAGGAGGGTTCGACGAGACGCGCCCCCGAGGCGATTATGTCGGCGAGATAGCCGTCCTTTTCCATATTAAGGAGCACTTGGCGCGAACCCGGGGCGACTACGAGGCTCACCTCCGGCGGCACCACGCGGCCGCGGAGCATGAGGGCCGCTGTGGCGAGGTCTTTATATGAAGAGTTCGTGCAGCTGCCCACGCAGACCTGGTCGACCTTCACACCGGAGAGGCTTTTCACCGAGGCGACGTTGCCCGGCGAGTGGGGGGCGGCAGCGAGAGGTTCTATTGTAGAAAGGTCGAGCTCGACCTCCAACTCGTACTCGGCGTCGAGATCAGCCGACAGGCGCTTCCAATCCGACTCTCGGCCTTGGGCTCGGAGGAAGTCGCGCGTCAGCTCGTCGCTCGGGAAGATCGAAGTGGTGACCCCGCACTCGGCGCCCATGTTCGCGATCGTCGCCCGCTCGGGAACCGAGAGATTCGCAAGCCCAGTCCCCGCGTACTCGAAGATGCGGCCGACATTGCCCTTGGTGCCGAACTTAGCGAGCATGGTGAGCACGACGTCCTTGGCAGAGACCCAGGGACAAAGTTCGCCCTTGAGTACGACGCGGACCACTTCGGGGCAGGGGAGGAAGAAAGGCGCGCCCCCCATGGCAAGGGCAACATCGAGCCCCCCCGCGCCGATCGCGGCCATGCCTATGCCGCCGCCGGTGGGCGTATGACTATCGGAGCCCAGGAGCGTGGCGCCGGGCTTGCCGAAGCGCTCGAGGTGGACCTGATGACAGATCCCGTTGCCCGCCCGCGAGAGGGTGATGCCGTATTTCCGCGCCACCGACAGGAGGTAACGGTGATCGTCCGCGTTCTCGAAGCCCATCTGCAGGGTGTTGTGATCGATGTAGCTCACCGAAAGGTCGGTAGCGAGCTCCGAAACCCCCATGGCCTCGAACTGGAGGTAGGCCATTGTCCCCGTCGCGTCCTGGGTGAGGGTCTGGTCGATACGTATGCCTATTTCGGTGCCGCTCTTCCACTCGCCTTCGACAAGGTGAGACTCGAGGATCTTTCGCGCGAGACTTTTGCTCATGCTTCCTCCGTTTCTCCGAATGCATAGTGTTAGCAAAAATATGAATAAAAATGCAAGACGTAGAGCTTGCGATACAGACCATACTCGATTGATATATCAGTGGATCGAGTATATCGTCCCTAGGTCGAACTATGGAGGCCCTATGCGTTATGCGTTGATCCTGGCGGGCGGATCGGGAACCCGACTCTGGCCCCTCTCCCGCGCGGCCCTACCCAAACAGCTTGCACCTATCGCGGGCGGCCGCTCCCTCCTGGCCGAAGCCTATGAACGTCTAGAGGGACTGGTGCCCGAAGAGCGGCGCTTCGTCTGCGGCTCGGCGCGGCATCATGACGCTTCCCTCTCGGCCGTCTCTGGCCTTTCTTCCCCTTCCGCTTCCGGACTCGATCGCTACATCGGTGAGCCGGAGGGCCGCGACACGCTCGCCGCCCTCGCCCTTTCCTCGGCCCTCATCGCCAGGGAGGACCCCGAGGCGATCGTCGCCGTCTTCACTTCCGATCATGTCATTCGGCCTTTGCCTGAGTTTCGCGCCCTCGTCGATCGCGCCTACTCCTTCGCGGAAGCCAGGCCCGACGCGCTCGTCACCTTCGGCGTCGAGCCCGATAGGCCCGCTACCGGCTTCGGCTACCTCGAGCTCGGCGAAGAGCTCGATAGCGGTGCCCATGCCAGGCGAGTCGCACGCTTCCTCGAAAAGCCCGACGCGGCGAGCGCTGCCTCCTTCCTTGCCGCGGGAAGCGGCCGCTACCTATGGAACTCGGGCATGTTCCTCTGGCGCGCCTCCCGCTTCCTTGAACTCTGCGGCCGTTACGAGCCGGAGCTAGCCGGCTCGATTACGCGCATCGCGTCCCATGCCGACGATCCGGCCCGCCTCGCGGCCGCGCTCGCGGACGCATATCCCACGCTCAAGAAAATCAGCGTCGACTACGGCGTCATGGAGAAAGCTTCCAAGGACTCCACTGTCACTATCGCGGCGCTGCCTCTTTCGATGGAGTGGCGAGATATAGGTTCCTGGCCCGCCTACGCCGAGCTCTTGCCTAAGGACGACAAAGGCAACGCGAGCCTGGGCGATACGGTGCTCGTGGAGAGCTCGGGCTCCATTGCCGTTTCGACCGAAGAAGGGCACCTCATCGCCTGCCTCGGCTGCGAGAACCTCGTCGTAGTGCACACGCCGGATGCGACGCTCGTCTGCCCCAAGGACAGGGCGGACGAGCTTAAAAAGCTCTACGCGGTCGCCGCCGCCAAGGAGGGCGGGAAGTACCGGTAGGAACCGACCTACCCATAAACCACCCGTTTTAGTCCGTCCCAATTACTGAAAAAGGCCGCCTACTATGTGATGCTTCTGAATGATTAGTCGGAGGCTCCCATGAGACGGCTTGTTTCAATTTCCGTTCTTTGCCTGGCTGTGGCCAGCGTCGCGATCGCGCAGAGCGCTACAGAGCCTTCGTCGCCGTGGTCCCTGACCGTGGCTCCCTCGGTGTCGCTTCCGCTCATATCGGGCGACTTTTCGGGCTCTCCCCTTTTCGCGACAGCCTGGGGCGGAAGTCTTTCGGCCGAGTATGCCTTGCACACATCGTTTCCCCTCTCCCTGCGTTTGGGCGCGGGCTATTCGTATGGGACGTTCCTCCCTTCCGAGAATATCGACGTGCCCGGCTCGCTCAACGAAGCCCTCTTCCTCGCTGGAGCGAGCACGGGCAAGGATCTCAATAGATTGCTCTCGGTCCACGGCTTTATCGACGGGGGCCTCGCCTACGGAATGCTCGCTTCCGGCACATCAGCAGCCTACGCGGCTGCCCAGGTCGGAGCGGGGCTGGGCGTCCGGCTCAGCCAGACCATTGCCGCTCGTCTCGATGTCGAGGCCCTCTACAAAGCCGGTCTCTACGGAGGCGTCGGGGCGACGCTGGGACTGAGTTACGCGGTTCCGGCAGCCGGTCAGACAACCCAACCCCGCCTCCTCGAGCTTATGTCCATCAGTATGAAGAGCGTCTTCCCTGTTCTCAGGTCCTATTATGACCAGAACCCCGTCGGTACGGCCAAGCTCGTCAACACGAGTAAGCAGACCGTGACCAACGTCAGGGTCAATTTCATGATTAAGCAGTACATGGACGCCCCCAAGGAATGCGCGACCATCGGTAGTATCCAGCCGGGCGCCACTGTGGATGTACCGCTCTACGCTCTCTTCAACGACAACATACTCAATGTCACCGAGGCGACTAAGGTCACCGGCGAGGTCTCCCTCGACTACGGGGTCCAGGTTGCCCAGAGCCGGAGCGCGACCGTCCTCGTCTACGACCGGAACGCGCTCACCTGGAGCGACAATCGGAAGGCCGCGGCCTTCGTTTCCGACAAGGATCCTTGGGTCCTCGACCTGACAGGCAACTTCATGGCCGCCGTCAAGGACAAGCGCAACACCGGGCTCGAGAAGAACCTGCAGACCGCGATCGCGGTGCACGAGGGCCTTAGGGCCTACGGGATCGGCTACATGCTGAGCACGACCAGGCCTTTCGAGCAGGCGGTCGTGGATCCCGAGGTGGTCGACAGCCTGAAGTACCCGAGGCAGACCCTCTCGTTCAAGGCGGGCGACTGCGCCGACTTGTCCGTGCTCTACTCGTCCTGCCTCGAGGCCGCGGGCGTCGAGACGGCCTTCATCACGATACCCGGGCACATCTTCATGGCCGTCGACCTCGGCATGACTCCCGAGCAGGCCAAGGAGCGGTCGATCGACCCGCGCAACTTCATCATCGCGGATGGCCGCGCCTGGGTCCCTATCGAGGCCACGATGCGCGACTCCGACTTCATGGAAGTCTGGCAGAAGGGGGCCGAGGAGTGGCGTGTCGCCTCAGATAAGAAGGTCGCCGATTTCTATCCGATGCACGAGTCCTGGAAGACCTACGCGCCGATGGGCCTGCCCGCTGACGGTACGAGCGTCACCCTGCCGTCAGGCGACAAAGTCGTCGCACTCTTCTCCGTCGCCTTGGCCAAGGCCGTTGACTCAGAGCTGGGTGCCAGGATCGCCGCGATGGGGAGCCTGCCGGACTCCGGTCTTCAGGCTTCTACGGCCCTGAATAACCGCGGCGTGCTGTACGGGAAGTACGGCCGCCTGAAGGAAGCCGAGTCCGACTTCCATGCCGCAGCCAAGGCTGGCTCGGTTTCGGCCCTCGTCAACCTCGGCAATGTCGCGCTGCTTAAGTCCGATCCGGCGCGCGCCTACGGCTACTACCAGCAGGCCGCGAGCCAGGTGACCGGGAGTGCCTCACTGTACATCAATATCGCTAAAGCCGCGAACGCGCTCGGAAAAACCGACGCCGCCAATGCGGCCTTAGATAGCGCGCGCAAGCTGGACGCCAAGGCTGCGGACAATTACGCCCAGCTGGCTCAGGTCGGGGGCTCGGGCACGAGGGCGGCCGAGGTCGACGGCGATCAGATCGGTTGGTTCTGAAGAGGCGAGGGAAATCACATTCATGGAAAGAAGAAAAATATCGCCGAGGTTTTACAGCCGCGGAGTCGCTCTTGTAGTCGTGGCCATCTTCGTGACTGGCGCGGTTCTGTCGTCATGCTCGAACCCAATTGCCTCGGCCACCTCGGCAGCCGCGGCAGAGGCCGCGTCTCCCCGCATCGCCCTGAGCGTTTCCGCGACCGCCGTGAACTCGGGCGGGACGATCGCCTTCCCCAACACCACGTCCCTTGGCTCAGAGACCGACCTCGCCGTCACGATCCAAAACACGGGCAAGACCGCGCTTACTATCGATACTTCGAACACTTCGCTGACGATGGGCTCGGGCACCGAGTCGGGCAGTTTCTCGCTGAAGAGCCTGCCTTCCTCGATAGCGAGCGGCGGGAGCGCCAGCTTCACCCTGGCTTTCATGCCGACGAAGACCATCAGCACGAAAACCGCGACTGTCGTTATCCCGACGAACGATATGGACAGTCCCAAGTTCAGCTTCAAGCTCTCCGGCGTGGTCGGAACTACCGTGTCCACGCCGACCTTCAGCCCGACTTCCGGCGGTGTGAGCGCGCCGGCAATCATTACCATCTCCTGTTCCACGCCGAACAGCATGATCGTCTACACCACAGATGGGACGGCACCGACGAGGACGAACGGAACTGCCGGGACCTCAGGGACCGCGGTCACCCTCACGATCACGGCCAATACGACCATAAAGGCCTTCGCCTACGCGCCGGGGCTCACGGACTCCGCAGTAGGTACGGGGACCTACACGATACTACCCAATGTCCCCACTAATCTGACTGTCGTTCATGACAGTGCCAATCCTTATACCAGCCTGGACCTTAGCTGGACTGCGGTCTCCGGGTCCACGGGCTATCTGATCACAAGGTACTCGAGCTCCGACATAAAGATTACATCGATGACTATCGGCATCGTGACTAGTTACACCGATACAGGACTCGTGCCCGGGACGACATACGAATATACAGTCCAGGCGGTCAACGCGAACGGCGATTCCGCAACACAGAATTATGCTGGGCAGCAAACAGAGGGAACGGTGGTAACGAGCTTCTCGCTTACGTCCAGTTCTACCTCTTCCGGACTTTTCCCTGGGATGACAATGACCTTGACAGCCGGCTCCTTCTTGCCATCGGGAGCCTCGGTCCCAAGCGTAGGCTCGTGGACGAGCAGCAATGCTTCGATCGCCTCAGTGTCCTCTTCGACCTCTACGACCTGCGTGATCACGTACAATGCGATCGGCACAGCCACCATCACCGCGATGAGTGCGGACAACTCCGGCGTCACCGCGACCTATACTGTGAAGCTCGGGAAGCCTGGCGATTTGGGCCCGGCCGGCGGCACGGTCGTCTACGACGCAGGGAGCTACGTGAGCGACTCAGGCGGGAAGTCTTATCGATTCCTCGAGGCGGCGCCGAACAATACTACGTCAGGGCAACTCTACAGCGGGCTTCCCTCTCCTCCTGTGTATAATCCGAGTTTTAGTACTATTTGGAAATGGGCGCCTGGTTACGATATTATCGGAACCTCCGCAAATGGAATAGGCTTTGGAAGGAATAATACAAACTTGATTGTTGCCAAGTATGGAACAAGTTCCACGTATGCAGCCTCGCTTTGCACAAAATACACAACGACAGTGGGCTCTACCACATATTCTGACTGGTTCTTACCGAGCGCGGCCGAGTTTTCTCTTCTATATTCTTCTGCAAAAACTTCGAGCAGTTCTTCATTGCCTTTATATGAGCTTGGCTATCCCGCAACTTTGACTTACTGGACCTCGACAGAGTACTCACCGAATCCGCAGTATTTTGCAACGCTTAATGGTAGCACGACTTCGTACGACTCTAAGCAACCGTCAACCAATACTTACTATGTCTGGCCGATGAGGGAGTTTTAAGGTATCGGCGAACGTTGTTGATCGGCAGCCGCCCGCCGGGGCTATTGTCCTCGGTGGACGGCGTTTGTCCCCTGACTCGACAGCCTCGCCGATCTTGTGAATGAGCGCGGCACAGTGCCCTTTACGGTGTTCAGCATGGGCCGGAAGGCGAAAAGTACCGCTAGATGCCGACCTACCCACCCCCCCCCGTTTTTGTCCGCCCCAATAGCTGAATTAAGCCGCCTAATATGTGATGCTTCTGAATGATCAGTCGGAGGCTCCCATGAGACGGCTTGTTTTAACACCTGTCCGACGGTGATCAATAACAATGATTCTAAGAATGAAGGCTAAATGATGGGCGGAACGAGGATGACCAGGTCGCGCTCAACAATCGCCGCGGCCCTAGCGTTCGCATTGTCTTTCGCCGCGGCCGTGTCGGCGATCGGCGTTTCGGCCTGCACGAATCCGCTGGTATCGAGCGTGAAGAGCACCGTCACCGAAGCGACGAGTCCGCACCTGTTGGTGACGAGTTCTTCGGGAGGCGGCCTGACGAACGGATCGGGAGTCCTCAGCTTCCCCGACACGGGCGTTCTGTCCACTTCCACGATCGTTCTTACGATCAATAATACCGGCAAGACGGCCCTTACGATCAACGTCTCCGCCATCGCGATTACTATGGCCACGGGTACGAAGGCAGGTAGCTTCACGCTGACGACTCCGCCCGCCGCGACCATCCCTGCCGGGGGGCAGGGCACCTGTACGGTCGGCTTTACACCACAGACGGTCGGGGTGAACTCGGCGACTATAGTCTTCCCGACGAACGACGTGGACAACCCGAAATTCACGTTCACGGCGAAGGGAAACGGTACGAACCAGGCCCAGGCGCCGGTCATCGTCGGCGGGGCCGTGCAATGCATCCCCTCCGGCCTGACCACGGTTACGATTACCAATCCGAACTCGAGCGGCACGATCTACTACTCGATCGACGGTTCGGTCCCGTCGGTAGCCGCCGTCGGTTCGACTACCACAAAATACACCAGTCCCTTTGCCTTCAACTTCACGAGCACGGGGAGCGGGACCGTCCGAGCCTTCGCGGTGGTATCCGGACTGATCAACTCCGCAGTGACGACGGCGACTTTCTCGAAGACGCAGATCTCCGCGCCGACGCTCAGTCCCGCCGCTCAGACTTTCCTCTCCGCGACGACTCCCCAGCCGACTTTCAGCATCTCATCGGCGACGACGAACGCATCGATAGCCTTTACAATCGACGGTGCCACTCCGAACCTTAGTTCCACCTCTCTAGTTACGTTGAGCACCGGAACGACCATCCCGACGGCCAATGCCTCGGGCACGACATACCTTATTCCCAACGGCGCCTCATTCTACTGCGCATCATCGAGCGGGACGGTCACGCTGAATGCCATAGCCTGGGTCACGAGTGGCTCGGGGAATTACACCTCCACGAGCGCGAGCGGCACTTATATCTATCAGATGTCTCCCCCGACCTGGACAGGCAATCAACCCCAGACGGCGTATTATCCCTGCGTCCTTGGGACGCCGGGGACTTTCAGCGTCACTTTGGGCTGCTCGAGCGGAACTGGCGGGACGGCTATGATCTACTACACCACCGACGGGGCCACGACGCCGACGACCAGCTCTTCCCAATACGGCACCGGTGTTACGATCAATGCAGCTGTGGGCTCATCGACGAGCGAGCCAATTTGGGCTATCGCCCAGCAAGCAAACTGGCAGAACTCGAACGTCCTCAAGGGTACCTTCAATGTCGGGGGGGCGGGACTTTATGATTCTTCGAAATGGGACCAGGCCACCTGGCAATAACTAAGGAGAGAAGAATGTCGAACAAAATGAAGGGAAAGGTCTTTTTAGGCGCAGTCTTGATGCTCGGCTTGAGCATGGCGACTTCCCTCTATGCCGCGGGACCGGTAACCCTGGCGTCGCTCACAGCGCTCGCTGTCGGTACTACCCCAAGTTATACTGCGGGAACCGCGATCTCCTCTTCGTCGGTCACAGGCAGCTTCGGGACTCTGTATGGCAATATCCCCACGACCAATACTGACTTGACTAACCTGTATAACAACGAAGTCTTGCTTAATAACCAGTTGGGCAATCTCAACAGCAGCCAATGGAGTGTGAATTCAAATACGCTCGACTATGCTGGCGGCAATATCGGCATAGGGACGACTACCCCCAGCAGCCTTCTGTCGGTCTTGGGCGGCAACATCGAGATCGGGAGTGGCCAGAATATTGGATATGCCGTCTCGATTGGTAGCGGGCAATTCACTTATCAGTCACATACTTTGGGATGCTATGCTATTGGATGGTACCTGGACTCATCTTTTACCTCCGCGGATAGCGGTTATATATCTGGGTTCGGTGGTCTTAAGTTCTTCACGGGCAATAACCCCATAATGACAATTGGCAATAACGGCTTGGTCGGTATCGCAACAACAACTCCACAGTATGTTCTCGATGTTGCCGGATATATTCATACTCCGTACTCCGTTGTCGTATCTTCTGACCGCCGCCTCAAGAAAGACATCGCCACCCTACCCGACGCCTTGGATGACCTGACTAAACTCCGAGGCGTCACTTTTCATTGGATTGACCCTACAAAAGGTATCCAGCTTCAATATGGTGTCATCGCCCAGGAAGTGGAGGCCATCTACCCGGACCTGGTCATCACCGACAAGGACGGTATTAAGAGCGTCAACTACAACGGCTTCGTCGCGCCCCTCATCGAGTCCGTCAAGGAACTGAAGTGCGACTCGGACCAGAAGGACCAGGAGATCGCGAGCCTGAAGCAGGGAAACGCAGAACTCGAGAAGCGCCTGGCGGCCATCGAGGCCAAGCTGGGGATGTAGGCGCTCGAGGTTCATTACCTGGACAGTTATAGAAGGGGATAGAATGAAGCGATTTGTCATAGTTGTTTGTACGGTAATGGGAATCACTGCCTCGCTCGGGGCTGTGGCTCATCGCCGACGGCAACCAGGACCCGGCGGCCGACAATGCCATCGGGACCTATGAAGCCGACCAATTGCAGGACCATATGCACGATGGGGAGGATGGCGGGACAAAAGGCCTCGGCTTCTATTCAATGAACTGGACCGGTATCACGAATAGTCCCCCGCATGTGGGTCTGGTGACTAAATGGGGCGGCTTTCCCCTTTCCGGGCCGCCCCAAAGGATTTCCCGCGCCATTTCTATAAAATTGACCTGCCACGGACTTTTACAAAAGCCTCAGCTTACAAACAGATCATCGGGGATTGGGAATCCTCCTCCATTTGGAGCGCTGCCGCTAAGGTCATTGAAGGAGCTCCCCTCCCAATAGCAGGGCATCATTTTCTTCCCATTATAATATTCCCCAGCAATGAAGACTGTGCCGCCGGACACGATTACGGCTTTTGCATAGGCGCTTGATGTCAGGCTACCGCCCAGGCTGTGGAGAGTGCTTCCTTCCCAGTAGCAGGGCACATACTTCGTGCCGACAAGATAATACCCCACCGTGTAGATTGTGCCGCCAGACTGGGCTATTCCGCTAGCGTAGGCATAGCTCGGGAAGCTGCCGTCCGATGAGGGACCGGACAAGCTGTGGAACGTGTCTCCCTCCCAGTAGCATGGCACTGGAACGTCCGAGGCAGTGTAATAATATCCAGCCGTATAGACTGTGCTGCCGGACAGGGTTATCGAAACGGCCTCGGCCCCCGTGGAGCCGCTCGGCAGCGAGGTGCCAAGACTGTGGAGGGTGGTGCCTACCCAGTAGCAGGGTACAGTTGTAGTGCCATTGTCGTAATACCCGGCCGTGTAGACCGTGCTGCCGGACAATGCTATCGAATACGCGTACGCCAGATTGGATAGCGGCGTATTGCCAGTAGCGTCTTTGAGAGTGACGAGTGTGCCTCCTGCCCAGTAGCAGGGTACCCTGCCAAGGCTGGAGGAGGCATAGACTCCGACAGCGTAGACCGTGCTGCCGGACAGGGCCAGAGCCAAGGCGTAGCCCCCATTGGTAAAATCGCTGCCGTTCGTGTTCTTTAGGGTAGTGAGCGTGCTCCCCGCCCAGTAGCAGGGCACATCGTTCGTGCCGTCATTATAGTAGCCGGCGGTATAGACTGTGCCGCCTGAGCTTACGGCAGGCGAATAGGCGCAAGCACTGTGCGTAAGGCTACCGCCAAGGCTGTGGAGTGTGCTTCCGTCCCAATAGCAGGGCACTTTCTTCGAACCGTCGGAGTAGTATCCGGCGAATTTCAGCGTTTCGGCCGATGTGGAACTAGAACTAGAACTAGAACTAGAACTGGAACTGGAACTGGAACTGGAACTGGAACTGGAACTGGAACTGGAACTGGAACTGGAACTGGAACTGGATCCTCCGATGGGGGACGAGCATCCGAAGAGCGCCAGAAGCACCAAAAAAAGCAGTCCAATTTTGCCAAGCCCAATTTCTCGACTTTCCATGTTTTCTCCTCCACTGCCAAGTCTGGCTTAACTTGACGTCAAGTTACCCTGGTAATGAAGGGAAGTCGTCCAATATCATGATCTTGGACTCTTCTGGAGGCAAAAAAAGCATGTGGAGAGATTGCTGTAGGTAATTGAGGGGCATCGAAGAATAAAGCTACAGAGGCATTCAGTATTTCAACCAGATTCCAGTTCGCAAGACAAACGATTTCTAGACTCGACTCGAAGGCCTATTCCCCTCGTTTGTCATCCAAGGACGATGGCCCTTTCGTAGTTTTTTCCCGCAGCGAGTCGAAAGATCGCCGCCATTCACTGGGGGCTTTGCCAGTCTCGGTCTTGAATACATAATTGAAGTTAGACTTGGAATTGAACCCGCAAGTGAAGGCAATGTCGAGAATACTCATATCTGGTCTGCTTTCCAGCAACTCCTTTGCTTCCCGAACTCGGAATGAGTTCACGAATCGGCTAAAGTTCATGTTGAGCTTGTCGTTTATCAGTTCCGATAGCTGACGGGGAGGTATGTTTGGCCTGTGCTGTCAATAGTGGACACACTGAATTATGCAGATTTCTTTCTCTCAAAAAAGGATTCCGCATAGACCGATGGAGCAATATTGCCAATCGACGAATGCCGACGCATGCGATTATAAAAT
>Ga0326727_10019220_pt1 | contig 13782 bp, 12 predicted proteins | sample MB2enrmetagenome_FD_207643 | JGI IMG/M metagenome (GOLD analysis project Ga0326727, IMG submission 207643) | Lab enriched peat soil microbial communities from McLean, Ithaca, NY, United States - MB29MY | ecosystem: Environmental > Terrestrial > Soil > Wetlands > Peat | place: USA: New York... | reverse complement strand
CCTACTCCGTATAGCGGCAAGCCGCAAACGGCTGCTGCGCAGCCGGGCAGACCACGAAAGACGATGGTCTGCCCCACGAGCGGGCCGATTCTTCGCGGTCCGCGATGATTCAGACTATTAGTAGTACAATTCTTCTCGAACCGCGAGAATTCAGACTACTAAATAGTACAAGTCTTGTGGAGTAGGCCTTGGCCTGGGTTGATAGGCGCCGAAGTCAGCAACTACTTTCGAGCTATGAGCATCAAAGGTTGTGAGAGACGGCAAGTGCTTCTGAATCAACGTGGGGTGATGGCGTGGTTGCTTCTCGCGCCGCTCGGGTGGGCAGCATCGCCGGTTGTGACGAAAGTGGAGCCGCCGGACTGGGTGGTCGAACCGGACGGGATTACGCTGCGCCTGTTGGTTACAGGCTCGGACCTGGCGGGAGCGAGGGTGGGGGCGCAGTTTGCAACCAGCCGCGTTTTGATCAGCCAGAACGGCACTCACCTTTTTTGCGACGTTGCGATTCCCGCGAATGCCGCGCCGGGCAGTTATCCGATCCACATTACAACGGGCTCGGGTAGCGCTGACGCTCCTTTCTCGGTGGTGAGTGCGCTAGCGCCTCAAGGGCGCTTTCAAGGCTTCTCGCCGGATGACGTGATTTACCTGCTCATGCCGGATCGTTTTGCCAGCGGGGATGCATCGCATGCTACGACTAACCGATCGCAGGCGCATGCCTGGCATGGAGGCGATTTCGCCGGTATTATCCAGCACCTTCCGTACATCAAACAGCTCGGTATCACGGCGATCTGGATGACGCCGATTTACCAAAACGCTAACAGGGATTATCACGGCTATGGCGCGGTGGATTTCTATGGCGTGGAGAAGCACTTCGGCACACTCGATACGTTTCGCGAGTTAGTCGACAAGGCGCACGCTCTGGGGATCAAAGTCATTCAGGATGAGGTTGCGAACCACACGGGTCCTGACAATCCGTGGGTGAAAGATCCGCCCACGCCGACCTGGTTCAACGGAACGCCCGCGCATCATTTGGATGAATCGTGGCGTACCTGGACGCTGATCGATCCGCATGCCACACGCGAGATGCAGCGGAGCACGCTCGAAGGCTGGTTCGCGAACAAACTTCCGGACCTGAATCAGAACGATGCGGAGTGTGCCAGGTACCTGATCCAGAATACGCTTTGGTGGATCGGCCGCACTGGCCTGGATGGTATCCGCGAAGATACACTGCCGTACGTCCCGCGATCATTCTGGCACGATTGGACGGGTGAGATCGTGAAACATTATCCGGCGGTGAACGTAGTGGGCGAAGTCTTTGACGGCGATCCCGGGCTGGTGTCGTTTTTTCAGGGTGAGCGGGAAGAGTGGGGGGTGGATACGGGCGTCGGTTCGCTGTTCGATTTTCCGCTGCACTATGCGATTCGCAAGTTTTTCACCGGTGCGATCCCGGCTACGGATCTAGCCAAAGTGATCGCGCATGATTCGCTGTATCGGGATGCGAACAGACTGGTGACCTTCGTCGATCTGCACGATATTCCGCGGTTCATGAGCTTGCCGGGAGCGAGCATGGATGGATTGAAGAACGTTTTCACGTTTCTCTTTACCGAACGCGGCATTCCCATGATTTACTACGGGGACGAGATTGGGATGCAAGGCGGGGAGGATCCGGATAACCGGCGGGATTTTCCGGGCGGTTGGAAGGGCGATCCGCATAATGCATTCGAGCGCGCGGGACGCACGCCGGAGCAGGAATCGTTGGTTGCGCATGTGGAGCGATTGGGAAAGATCCGCGCTGAGTTGGCGCCGCTGCGCCGGGGGTCGATGGTGGAACTGTTTGCGGGTAAGGACCAGTATGCTTTTGCGAGAACCACGGAAAGCGATTCGGTGGTGGTGATCGTGAATCGTTCGGCGCAGGCGGCTGATCTGCGGATCCCGTTGGAAGGAAGCCGCGTGGAGGATGGCGCGACACTGGCTGACGTGCTGGGCGCTGCCCCGGCGGCGACGGCGCGTCAAGGCGCGCTGGCTGTCAGGATGCCGGCCAATTACGTGGCAATCTACAGGCGCCAATGAATAAGCCTGCGCTCAGCAACACGCAAATCCTGAACATGAGCCTGGGGTTCTTCGGGATCCAGTTCGGGTGGGGCCTGCAGATGGCCAATATGAGCGCGATTTATGAGTACCTGGGAGCGCGTCCGGACCAGATCCCGATGTTGTGGCTGGCTGCGCCGCTGACTGGCCTGATCGTGCAGCCGATTATCGGGCACTTGAGCGATCACACGTGGGGGCGGCTGGGACGGCGCCGGCCGTATTTTCTGACCGGCGCCATTCTGAGTTCGATCGCGCTGGTGCTGATGCCCAACTGCTCGGCGTTATGGATGGCCGCGGGACTGCTTTGGATTCTCGATGCATCGATCAACATCAGCATGGAGCCTTTTCGCGCGTTTGTGGCGGACGTGTTGCCCGAATCTCAGCGGACCAAAGGGTTCGCCGTGCAAAGTCTGTTGATTGGGTTGGGCGCGGTGATTGCGTCCGCCCTGCCGTGGCTGCTGGTGAACTACGCGGGAGTGGGCCGCGGCGCCGTCAAGCTGTCGTTTTCAATTGGGGCGGTCGTCTTTCTGGGTGCCGTGGTGTGGACTGTCGCGACCTCGCGCGAATATCCGCCGGAGAACATGGAGGTGTTGCGCGGAGGCGGCGTGCGCGAGATCCTGGCTAGCGTGGCGGCCATGCCGTTGAAGATGCGCAGGCTGGGCTGGGTTCAGATCTGCACGTGGCTCGGGCTGTTTTGCATGTGGCTGTATTTTCCCGTCGCGGTCGCGCACCATGTTTTTGGAGCCGAGGATCCGCACTCGCAGTTGTACACCGACGGTGTCGCGTGGGGCGGTGTGTGTTTCGCGATGTACTCTGCGGTGTGCTTTGCGTTCTCGTTCCTGCTGGAGCCGATCTCGCGCTGTTTGGGGCGGCCGAGGACCCATGGGCTTTGTTTGTTGGTTGGTGCGTTGGGTTTGCTGTCGGTGGCTGTGATCCACGATCGGTATCTTCTGCTGGTTTCCATGACGGGCGTGGGGGTCGCATGGGCGAGCGTTCTGTCGATGCCGTATGCGATGCTGGCGGGGGCGCTGCCGCCGGAGAAGGTTGGGGTGTACATGGGGATTTTTAACTTCTTCATCGTGACGCCGGAGATCATCGCCTCGGCAGGATTTGGATGGGTGATGAATCACGTGCTGGGTAACAACCGGCTGGCGGCGGTAGTGTGCGGCGGCGCGTTTCTGCTGATCGCCGCGATACTGGTGCAACGCGTGCGGGATGAAGAGGCCTGACATGCGCTTCCCACGATCCAGCGGTATTCTGCTGCATCCGACTTCGCTGCCGGGGCCGTTTGGAATCGGTGACCTGGGAGAGGAGGCGCGGCGCTTTGTGGATTTTCTGGCGGCTTCGGGCCAGACGCTGTGGCAGGTGCTGCCGCTGGGGCCTACGGGCTATGGCGATTCGCCTTATCAGTGCTTCTCTTCCATCGCGGGCAATCCGCTGCTGATCAGTCTGGAAATGCTAACCGCTCCCTCACGGTCGCGGCTTGGTAGAGCAGATGGCATCGATGAACCGCTAGCTCACGCGCGCCGCTCAGAAACGTTGCAAGTCGAGTTCGAGCGCGTGATTCCTTGGAAGATGGCCGCGGTGGAACGTATGGCGCGCGAGGCTGCCGTGGAGCGTGCGGCATTCGAGAATTTCTGCGAGACTCACGCGTGGTGGCTCGACGATTTTGCGCTTTTTATGGCGCTGAAAGGGCGGAATCCTTCGCGGATCTGGACGGCTTGGGAGCCTGATATCCGCTCGCGCGAGCCGCGTGCCATGGCTCACTGGCGTAGTGAACTGCGTGAGGCAATCGAGACCCAGAAGTTCATGCAGTTCGTTTTCTTCTCGCAGTGGAGGGCGCTGCGCGCATATTGCGGCGATCGCGGAATTCGCATCATGGGCGATCTGCCGATTTACGCGGCGCACGATAGCGCCGATGTGTGGGCCAATCCTGAGTTCTTTCAACTCAACGCGGACGGCAGTCCCAAAGTGGTGTCGGGTGTTCCGCCGGATTATTTCAGCGCCACGGGGCAACTGTGGGGCAATCCGATCTATGCGTGGGACGTGCTGGAGGAGCGCGGGTTTGATTGGTGGCTGCGGCGTTTTCGCGCGGTGCTGGACATGGTGGATCTGGTGCGTCTCGATCATTTCAGGGGATTCGAAGCGTATTGGGAGGTCCCGTTTCCGGCGGAGACGGCGGAACATGGGCGTTGGGTGAAGGGTCCGGGCAGCAGGCTGTTTCGCGCGGCGCAAGCGAAATTAGGGGAACTGCCGCTCGTTGCGGAGAATTTGGGTGTTATTACGCCGGAGGTCGAGGCGATTCGCAATGAGTTTGGGTTTCCCGGTATGTCGATTCTGCAATTCGCGTTCGGCAACGATCCGCAGGCGTCCAGCTTTCGGCCGCATAATTACCCGCGCGAGATCGTGGCGTACACCGGCACGCACGATTGCGATACGACGATAGGGTGGTGGACGGGCGACGGCAAAGGCGATTCCACGCGCACGGCCGAGGATATCCGGCGCGAGAGGGAATTTGCGCGGCGGTATCTGAATACGGACGGCGAGGAGATGAATTGGGTGATGATTCGCGCGCTGCTCGCGTCGGTGGCCGATACGGTGTTGGTCCCTTTGCAGGATGTTTTCGGGCTGGGCAACGAGGCGCGTATGAACCTGCCGGCGACGGCCAGCGGGAACTGGCGCTGGCGCTTTACGGGCGATATGCTGACGAGCGACGCGGCCGGCCGGCTGCGGGAACTGGTGGAGCTGTACGGACGCAAGCCGCTGTGAGAAAATGGGGCAAGCCCATGACAGAAATGAAAGCACCGATGGCCGCGGGTCCGGCGGAGCTGTTTGAACGCCTGGACAACGAAACGATCGAGCGCGAGGCGGCGCGCCAGGGGATCATCATGACGTCAGTCGACTGGGTGATCAACTGGGGCCGCAGGAATTCCATCTGGCCGATGTCGTTTGGCCTGGCCTGCTGCGCAATCGAGATGATGTCGATGTCGGCATCGCGTTTCGATATTTCGCGTTTTGGCGCGGAGGTGTTTCGCGGTTCGCCGCGGCAATCCGATCTGATGATCATCGCGGGACGCGTGTCGAACAAAATGGCGCCGGTGATCCGGACGCTGTATCAACAGATGCCGGAACCCAAATGGGTCATTTCCATGGGCGCTTGCGCAACTTCGACGGGCGTGTTCAATAACTACGCGCTGATTCCGGTCAACCAGGTGATTCCGGTGGATGTCTATGTACCCGGATGCCCGCCGCGTCCTGAACAGCTGATCTACGCCATCATGATGCTGCAGAAGAAAATTGAGAAGCAGACCGGCGTAGTGAAGAGCGTGCTGAATATCGGGTGACCTCTCGACGGCGTTTTCTTCAATTGACTTCGGCGGCGTCGTTCGCCAAAGTCTCGGCGCAGGATCGCATTGACCGCATCGCGCTGGTGGAGCGCCACAACCCTCACGTTACTTCGTTTGATCCACGTGCCTGCTTGTCGATCGGTAACGGCGAATTTGCCTTTACCGCCGACGCTACCGGGCTGCAGACTTTTCCTGAGATTTACGATGTTATTCCGCTGTGTACGCAGGCGCAATGGGGTTGGCATAGCTTTGCTTCGCCGCCAGGGCAATTGAAGCTGGAAGAGTTCGATACGCATGGCCGCGAGGTTGGCTACGCGACAGGACGTCCGGCTAAAGGTCAGGAGGAGTTAGTTGCGTGGCTGCGGGAGAATCCGCACCGGCTGCATTTAGGGCGGATCGGCTTTGTTGGGTTTGGGCGCGAGGATGTAACCGCTATCGATCAGACGCTCGAGCTAGGGACCGGCCATTTGTACAGTCGATTTCGGGTAAGAGGCGTACCGTTTGGGGTCAGAACGATCTGTCATCCCGATCGCGATGGACTCGGCGTGGTCGTCAGCGGCAAAGGGCCGATCGCGATCGCTATCGAGTTCCCTTACGGGTCGACCGAGATTTCCGCGGCCGATTGGAAATCGCCCGACCGTCACCGCACGGTCGAAGATAACGGCCAGTTGCGGCGCGAACTCGATGGCGTTCGGTATTGGGTTGGCATCACGGCGGAAATGGGCACACTCCAACGCGCAGGCGCTCATCGTTTTGAAGTGCACGGCACGGACGTCGTGGTTCTTGAAGTCGAGTTCTCGCCCAAGAGGCTGGAGGAAAGACAGTTCGACTTTATCGAGTTAGCAGTCGCGAGCGCAGGACACTGGCATAGTTTCTGGACACATGGTGGGGCGGTGGACTTCTCCGGCAGCCGCGACCCGCGCGCTCACGAACTGGAGCGGCGCGTGGTGTTGTCGCAATACCTGACAGCGATCCAATGCGCAGGGTCGCTGCCCCCGCAGGAGACCGGGCTCACGTGCAATAGCTGGTACGGCAAATATCATCTGGAGATGCATTGGTGGCATGCGGCGCATTTTCCGATGTGGGGTCGCGCTGGGATGCTGGAGCGCAGCCTGGGTTGGTACAACACGATTCTGCCGTCCGCGCGTGAGAAGGCGAAACAGCAGGGATACACCGGTGCGCGCTGGCCTAAGATGACTGCGCCTGACGGCCGTAGCAGTCCTTCGCCGGTGGGCGAAATGTTGATCTGGCAGCAGCCGCATCCCATAGCGATGGCGGAACTTTGCTACGTCGCGCATCCGGACCGCGCGACGCTTGAACGTTATCGCGATGTGGTGATGGAATCGGCCGAGTTCATGGCGTCGTTCGCCTATTACGAAGCGGCGCGCAACCGTTACGTGCTGGGACCGCCGGTGATTCCCGCGCAGGAGAACCATCCGCCGCGCGAGACGTGGAATCCTACATTTGAGCTGGAGTATTGGTATGACGCGCTGGGTATTGCCCAGCAGTGGCGCGAACGATTGGGCTTGGCCCCGAATGCGAAATGGGAGGACGTGCGCGCCAAGATTTCGGCGCTGCCGGTGAAGGATGGCGTTTATCTGGCGCACGAGAATTGCCCGCAGACGTTCACGGAGCGCAATCGCGATCATCCGTCGATGTTGGGGGCTCTGGGCGTGTTGCCGGGAGCGAAGGTGGATCGGGAGATCATGCGCGCTACGCTGAAGCGCGTTTTCCGCGATTGGCGATGGGCGGATACGTGGGGCTGGGATTTCCCCATGGTCGCGATGACGGCGGCGGCGCTGGGTGAGAAGGATTTGGTTGTGAAGGCGCTGTTTATGGAATCGCCGAAGAATACTTGGCTGCCCAACGGCCACAACTGGCAGCGTCCTGGATTGCCTCTGTATTTGCCCGGCAATGGCGCATTGCTGATTGCGATGGCGAAGATTGGCGGGCAGTTTCCGGAGGGTTGGACAGTGCGGACTGAGGGCTTCTGACCTCAAAGGCACAGACTGAAGTCTGTGTTACGTCAGCGCACTAGCGCAGGGCGTTTAGGATTGAACGTCCAACTGGGGATCAGGTACTGCATGGCTGCTGCGTCATCGCGTGCGCCTAGCGCTTGCTGTTGATAGAGGCGGTGGGCGGCCTCGATCTGGTCCATGTCGATCTCGACTCCCAATCCCGGTTTGTCGGGAACTGTTAGCAATCCGTTCGTGATTTTGAATGACTCGCGCGTGAGGTGCTGGCCATCTTGCCAGATCCAGTGGGTGTCGATGGCGGTGATTTTGCCTGGCGCCGCGGCTGCCACGTGGGTGAACATGGCGAGCGAGATATCGAAGTGATTGTTGGAATGCGAGCCCCACGTGAGGCCCCATTCGTGGCACATCTGGGCAACACGCACAGAGCCGGCGAGCGTCCAGAAATGCGGGTCCGCGAGCGGGATGTCGACGGAGTGGAGTTGGATGGCGTGGCCCATCTCGCGCCAGTCGGTGGCGATCATGTTGGTGGCGGTGGGAAGTCCGGTAGCGCGGCGAAATTCGGCCATGATCTCGCGTCCGGAAAAGCCCTTCTCCGCGCCACAAGGATCTTCGGCGTAGGCGAGAACGTGATGCTGTCCGCGGCAGAGTTGAATGGCTTCGTCGAGGGACCAGGCGCCGTTGGGATCGAGTGTGATGCGCGCTTTCGGGAAGCGCTCCGCAAGCGCCGTCACCGCTTCCATTTCGCGAGCGCCTTCGAGGACGCCCCCTTTCAGTTTGAAATCGTTGAATCCGTAGCGGGCTTGGGCGGCTTCCGCCAATCGCACGATGGATTCGGTGGTGAGCGCGGCTTCGTGACGCAGGCGCAGCCAGTCGTCGGTCGCATTGGGGTCGCTGAGATACGGCAGGGGAGTGCGGTTGCGATCGCCAACGTAGAAGAGGTAGCCGAGCCCTTCCACGGATTGGCGTTGTTGTCCTTCGCCGAGCAACGCGGCGACGGGCACGTCCAGAAATTGGCCGAGCAGGTCGAGGAGGGCGGCTTCGATGGCTGCAACCGCGTGAATGGTGGTGCGCAGATCGAAAGTTTGCAAGCCGCGGCCTCCGGCATCGCGATCGGCGAACTGGTGTCGGACGGCGTTGAGGATGTTCTTATAGCGGCCGATGGGCTGTCCGATTACCAATGGGCGCGCGTCTTCCAGGGTCTGACGGATGCGCTCTCCGCCGGGCACTTCTCCCACGCCGGTGCGGCCCGCGCTGTCTCGCAGTATGACGACGTTGCGTGTAAAGAAGGGGCCGTGCGCGCCGCTCAGGTTAAGCAGCATACTGTCGTGGCCGGCCACAGGGACGACCTGCATCGAACTAATGACAGGTGACGTGATACTCTGCATCAAGGACATATCCATGAACCTTACCAGACGCGATCTCGGGAAACTGGCGATGGCCGCTCTGCCCGCCGCCTTTTCCGCCGGCAAGCTTTTTGCCAAGCCCGATTCGAAATGGGGCGGCGTGCAGATCGGCATCAATGCGCCCTACAGCTTCCACGGCATGCCGGGAGGCGCGGACGACATCATTCAATATTGCACCCAGCTTAATCTGAGCGCGGTGGAACTGCGGACGCAGCCGGTGGAATCTTTTCTGGGCGCGCCGAAAGTGCCGGACGCTCCCAGCGCGCGCAACAAGGGCGCCGATACGGACGAGAAGAAAGCCGCACGCAAGGCCGCGGCGGAGGCGCTCGATAAATGGCGTCTCGCGGTCACGACGGATCAGTTGAAGGCTTTCCGCAAACATTACGAAGACGCGGGGATCTTGATTCAGATCGTCAAGGTGGACCATATCGACACTATGAGTCCGGATGTCGTCGATTACGCATTTACGGTGGCCAAGACGCTGGGTGCTCATGCGCTATCGTGCGAGATTCCGTTGAGCCGGACCAAGTGGTTGGGCGAGTTTGCGGCCAAACACAAGCTGATGGTGGGCTATCACGGGCACACCAACATCACCAGCCCGGAAGCGTTCGCCAAACCGGAAAGCTGGGAAACCGCGATGAGCTATTCGAAGTACAACGGCATCAATCTCGATCTCGGCCACTTCACCGCGGCTAACAAGGTGTCGCCGGTGGAGTTCATCAAGAAGCACCACGACCGCATCACGCACGTGCACATCAAGGACAAGAAGTTTAACAACGACAATGTTCCCTTCGGCCAGGGCGACACGCCCATCAAGGAAGTGCTGCTCATGATGCAGAAGGAAAAATATCCTTTCCAGGGGACGATTGAGTTCGAATATAAGGTGCCCGAAGGGTCCGACGTGATGACGGAGATCGGGAAGTGCGTGGCTTATTGTAAGAACATTCTGGCTTAGAAGACATTTGGCCGCGAATGCACGCGAATGGACTAATTGAGGGCTTTCCACAGGCCTTGGTCTAGTTCTTCGTTTCGGGGCAGCCTGAAGGCCAATGCCACTTACATTACGGTGCAACTGGTCCATTTTCACCAGGATTCATATGCCGGACGCAAGCCGCCGAGGTGGCGTCCTGCAATATATCAACACCGTTGAAAAAACGGCGGACAGGCTGAAGCCTGTCACACAGGAAAGACACAGACTGAAGTCTGTGGTACGAGCGCTTGCCGGATTTTCATCCCGCGCTCGTGAGCCGCGCGCCATTGGCCCGCGGCTCATAGCTTGCAGACCACAAGAAACGATGGTCTGCCCCACGGCCGGAGGGCTTGCGGCATCCGATGCAGGTCAAAGTAAGTGGCATTGGCCTGAAGGCCGCGCCGTGTGAAAGCGTGGCGTACAGCGCCGCTGGCTCAAGGGAGTGGTCTAGAGTTGGCTCACTACGGCGGTGGCCGCGATCGCCGCGGTTTCCGCGCGTAGCACCGTGGGTCCGAGGGATGCCGGAAGCCAGCCATTCTCTTGCATCGCGGCGCGCTCCGGATCTGTCCAGCCGCCTTCGGGTCCGATGCACAGCGCCAGGTCCGAGAGGCGATCCCAGGATCGCGCAGCTTCCAGCAGCCGCGGGGCGCCGGGATTCTCTTCGAGCGCGATCTTGCAGGCGAATGGCTGGCATAGCGCATCACTCAAGCGGACGGCATCGCGGATCTCGGGAACGCGGATGCGCCTCGACTGCCGGCTGCTTTCGCGGGCGATTTTGCGCCAACGCTCCACGCGCTTCGCAGCAGCTTTCAATAATCCCGTTTCGGTGCGCGTGGCTTCCACCGGGAGCACCGCTTTCACGCCCAGTTCGGTCACCTTTTCGATCATCCATTCAAAGCGGTCGAATTTGATGAGCGCGGCGAGGATCACGATCGGCGGCAAATCCGGATCGGCAGCGAGCGCCTCGACGATTTGAAAGACGACCTCTCGCGGCGCCACCGATTCGATTTCGGCGAGGCAGAGCGACGTGCCGTCCGTGATTTCGAAGCGCTGTCCCGGTTCGGCGCGGAGCACGCGCGCCAGATGATGCGCGTCCTCTCCGTGGAGGGCGGCGCGATCTCCGGCGATGCGATCCACAAAGAAGCGGCGTCGGGCCATGTACAATGTTTACGCATTTATGATCGCTCATTTGCGCGGCGTGCTGCTGGAAAAGCACCCCAACCAGGTTATTGTCGAGACCGGCGGCGTCGGGTATGACGTCACGGTTCCGGTGTCCACTTTCACGCACCTCCCGTCCCCCGGCACTGAGGTCCGGCTGCGGATCTATACGCACGTGCGTGAGGACGCTTTGCAGCTTTTCGGCTTCGCTTCGGCGGATGAAAAGAATCTTTTCGAGAAGCTGATCAGCGTGAGCGGCGTGGGCCCGACGCTGGGCATCAAAATCCTCTCGGGAGCGGCGACTCCGGCTGACCTGATTCTGGCGATCCGCACGGGGCAACTCGAAAAGCTGGTCCGCATTCCCGGCATCGGCAAGAAGACGGCAGAGCGGTTGGTGCTGGAACTACGTGACAAGATGCCCGCGCCGGCGGGCGACGAACCGCAGGCGGAAGAAGCGGTGCCGTCGTTATCGGCGGTGGAGGAGGACGTGCTGTCGGCGCTATTGAATCTGGGGTCGGCGCGTCCGGCCGCGGAAACCGCCATTCGCAAAGCCAAGGCGACGGGCGTAGCGGGCGATTTTGAAGCGCTTTTCCGGCGCTCACTGGAGATGTTGCGGTAACCTGACGACATGGCCGAGCAACGGATTGTATCCGCCGCATCCGACCCCGATGACGCGCAGTTCGAAGCTGGACTGCGGCCGCACCGGCTCGCCGATTTTACCGGACAGAGCAAGCTCAAAGAGAATCTGGCGATTGCCATTGCGGCGGCGCGGCAGCGTGGAGAAGCCATGGATCACGTGCTGCTGTACGGTCCACCGGGATTGGGCAAGACGACGCTCGCGGGCATCATCGCGGAAGAGCTGGAAGTCGAGTTCGACCAGACCTCCGGGCCGGTGCTGCAGAAGAAGCTGGATCTCTCCGGCATTCTGAGCAATATCAAATCGCGCCAGGTGTTCTTCATCGACGAAATTCACCGGCTGCTTCCGGATATCGAAGAGATGTTGTATTCGGCGCTGGAGGATTTCCACCTGGACATCCTGATTGGTTCGGGCCCAGGGGCGCGCACGCATTCGATTCCCATTCAGAAGTTCACGGCGATCGGGGCCACCACGCGGCAAGGGATGGTCAGCGCGCCTTTGCGAGGGCGCTTCGGGCTGGTGCTGCGGCTGAATCCTTACAATGTCGAGGAACTGACCACTATCGTCAACCGTTCGGCGCGTTTGCTGGGCGTCGGAATCGATCCGCTGGGCGCGGAGGAGATTGCGCGGCGCAGCCGGGGGACGCCCCGTATTGGCAATCGCCTGCTGCGCCGCGTCCGCGACTATGCACAGGTGCGGGCGCAGGGACACATCACGCTGCCGGTCGCGGAGACTGCGCTCGATCTGCTGGAAGTGGATCGTTTCGGGCTGGACGAGATCGACCAGAAAATTATGAGCACGATCCTGGTAAAGTACCGCGGTGGACCGGTCGGTATCAATACCATTGCGGCGTCGATTGGCGAAGAGCCGGACGAACCCTATCTGCTGCAACTGGGGTTTCTCAATCGGACGCCGCGCGGACGAATGGCCACGCATCTGGCGTTCGATTATTTTAAGATCGAGCCGGGGCTGGCACGGCGCACGGAGCAGCCGGAACTGTTTTGAAGACTGTTTATCTGAGTCTGGGTTCGAATGTCGGAGATCGCTCGGGCTACCTGCAGCAAGCCGTAGAAATGCTGAATGGCGCCGGTGTGGAAGTCGTGCGCGCGTCTTCGGTGTTCGAGACCGAACCATTGGAATTGCGCGAACAGAACTGGTTTTTGAATATGGCAGTGGAGTGCCGGACGGATCTGTTCCCGCTGCAATTGTTGCGGCGGCTGAAAAAGATCGAAGCCGCTCTGGGGCGCAAGCGGATCGTTCCCAAAGGGCCTCGCACGATCGACATCGACATCGTTTTGTACGGCCAGGCGGTGGTGAGGATGCCGGTGCTGGAGATTCCACATCCGAGTTTTCGGGAGCGGCGCTTCGTGCTGGCGCCGCTCGCGGAACTGGCGCCCGAATTGCGCGATCCGGTGACGAAAAAGACGATTGGCGAACTGCTCGCCGGTACAGCGGGGCAAAAGGTGCGGCGGGCTAACATAGATTAGACGGGAATGCTGGGACTGGAAAAAAAAGCGGCGCGGTACACCTGGACGGCGGCGCTCGTTCTGCTGCTGATCGGTTGCATTTATCTCATCCGGGACGCCCTCATCGTTTTTGCCGTAGCCCTGCTTTTGACTTACCTGCTCTACCCGCTGTTTTCGATTTTCAATCGGATCATGCCGGGACGGTCGCGAGGGCCGGCGTTGGCGCTGGTTTACATCATGTTGTGCGGCATCGTGACGATGATGGTGCTGACAATCGGCTCGCAGGTTAAAGACGAAGCCAATTCCCTGGCCCAGCGTGTCCCCGAGTTCCTGAATCGCTTCCAGAGTAAAGCCGATCAGGCGCCGGTGCCGCAAGCAGCCAAGTCTTTCCAGGACCAGATGATTGACGAAGCGCGTAAGCAGGTTTATCAACACTCTGGCGAATTGGTTTCGACGGTGCCCCAGTACTCGCTGAGACTGTTGTCGGGTTCCCGCTACCTGCTGCTTGCCCTCGTGGTGCCGATCATCAGTTTCTTCATGCTCAAAGACGGATGGCAGATTCGCGAGGATCTGATCGATTTATTTGCGGCCGGGAAGAACCGGGAATTGCTGGAAGACGTGTTGAGCGACGTCCACCTCTTGTTGCTGCAGTACATGCGGGCGCTGTTCACGCTTTGTCTGGCGGTATTTGCCAGCTTTGCGCTGGTGTTCACCCTTATGGGCGTCCCCGATGCATTGTT
>Ga0326727_10019219_pt1 | contig 13783 bp, 11 predicted proteins | sample MB2enrmetagenome_FD_207643 | JGI IMG/M metagenome (GOLD analysis project Ga0326727, IMG submission 207643) | Lab enriched peat soil microbial communities from McLean, Ithaca, NY, United States - MB29MY | ecosystem: Environmental > Terrestrial > Soil > Wetlands > Peat | place: USA: New York... | reverse complement strand
GCCCGAGCGCCAGGAAAATCCCTTGTGACTCAAACGCGCCAGGCGTTGCTGCTCGGCCTCGCCTTCAACCTCTACAGGCTGAGACCGTCGCTATTTATCACGAGGATGTCAACAGAGCCATCCTGTGTCTATCTCCGGCAGTCCGATCGTAATGGAAAAGTGACTGCGGCCTTGTCGTTTTCTCTCCCCCGCGAAAGCCGGCTTCCAGCACTCCTAGGTCTTTGACCGCTTGTTGTTCTGCCAAGACTGGGTGCCCCACCCTCGCCGCGTTCTTGTCCTTGCGGCTAGGGTGGGATGCCGCGGCACTTAATCGCCTTGCACGAAATCACGCGGTCGGAGACCCAGGAGCATCCTGTTCAGGCCGGGATTGCCTGCGAGCAAGCCCTGAGGCGCGGCGCACCTGCTTATTTGCGTGCCCGGAGCGGAGACTTGCGCGAGGGATTGCAGACTGGGGCATCCCAGGTCGAGCGCGATGAGGCCGCGCAGGACCTTGGGACGCCCCGATTCACGCGTGGGGTCTGGGCCGGATGCCTTCGGTCAGGCAACCTCCGCTGTCCCGTGAGCGGCAGGCGGCAGCGGCGGGAGATCGAGAAGGTCGCCCAAAGCCTGGTAGCGCCCGCCATAGAAGAGCAGAGCATATTGGCGAACCCAGGTTGCGATAGGGCCGCTAAGGCTGAAGGCCAGGAGCAGACCGAGGCCAAAGCCGATGATGCCGAACACGACATCGACAACGATGCGAAGGACGGCGACGAAGCCGGTCGCGTCGGCCAGCAGGACGTTGAATCCCGCGATGGCCAGGGCCGGAATTCCGAAGACGATCAGCATCGGAATGGCCAAGATAAGGAACAGGGCGATCCCGGCAAGAATCGGGAGCAACAGGCGCAGCAACAGGTAGACGAAGAACTTTCCCTTCTCCGCCTCGATGCGGGAGCGAGCGGCAGCCCATGCCTCCTCCACCGAAGCGTCGTCGAGCGCCACATGCGGGAGCAAGAAGTCGCGCAGCATCACGTCCACAACCCAGAACATCAGGAAGAGGAACAGAACAGCCGGGACGAAAGCAAGGAAAAGGAGGAAGACGCCGGCGGGATCGATCTGGCCGCCGACTTGCGCAGCTCGAAAGAGGTCGAAGAACCGGAACCCGAAGGGGAGCATCACGGCCGCTGCAATGCACAGCAGGAGGAGCCAGATCAGCAGGCTCGTCTTGAAGAAGCGCCAAGCCTGTTCGCGATAGAGCCTCCATCCCGGCCGAATCTCTCTGGTCTGGCGAACCAGGCAGTGGAAGAAGGCGAAGCGGAGCCGGGTGACGAGGTAATAGACGACGATGCCGATGGCGAGGCAGGCCAGGACGGCAATCACTATGAGTGCTATCAACTCATTGGGCAGGTGGAATATCGGGCTGGAGCCGGGGCCGGGCCAGGAAGCATCGCGATGCGAGAGGTTGAGGTTCGTGTTGGCCGAGACTCCCTCGGTGATGCACGCGACCGCCGCCAGCTTCAGATAGGTGGCCCACTGGAAGGGGCGAAACAGAAAGCGCGCGGTGCGGTCGATGGCGGGGGAGATGGCTTGGGATGCAGTAAGGACTTTCATGGGGCATTCTCCAGATCCGGCTGAGTGTAGCGCAAAGCTGAATGGGCTGCAACGAGCCGCTGACCCGGGAGACCGTTGATGGCATTTCTGCGAAGATGAATGCGCGGCCTGACCCAAGGTCTGCCCAAAAATACGCGGCAGCCGCTCCGGTTGTTCCATCATTCGGTGCGGTAAGCCGCCACCCTTGCCCACCAGGCATCGAACTCCGCCAGCGCTCGTTCGCACACTAACCGATGGCGCTCCTTCTTGTCGCGAATCTTCTTGCGCATTTCTTCTTCGAGCGGCTCCAGCAGGTCGAAGGTAATGTTGGCGGGTTGAAAGTCCTTGGGGTCGGCGTGGGTGATGTAGTGGACCAGGGAGCCGAGGGCGCAGGCGCGGGGAGCGGGCGCCGGCTCTTGGCCGCGGGCCAGCGCGGCCGCATAGATTCCCGCCAGCAGACCGGTGGCGATGGATTCCGTGTAGCCCTCGACACCAGAAAGCTGGCCGGCAAAGAGGAAGGTTTGTTGCCCTCCCACCCTTTCCGCACAAGACGCGGAAAGGATGGGGCACCCAGCCTTTTTTAGACGAAGGTTCTCGTCCAGCAGCAGCGGCGCCTGGATGTACGTATTGCGATGGATCTGCCCGTAGCGCAGGAAGCGGGCGTTTTCCAGGCCGGGAATCAGGCGCAGCACGCAGGCCTGATCCGCGAATCTGAGGTGATTTTGGAAGCCGACCAGGTTGTAGCTATCGGCGCGCAGGTTCTCCTTGCGCAGTTGCACCACGGCCCAGGGAATCCTGCCGGTGCGCGGATCGCGCAGGCCCACCGGCTTCATGGGGCCGAAGCGGAGGGTATCGCGGCCTCGCCGGGCCAGCACTTCGATGGGCAGGCAGCCTTCAAAGTACTCCAGCTTCTCCCATTCCCTGGCTTCGGCCGGCTCGGCGGCCAGCAGCGCATCGAGAAAGCGGTCGTACTCCTCGCGGTTCATGGGGCAGTTGACGTAGTCGGCCTCGCCCTTATCCCAGCGGGCGGCCATGTAGACCCGCTCCATATCGATCGACTCGGCATCGACGATGGGCGAAATGGAGTCGTAGAAGGCCAGGTGGCCGGCGCCGGTGACGCGCTCGATCTCGGCGCTCAGCGCGTCGGAGGTGAGCGGGCCGGTGGCCACAATGGTGAGCTCTGCTCCGTTGCGATTTCCGCCGTTCGGCGCGCTCAACTTTGTGACCTCCTCGCGGTAGACGCGAATCAGCGGCTGGGCGGCAATCGCCTCGGCGATCCGGCGGGAGAACTCGACGCGATCCACGGCCAGCGCGTGGCCGGCGGGGACGGCGGTCTGGCCGGCAATCCTCATCAGGGCCGAACCGGCGCGGCGCATCTCCTGTTTGAGTAGCCAGGGCGCCGTATTCTCTGACTCGCTCTTGAGCGAATTGGAACAGACCAGTTCGCCGAATTCGATCGTCCGGTGGGCCGGGGTCAGGCGCGGCTTCCCGTCCACGATGGCCCGCATCTCGTAGAGGTCCACCGGGCAACCCAGCCGCGCGGCGGTAAGCGCGGCCTCCGGGCCGGCCAGTCCGCCGCCGATCACGCGAATCCTCACGGTGCGGCCTCCGCTTGCACATCCACCGGTTGAGATTGGCGGTCTCCCACCCTTTCGCCGGAAGGACGGCGAAAGGATGGGGCACCCAGCGCGGGGTCGTCCGCCAGCCGCTCAAGCGCCTCGCCCGAGACGCGCACATTGCGCCACTCGTCCAGAAACTCGGCTCCCATGGCGCGATAGAAGTCGATTGCAGGCGTGTTCCAGTCCAGCACCTCCCACTGCAGGCGCGGGCAATTCTTCTCCACGGCGATGGCCGCAACCTTCCTGAGCAGCGCCTTGCCGATTCCCAGCCCGCGAAACTCCGGCTGAACAAAGATATCCTCGAGGTAGAGCCCGGGGCGGCCCAACCACGTGGAGTAGCTGAAGAAGTAGAGCGCGAAGCCGGCAGGCCGATCGTCATGCTCGGCTATCAGGCAGAAAAAGAATGGGTTAGGCCGAAAGCCGTCGCGCAGCAGGTCCGCCTCTGTCGCGGTCGCCGCGTGCGGCGCGCGCTCGTAGGCGGCCAGCGCCCGGATGAATGAGAGTATCAGCGCAGCATCCGCGGCAGTCGCCGGACGAATCGTGATTGCCATACGCTCATTCTAGAGTGTGATACAGGCCACAAACGGCCGCCTTCCGCGGCACTACGATGGTGAAGTGAGCAAGGCGGCGCAAACCAGCGTTGGACCTCCGGCGGTGGGCCTTGCACCTCCGGCGGGGCTCATCGGGCCATTCGATTCGGCTTGAAAGCAGGGCTTTGGGGCAGTTTAGGCGCGGGGTTTGTCGCGCCTTCTGCGATGCACCCTTGTATTGAACAGTCGATTGGATTTAACTTGAGTATCGTCCCCCGGAGTACTCCGAGAGTTTGGTTTTGCGCTGCGGCGCCTTGGATCGGTAGTTCGGATATCTGTTGTTGGAAAAGTCTTTTGAGCCTGCGGGCAGCCTCGATCCCGCCGCTCCCAAGGAGAAGAATATGAGACGCACGATTTCATTTTGGCTGGGCCTGCCCGCTGCGGCGGGCCTGCTGGCATTTGCTGTTTTGCCCCTGCTTGCGCAGACGCCCGCGCCTGCCGGGCTAATAGGGAAGGTTCACGGCCACGTGACCAATCCGACCGGGGCGCCGCAGAACGGCGGCACGGTAACCCTGGTGAGGATCGATCGAGCCCCATCCGGCCCCGCAATGAGCGCGACGACCAGCGAAAAGGGTGCCCTCCAGGTGGATGCCAACGGCGACTTTTCTGGCCAGGCCGATTCCGGCCTGTACAAGCTCGTTTTCCGCACGCCGGGAATGACGACGGACAAGGAAGCGGACCACCTCGATAATGTGCGGATCGAGCTTGGCAAAGATGTGGCCGCGGACATCGACATGTCGCGCAAGGAATACATCGATGCTCTGCCTGCGGATACGCGGAAGCAGTTGGAGGAAATTCGCAAGCACAACGCGGAAGCCATGAAGACCAACGAGGTCATCAAGAACCTCAACGCCGACCTCCTCCTCGCCGCCAAGGACCTCAAGGACGTCGACGCTGCGGCGGTGACGGCGAAGCAGACTCTTGGCGCAACGGCTTCCAGGGCCGATCTCGACGCAAAGGAAGCGGAGATCAAGGATGCCAGGTACACCGAGATCGAAACCCTCATGCTCAAGGACACCGCGGCCAAGCCGGACGCTTCCCCCCTGTGGATGCGGTTGGGGCAAGCGCAGGTCGGCCTGAAGAAATATGACGAAGCGGAAGCTTCCTTTAAGAAAGCCCTTGAACTCGATCCCGCCTCCAAGAAACCGAACGTTGGAGTCCAGGGCACGGCCGAGGCCGGCCTGGGCGAGATCTACGCGCGCGAGGGCAAGGTTCCCGAGGCCAATGCGGCCTATGACGCGGCGGCCAAGGTGGACCCGACATCGGCGGGACTCTACCTGAAAAACGAAACGGTGATCTTCTCGCTGGTGGGCAACACCGATGCCCAGCTAGCCGCGGCGGAGGAGGCCATCAAGGTCGCTCCCAACCAGCCCATCCCTTACTACCTGAAAGGTCAGGCGCTCATCGGGAAGGCCGACGTCGATCCCAAGACGGGGCGGTACATTCTGCCTCCTGGCTGCGCGGAGGCCTACCAGAAGTATCTGGCTCTGGACCCGAACGGTCAGTTCGCCAATGACGTGAAGGGCATTCTGGCCCAGGCCGCAACCACCGTCGACACTACCTACAAAGCCCCCAAGCCCCCCAAGAAGTAAGCCAGCTTCTGTCTGGCTCACCAGGGCGTCCGCCGCGGCGGGCGCCCTTCGTGTTTCCGCACCTGCCGAATCCTCGCTGTGCCCTGGCCCTCGCCACCCTCTACAATCCATTTCATGAGCCCCGATCTGCCCGGTTACGACGAAGCCGCGGCGCTGGTTGCCGCATACGGAGCCCGGCTTGCCCGGCTGCGCCCTCCGTCGGAGCCGGTCGGGCTTGGCCAGGCAGCGGGCCGGGTGCTCGCCCAGCCGCTCCGCGCCGATCGCGACCAGCCGCCGTTTGCCCGTTCCACCCGCGACGGCTTTGCCTGCCGCGCTCATGAGGCCTCCAGACACGGGTTCCTTCCCCTCGCCGGAGCCTCTCGCGCGGGCGATGCTCCGGCCGGACCGCTCCCCAAAGGCGCTGCCTGGGAGATCATGACCGGGGCCCCGGTTCCAGCCGGAGCCGATGCCGTGATGATGATCGAGCACGTTGAGCAGGCCGGCGCGCAGGTTCGGCTGCTCCCGCCGCGCAAGCTCGAGCCGGGCGAAAATATCGTGGCCCAGGGCGCACAGGCCCTTGCGGGAGACGAACTGCTGCCGGCGGGAACCGCAATCCACTCCGCGCAGATTGCCCTGGCCGCCGCCTGCGGTTACGCTGCATTGGAGGTTTTTGTCCGGCCCCGCGTAGCCATCCTCGCCACCGGCGATGAACTCGTGCCCGTCGACTCCTCGCCCGCTCCCGGCCAGATCCGCAACTCGAACGCCCCTATGCTGGCCGCGATGGTGGAGGCCGCGGGCGGCGAGCCTTGGGTCCTGCCCACCGCCGCCGATGACGCCGGCGCTCTCGACGCCGCGCTCGCCCAGGCTGCCGATGCCAGCCTGCTGCTCATCACCGGCGGCGTCTCGGCGGGAAAGTTCGACCTGGTGGAACCGGCCCTGGCTCGCGCCGGCGCCCGCTTCCACTTCACCGGCGTGCGCATCCAGCCCGGCAAGCCGCTGGTCTTCGGAGAGCTGCCCCGCGATCGCCAACTGGCTCGTAAGGCACGCAACGAGCCGCGCGCGTTGCCGCTATTCGGGCTTCCCGGCAATCCGGTCTCTTCGGCGGTGACCTTTCTGCTCTTCGCGGCGCCGGTGCTGGCCGCGCTTGCGGGCCGTCTGGAACGCGGTCCGCGCTTTGCCCTGGCGCGGCTGGCCGCAAAGGCCGGCAAGCACGGCAAACCGGGCCTAACGCGCTTTCTGCCCGCGTCCTGCGCCTTCGGGGCGGCCGGCCGGCTCCCCGAGGTTGCGCTGATTCCCATGCAGGGTTCGGGCGATCTGGCTGCCCTGGCCCGCTCCAACTGCTTCCTGGTGGTGCCCGAAGAGGCTCAAACTCTAGACGCGGGCGCAACCGTCCGCATTCTTTTGCCCTAAGGATTCCCAATGTCAGAACCCTCGCAGCTCTCGCACTACGACCCATCCGGCAAGGCCGCCATGGTGGACGTGAGCGCCAAGCAGCCCACCCGCCGCACCGCCGTTGCCTCGGCCTTTGTCGAACTCTCCGAAGCTGTGCTTGCCGCCCTGCCCTCGAACCCCAAAGGCAACCCCCTCGAGGTGGCTCGCTTCGCGGGCATCCAGGCGGCCAAGCGCGCCGCCGACCTGATTCCCATGTGTCATCCGCTTCCGCTAACGCACGTGGACGTGCAGACGGAGATCGTCCCGGGCGGCGTGCGCATCGCGGCAACGGCCGCGACTGTCGGACCCACCGGCGTCGAGATGGAAGCCCTCACCGCCGCCGCCGTTGCCGCACTGACCGTCTACGACATGACCAAGGCGTTGGACAAGGCGATTGTTATCCGCAACGTCCAGCTCGAAGCCAAATCCGGGGGCAACAGCGGGAGCTTCCGGAGAATGGGCGGCCGCGAATAGACCAGGCTACGCGATGGTGCAATCTCCGGATTGCGGTTCAACCGCTCAGAACTCGCCTTTATTGAAAGAACCCCAGCGCCCACACGCTGCTGAGCAAGCAGCCAAATGCGATCGCTACTGCAATACGAACCTTCACGAGAAGAGTTCCTTTCGGGAAGAGCCGTTTGTACTCGCGATGCACTTGAAGTGTCTTTGGTAGGTACCAGCCCATTGGCGAGAATTGCGAATCTTTCGGCAAGCGTGAGTTTACCTCTTCCACCATCTCGATGTTCGCGATTGCACCGAACAAGCCGCAAACAGCCATTCCCACAATTGCGGCGATCCCTATGATCACACGAGAATTCATGGTGGAGATTGTAACTGGCCACGGCGGGTCAAGGTGGTCGAGAGTGTCACCTCGCGGTATCGGTCGCCACATTCCCGTTGTGTAGTCGGCAATCCGGAAATTGCGCCCCAACTCTGGCTGGTAGCCTTTCGCAAGCCTCAAAATGCTCCACGATTCTCGATCCGTTTGAAGGATGCTGCGGAAAAGCTCATTCAGGGCTGCCAGAAGCGTCAGGGCGGGCTTGTGTTAGTTAGTGCGGCTGCGTCGGAGCTGTTCCCGCTGGCGGAGGCTGAGAGGGGCCTTGCGCCGGGCGCGGGCCGTGGTGGTCGTGCTCATCCGGCGGGATGACGAACGGCTCGGGGTCCAGGTGGCCGCGATGGCAGGTGCCGCAGCTCACGGGTGGGCCGGAGTTTTCCACCATGCTGATGTAGTTGCCGTTGATCTCCTCGGTCATCTTGTACATCAGCCGCGCGGTGGACTTCTGCTGCTTGGAGTCGTCGGCAAAGTTGAGCCGCGGGCGTCCGTTGGGGCCGATGTTGCCGGGGTCCGCAGTGTGGCAGGTGTTGCAATGCACGCCCAGCGATCCCTCCCACTTCTCCATGATCTCGTGAACCTGCTGTCCGGTCAGATTCTTAGGCAGCACCTTCAGGTTGGTGGGCGCGGGATAGGTGCGCGGCGGAGGCGCATTGCCGGCGGGAGGCGGCGGCGCTTGCGGAGCCTGGGCAGCCATCGCGGCGGCGAAGACAGCCGCAATCAGGAGAACAGCCGCGGCGGCAGGCAGAGACGGGGGAGCCGATTTCAAGGGGAAAGTCTCCTCGCAGGTAAGGACGGTTGAGCCGGTCAACCGAATTCTACCGGAAGAGGCACGCGTCTGCCGATGGCGCTCCTCGCGCCGGAGACGCACCGGTTCCCTGCCAGGATGAAGCGCAGAGGCCAGTCCGCGGCCTCGCGGATGCCGATGCGCGCCGTCGCCAGCACTTCGGTGACCCTGTAGCCGTCGTCGCGGATTTGCAGCGGCGAGGCGGGATCGGTCAGATCGAGGCCATTGTGGCCTTGCCGTGTGATCCCCAGCGCCTGGCAGAGCCGTCCAGGGCCTGAGGCAAGCTGCCGGCGCAATCCGGCAGGGTCGATGGCGCCCGGCGCAAGACCCCGATTCCGCGCCATCCGGGCAAGGTCCGCGCCGTCTTCGCCACCGAGGGGCTCCAAAGCGCGCAACAGGACGCATCCCGCCCGGCCTTCGGTCTCGCAGGAGACATTCATGCAGAAGTACCGGCCGTAGATGCTGTAGACATAGGCATGTCCCGCGGGGCCAAAAAGAACGGAGTTCCGCGGCGTGGGGCCGCGATACGCATGCGCGGCCGGATCGGGCGGATCGTGGTGCGGGCCCAGGTAAGCCTCCGCCTCGACGATTCGCCCCGCCAGAACCACGCCGCCCGTCCGGTGCGCCAGAATCTTACCCAGCAGGCGCGGAGCCACCAACTCCGGCGGCGCCTCAAAGAACGAGCGCGGAAGCAGGATGCCGGGCAGGGTGCCCCATCCTTCGAGCGCTTCCTGCTCGAAGGGTGGGATGCGAACGCCAGCCCCGCGCTCTACTTGTGCGCTTTCTTCCATTGCTCGATCAGCGCCAGAACCTCCTCCGCATGGCCGGCAGGCGTAACCTTGGGGAAGACGTGCAGCAGGGTCTGGTCCGGTCCGATCACGAACGTGGTCCGCTCGATGCCCCACACTTTCTTCCCGTACATGTTCTTTTCCTTCAGCACGCCAAACTGACTGCAGACTTTCTCGTCTACATCAGCAAGGAGTGTGTAGGGCAGGCCGTACTTGGCGCGGAACCTGGCCTGGTCCCTGGGCGTGTCGCGGGAGATGCCAAGCACGACCGCGCCGGCCGCCTGGAGCTTTCTGAAGGCATCGCGGAAGCCGCAGGCCTCGATGGTGCAGCCGGGAGTGTCCGCTCTGGGGTAGAAGAAGAGTATGACCGGCTGGCCGGCATAGTTGGAAAGGCTTGTGGTTTTGTCCTCGTCGGTCTGCAAGGTGAAATCGGCGACCTTCTGGTTGAGTTCCATGGGGAATTTCCTCGTATTGTGGATGGAGGGCCTTTGGTGGCCATCAAGTTCAATTATTCCCGAGGCGGGCGGAAGATGTCATCGCGCAGGGGCGGATTCGTTGTCTTGGCAGGAGGTGCGGTCCTGGCGGCTGCTTGCCTGCCGGCCGCTCTGCCCTCGTTTGCGCAATACCCCGGGCAGGTGACGAAGACCGGCAAGGAGACTCCGGAACTGCGGTCCATCGCCGTCCTCGAGTGGACCGGCGAAGCGGGCAAACCCAAGACCAGCCGCCTGGTTCCGGTGGCGGTGCTGGATGACGGCCAACTCCAGGATGGCGGCATCTACCTGGCCCGGCCCCAGCCGCTGGCGCTGGCCGGCGAGGTGGAGTACGAACTCCAACAGGACGGCAAGCCGATCGGCTTGTTCGACATCAAGAACTCCGGCCAGGAGCAGGGCTCGTGGGTGGGTTATGGAACCTGGAAGCCGATGCCTGCCGCCCGGCCCCAGCCCTCCGCGCGGGAGCTGGCGCGCACCGAGATCGAGGACGACGCGCAGAGCGATCAGCCCATTCTGCATCGCAAGCACCACGCCGCCGAGGAACCTGCCGGAGGGGCGGGCAGCGGCGGCTCCGGAACCGACTCGGGCTCCGGCGCACAGGCGCAGCCCACCGATCCCGACCGGCCCACGCTGCACAAGAAGGCTTCGAGCGACAGCACCGGCGATGCCGGCTCCAGCGCGGGCGCGAGCACTGCAAGCTCCAGCGCAGGCCAGGCCGGCACAAGCTCCGGCGGCAGCTCCGGCACTGCAAGCTCCAGCCAGGCATCGGACACAAGTTACGACCCTGACCGGCCCACCCTTCACAAGCGAACTTCCAGCGACAGCGCGGGGAGCGATTCGGGAACCGCCGGCGCGTCCTCGAGCGATGCCGACCGGCCGACTCTGAAGAAGAAGAAGCAGGCCGAGGACGTGGGGCACGTTGACTCGGTGCCCGATGTCACCGACCCGGACCGGCCCCGGCTCAAGCGCGGCAAGTCCAGCGGCGGCAACCTCGACGTGGTTCCCAGCATGATGGGCCTTCCGCCGGATATGCGCCAGGCCGTGGCCGTCTCCGACGCCAGAAACCGCCCGGAGCATCCATGGAACTACGCGTGGGCCAATGCGGACGACGAGGCGGCGATGAAGTCGGCCTTGGAAGATATTGCCCGCGGCGCGCTGGGCCTGAATCCGCCCCCTCCGCCGCCGGCGCAGAAGCGGACCGCCACGCAGAAGACCGCGCGCAAGAGCGCCCGGCCCGCGCCTCCGCCCCAACCCGCCCCGCTCCTGGACGAGCAGTTCCGCGTCTTCGAGCTGGCCTATGGCGCCGGAGCGACACTGGTTCTGACGGCGCACACCGGCGGCCCATTGGCGCAGGAGAAGTTTGTTACCCTGATCGCCCAGCCGGACCTCTACGGCAACCTGCTGGTGTTGCTGAAGAGCGTCACCGACGGCGCCCACCTGGACGATACCCCGCGCATGCGTCTGGTGGACGCCGTGGACGCCATGGCCGACAACCGCGGCGAATTGCTCTTCGAGCTACGCGGCCAAACCCAGCGCCAGTTCGCCCTCTACCGCGTGCTCCGCGGACAGGCCGAAAAACTGTTTGTGAGCGGCGGCGGAGAGTTCGGAAGCGCAACCGCCCAATAATCCACTCCAGCGAGCGCAGACCGCTCACCGGGATCCCGGCGCCGAGCAGGCTTTCCATCCTCCGCGCCGTTCACTTCCCCAGCAGCCTCACCACGTGGTTCACGATAATCAGGTCTTCGGCCGGCGGAATCACGCGCACCGTAACCGGCGAGCCTTCGGCCGAGATCACGCCCTTGCCGCGCACGTTGTTGCGGACCGGGTCGAGCACGATGCCCAGCGCGCCCAGGCCGGCGCAAATCTCGGCGCGCGCGGCAATGTCGTTTTCGCCGATGCCGCCCGTGAAGACCAGCATGTCCAGCCCGTTCAGCTCCGCCACAAAGCTGCCGATCCAGCGGGCGATGGTCCAATTGAACTTGTCCACGGCCAGGCGCGCCCTTGCATTGCCTTCCTGGATGGCGTCACGCAGGTCGCGCATGTCGTTGGACAGATTGCTTACCCCCAGCAGTCCCGCCTTCTTGCTGACCACCGCATCCAACTGGTCGGCGGCCTCCGATGCGCTCTTGGCAGTCTCGGCAATCTTGCGCAGAATGAACAAGAGCACGCCGGGATCGATATCGCCGGTGCGCGTGCCGCTGATGATGCCGCCGGTGGGCGTAAGTCCCATGGAGGTGGAGAGGCACTTGCCATTCCGTATCGCGGAGATGGAGGCGCCGTTGCCCAGGTGGGCGACGATGAGCTTCTCCGGCACGTTGGGCTGCAACTGGTAGACGATCGACTCGTAGGAGATGCCGTGATAGCCGTAGCGCCGCACGCCCATCGCGGAATACTCCTCGGGGATGGGCAAATGCGTGACGACTTCGGGCATGGTGCGATGGAAATAGGTGTCCAGGATGGCAAAGTTCGGCACGCCGGGGAAGAGGCGCAACGACTCGCGCACGATGTAGACGGCGATGGGCGTGTGCAGCGGCGCAAAGGGCGCACAGCGCTCTATCTCGTTGACCAGTTCAGGGGTGATGAGTTGGTTCTCCTGCACCGTGGGGCCGCCGCAAACCATGCGATGGCCGATGGCCGCCGGGGCGGGGAAACCTACGGAGCGAAGCGCATCGGCCACCAGCTTGAAGGCGACGGCGCGTGTGGGCAGTTCGCGGGTTTGCTCGACCAGCTTGTCGCCGCCGGCGTCCTTGATCCAGAACTTGCCCAGATCGGTGCCGATGCCGTCGACCGCGCCCTCATGCAGCTTGCGCCGTTCGCCGTGGCCGGCTTCATAAACTGAAAACTTGATGGAAGAAGAACCGCTGTTCAAAACCAGCACGGGCAAAGACGCCATGAACGAACACCTCTTGAGCGGAGGCCGAGCGAATCGGCGGAGTTAAAGCGGTTCCGCAATTGTTGTACCCCGAAGCCTCTCCCCTCAGTTGGCATCTTTCCTCAAGAAAATGCCACCGCGCACGATGCCGGAGAGGGCACGTGAATTGTGGGACCGCTTTAGCGCATATTCATCAATAGTATTCGATCAGGGGCGCCCCAACCCCTACCGTCCGCCGCGGCGGATTCTTGCAGCCAGGGTGGGCTGGTAGCACGACGCCAAGATTACGGAGACAATGAGAATACTTTATGGAAGCTCTGATCAATTCCTCTCGGCAAGGTTGGCATCCCTCAGGGGCTGAAGCCCGAGTTGATTTTGCAGCATTTGCGGCACGACTGAAGTCGTGCCCTGACACAACTTGGACTTGTTCAGAGGTTCCTTAGCTGGAGGAATCCCAGGTCTTCCGCCTAGATCCGCCACGGCGGAAGACCTGGGGCGCCCTGATTGCCGGCGAGTTAGCGCTTGGGCCAGCGCCAGTCCTTGATCTCTGGCAGGTCGTCGCCATTCTCGGCCACATAAAGGCGATGGCGCTGAATGGCCTCGGAGTACCACTGCTCGGCCGTTGCGGCCAGCGGCTTGAGGCGCCGCACGCGCTTGATGGCGTCCAGCGCCAGCTGGAAGCGGTCGATGTTGTTGAGCACGCACATGTCGAAGGGCGTGGTCGTGGTGCCCTCTTCCTTGTAGCCGCGTACGTGGATGTTGTCGTGGTTGTGCCGGCGGTAAGTGAGCCGGTGAATGAGCCAGGGATAGCCGTGGAAGGCGAAGACGACCGGCGTGCCGACGGGGAACAGCAGGTCGAACTCCTCGTCGGAAAGCCCGTGGGGGTGCTCGCTGGTAGGCTGCAACGCCATCAGATCCACCACGTTGACCACGCGGATGCGCAGATCGGGAACGCGCTCGCGCAGGATGCAGACGGCGGCCAGGGTTTCCATCGTGGGCACGTCGCCGCAGCAGGCCATTACCACCTCGGGCCCGCCCTCGTCGTTCGAGGCCCATTGCCACACGCCCAGACCGGTGGTGCAGTGAGCGATGGCCTCGTCGATGGTGAGCCACTGCGGCGCGGGCTGCTTGCCGGCCACGATCAGGTTGATGTAGTTCCTGCTGCGCAGGCAGTGATCGCCCACCGAGAGCAGCGTGTTGGCGTCCGGCGGCAGATAGATGCGCACCACGTCGGCC
>Ga0326727_10019218_pt1 | contig 13783 bp, 3 predicted proteins | sample MB2enrmetagenome_FD_207643 | JGI IMG/M metagenome (GOLD analysis project Ga0326727, IMG submission 207643) | Lab enriched peat soil microbial communities from McLean, Ithaca, NY, United States - MB29MY | ecosystem: Environmental > Terrestrial > Soil > Wetlands > Peat | place: USA: New York... | reverse complement strand
CACCGTATAGGTGCCCTGCGGGCTCCCGCTCCAGGTGCCCGACGGGGCGGCGATGGTGTAGGTTACGGCGTTGCCGCTGGCCGCGACCGCCGTGACGGTGGCCCCGTTCGTGACCGACAGGTTCGACGCGGAGAAGGTGGCCGTGTTAACGCCCGAGCCGCTGTCGGCATAGGTGACCGTCAAAGTGGCGGTGCTGCCGCCGCCGTTGGAGACGTTGATCGTCGGCGGTGCGGTGGTCACGCTGGCCGTGGGGGCCACCGTGTCCACCAGGAACGTGGCCAGGCTGGAGTTGGCAGCCACGGCGTTGCCCGCCAAATCCGTCACCTGATTGGCAACCAGGCTCACCGTGTAGGTGCCCTGCGGGCTCCCGCTCCAGGTGCCCGACGGGGCGGCGATGGTGTAGGTCACGGCGTTGCCGCTGGCCGAGATCGCCGTGACCGTGGCCCCGTTCGTGACCGACAGGTTCGACGTGGAGAAGGTGGTCGTGTTGATGTTCGAGCCGCTGTCGGCGTAGGTGACCGTCAAAGTCGCGGTACTGCCGCCGCCGTTGGAAACATTGATCGTCGGCGGTGCGGTGGTCACGCTGCCCGTGGGGGCCACCGTGTCCACAAGGAACGTGGCCAGACTGGGGTTGGCAGCCACGGCGTTGATGCCCGCCAAATCCTTCACCTGATTGGCAACCAGGCTCACCGTGTAGGTGCCCTGCGGGCTCCCGCTCCACATGCCCGACGGGGCGGCGATGGTGTAGGTCACGGCGTTGCCGCTAGCCGAGATCGCCGTGACCGTGGCCCCATTGCTCACGGTCAGGTTCGATTTGGAGAAGGTGGCCGTGTTGATGCCCGAGCCGCTGTCGGCATAGGTGACCGTCAAAGTAATGGTACTGCCGCCGCCGTTGGAGACGTTGATCGTCGGCGGGGCGGTGGTCACGCTGGCCGTGGGGGCTACCGTGTCCACTGGGAATGTGGCCAGACTGGGATTGGCGGCCACGGCATTGCCCGCCATGTCCGTCACGTTGCCGACCAGGCCCACTGTGTACGTGCCCTGCGTGCAGTTGCCCGACGGGACGGTGATCGTGTAGGTCACGGCGTCGCCATTGGGTGAGAACCCCGTGACCGTGGCCCCGTTGTTCACCGTCAGGTTCGACGTGGCGAAGGTGCTCGTGTTGACGCCCGAGATGCTGTCGGCGTAGGTGACCGTCAATGTGGTGGTTCTGCCACTGGTGGCAGTGATTGTCGGCGGGGAGGCCGTCAGGGAGGCCGTCGGCGGCGTGGTGTCCACGGACCACGTATTTGTGGCATTGGCCGTGAGCGGATTGTCATACTGATCGAGGATGCCCCAACCCGCGGCCGTGACGGTCAGCGCGTAAGTGCCCTGTGCGGCCGTGAGGCCGGCGAGGTTCCCCAGCGTCCAGTTCTGATTGTCGCTCGTGGTGAGGGTTGCCCCGCTGAGCGGTATGCTGAGCCCATTGAGCGTGAGCTGCAAGTCCTGGAGACTAAAGCCGCTGACCGGCTCGTTGAACCCGATGGAAAGGGAGTTAATCGGGGTGGTCTGCGCGTCGGGAACAGGGGCCAGAATGCTGGCGACGGGGCCGGCGGTGGCGACAGTCAGCTCGTTGACGGTCGTGTCGAACGCCATCTGTCCGGAGGTGTTGGAGGTGAACACGGCGACATCGTAGGTGCCAACCGCCAGGTTGGGCTGGATGTCGCCTGCCGGCAGGCTCCATACGCCATTGCCGCTGCTGGTGGCATAATAAGCGCCGGCGACCCTGGCCGTGACCGCGGCGGTAGAGGCGCTGAAAGAGCCGCTCAGCGCCGGTGTGGGATTGTTGGTGATCAGCGGGTTGACGGCGGTGGTGCACCAGGCGTTCGGCAGAACCCCTCCCACCGGCAGGCCGCCGTTGGTCACGTCGCCCACGAGCTCCATCGCCGAGTTGAAGCTGGTGTAGCTGCCCGGGGCGGCGAACAACTCGCACTCCGCCCCGCTGACGCCCTGAAACCACAGCAGATTGATCTGGTAGTTGCCGGGGCCGGGGAACGTGACGACGCCCAAAGTGTCCGCGGCCGTGCGGCCGCCGTTGTATTGCAGCGCGTCGGTGCCGGCCGTGTTGCTACCGGCATCCTCACCGCTGACCGAGCTGAAGGTGGCGCCGTTGATCGTCAGCAGGAAGCCGTCGTCGCTGTTGACGCCAAAGGTATAAGTGTAGGAGCTGCTGGTCGGAATCACGAGTACCCCCGTGGCAGTCACCACGAAATTGTCGGTTTCGGTGCCCATGGTCGTGCCGGGCAACGTTTCGGGGGGGTTGAAGTGCGGAAGGGGGTTGTAACCGCTGACGTCGTAGTTGACATAAGGCGCCGTCTGGGTCATGACCCAGCTCTGCTCGGAGGGCGTGTTGACGACGGCCTGAGATTGCGTGATGGTGTCGCTGAGGGCGAAGTTGGCCCCGTAGACCGTCACGTTCCAGCCCAGCGCCCCGTAGGCGAACGTACCGCTCGTAGGGGGCAGGATCGCGCCCGCGGGCGTGGCAATGTTGCTGGCCGTGAGGGTGTAGCTGTTGGAGCCCAGGGTGGCGGTGGTCAAGACTACCGTGTAGTCATTGGACTGGAGCACGGCCGCGGCGATGGGGACGGTGACGCTGCTGTTGCCGGTGAGGGTGATCGAGTAGTTGCCGATCGTTTGCGCCGAGGCGGCGGTTACCAGCTCGGTGAACGTGACCCACACGGTATTGATGTTGCCCGTGCGGACCGAGGCGATCCCCGACGGCCCGACGGTCACGGCGGCGGACTCCGCCCCTATCACGCCGTCATAATTCACGGCCGCCACCTGGTATGAATGCCACGTCAGCGACGAGATGCCGGTGGTGTCGGTGTAGCTGTTTGTGGTCGAGATGACGTAGGGCTGGACCGTGATCGTGCCGGTGGCCGGCGAGGTCGGCGAGCCGGAGACCGCATAACTGAACGTGTTGCCGCTGACCGCGGTGACGACGAAGGTGCCGTCGTATGCCGACGGGGTGGCGCCGCTCACCAGCACGTTCTGTCCCGCGACGACCCCCGGGGCCGCGGAGAGCGTGGCCGTGGCCGTTCCGGAGCTCGAAGCGAGGCTGTTGACGGACAGGGCGGGCGCCAGGTAGGGTGCGCCGTCGCGGTAGATCTGGTAGTAGGCGATGCCGCTGGTCAGGTCCGCCACGGGGCTCCAACTCAAGGTGACTTGGGTGTTGCTGCTGCCGACGACGGCGCGGAGATTCACCGGCGTGGCGGGCGGGATCAGGTCCATGTTTCCCAGCCACGGCGCCAGGTCTGCGCCGGGAATCGGCAAAATCTTGTTGGCCACGATGGTTCCCGTGGCCGTCGAGGCCGGAGTGCTCGACACGGTATAAGTGAACGTGTCGCTGGTAACGTTGCTGATCTGGTGCAGGCCGTTGTACACGTACAAGCCGGCGCCGCTGATGTCGATCCAGTCGCCGTTGGAGTATCCGTGGTTGGGGAGCCACACGATCGCGGTCGTGCCGTTGGGGCTGATGCCGCAGGGCTGGACCGTGATCGTGCCGCCGGCCGGCGAGGTCGGCGAGCCCGACACCGCATAGCTGAAGGTGTCGCCGCTGACCGCGGTGACGACCACGGGGCTGCCGCCGTTGTCGTATGCCGTCGGGGTGGCGCCGCTGACCACCACGCTTTGCCCCACGACGAACCCTGGGGCCGAGGAAAGCGTGGCCGTGGCCGTCGTTCCGCTGCGCGCGAGGTTGGTGATCGACAGGGCAGATCCCAGGGTGGGAACCGAAGTGCCGCCGGGCGGCATCCAGGCCACGGACAGGTTGTCGTTCCCGCCAGTGCCAAACTTCATCAGGGCCTCGATGTAATACCGCTGCCCGGCCGTCAGCAAGATCGCCGCGGACTGCTGGCTCGAATAGGTGGTCCAAGCCCGGTAATTGGTCAACCCATTGACCGAGGCGATCGGGCTGCTGCCGACGTTCAGCGGACTGGAGGTCGTCGAAAGCCACAACTGGCCGCAGTCGGCGCTGGCGATCCAGAACGTGTAATAGCCGGTCGTCGGCGGATAGACGTATCCCTGGATCACCTGGCCGTAGTCGCTGTTCCCGGTGTTGTAGGGGGCCTCGAAGGAAGTCAGGTAGCTGGTGGACGTGGGATCGCTGGGATAATCGGGATTCAGGGCGGGGCTGGTCAGGTCGTAGATCGTGGTGCCGGGGTCCAGGCCGTCCCAAACCTGGTCGAGGATCTTGCCCGTCGGGGCCTGATACGTCGCGGTGACCGAGAGGCTGCTGGGCAGCGGGTCGCCCGAGGCCGTCGTCAGGCCGGTCATCGTGAGCGTATAACTGTTGCCGGCGGTGGCCGCCTGGTTGGTGGTGACGGTCACCTCGGTGTTGCTGCGGGAAAGGAGGACGGCGGAGACGGTGACCCCGCCGGTCAGGGTGTAGTGGCCCGCGGACGTAAGCGGCTCGCTGAAAAAGACCTGCAGGTGCTGGCTGTCCAGCCAGTCGTAGGAGGTGATGCCCGGCAGGGTGGCGACAAGGGCCGTCGACTGGGCACTGGCGTAGCCGTCGCGATTGACGGCGCTGACGGTGTAGCTGTAACTCGTCCCCGCTTGGGCCGTGGTGTCGGCATAGGAGGTGGTCTGCGACGTGCCGATGCTCACGCCGTTGCGATAGACGGTGTAATAAGCGACGTCGCTCCGCGCGTCGGTCGACGCCGTCCAGGTAAGATTGATCTGGGCGGGGCTCACCGAGGGCGTGGCGGCGAGGTTCGTGGGGACGGTGGGCGGCCAGGGATCGAGGGCCAGGTTGGCCGTGCCCGGCGTGCCGCCGACGCTGCCGGCCATCCAGTTGGCCGGGTCGTTGCCGTAGTCGGCCACGTGGACGCGGATCAGGGACGGTCCGCCGCTGCCCGGCTGGGTGGGCCAAGGGGCGGCGTTGCTGTAATCGACGAGGTCGACCGCGTAGCTGGGTATGTATCCCGTGCCCGCATCAGCGGGGCCAAGTTCATTGAGGGTCGTCATTTCCCCGCTGTTGGCCAAGTACCCCGTGAACTGGCCCGCCACCGGGATGTGATTGGCGGCAATGTTGTAGCGGAAGTTGAAGGCCGCGTAATCGCTGACCAGCACCACGTACCCGCCGGGGGCCAGCGTCAACAGGCCGCTGGTCGAAGCGAACGAGGCCGTCACGGGGTTGCCCACCTTGAGGTCGACGCCCGTCTTGACAAACTCCACCTGGTTGGCCAACGTCCAGTGGGTCTCCTTGGCAGTGGATTGCCGCGTGAGTTCGATGGAAACCGCGCCGGGGCCGGTGACGGTGATCTGGCCCAGGTTGAGCTGACCGTTCTTGGCCGTGCTCTGGTCGAGCACCTCGGTGCTGGAGCCGCCGGAGCAGCCGGGGTAGGTGAGCGTGTATTGGGCCTGGTCATCGACCTTTCGCGTGTTGCCGTCGGGGTCCGTGAGGCTGTAATCCGCGTAGACCGTGTAGGTGCCGGCCGCCAGCGCGCTGGTGGTCCAGGTCGCGGTATCGCCGCTCTCCAAGGTCTCCAACTCGTTGGGGGTGCCGTCGGCATACCAGCCGAAGGTGAAGCCCACGCCGGGGCTCACGTAATAGTTGGTCAGGTTCTGCGGCGTGTTGGAGCGGTTGTACAGCTCGAGGAACTGGAAATCCTTGTTGTCGGTGTAGCCGGCGGCTGCTTCCGCCGCCGATGGCTGGGACGGGTCGTACATCAGCTCGCCCATGACGACGGGCCCCACGTAGGCCACCGCGGTGTTGGCCGCCCCCGGATACACGCCGCTGACGGGCTGGCCGAATTCGGGCGTCGAGAGCAGCACGAAATCGGTGCCGCCCGACGGCTTGCTCAACAGTCCGGCGGGGATGCCCAACGGCGTGGCCCCGTATTGCTGCTCGTACTGGTAGCCGCCCGGCACGCCGCCCGCATTGGACGACAGCCAGATGTCGAAGCCGTCCGGGCTCAGCACGAAGGGGGTCTTGACGCCGGGGTCGCCCGAGCCCGGGCCGTAGTTCTTGGCGTCCGTCAGCACCAGGTATCCGCCGGCGGGGATCGTCGTGCCGGCGGCGATCTCGTACTCGGCCAGGTTCGTGCTCGTGTCGCTGAGCCACCAGCCGCCCACGCTGATCGCCTGCACGGTGGTGTTGTAGAGCTCGATCATGTCGCCGCCGGGCGTGGTCGGGTTGGCCAGCACCTCGTTGACGATCACCGCGCCGGCCAGGGGGATGGAATAGGGGTCGGCGGTGCCCGGATTCCCGTTGGTCTCCCCGCTGGCGTTCCAGCCGGCGGCGGATTGCCACAGCGACAGGGCCTGCTTCGGGTTGCAGATCGTCAGCGAGTACCCTTCCCCGTGGGTCTGCGGATACCAGGAGCTTTGGTAGGTGAAGTCCAGGATGGTGCCGCCGATGGGCGAGCTCAGCTCGATCTCGTCGCTGGCGTCGTTGAGGTGATGGGCGGCGAACTGGCCGGCCACGATTAGGCTTTGCCAGTTGCTGCCGAATTGTGCTTGCAGCTCCGCGCCGTAACGGATGTCAAAGGCGGCCTCGTCCGCCACCACCACCATGTACGCGCCCGGGGCGATGGAGATGTTGGGGAAGACGAACGAAATGCCCCCGTTGATTTCCAGCCCCCCCAGCGGCAGCGTCTGGCTGCCGATATTGACGATCTCGATGTACTGGAAATCCTTCCATGGATCGCTGGTATCGGAAATCTTGTAGCCCTCGTTGATCTCGGTCTGCGTGGCCGGCAGAGGATCGTACATCACCTCGCTGACGCGGATCGAGGGGGCCAGGTTCGCGTAGAACGCGCCGCTGGCCAAGGAGCCCCAGGTGCCGTTGGAGTACACGCGGGCGTTGATTGTCCCGTTCTGCGTGAGTGTGATGGCCCCGGTATAGGCGACGGCCGTCGGGCTGATCCCGCCGCCGCTGGCGGTTGCGGCGGTGAGCGTTTCCCCGACCACGGCCGTGGCGGGCGAGGTCGGCGAGCCGTTCACCGTGCAGGTGAAGCTGGTCGTCCCGGCGGCCGAATTCACGGTGACGTTGCCGATGATGAACCCGCCGTCGTACTGGGTTTGCGCGGCCCCGCCGATGTAGATCAGCTCGCCGTTCTGGAACCCGCTGTTGGCGGTGTCCAGAAGAACCGTGGCCGTCGTGCCGCTGAGCGTGATAGTGGAGATCGTGAAAGCGGTGCCGTCAAGCCGCGGATCGCTGCCGTCGGTCGTATAGTAGATGGTGCCCGTCGCGCCCGTCGGCAGACTCATCGTCAACGCATCGCCGTAATTGAACAAGCCGCCGTTCTCGGGCACCCCGTTGATGTTGAACGTCGGCGGGCCAATGCCCGGATACATCGTGTACGTCTCGGAGCCCCCCGTCGCGGGCGAGAAGTGGACGGGCGTCTCGAACTCGCTGAACATGATGCCCGTCCGAACGGGGAACCACGTGCTGAGCTCCGAGTTGATGTGGTTGTACCACGTGGCGGGCGTGCCCACATAACCATTGCCCTGCAGCTCACCGAGGTTGCCCCAGCGGGCCGCCTCGTCGATGATGGCCCCGGTGAACACACCGGGCGAAGTCGGGTCGCTGATCGTATTGGCCAGGGCCTGGTACATGGCGGCCGCGTTGGTCGGCGAGAGGGCGGTGCTCAAGTCCGTGTAAACGTGATCCGCAAACATCTGCTGGAAGTCGGGGTTGGCCAGCAATTGCACGAACAGTTGCGTGGGGTCGCCGGCATTGTCGTCGCCGGTAATGTTGACGTAAGGGCTGCCGTTCCAGCCGCTGTAGATCGTCATCTCGCCATCCCAGTCCTGGAAGATGAAGCCCGTGGCGGCGCTGTAGACGGCCGAGTAGTTGTGAGTGTCCCAATCCAAGTTGCCGGCATAGTAGTTCACGATGATGTAGTCGCAGAACGCCGGCAGGTCGAGGTACTGCGCCATGAGCGCGTAGGCGGCCGGGTTTTGCAGGGCGGTCGGGCTGGGCGTCCCGCCGCTGACGCTCCCCGTGGTGGCCAGGGCGAACAACTGGTCCCAGGGCTGTAGGGTCCCGCTCTTGACCTCGAAGCCATCGGAAGCGTAGTGGTAGACGTCGTAGTCCGCCTTTTGGCCGCCGAAGAAGTATGCGGCGTAGGCGCCGTCGATGTCCGCGCAGGCGTTGTAGAGTCCCCAATATTGCCCGTTGACGAAAAGCTGCACCCAGATGCCCGGCGTATTCTGCGTCCCCAGCGCCGTCAGGGCATCGCGGACCCACTGATCGTGGATGAACGCGGTGCTGGCCCCGCCCCACGACCAGCCGTCGTTGAAGGCCTGCCGCAGGACCAGCGCGTCCGGCAGGTAGCCGTCGCCAAAGATGTTCTCGTTCATGAACGACGCGCCGTCGCTCTGGTCGAAAGAGAGCTGCATGCCGTGTTTCAAGTATTGCGGCTCGCGCCCCACGCCGCCGTACATCGAGAGGCCCACCAGCGAGCCGAAATCCGTGGTCCCGGCGATGGGATTGAAGTACTCGAACGACGCCGGCACCTCCATAGTATGGTCGTTGGAATTGGAGTAGATGCCGAGGGGACCGAACATGTTGGTGTTGCTCGTGACCAGCGACATTACCGACAACGACGACAGCGCGCTGGCGACCTGCGCGGCCGTGTAGCCCGGGACCGAGCTCATCGCGTAATCGGCCGCCACGTTCTCGCTCTGGATGATGCCGTCCCAGGTCGTGGGGAAGCTGCCGCCCGGGGTAGCCGACTGGGTTGCCACGGCAGTCGGGAAGACGTAGGTCTCGCATTGAATGGGCCCCACGTCGCCGGCGGAATCGACCATCACCGCCTGGAGGTCCGTCGTCGTGCTGATCGTGATCGGCTCGGTGTACGGGGTGCCGCGCACCGCGATCATGTGCGTTCCGCTCGCATTCGACGTGGGCGTCGACGGCAAGGTGTACGTGAACTCGGGCACTGCGGTGTTGACGCCGGTCCCGGTCGCGTAGCTCGTGTACCAGGCCGTGCTCACCGTAATCTGAAAAGTGCCGTCGTAAACCGCGGGGGTCGCATTGGCGATTTGCACGTAGTCGCCGGTGTCGAAATCGATCGGGTCCAGGGTCGTCACCGTGGCCGTCGTGCCGCTGTACGTGATGCTGCTGATCGCCTGGGCGGGCGCCGTGTTGTCGGTGGTGTAGTAGATCGAGCTGCCCGGGATGTCGGCCGCGAGCGTCACCTGGAACGGCGCAGAGAAGAACCCGTGCGTCGTGCTGTAGGTCACGTCCGCCTGCCACCCGCTCGCCGTGTTGAAGGTTCCCGGCGTGGGCGTCGAGAAGTAGTGCAAGCCCGCCTGGGTGACGGTAATCTCCGAGAGCTCCGGCAGCACGAAGAAATCCTGGTCCGCCGAGCTGTACATCAGCGTCTGAATGGCCAGCACGTTGCCGGTGGGCAGCAGGGAATTGATGTAGGAAGACAGGTCGACGTCCTGGTAGGTCGTGTCCTGCACCACGCTGCTGCGATACTCCAGGGCCTGCGAATTCCACCCGGGCGAGGTCGGGGCGTTGCTGGAAGCAACCTCGACCCCGTTCAAATAGGCCACGTAGCCCGAGCTGTACTGCATCCGCAGGATCAAGCTGCTCAACGACCCCGGGTCGCTGAACGTGATCCGCGAATAGAGCGAGGTCTTGCCGGCCGCGGCGATAGCGGCGTGGACGGCCGCCTGCGTGTTGGTCTTGACGGCGCTCGCCAGCACCCCTGCGCCCGTCGGGGCGCTGCTGACGGGCAGGCCGCCGGCGCCCGTGTCGCCCACCAGGTCGAAGCCCGTGTCGAAGCTGATCGTGCCGCTGGCGCTGCTCTCTTGCTCGGCGAAAAGCTCCAGGTTCGCCGAGCCCGTGCTCTGAAAATAGACGAAGCTGAGCGGATACGCCCCCGCCGCCAGGTAGGTCGTGCCGAACGTGTCGTTCAGTTGTCGCGTGTTGGCGTAGGCCAGCGTGCTGCCGCTGCACGTGGTGGCATTGCCGCCGTTGGTGAAGTTGGCGCCCGTGATGTTCAGCGAAAAACCGTCTTCGCTGTTCACGCCGAAGGTGTAGTAGCCGCTGCTGGTAATCGTGAGCGTTCCCGTGGCCTGCAAGACGTAGTTGCTCAGCCCTTGGCCCACCGTCATGCCGGGAAAGGCACTGTCGGCGACCTCGTCGGGTTTACTTGCGCTGCTGTTGAAGTGGCCGCCCCCGCCCGAGGCCATGGAGAAGTTCAGGTAAGCTTCCGTCTGGTTGACCGCCGAAATCTGCTCGGACGGCGTGCTGATGACCGTCTGGGCCGCGGCCAGGCTGCCCACGCCGACGTTTGCGCGGTAAAGCGTGGTCGCAAACCCGGAAGTTGCGCCGAATCCCAGGCCCGTGGCGCCCTGCGCCCAGCCGCTGGCGGTGGAAGGCGTGTAGCTGGGCTGGGCCCACAACGGGCCCGAGCCGCTCACAGTGTCCAGCGAGTTATTGGTCGGGGCCAAGTACCACGCCGTGGCCCCCGCCGCCACCAGGTCCGTCTCCGCCACCGTCTCGCCCACCCCGTAGGACTCGTCCGAGCTCAACCCCGGATAGGGCGTGTACGAGGAGATGGTATTGCCATTGTTGTCGTACAAGACCAGGTCGTTGCCCGACTTGCTCAGGTTGAAGTTGGTGTGCAATTCCTGCAGGGGGTCGGTCGCCGAGTTGCTGTCGCAGAAAATCACCCGCGACTCGCACGGCCCGAGCGTCACGTTCGGGAAGGTCCAGGTCGTCGTGTCGTTATACACGAGGTACCAGTTGTTCAGGTTCACCGTCTGGGTGCTGCTGGTATTTTGGACCTCCAGCCAATCCGCGTTGGCCCCCGCCGAGTCGACGATGCCCGTGCTGTTCTTGGCCAGGATCTCGCTGAGGATGATCGGCGAGGTGGACAGCAGGCAGCGCGACTCCAGCGGCTCGAAGAGCAGCCGGCGGTGTTGCCAGAACCGCGCCGCAAGCGGCTTCTGCCCGCGCGAAGACAGCCGGTGACGGATCCCAAAACGCTGGCGACTCTTCCGACCCATGTCAGCAGGCCTCTCCAAAGAGCAAGAAAATCCCCTTCCGTGCCGCCTCCGGCGCGGCACAGTCCAGAAATAGATTTTAACAGGAAACGCACAATTCCGCACGCTTGTATCGAGAAAATCCTTGTGCCAAACGCCACCAATGGGGAGATGTCCGTTTATTCGCACGACGGGGTAGTGGATGGAATGGGTTCATACGGCGGCACCGGAAAACGGGCCGGGAGGCTGGCCGCAAAGGCAAGCAACGCTGTAGATTACGTGTTGCAGGCCATCGGGAAGGCGGAGGCGGCGCACCATAGCGTCCGCTGCCAGATCGGCCGGAATACTAGCGAGGCCCAGATCGATGCGGCCGTGCAGTTGCTGGTGGCCGGGGTGCGACGGATGAGGACGTTCGCCCTCTGAGCAGCCGCGGGGGCGTTGGGTTTTTTCTAATTTACCCAATCCAGAACGCCGATCTTCTCTGCGCAACCGCTATTTCCTGAAAAGACACCGCGGAACTGAAGGATGATCAGACCGTGCTGCCTCCTGGCGATCCTGGCGGTCGGCGGGACCTGCATCCTTGCCCCGCCCGGCGGCGCCGCCGCCCCGCCGGATACCACGGGCGAGCCGGGCCTGACCCTGGCCTCCAAGTTGGAGGATGCCTCGGCCCCCAAGCCGATGGGTTGGGAATACTCCTGCCCCTGCCAAGCCGGCGAGGGAAGCTGGGTGAACAAATACCTTGCGGCGGAAGACGCGTGCGCTTGCAACCCCGCGGATTGGCGGTGCTGCAGCCAGCCCGCCGTGTTCGGCTACGCCGACTACCTGAACTGGGCGGCACGGCGGCCGGGGCTGGATTTTGCGGCCGTCGTTGCGCTGCCCGTACCTGCTGTCGGCGCACCCGTTCCCCTGGTGACCGACGTGCTGGACCTGGGCCGCAGCAGCGACGTGCGGGCCGGGATCGGCTTTCGCTGCGCCGCCGGCTGGGACCTCGCGCTGGACTATACGCACTTCTACACCGCCAACCAGGCGTCGGTCAGCGCAGGCGCTTCGGGGACCTGGGAATTGCTGGCCACCCGCAGCTTGTTCGACACCACCCCCATGACTTCGATCGAAGCCGACGGCAGCCTGCGCCTGAACATGCTCGACCTGGAGGCCAACTGGCGTTCTGCGCTGAATGATACGCTGGGTTTCCGCGCCTTTGCGGGTTTCCGTTGGGCCGAGATCGATCAGCAGTTCAACAATACCTATCACACGGCGGGGTTCCCGCCGGTCACGGGCACCATCCACTTGCCGTCCGACATGAATGCCGAAGGCATCCGCTTCGGCGCCGAGCTGGAGTGGCGGGCAGGCTATGGACTGCGGATTTTTGGGCGGGGGGCGCAGTCGCTGCTGCTGGCCGATTTCCACATGCGGCACTTCGAGAGCGACACGCTCAGCGCCACGCCGCTGCTGGACGTGCCGGTGACCACCAGCCAGATCGTTCCCGTGCTGGAAGCCGCGGTCGGCATCGCCTGGGGCCGGGGTCCGTGGGAAATCAGCGGCGGTTACGAGATGAGCAACTGGTTCAACATGGCCGACATCGACCGCCCTTCGGAAAGCCTGTTCATCGACGGCGCCTTTGTGCGGCTGGCTTTCTCGCGCTAGCGATCGCCCCGTCTCGCCGTGGCACTGCGCGGGCCGCCGACGCCACCCTCGGGGGGGGCCAAGGCGCGCGGAAGTTGCGTCCCCTGCTCCCCGCAAGCAGATCCTTGGAATTCACCGCGGCCGGTGTTATCATGGGAACATGGGGCGCGGCGGCCAGGCGGTCGCACGGCGCTCCCGCTGAATTCGCCGGGGGAATGCCATGAGCGACTGGTTTTCGATGCTGTTCAACAGCGACTATGGGCCGGCGTTCATCGGCGGCACGAACACCATCTTCTTCATCGTGCTCTTCGCGTTCGCCGTCGGGCATTGGGTGGGTTTCGTCTACATGTGGTCGCACGAGGCGATCTCTTATTCCAGGACCTTCGTGGCTTCCCTGGCCGTGTTGCCGGCGCTCGTGGCCGTCATGATGATCGTGATGGTCGGCAATCTCTTGATCGCCTTCGGGATGCTCGCCGTATTCGGCATGATCCACTTCCGCAACGTGATGAAGGACACCCGCGACACGACGTTCATCCTGTGGTCGGTCATGGAGGGGGCGACGATCGGCACCATGCGGTTCTCCACGGCCCTGTTGGCGGCGGCGGGCATCGGCGCGGCCTATCTCTATTGCCGGCTGGTTTCCTTCGGCACCCGGCACCGCTACGACGCCGTGGTGACCCTGCGGATTGCGGGCGAGCTGCTGGCGACCGGGGCCACGCTCAAGCAGATCCTCTATTGCCACGCCTGGAACGCCCGGCTGATCAACGAGCGGCGGGCCAACGAGGGCGGGGTGGACATGGCCTACCGCCTGCTGCTGCGCGATCCCTCGCGCATCGACGAGCTGCAGAAGGCGCTCAGCGAGACCGAGGGGCTGGCGAACGTGGCCGTTTTCGCCCACGACGACGAAGCGGAAATCTGAGCGCGCGACAAGGGCCGTCCCCTTCTTCCGCGCCCCGCCTGCTAGCATTGCCAGCAGACCAGAAGGCCGCGATTGCCGCTTTTCCTGAATCTTCGCGCGCAGATTGCCGACTACTTGGTTGCCAGCGGACGCTGCCTTTCTCTTGCCAGGCTCCGCCTGGCCGCTCGTCGGCCTCATCATGAACCATTAACCATTGCGAGCGGTTGCTTGTGGGTGCCACATCGAGCCCGCCACGATTCCCGTATGCCGCTG
>Ga0326727_10019217_pt1 | contig 13784 bp, 7 predicted proteins | sample MB2enrmetagenome_FD_207643 | JGI IMG/M metagenome (GOLD analysis project Ga0326727, IMG submission 207643) | Lab enriched peat soil microbial communities from McLean, Ithaca, NY, United States - MB29MY | ecosystem: Environmental > Terrestrial > Soil > Wetlands > Peat | place: USA: New York... | reverse complement strand
ACGGCGGGCAGGGCCGACGTCTGGTCATCGCTCGAACCATGCCCGGACGCCGCCACTGACCGGGCCGATTTTGAAAACTTACTGGCAGCGTCTTTGTGCCACGGCTTCGCCGTCGGCTACATGACCACGCCCGCTAGGGGGGCTTTCGGGCTCCTTCACTCAAATTCCCCGGGAAAAGCTTTGTAGCTGCGGTCCGCGGGCTCACTTCACGACCACCGTAATGGGCACGGAGTGGTTGAGGGCGCCCATTTGAACCAGCACCAGCGCCGGGTAAGAGCCCGGAGGCGTGGCCACTGGAAGGCCCGTTCCGGTTAAGTTGACGGATTGCGGGCTGCCGCCGGCATTATCGGTGAAGGTAAGGGCGGCGCTGAGAGCTCCAAGGTCGATGGGCTGAAACGTCACGCTGATGGTGCACTTGGCTCCCGCCAGAACGCTGCTGCCGCAAGTATTCGTCTGCAAGAAGTCATCCGGTCCCGTCCCCGTGCCGGGAATGATGGTGATATTCGAAATGTTCAGGGTTCCCTGGCCCGTGTTGGTAAGGGTCGCGGTCTTGGGCGCGGTCATCGCGTTCAGGTTCTCCTGGCCAAAAGCGAGAGTGGCGGGCGAAAGGGTGAGGGTGGTGGGTGGCTGGGTCCCTGTGCCGCTCAAGCTGATGGTTTGGGGGCTGCCGCTGGCGTTGTCGGCAATGGAAACCGATGCGCTCATCGTGCCCATAGCCGTCGGCGCGAACTTCACACTGATCGAGCAATTGCCTCCCGCCGCGACACTTCCGTTGCAATTATCCGACTCGGAGAAATCCGCCGAATTCGTACCCGTCAGGCTGATGGTCTCGACCAGGGTGGCGTTCCCGGGGTTGGTGAGGGTTACGCTCTGCGCGGCGCTGGTGGTGCCCGTATTCTGCGAGGGGAAGGTCAGATTCGTGGACGAAAGGGTGACCCCCGGCTCAGGAGTTGGAGTGGGAGTCGGAGTTGGCCCACTGCTGCCACCTCCGCAGGCCACCCAGATCCCCACCAGGAGCAACGCCGCAGAAAACAACCAGACCGCCGGCCGCCGCCGGGTTATGGCCAGATAGAGGAGCAGGGCGAGAGCCAGGAGCGCTGCCAGAAATTGGAGCCACCCGGCCGACGGCCGAAGACTCGGTGGGGCTTTTGGCGCCGACTGGGGCGGCATCGCACTACTGGCCAGAGGCGTCGTGGTGAAAGTCAGCGTGGTTTTTACCGGCGAAGAGCCGGTTATGTTGACAGGTGTTAAGGAGCAGGATATCCCCGGCGCGGCACCGGGAATATTGCAGCCCACGCTCACGGTTCCTGTAAATCCGTACAAGGGTGTGAGGGTGATGGTGGCCGATCCGGATTGCCCCGGCGCGGAGATATTAATGGTGGTGGGATCCGAGGACACCGAAAAGTCGGTAACGTTGACCGAGAGCGGAGCCGAAGAGGAGGTCGCATAATTACCATCGCCGGGGTAAATTGCTTTTATCACCCCCGGGCCAGGTGGAAAATTCGCGACCAGCGCCGCCCCCAATGAGGCATAAGTTGCGCCCCCCACCGTTCCGTAATCCCCGCCGTACGAAATGGAGGTGCTCCCGTCCAATATCTGGATCTCCCCTGACGGATTGACGCCGTAACTCTGCGTCGTGACGCTGACGTTAAAGTTTATCGGAGTGCCCGTTGGAAAGGACGCGGGTATTCCCGTGAGCGCGGTTGTGGTTGGGGCTTTGGACATGGTAATGGGAACCGTGGGGGAGGTGCTGGCAGTGTAGCTCGTGTCGCCCTTGTAGCTGGCCACCACGTTGAAAGTTCCAACTGTGAATTGCAGGAACTGGTCCTCCGCGTAGCCCTGGCTGTTCAAAAGATAGGTTCCGGGCGTGTTGTCGGACGGGTTGCCGGCATCGGTGGGCGGCTGGCCATTTAACGTCACGTTCACCGTTCCGGTGGGACAAGGATAAACGATCAGTTCCGTCGTCGGGGAAGCGCAGGGCTGCCCGCCGGCGCTCGTCACGTCGGCTCGGAGGATGAGAAATCCTGGGCTGGCTCCGTAGACCAGGCTGGTGACATCGTCGGTACAAGACTCGGTGCTGGTATTGCAGAAAATGAGTTGAACCTGCGACTTGCTGCTTTCCTTGGCCACGGTGACAGGGATTCCCGGAGTGGAATCGCTCGCGCCATAGGTTCCATTCCCCGGGTAATGCGCGGTCACCTGATAAGAACCGCCGGGGAGCATGACGGTCGAGCCCGTGGCGCTGCCGCCGCTCAGCGTGAAGGGGCCGATGCCGGTCATATTACTCGAGCTACTGCCCGCTTGCGCGATGAGCGAAACATCCCCCGTGGGCGTCCCGCTGCCGGAAGTTACATCAATGGTGAAATCGATGGGCTGCCCGTGCGTCAGGGTGATGGGCTTGGTGACAGGGTTGGTGGCCAGCGCCAGGGTGATGCCGGAGGGCGTGAAGTTCGATTTCCAGTTGTTCACCAGATTCGCCACATTGACCGAGCCCAGCCCCGTGGCCAGGTCATAGCCGGTGGTGGTGGGGTAGGCTGCCACAAGTAAGCTGTTCGGATCCGCAGGGTTGCCCGTTACCATAATGCCGTATTGGCCGGGAGTCGTAACACTACAGTTCGGCGAGCCCCCTTGGCAGATCACCGAGTTGTTGCCCGCCGTCACGTCGTAAAAGACACAAATTGAATTGGTGACGGGAGTTGTACTGGAATTGCAGCTTGCGCCGGGCGCGGCCGCCATCGGGTATAGGACGTAATTGGCATTTCCCTGACGGCCATGTGACTGGTTGACCAGCGCCATGATGCCCGCGAACACTTGCGCCGAAGCCGATGTCCCCGCCCCGGCTTGAAAGTCCGTATACGGAGCGTTCAGATCGCAGGAGGAGGTGTTGCCCCCGTCATCGGCGTTGGCGTCCATCTGGCAGACTATATAGAAACTAAAATTCAGGCCGTTGCCCGCAAACAGGGACAAGTCGGGGATGTCGCGCGCGTTGTCATTGGGCACGCCCTCCCCGCTCTGCCAGGAAGGCTTAGGATAATTTCCACTACAGGTGACTTTGGGAAACGTGCCCGATGGGGTCGTGCAACTGCTGGGCCCACCGCCTCCGGCCTGCAGATAGATGCCGTCATCGAGATAAGGAGTGTAAGGCGGCGGGGTGCAGGCGTTGACTGCCCCGATGTCCGCGCAGGAATTGTTCCACGTGCTCTCGGGAATGTAGGACTTGGCGGAGGACTGCGACGGGGAAATATTCGACGTATTCCAATACGTGAAGAGGTCGTTCGGGTCGTTAAAGTCCGTTCCCCCCACCGCCACGTTGAAGGGCGTGGAAGCGAAGCCGCTGACGGCTAAGCCATATTGGGCGGCGAGATCGCCGACACTGGGATCCGCCCTGTCGCATCCGGCGGAACCGGAATCCCCCGCCGCCATCAGCACGGTGATGCCCTGAGCGGCGGCCTGCTCCCAGAGCGTGCTATGGAACACATTGCCGCCCGTGCCCAACTCCGCCTCGCAAACACCGTAGCTCTCACTCATAATGGGCGCCAGATTGTTATCAATGATGTAGAGCGCGGAGAGATCAATTCCCGGGGTCGCCTCGGTGGTTTCCGAAACCACAAAATCAATCGTGGCACCCTTCGCGACCCCTCCGGACCACTCGACGTCGAGGTCAGCTTCCCTCTCATCGCCGTTGATCCCGGGGTCGGGACCATTCAAGATGATGTTGGGGGGATTTGCCGGAAGCCCGAACATACTGCGGAAGTCGGCCACGTCCTGGGGATTGATATTGGTTTCGCCGACTACGGCGATGGTCTGCCCGGTGCCATCGGTTCCCGCAGACCAGAGTGGCGCTACGTTGTAGATGGTGGCGAAATCCGCGGGGCCAACAGCAAAAACGTAGCAAGGCCCACTGCCCCCATCACGACAACCGGCAGGATAGGTAAACAGCGGCTGCACCTTGCCGGTGGCCTTTGACCGCCGGAAGGTGCCCAGGCTCTCATGCAGAGGCTTTCTGGGGAAGTTGTTGAGCGAGGCGAAACCTGCCACTACCGGGGCGAGGGCGGCGGGGATCTGCGGGTCGCTCGTGTTTGCCCAGTAATCACCGCCCTTGACGCGGAACTTGTGAACCTCCGTTCCCAGCGCTTGCCGCACGAGGCCGGCGCTTCCGGAAAACTCAATTACCGTGCGGCCCGCTGCTACCTTCTTCACCGTAAAACCCTGGGAGGCGAGCCAGTCGGTGACGGCTTGAATATCGGCATCGGCAGGGCCAAATTGCTGCCCGAACTCGACCGGGGCCAGCCACTGGTGAAACATCGGTGAAGATTTCACCTGCTGCTGATCGAGCAGTTGCCGCAGGCTGGCCTCCTGATCTTGACTGCGCTGCAAGACCAGCAGCATGCGCTCCATAGGCAGATCGTCGGGCGCCACGCCCTGGTCATTTTCCGGCCGCGCCCACGGGTGGACGTTGCCCGGCAAAGTTACGAGGTTGTGCACATCCACGGCTTGCGTCACGCGGGCGCGCACTGGACTGGTTTGCGCCCCAAGGCTCCACGCGGACAAAACTATGGCCATCAGTAGAACGCTCGCTCTACTCATCTGCAAGTATGACCTCATGATGCACCTCAACAATGAAACCGGAATTCTTTAAAGAGAGGAACGGCCGGCAGGCTGGGCATATGAGCAGGCTGGCGTCGGGACACGGCTGCGGCGTCCTGGGATTTTGGTCTTTTCAGGGGAGACATAAACTTCGACTCGTGTGCGGATGAAGTGTACGTCCGCACACGGTGCGTTGCAAGTCAAAAATTTGTAAAATAGTTACATATGAGATTCGTCATATCTTAAATTGATATTTAGTCGGAATTACCTAGGCCCGGGAGGATGAGATCGTAGCCCTGCCCGGTATAGATTCCAGCCACCACTCAGGGCAGCATCTCCACCTGACAAAATCTATTTCCCGCTTGTTTTCGGTGCCGTTTCTGTGGTACGAATAGCTAGCCTGAAAAGTACCAAAGAGCTTCTTCACAGCGAGCGGAAGACCCGGGTTGGGAGCATGGACCGGATGGGTGGGTAGGTCATGATCCCGTGATACCACGGATTCCGCAAAAGGAGATAAGGGCATGGCTTTCTGTGCGAAGTGCGGTGCGCAAATGGTAGAGGGATCAACGTTTTGCGGCTCGTGCGGGGCAGTGGCGGGGAGTGCGGCGGTGGGCGGCGCGCCCATGGGAGCTGCAGCTCCGGCGGCGGCGCCGGCCGCAACGAGTTCGGGAATGGCCCCAAATGTGGCGGGGGCGCTGGCATATTTCACCATCATCCCCGCGATTATTTTCCTGGTGGTGGACCCCTACAAGACTGACCGGACCATCCGGTTCCACGCCTTCCAGTCGCTGTTTCTGGCGGCGGCGACCTTTGCGATTTTTTTCCTGCTAGGGTTCTTTGCGATCATCCCCTTCGTGGGCTGGATCGTGGGGCTAATCCTCTTCCCGCTCCTCGGGCTAACGATTTTCGCGCTCGTGATCTTCTGCATGTACAAAGCTTACAATGGCGAGCAGTTCATGCTGCCGGTGATTGGGAAGCTGGCGCAGGATCAGGCTGCAAAGTAAACCGTTTTCGGAGGCCGGGAAGGTAGCGGGCGAAGCGGCAAGACCCGCCGGGCCAGAGCCGGCAGTTCCTCCTTCACAATCCAGGGGGCGGTGGATGTCTGCCGCCTCCGGCTATGGGCAAAATTCCCCCCCATGATCTTCTTCGCAATTCCGCTTGACAATTTTCAGCCGGGAGCGCAAGTTAGGTGGTTTCGCTCGCGTTGGTGAGGCCGGGCAAGGGTGAAGGGCTGCCTCACCCCCAAGACTTATGTCGGTTCTAGTCTGCTTTCACGATCGGTGCTTCGACGGGGCCTGCTCAGCGGCGGTCTTCACGCGCTTCTACCGGCAGTGCATCGACTCCCAGGAGGAGTTCCGGTATCGCGGCATGATGCACCGCGCAGGACAGTTGTTTGATGCGGGGCTTTTCGACGCGGACGAAAACGCGATTGTCGATTTCAAGTACTCCAGCTCCGACCGGTTGACGTGGTGGTTTGATCATCACCAGAGCGCCTTCCTGACCGAAGCCGATGCCGAGCATTTCCGTCACGACCGGAGCGGGCGGAAATTCTACGGGCCGGACTATCGCTCGTGCACCAAGTTCATCGCCGATATCACGGGGAAGAAATTTGGCTTCCGGGCTCCCGAGCTGGACGACCTGGTGCACTGGGCGAATCTGATTGACGGCGCCCAGTACCCCGACATCGCCACGGCCGTGGAAATGCGCGAACCCGCCACCCAGTTGACCCTGGTCATCGAGGGAACCACGGAGCCGGACTTCTGCGTGCGCCTGATCCCCGAACTGCTCTCCCGGCCGCTGGCGGAAATTGCCGCCCTCCCCCATATCCAGAAAGCCTTTGAAGAACTCTATGCGCGGCATTTGAAGAATATCGACTTGCTGCGCGCGCGCGCCGAATTGCGCGACGGCGTGGTTTTCTTTGATGTGGCGGACCAGAACATGGAGGGGTTCAATAAATTCATCCCCTATTACCTTTTTCCCGACGCGGTCTACTGCGTGGGCATCAGCTCTTCCAAGGAACGGATCAAAATCGCCGTGGGCAGCAACCCGTGGAACAACACCCCCAAGTCCGCCAACCTGGCGAGCATCTGCGAACGCTATGGCGGCGGAGGGCATCCCAAAGTGGCGGCCATCTCCCTGCCACCGCAGGATCTGGAGGGCGCCCGCCGCGTCGCCGCACAAATCGTCAATGAGCTGCGATTAGGGGTTAGGGGTTAGGGGTTAGGGGTTTGCTAACCGGAATCGCGAACTAGGAATGCGGAGTTTGGAATGCCGTGGTCCAAGCTTAGGGCTGCGGGTCAAGATTCAAGGCTAACGAAGCGCGAATCCCTAACCCCTAACCCCTAATCCCGAAGTGGCTTGATACCAGCGTGCGGCTGTGGTAAGAAAGAACAGTCATATCATTCCATAAGCGTCAGCCGCCTGGGGAAAAAGGCGAGGGGTGGCTGCCAACATACGGGGAAAGGTACCCGGGCGGAAGTGAAGTCCCTTTAAGGTTGAGTTGAAACGGACGCTCAACTTGCGCGCAGACTGCTAGAAGCGAATTCACTGAGGTTACGGTTGAGCGTGACTACAACCGGGGGAAGGGGAAAGCCGTGGCCGAGAAAACGGGTAATGCCGCGAAGCCCATTCGCGTGACCTATTGCGGGATGTCCGATATGGGGCGCGTCCGCAAGAATAACGAGGATAACTACGTGGTCTGCAATCTGACCACGAGCGAGGTGGGGATACCCGCTGCGGTCCGCGAGCAGGAGGTGGGCGCGCTCGGGTCGCTTTTCATGGTGGCCGACGGGATGGGGGGGGAGGCCAGCGGGGAGGTGGCCAGCCAACTCGCGGTGGTCACGGTTCCCAAGCGCTTGTATGACAACCTCAAGACCCTGGGAACGGTCAGTGAGGCCAACTTCGTGATCCTCCTGCGCGAGGCCATCGAGTATGCCAACCAGATCATCTACCAGAAGGCGCAGTCCAATGCCGCCTTCCACGGGATGGGAACCACCACCACCGCGGCGGCGCTGTTCGGCCCCCACCTCTTTGTGGGACAAGTGGGGGATTCCCGCTGCTACCTGATCCGCAATAAGCAGATCACCCAGTTGACCCGCGACCAGACTTTTCTGAACTACCTGAAGGATATTGGCGCCGACTTGCCGATTGACCCGGAAAAGGACAGCCGCAAAAGCATTCTGACCCAGGCGGTGGGAAGCAGTGAAACGCTGGATGTGAAGGTCACCTACGTTCGCATGAATCAGGGCGATCGAATCCTGATATGCAGCGACGGGCTGTACAACATGGTGCCCGAAGCGGACTTGCTGGATTGTGGCAGCCGCGCGGAGGTGCTCTCCGACAATTGCAAAGCCCTCATTGACAAGGCCAACGCCCATGGCGGGACAGATAACATTACGATGATTCTGGCGGAATTTTCGGGCGAGGGGCTTCCTCCCCTGGACCCGAGCGCCCCCGTCGGGTGCAAGGAATTCGACGAAGAAGACTTTAAAGCGCAAACATAGGAAGTTGTCAGTAGTCAGTTGCCAATCCGAGAACTGAAACCTGAGGACTGCGCCATGAAATGCCCAACATGCGGCGAAGTGAACGAGCCAGGATACCGATTTTGCCGGGTCTGCGGCCATCCTTTGAGTGTTGAGCAGGACGATATTCCCACCGCGGCCATCCCCAAGCCCCGCGTCCCGGTTGAGGATGCCACCGTGGCGGTTCCGCCGCCTCCCCCCGCTCCCCCCACTTTCCGGTTGGTCGCCACTTCGGGGCTCCTCTCCGGCCGCACCTTCAGTATCACCACCAAAGGGCTGAATGTGGGCCGGGACCAGACCAAATGCCAAATCGTCCTCGCGGATGACCAGATTTCCCGCGTGCACGCCTGGGTGGGGCTGAACGAAGCCGGCCGGGTGGTGCTTCGCGACCACGATTCCTCCAATGGGTCCTTCGTCAACAAAATGCGGGTTAAGGAAGCAGAGTTAAAACCCAACGATGAGGTTTCCTTCGGCCCGGGGGCCAAGCACGTCTTCCGCATGGAAGCGTTCGTGCAGGCGCCGGCCGTGGCCCCGGTGCGCAAGCCCGCGGTGGACGAGGAAGAGGGTGTTCACACCTCGGTGGTGAGCCAGGCGGATATTGCCGCGGCCCAGCAGGCGGATCGTTCCACGGGCAGCACGGTGGCCATCAAGCTCACGGACCTCATGGCCCGCCCCCACCTGGACCTGATCGTTGACAAATTCGCGGTCAAGAGCGAGGACATTCCGGATGAGGGCCTGGTGGTCGGCCGGGATCCGGCACGCTGCAAGATGGTGATGGAACATGCCTCCGTGTCCGCCGTGCACGCGAAGTTTGCGATTAAAGATGGCGGAGTCGAGCTGACCGACCAGTCCGCCAATGGAACTTTTGTCAACGGGATCCGTGTCAAAACCACCATCCTGCAGGACGGCGATTACATCACCTTCGGCCGCTATGCCGGCAAGTCTCTGATCTTCCGCTCCGGCCTCGAACCGCAGTTGAAGGTGGAAAACATTGACCTCAACAAGGACCATCTGATCATCGGGCGCGATCCCACCTGCGACGTCGTGATCTCCCACCCCATCGTTTCCAAGAAACATGCCGAGATCATCCGGCAAAACGGCAAGCGGGTGATCATCGATCTAGGGTCGGTTAACGGCACCTTCGTCAATGGCATCCGGGTAAAACGCCATGAATTGCAGGAACTCGACCGCGTGGTGATTGGCCCCTCGGAACTGCACTTTGAGGGCGGAACCCTGACCCATGTTCCCGACCGCCGGGTGGTGCGCCTGGATTCCATGCATCTGCTTCTCCAGGTGCCCGACCGGAAAACCGGCCAGCCCATACTGCTCTTGGATGATCTCTCGCTGGTGGTCAAGCCCAAGGAACTGATTGGCCTGTTGGGACCGAGCGGCGCCGGCAAGACCACCCTGATGAACGTGCTGAATGGGTTCATCAGGCCCACTTCCGGGAAGGTGCTTTACAACGGCGTGGATTTGTATCAGAACCTGGACGCGCTGAAATCAACCATCGGATATGTCCCGCAGGAAGACATCATGCACCGGCAATTGTCGGTGCGCCGCTGCCTTTACTACGCCGCCAAGCTCCGCCTGCCGGACGACATTACCGATGAGGAGATCAACCGGCGCGTGGAAGAGATGCTGGATTCCCTGAAACTTGAACCGAAGCGCTGGGACAACCCGGTGGCCACCCTCAGCGGCGGCCAGCGCAAGCGCGTGAGCCTGGGAATCGAGCTTCTTCCCAAGCCCGGAGTGCTCTTTCTGGATGAACCCACCGCCGGCCTTGACCCCCGGACCGAAACCCTGATGATGATGCTCTTCCGGCAACTCGCCAACCAGGGCTCCACCATCGTCATCACCACCCACCTGCTCGGATCGTTCGGGGTGCTCGATAAAGTCGTTGTCCTCGTGCAGGGGCGGTTGGCGTACTACGGCCCGGGCACAAAATTCCTCGAGTATTTCAAAGCGGAAACTCCCCCCGACGTTTATGACGACCTGACGGACAACAACACGATTCCCTACGCGCTGGAACTGAAGGAGAGATATCAAAGCGCCCCGTTGTACCAGAACCTGGTGGTGGAGCCGCAGGGCCACATTCCGGCGGAACAGGTGATGGCGAGCGGCGCCCCCAGCCAGCCGCAGGTCCGGCAAGGAGGATTCAGCCTCAGCCAGTTCAAAACTCTGCTGCAACGTAGCTGGGAATTGAAGTTCATCGACCGGGGGCAGACCATTCTGCTCTTCTCGCAGGCCCCCCTGGTGGCCCTGTTGGTGGCCTTGATGGCGCGCGGCAGCCCCCCCAACCAAGTGCAAACCCTGTTCATGATGATGTTTTCGGCTCTGTGGTTCGGGTGTTCAAATGCCGTCCGGGAGATTGTGGATGAACAGACCATCTACAAGCGGGAACGCCAGACCGGCCTGAAGATCCCATCGTACATCCTGTCGAAACTCACCGTCCTGTCCTTTGTGGCGTTCGTGCAGTGCTTCTCCGTCGTGTTCATCTGCCTGTTGATCAAACCGGCGCTCCATCTACAGTTGCCGGAAGTCGGCGCGGCCATCCTGATCATGTTCCTGGTGGCCATTAACGGCTCACTGATCGGGTTGCTGATTTCCGCCCTGGTCTCGACGCCGGAAAAAGCCTTAACGCTGTTTCCACTGATCCTGATTCCGGAGCTTCTGCTTTGCGGCCTGTTCCTGCCGGTGAATCCGATTAAGCCGATTCTTCCTTTCACGGACGGGCAGCTCATGTCCCTAACAACGGTTGCCCAACAGGGAGTGCAGGACAAGTTGGTCAAGATCAGGGAACGATGCAAGGATGTACCTTATCCCCTCGTCGCGCCGCCACCCCCGCCTCCGGCCTCCTCCGGGGATGAAGGAACGGTTGGGGCCGTGGTGGAGCTGTCTCCAGCCATGGCGGATTGTTTCCACCGGTTTACCGCCTTTCCCACCGCGGGCATGCCGGACGCCGTCCGCTGGCTTTCGGCCCTGGCGATTTCCCGCTGGGGCTTGGAATCGCTCAGTGACTTGTGCATTCACGGCCAGCACTCGACGGGGGAATCCGCTTACAAGATCGTCAGCACCATCTCGATATCGCTGCATCCCGGATATGTTGACCAGCTCGAACAGGGTTTGGAGTCCGAGGCGCAAACTTTCCCACTTCTTGCCGATTTCTGGCCGGACCAGGGGCCCTACCTCGGGATCATGGCCGGATATGCCCTCGTGATGCTGGTGATCATCCTGATTGTGATGAAACGCAAAGACGTCAAGTAGGAAGAGCAGTGGCTAGTGGTGGGTGGCGAGCAAGCAGATTCGAAGTCCCATGCACCGCTTCCGAAACGCCACCTTCGGACCTCGGAGGGGCTTCTTCCTCCCCACTAACCACTAGCCACTACCTTTAAAAGGAGGCAACATGGACAACGATCTTTCAAAAATTCGCACCCTGCTCTACATCGTTTTGGTGCTCGCACTGTTAGCAGTCTGCACAAACATTTACGTCGGCACCCAACTGTCCCAGAACAGCGACGAGTTGGCAAAATTGGGCGTGCTGGTGCATAAGGAGATGATGGGAAGCGCCACCGAGGAAGCGAAGAAGTTGGACGAGAAAATGGACAAGCTCACGGATAACGCCAGCAATATCGACGCGAGGATGCAAAAAGCCCAGGACGAAATGGACGCCAAAATGCAAAAAGCCCAGGACGAAATGGTGGCCAGAATGAAGATTGAAATTCCCAAGATATTGGACAACTACCTTAAGTCGAAGGCGCCCGAAATTCAGCGGCGGGCCATGGAACACGCGCAGCAGTAATCATCGGGGGATCGGTAGATCGGGGGATCGGGAGATCCGGATCACCCGATGGGGACTAGCCCCCGCTTTTGACCTCCACGTGGAAGAGCTGCTCACCCATGAAGAATTCGTCGCCGTCAACCAGCGTGACATCCGCGCGCACCCGGCGGTAAACCCCGTTCCGGCTGCTCAGGTCCTGAAGAAGGAAGCGTCCCTGCTGCGAAATGATGCGGGCGTGGGACCCGGACATGTAGGGGTCATCGCGGAAGACCAGGTCGCCCGTGGTTCGGCCCAGGGTGACTTCCGGCTTGTCGAGTTTGAACTCCGCTACAACCTCCCCATTCAATTTGATGTGCTCGAGTTTGCCCGTGGGCGGTCCCGTTTGCAGTTTGGGGACGCTCCACATCATCGTGCCCTGCGGGGCCTCGCGCGTGAGCGCAGCATCCGGCCCCTGGGTGACGAAACGGAAGAGTTCGCGCCCGAGCAGGAAAACGTCACCCTGAACAAGTTCCGTATCGTGCCTTTGGCGGATAAATGACCCGTTTTGGCTGTTCAAATCCCTTAGCACCAGCTTGCCTTCGCTGATGTTGACAGAAGCATGACGAGGGGAAAGCAGAGTATCGAGGGGATAGTTCAAGTCGCAGTTCTCGCGGCCGATGAAGGTATCCTTGGCAATCGGCACGGTTTGGCCCCAGGTTCCATCGGGTTTCTTCTCGGAAATCCTGGCCTCGATGCGTGGGGCGGCGCGCAGGCCCGAGAACACGACCGTTCCCTCCCGAGCAGTTTCCGGGATGGGCGGAGACACAGGCCGGGGCGGCGGTGGAGGGGGCAGCGGCGGTTGAGCCACCGGGCGCGGCAGCGGGGGTGGCAGAGGGGACGGCACGGGCCGAGGCACCGGCGGCGGCGCCGGAACCGCGGGCCGTGGAGGAACGGCGGCGGGCGACGGAACCGGGGGCGGAGCCACCGGGCGTGGCAATGGGGGCGGCACGGGCCGCGGTACCGGCGGCGGCGCCGGAACCGCAGGCCGCGGCAGCGGCTGCGGTATGGGTGGCCCTCCATACACCGGGGCTTGGGCGGGCTGGGGCAACGGCTGCGGCGGGGGCGTTGCCGCCACAGGTGCAACAGTGGGCAGAGGTGTGCCGCAGTATCCGCAGAATTTACTTCCCAGCGGAAATGACTTGTGGCACTTCGGGCACATCACCGGGGGGGCGGCCGCGGGGCCCGGGCCGTGTACCGCGGGCGGGGGGGGGGGAGCCGGCGGAGCTCCCGCGTGTTGCGGCTTTCCACAACGCGCGCAGGTGGCGGCCGTCGCCGGGTTCATGCTTCCGCACGACACGCACCGCTGGTAACGTACGGTTCCTTGCTCGTTTGCGTCAGGATTCATATTCTGTGCTCTTCTCGAATCTGGTTATTTTGAATCATCCGTGGCTTTAATCCAAATGGGGTTAGTATAGCAGCGAAATTCATTATTGGCGCTGTTTCGTGTGGTGGCCACCAATCGAATGTAAATCCACTTCTGCCCGCCCGCTTTCAGGACTTGGTGAAGGTCGAAGGGAATCAGGCCGCCGCTCACTAGAGCCTGGGCGGAGGGGACCGGCAATTCCACGGGCGGCAACTCTCCGGCGTCAGTCCCCACCATCAGTTTAATGGATCGAACGGGGCCGAATTCTTCGCTGCTCACCCACTGGAGTTGCAAAGGCGGCAGCGACTTGAGCAGGCAGGAAATCTCCTGTCCGATTCCGACGTCCCCCGGGTCGTCAAGCGAGCCGTTGGAGTTGCGATCGAAACCTGCGATCAGGATGGGGCCATTGCTCCCCACCGCGCGGCCCTCGCGCAGGGCATGCAAAACGTTCTCACCGCGGGGCCCCATGCCGCCCGGCGCGTAAACCACCGTGGAT
>Ga0326727_10019214_pt1 | contig 13787 bp, 9 predicted proteins | sample MB2enrmetagenome_FD_207643 | JGI IMG/M metagenome (GOLD analysis project Ga0326727, IMG submission 207643) | Lab enriched peat soil microbial communities from McLean, Ithaca, NY, United States - MB29MY | ecosystem: Environmental > Terrestrial > Soil > Wetlands > Peat | place: USA: New York... | reverse complement strand
CTACTTCCCCCACATTGAGTCAAGGAACATCAACGAATGGGTCGGCGCGCTCCGGCAGGTTGAGAAATGGGATGTGGAAGTGTATGTCCCCGGGCATGGCGAGCCCGGCGGGAAGAAGGAGCTTGCAGAATTCCGCCAGTTCCTGGAATGGTTCGGGAAGGAAGTCGGGACCCATTTTCAAGAAGGGAAATCCGTCGATGAGGTGAAGCGCGAAGTGACTCCCCAGGCGACTTATCGATGGCACGCTCCGGAGTTGGTTTCAGACGGCGTGGAGGCTGTCTACGAACAGAATGTGAAAGCCCACCCGTCCAAGGCCGGCGCTTCACAACCAACGACCGGAGGTCCCCTCGAAGCCCAGCCCCCATCGCAGCCCTAGCAAAGGTCGCGGCATCCCCTCAAGCAAAGGAAGCGGCAAGAGCCACCCCCCACGGATCAATCAGCCTTGGGCAGATGCGCCAGGGCTTCCTTGATCTTCTCTTCCGGTTGCTCGTAATCGGAAAGTTCGCCGGCCAAGTACTTTTCGTAAGCCGCCATGTCAAAGTGACCATGCCCGCTCAGATTGAACAGGATGGTCTTTTCCTTGCCTTCTTCTTTCGCCTTGAGCGCTTCGTCAATCGCGCAGCAGACGGCATGGGAAGTCTCCGGCGCCACGATGACTCCCTCCGCGCGGGCGAGCGTAATCGCCGCCTCAAAACACTTCAGTTGCGGGTAGCTCACGGCTTCCACAACGCCCTCGCGGTGCAACAGGCTGACCAGAGGCGACAGGCCGTGGTACCGCAAGCCACCGGCATGAATGCCCGACGGAATGAAGTCGTGCCCGAGGGTATCCATTTTCAAAAGTGGTGTCATCCCCGACTTGTCGCCGAAGTCGTACGCGTAAACTCCTTTGGTCATGGTCGGGCATGCGGCGGGTTCAACCCCGATCAGCCGGATCTGTTTTCCCCCTGCCTTGAGCGGCACGAAAGGAAACGCCAATCCCGCAAAGTTGCTTCCCCCGCCACAACAACCGATCACAATGTCAGGGAACGCCCCGGCAAGCTCCATTTGGGCGATGGCTTCCTGCCCGATGACGGTCTGATGCAGCAGCACGTGATTGAGGACGCTGCCTAACGCGTAGTTGGTGTCCTTGCGCTGCACCGCATCCTCAACCGCCTCACTGATGGCAATGCCCAGGCTCCCCGGGCAGTCGGGATCTTCCTTCAGGACACTTCTCCCCGCAGCCGTCAGATCGCTCGGCGAGGGGACACACTTCGCGCCCCAGCACTGCATCATGGTCCGACGGTGCGGCTTCTGATAGAAGCTGCACTTCACCATGTAGACCATGCATTCCAGCCCGAAAACATTGCACGCAAATGCCAAAGCGCTTCCCCACTGGCCCGCGCCGGTCTCGGTGGAGATCCGCTTAATGCCGGCGATCTTGTTGTAATAGGCTTGGGCAATCGAAGTGTTCAGCTTGTGGCTCCCGGCCGGTGACACCCCTTCATTCTTGTAGAAAATTCTTGCCGGAGTTCCGAGAGCCTTTTCGAGCCGCCGCGCCCTGCACAATGGCGTCGGCCGCCAGAGCCGCAGGATGTCCATTACGGGCTCGGGAATGGGAATAGACGGGGAGGAGGAAACTTCTTGTTCAATCAACTGTGGGGGGAAAATCGCCCCCAGGTCGCCTGGCCCGGCTGGCTGCAGCGTCCGAGGACTAAGCGGTGGCGCGAGAGGAGCCGGAAGATCGGGAACGACGTTGTACCAGGTCTTTGGCATTTCTCTTTCTGACAGGATGTATTTGCTTTCGGTCATAAGCTGACTCCAATTTGATTCCCGGCGAAGGCGCTGGCGGCTTGAATTCCGTCGAGCAATTCTGATGATTATTTCAGAATCGTCTGCCTCAGAGGACGAGGGTTCGGGAAGGTCAGGCCTGCAAGGCGATTCAGCCGGGCAAAATTATCCGCGTTCGGCGGTTACCCCCTTCGCCGCCGAACCAAGCGGTCAAGCTAAGTCGCACAGAATAGCACAAACCGCGGGCGAAGGGTCAGGCTCAGAGGTTCCGCTAACTCTCCAGCGCCCGCTTGCAATACGCGTAGCACTTCTTCACTTCAGCAACTGTGTCCAGGTTCTTGCCTCCACCATACTCATACTCGATATTGGCCGGGATTTTCCACTGATTGTCTCGCAGCAAACGAAGGACCTGCACAATGGGCGTATCGCCCTGCCCAAAGGGCAGATTGGCGCCGCGATTCTTCTTGCGGTCCTTGATGTGCAAGGTAACGATCTTCCGATGGTGCTCGCGAATATACGCGACGGGGTCGCCTCCGGCGGCAACGAAGTGGCCGATGTCCAGGTTCACGCCAATGTAAGGAGACGCACCCTTCATGGCTCGCGCGAATGTTTCGGCCGTTGAGAACTCGTCGGGGTCTGAGATCTGGTCGTGGCCATGAAACCCGACCATGATCTTATATTTCTGCGCGTACTTGTCCACGCGTGGCGCAACGCTTACGTTTGATGAAGAGGTGATGTATTTGACGCCCAGCGCTTGAGCCATCCGGAAACCGCTTTCGATTTCCTGATCCGTGAACCCCTTGCGAAAGGCGTAGGTCAAGGCGTAGATCTTGATGCCGGCGTTATCGAAGCGGGTACGGATATCATGAAAATGGCTGGGCGGGGGTGAGAGCAACCACTTCTTAAGTGCGTCCCCGGACAGATTGGGGTAATAGTGCATGTCGCACAATTCGCACTCCCCCAAGCCCACGGTTTTGAATGCTTCGATACATGCATCAAAATTGAGGTCGCGGAACGAATAACTTTGCGCACCGATCTGAACGCCACGGACAACCGAATCAATATACTCGGCGCTCCAAGCGGTACCGCGGGTCGCCAGCAAACCGGCTGAACCCGCCAGTAGAATCTTGCCCGCATCTCGACGTGATATTAAGCCCATAAATCCTCCTGCAAAACATCATGCACTTGACAGGGGCAGTATAAGTGTTGCCGTGATTTCGCGCAATCACCTACAGGGCCAATGGCCTTTTGCACCGTGCCGGATTCCCGCCATGATGATAGACTGGGACCGGGTTGCAGGTTGACGTGGCAAGAGAGAAATGTTATTGAAGATGTGGTTCGCCATCTGGAACACTGGAAGCGGCACTAACCATTAGCTCAAGGAGAACACTCCGTGAAATCACACTGTACCCGCCTTGATGTTGTGAGCAGTCTGCTTTGCGCATTCATAGTATGCGCGTTGAACGCCCGCGCGCAGTCTTCAGCCGCCTGGCCGCCTCAGGCCTCGCAATGCCGGTTCCACATGATCGGCAATTCGCACATTGATGCGGTGTGGCTCTGGCCGTGGACTGAAGGCATGTCCGTGGTCGAGAGCACCTTTCGTTCCGCTTTGGACCGCATGAATGAGAATCCGGACTTCACTTTTACTGCCAGCTCGGCTCAATTTTACGAGTGGGTGGCCGAAGACGACCCGAAGATGATGGAAGAAATTCGCAAACGGGTGGCAGAAGGACGTTGGGGAGTCGTGGGAGGATGGTGGATCGAACCAGACGTAAACACCCCAAATGGCGAATCGCTGGCCCGCCAGGGGCTCTATAGCCAGCGACTTTTCCAACAGTTGTTTGGCCGCGTCGCGCAGGTTGGTTATAACCCGGACTCGTTCGGGCACCCCGGCACATTGCCCCAGATCCTCAAGCTCGAGGGGATGCACGCCTATGTCTTCATGCGCCCTCAGTCCCATGAGAAAAAGCTCCCCTCTGACCTTTTCTGGTGGGAAGGCGCTGACGGGACACGACTGCTCACCTACCGCATCGCATTCGCTTACGATTTGACGGACTGGCGTGCGGCCCGCATGCACGACTTCATCTCGAAGCTCGATGAGCCCATAAAGGATCTGATGGTGTTTTATGGCGCAGGCGATCACGGAGGCGGTCCCGCCAAGCTGAACATCCAATCGATTCAGGATGTGCAGAAGCAGCCCGGCGCGCCGAAGCTTGTCTTCAGTACCCCGGACCGTTACTTTGACGAGGTCAGCAAGCTGGACAGCATTCCGGTGGTCGCCGATGATCTCCAGCACCACGCCGTAGGCTGCTACACGGCGATGTCGGAGATCAAGAAGAACAACCGGACAACGGAAGCGGCGCTTGCCGTGGGCGAGAAAATGGCGGCGCTCGGTTCGGTCCTCGCGGGATCGGACTATCCGCGGGATAACTTCACGGCCGCCTGGAAGAAAGTGCTCTTCATGCAGTTCCACGACAGCATGGCCGGGACCGCCCTTCCGGAACACTATGAGGTGGCGCGGGGAGCGTACGGGTACGCCCTGGAAGTTGCCAACCAAGCCATGTACCGGGCGGCGGAGAAGATCGCCTGGCAAGTCCCCACGGGGGACCCGGACTCTCAATACCTGGTCGTTTTCAATCCCCACGCCTGGGATGCCAGGTTGAATGTCGAATACGATCTGAGCTGGCCTGCAACGCCGGGCAGTGCGGCGTCGGTCGAGAGCAACTCCTCGCTCGAGGACGAGCACGGCAATGGGATTGCCCACCAATGGAGCCAGGCGTCAACCGTGATCGGCGACCGCACCAAGCTGGTATTCCGCGCACCCGTGCCGGCCTTCGGCTACCGGCAATTCCGCTTGCGCAAGGTGAAGCCCGCCGCGCAGCCCCTGCCTCCGGTGCACGCCGCTGAAAGGGAACTGGAGAACGAACATCTCCGGGTGACGTTTTCTGATGATGGGACGCTTGCGATCTACGACAAAGACGCTGGAGCGCAGGTGTTCCGCGGCGGCGCCGGTGGTGCGCGCGCGGTCGTGCTGGACGATCCCAGTGACACCTGGAGCCACCGCGTAGTGTCCTACGCGAACGAACTGGGCGCCTTCGGCAACGCCCGCTTCCGGGTGCTCGAAAACGGGCCCTTGCGCGCGACGGTGCGTGTGCGGACAAGCTACGGAGCGTCCTCGCTGCAGACCGACTGGATGCTTTATGCCGGAGCCCGGACGCTTGAAGCCCGCGTGGCGCTCGACTGGCACGAGCACGCGAAAATCCTGAAGTATTCCTTCCCGGTAGATGTCCAAGCGCCCCGGCCCACTTACGAAATCGCTTACGGCTACAAGGAGCGGGAAGCGAAAGGCGAAGAAGATCCGGGGCAGCGGTGGATCGACCTCGCGGGCAGTCGCGGCGGAAAAACGTACGGGCTCGCGGTCATCAACGACGCGAAGTACGGCTACAGCGTGCGCGACAATGACCTGCGCATCTCAATCGTGCGAAGTCCGGTTTATGCCCAGCACTATCCCTACAAGCTGAAGCCCGGGGGAGAGTATGTGTGGCAGGACCAGGGCGAGCAGACGTTCCGCATGCTGCTCGTGCCGCACTCCGGCACGTGGCAGGATACGGGGGTCGTGCGGCTGGCGGAGGAATTTACGGCTCCCGTGCCGGTCATCTTCCAGGGAATCCATCCGGGAAGCCGCCCGATTTCAGCCTCCTTCCTTTCCGTGGACGTTCCCAACGTGGTGGTGTCGGTTGTGAAACGTGCTGAAGACGGCGACGACCTCATCGTTCGATGTTATGAGACTGCCGGCCGCCCGGTGAAGGCTTCGCTAAATCTGGGGCTGGTGAATCGCCGCTGGACCGGAGACTTCCGGCCACTGGAAATCAAGACGCTACGCGTTCCGCTCGCCGGGGGCGAAATCCGTGAAGTCAACCTGTTGGAACAATGAGGGGAGTTCCGGACCGGCACTTTCGGGCGGGGCTTCAGCCCTGCCCTTCTGCCGAAAGTCCAGGGTGAAAACAAACCGTCTCCGTGGGTCGAGACTGTGAAACCGACTCCCGAAGCAGGACATGGTCGGAGAACTTCTGACTCACGGCGCTACCGGTGGCTGGCCAAGGCCGCCGGTGGCCGCAAATCCTCGCCGAATCTATTCCGAAGCGTCCGGGTCCGCTGGACGCACCGCCCGGGCGATAGCCGCCACGACGGTTCCGAACAGTGCGCCAACGACAATCGTGAATGACACCCAGAGAATGAGCTGGGGCAGCACCGCCATTCGCAAATACTGTTGCCAGAAACCCGCCAGACCCGCGTACTGCGGGGGAAGGGCGTCGTAATGTGTTCCCCATCGGCCACGCATCGCGAAGAACATGACCAAAGCAACAGGGATTCGAGCCGCGTAGGCATAGGCGACCAGGGCCCGCCACAACTCCGGCCACCCTGGAAACACAAGTGCAGCTCCCGCCGCCATTAATATGTAGATGAGCGCATACTTGCCCGGGAAATGGACTGATGCGCTAAAGCCCACCGCACCTCCGATCACCAGGACAATCAGGCCTAAGAGGGCAAAGCCGATCGATTTCGCCGCGCTTGAGGGTCCCTCAGCCCCTCCTGAAAGCTTCAGCGCGAAGTAGATTCCAAATACCGGAACCAGCCAGACGATGCCCACGATGGCTCCCCCGCCCCCGGCGGAACGACGGAAAAGAACTGGGGACCAATTCTGAAGTTCCCCTGCAAGACGAACAATAGTGACGGCCAGCGTGATCAGTGACGGGACGAGAACGAGCCGAAGCACTGAAGAACGGGAATTGTCTGCCATGACGTACCTCCGTCAAGGAATTCAAGGAAAGAGGCCGCCTCGGTTGGCCTGCAAACCGAACCGCTGCCAAGCCCGTAGACGGCAAAACGTTCAGTGATTCTAGCCGATTTGGCGCGAAGCTTCCAGTTGGGTCTCAGGTCAGATCCCGCCACTGATTGTTACTGATCATTCTCACTGGCATACGAACCTCCAAGGTGATACACTTGGCACATTCTCGGGCCAAGTCGAAAGAATCCGGTCTGACGAGAGGGTCCTCGGTGGAGGATCTGTTCTTGTGTAAGGAGAGGAGTCGCACTGGCCAGGGCAGCGTTATAGTTGGCACGCGGCGCGGTGCACCCTCAACGGGCGTCGTCTGTCTGGCAGTTACGCCGAGCCAGCTCGCCTGCGCATCAAGTGCGGTTCCCAGCCAACAGGAGCAACTCATGAAAGTCCTGATGATTTATCCGGAGTTTCCAGACACCTTCTGGAGCTTCAAGCATGCCCTCCCTTTCCAGGGAAAGCGCTCCGCGTTTCCCCCGCTGGGCCTGATGACCGTCTCCTCTCTTCTCCCATCCCACTGGCAAAAGCGACTCGTTGATTTGAATGTCAGCCGGCTCAAAGATTCGGACTTCGACTGGGCCGACGTGGTCTTCGTGAGCGGCATGCTGGTGCAGGGACCTTCCATGAGGGATGTGATCGCGCGCGCGAAAGCCCGAAGCGTGCGCACCGTGGTGGGCGGGCCGATTGCCAGTGCGAAGGATAGCACCATCGACGAGGCCGATCATGTTGTGCAAGGAGAATCCGAGGAGATCATCGCCGAACTGGCTGCCGACCTGGAACGAGGCTCGGCACGGCCTCATTACTCTGCGCCGAGGCTTCCCGACGTTGCCCTCGTCCCCTTGCCTGACATGCGACTCATCCAGATGAACCGGTACAGCTCCATGGCCGTGCAGTACTCGCGCGGTTGCCCTTTCACCTGCGAGTTTTGCGACATCATTGAGATTTACGGCCGCCGTCCGCGCACCAAGTCACCCGAGCAGGTTTGCGCCGAACTCGATCAGCTTTGCCGCCTGGGCTGGCGGGGACCAGTCTTTGTCGTGGACGACAACTTCATCGGCAACAAGAAAAACGTGAGGGTTTTGCTGCCGGCACTGGTCAAGTGGATGCGGGACCATAAATTCCCGTTTTCACTTTACACTGAGGCCTCTGTGAACCTTGCTGAGGAAGAGGACTTGCTGCGCTTGATGCGGGAGGCCCACTTTACGCGGGTCTTCCTGGGCATCGAGACGCCCGTGACCGAGAGTCTGCAGGAGACAACAAAATTCCAGAACCTGCGCAAGGATCTGCTGGGAAGCGTAAAGCTCATCCAAGCTTACGGAATCGAAGTGATGGCGGGATTCATCGTGGGCTTCGACAACGATCCGCCCAATGTTTTTGATCGGCAGATTCAATTTATCCGCCAAGCCGCCATCCCGCTTTCGATGGTCGGCCTTCTGACCGCGCTCCCGAACACCCAGTTGTGGCGCAGATTGAAAACGGAAGGGCGGCTTTTGAAGGAGAGCCTCGGGAACAACACTCTGATCGATCTGAACTTTATTCCCAAGATGGATAAGCAGCAGCTCCTTGACGGCTACAAGCAGATTCTCCAGACCATCTACAACCCCAAGGAGTATTTCGAGCGCGCCTCAGCCTTCCTCTCGCAACTGGGGGAGGCCGCACGTTCTCCCCTTGTCTTTTCTGATGTTATGGCGCTCGTCAGGTCGCTCTTGCGCCAGGGGCTGTTCAGCAACTATCGGAAGGAGTATTGGAAGTTCCTAGGTCAAACGGTTCACAGCCACCGCCACCATTTCGCCAAGGCGATCACCCTAGCCATTATGGGACACCACTTCTTTGAGCTGACTGCCGCGACGGATAATAACTAGCCGAGGGATCCCGCCTGCCCTGAATTGAAATGGGCGGAGAATACGGGTCCCGGAAGAAGGGGTCCCTAACCTTTCTTCAGTTCACTCAAAACCATGCGCCCGCATTCCTTGAGGGTTTCAAACACACCCACGCCCTCGCTAGCGATCGCCTCGAAGACAGGTTCATCCTTCCTCTGGAGTTCCTTTCTCAGCACGTCGACTGGAAGGGCGTTTGGCAGGTCGCGCTTGTTGAACTGGAGCACGTAAGGAATCTTTGCGAAGTCGCACTTGTGCTCAGTGAGGTTCTCCATCAGGTTCCCGATCGCTTCCACGTTCGCATCCATACGCTCGCTCTGCGAATCAGCAACGAAGATCACGCCGTCCACGCCGCGCAGGAGCAATTTTCGACTGGCATCGTAAAAGACCTGACCGGGAACGGTATAAAGATGAAGTCTCGTCCGGAATCCCCGAATCGTGCCCAGATCAAGGGGAAGGAAATCAAAGAAGAGCGTGCGGTCTGTCTCGGTAGCAAGTGAGATCATCTTCCCGCCGGTCTTCGCAACCGTCTGGTCGAAGATCCACTGGAGGTTGGTCGTTTTGCCACCCAAGCCTGCACCGTAATAAACAATCTTGCAGTTTATTTCCCGTGCAGCGAAGTTGATGAAACTCACGCTGTTTGGTTCCCTTCCTTGTGTCCGCAGTGCCGCTCACCGAAGCAACGGTCGGTGCGAGTGAAACCTTGACTGTCGATCATCGCCTCAGCCCGAGGCTCCTGCCTTGTTGCAACGCTTTATAACACAACCACCCTATCACAGCAATAGTACGACCACCGTCGTGATACTGCAACGCTGCCAGTCCCGCTCCCTCACGTGCATCGGTCTTGCGGTGGCAAGCGATGCGTGTCACCGGAAAAGATATTGAACCCCTTTCATTCTCCAGCGCCTGCCGGCCCAGGGTTCGGCGCCGGGAGAGCGCCCCGCAAAAAGCATTCCTACCACTCGAATTCGACGTGCGAGCGGCGGGCTGAGTACTCTTCGTAGGGCCCGATCCGCAACGTCCGCAGGCGCCCTGGCCGGTCCGTGTAAGCCAGAACAAAGGTCAGGATGTTCGTGCCTCCGCCGGGGGCCAGGTAAGGTTCCGGCAGGTAGAAGTCCTTCTGCGGTCCGACGGTCACGTAACGCCCGACAAACTTGCCATTGAGGTAGATAAGAGCGTCACGGTCAGCGTCGAAAGTCAGCTTCCAGGGGACTGCCCAAGCGCCGGAAACTGCCGGCAACGCAAATTCTGTCCGGCACCACGTGAATGCCGGGACCCGTTCGTCCGGTGAATCCGACACCCGGTAAGACGCGGGATTCCAGGCAGCCGCTGCAAAATCCTGATCCACCTCCCGGCCCCGCATGGGTGCTGCAAAACGCTGGATTTGCCAATGGCCAACGGCTGTCGCGCTTTCGGCGTCGCTCCCCATGCGCACGGATTCGATGCCCTTCAGATCATTCAGATCACCTATCTCTTTTCCGCCGTTCCTTGCTCCAAAGGCTTCGTAGGAGATCTCCAGCGTGTTGGTCCCCGCTTTGGCGTATTTCGCAAGTTCGATCGTGATGGCCTTTGCGGGCTTCTGTGCGTCTCCGGCGAGTTTCCCGTTGATGAAAACCTTCATCGCGTCATCCGCAAAAGTCGAGATGAACATCCTCGGTTCGTCGCTGTAGTTGAACTGGGCCTTGTACTTCACGTAACCGTAGGGAACAGGGCCGCTGTCTTCCAGCGCTCCAAGCGCAATGGTCTGCCACTGGCCCGGGGAGGCGGCAAATCTCTCGACCCAAGCCTGCCCCTCGCCCACATCGAATGGCACATGGGGCAAGGGCGGAACCGTCAGGTGCAGGCGAGCGGTCCGCCGCCCGCGCTCGTAAGCAAAGTCCATCCGTACACCGTCGACCCAGCACTTGTCGGGGGTGGGAGGAAGCAATAGGGCAAGGTCGTGTTCGCCGGGCCGAAAATCCAAGTCGGCCCATATGCGGTTCTTCCGCCAACCGCTGCCCGCAAACAGGTAGTTGTCCCCGATGATCGGAACGGAAAAGGGCTTGGTTTCCTCCGCTTGCGGAACGACCTTGGAAGGAAACTCCGCCACCCAGGTCCGCAAGGCGCGATCTCGTGGCAGCAGGATGACCAAAAGGTGGTCATTCACCAAGAGCATCTTCTCGGCTTTTCCGAATTGGACACCCAAGACCACCGACTCATATTCGGAATCCCAGTACTGGTAAAGGGTCTCGCCTTCCACATGAGGTTCGTCACGCGTCGCGAGGGATATCTCCGCCGCACGCCCCGGCGCGTCATAGAGGATCAGGAAATGCCGGTCGAGGTTCAGACCGTGAGCCAGCACTTCCGCCGTGGAGTAACAGAGTTGGCTCCCGGGGATGGGGACCTCGACTGCCAGCATTTTCATTTCGCGGGGACCGATAACGAGTTCACCCTCCCGCGGCACGCTGATCCGGCGCTTCGTGGGACTTTGGGGATCGGCAAAGGATATCTTGTAACGTTGCTCAGCATTGCTGTTTTCGCGCAGGAAGAGCACGGAACTGCGGCCATTCACCCTCTCCGTGACAGTGACAGCAGGATTTGTGGATTCGGCGGCGCCTGGAAGCTCCTGAGCGCGGGTCAGAACCTCACCGTGTAAGCGGAGGAACTGGCTGATCCCCCGGACGGCGTAATACTTGTTCCACAAGCCACCCGGCTCGCGAATCGGCGCGGCATAGTCATAAGTGGTCGTGAGGGCCTTGGCGGCCCAATCGAAGTTTGTCCCCCCAAACCCCATGTAATAGCTGAAGGAAGTAACTCCCTGCTCGAGCACCGTCTTGGTCAGCGTGCTGATCTGCTCGGCGCTCACCCCTTCCTGGTCGGAGGAGAGCTTCCCGCCGAACTGGCTGAACCACCCTCCTTGCAACTCCGTCACGGCCAGGGGCGAGGAGGACTCTTCCTTGCGCAGTTCCCGGAGCCTTGGGACGACGTCCTTCACGATGTTCCAGCGCGGATAAAAATTGCACGTGTCCATAATCCTGGCCATGTCGGGGTCGGAGTTGTCGCGGGCCTGCTTAGTCCAACAGGTGATGACGGGCACGTCGATTCCTGCTCCCCAAACCATATTGGCCAGAGCCCGGATGTACTCACGCTTGTCCCCATTCGGCATGGGAGGACTGAAATCATATTCGTTCTCTACTTGCACCATGATGATCGGCCCGCCGAGCGTGATCTGGTGCCGTTCGATCACCGGCAGGACCTGGTCGTACCAGTGCCGTGAGGTCTCGATGCTCTGGGGGTGATTCGTGCGCAGGGGAAACCGCATCGCCGCCACCCAGGAGGGGAATCCGCCGCGTTCCCACTCTGCACAGACGATCATATAGAAGCCCATGTCGTGCACAAGCTTGACAAAATCCTCGAACTCGGCAAGGTTCGATTTGCCTTTCTCGGGCTCGTGATAGTTCCAGAAAACATACGTCTCAATCGTATTGAACCCCGCCGCCTTGAACTTCCAGAGCCGGTCGCGCCAGAGCGCCTTCGGACAACGCGGGTAATGAAACGCTCCACTGAGAATGATCGTGTCTTTGCCCTTGATTGTGAAACAGCTTGCGTCATAGCGGATAATGTCTGGGTTGGTAAACGTCATCTGGGGCGGCATTGCCAGTAAGGTGCCTACCCCCCCGCCACCCAGACGAACAATGAGGGGCGAGGCCAAGGCTGATTGTAGAAAGCTCCGGCGGGATGATTTCATGGCATAAGCTCCTGTCGACAATACTCCGGATTGCGCCACCGGAAGGACGGCCCGTCAATGCACCCCTCTTCATTGGCGCTTGTGTTTACGCAAGTGCGCCGTGCTGGGCACAGTAAGAGCCGGGGCTAGTTGGCAAACCAACACCGGCAGATCATCCGCCTGCCCCAGGCAGAGAGGAAAGCCTTGTAATCTAGCTCAAATAATGGAAGGTGGCAACGAGGTATCCCCGCCCCTCGGTCCGCAGGGGTAAAGGCACCGCAAAATGAAGTCAATGGCAAGCCCAAGGGCACTCACCCTATTCACTGCATTTCGCGGCGCCTCTAGAGGGCGAAGATCGTTAACACGGAAAACTTGATCCGCGTCCTTGACCTACTGATAGAATTGCGCGTTCGCTTCAGTAGCCTCTTTCAAGTTCTCAGGGAGATCATCCAGCGAGTAGATCGCTGAGAATTCGCATACTGGAACGCACGCACCACAGTCAATGCACTCGACCGGGTTTATAAAAAGTTGCGATGCTTCTGCAAACTTGGCTTCGTCCTTGCGTGGGTGAATGCTATCCACAGGACAAACGTCCACGCATTTCTCATCTTTCGTACAACTCCCTGTTATTACATAAGCCATAAAACCAGACTCCTTCGACCAACGAGATAGACAAACCAGTGCCGCTTGGCAAATTATGCGTCATCGCTGCGCCAGTTCGTCACCGCGCCTTGCAACACGGGCATAATTGCCTTGCAACTTTGACTCCAAAGTGCGCGCTGTCACCCATTGATTCCAGGCAAATTAGCGGTCGCAAAGCCTGTGGTGAGTCAAAGGCCACACGCCGCAGACTAACTACGCGCAGGAAATTGAGTGAGAAAACTAACAAGAGGCCGCCACGCATGAGACTTTCTGTCAGCACACAGGCGCTCAAACACTTGCTTCACGGCATTCCGCGCTTCTGAATGGGTTTCTCTCCATCAGGTTTCGGTACGAAGATGTCCCGCCACGTCAGCGCGCATTCATTGACCATTTTAACTGCATATTCCATGCGCCCGAGGTTCCGGTCGACGTTGTTCGTGCCAAAAGAGAACTTGACGCCAGCCCTCTTAGCCGCCTTGATGAATGCCGGACTGGGCAGGCGGTACCGGTTATTGATTTCGATAGCGATATCGTTCCTCTTTGCGGCATCGATCACCCTTTGCATCCGCTCAGGCGTCCAGAGCCGGTCGTAATCGGCTGAGATTACATCCGGAAGAAACGTTGGATTGGCATGGATGTCGATCGGTTCATGGTTGAGCACACCGAGGATACGGCTGATGTACATTTCCATAAACTGGTCCTCATCCTTGACCTCTCCCACCTCTTCCTTAATCCAGATCCGCATTCGTTTGCCGCTGTCATCCGTGAAGGTCATCGCGTCGGTAAACACGTAATCGAATTTCGCCACCGTTTCCTTTGAGAACAGCCTCACCCATTCCCGGCCTTCTCCCTGCAGGCCCACGAAGACGGGTTGTCCCTTCATGTTTCTGACGAACTCCTCGGCCGCCGCATCGTTCGTGACCGGGAAACCCAGCCCTCCGTTGACTGCAATCCC
>Ga0326727_10019213_pt1 | contig 13787 bp, 10 predicted proteins | sample MB2enrmetagenome_FD_207643 | JGI IMG/M metagenome (GOLD analysis project Ga0326727, IMG submission 207643) | Lab enriched peat soil microbial communities from McLean, Ithaca, NY, United States - MB29MY | ecosystem: Environmental > Terrestrial > Soil > Wetlands > Peat | place: USA: New York... | reverse complement strand
GAGGCGGTCGGCGACGGCGAACCGGAGGCGGTCAAGTGGGTCCGGCTGGCCTACGCCGTTCTCATCCCGCTCACCATCGGCTTCATGCTGCTGCACCAGCTTGGCGACTGGCTTAGGAAACTGCTGGCTCTGCGTTTCCGGCCCGTTCGCCGCGCGCCCGCCCCCCCTGTAGCCCAGCGGGAAGTCCGCATGTTCGGCGTCGAGCGCATCCAGCATGCGCTCACGGCCCTGTCCTTCCTGCTGCTGGTCTGGACGGGTTTCGCCTTGAAGTATCCCGACCAGTGGTGGGCCCGCCCGCTGGTCTCCTGGGAGCGCTATTTCCCCGTGCGCGGCACCCTGCATCGCGTCGCCGCCGTCGTTCTGATGGCCACCGCCGCCTTCCACGTGGCCACGCTCGCCGCCAGCCGCCGGCTCCGCCGCCACTGGAAGCAGCTCTGGCCGCGCCGACAGGATGCCCCCGAAGCCCTGCTCAACTTCGCCTATAACCTGGGCCTGGTCTCCGGCAAGCCCCCGCTTTCGTCGCACAGCTACATCGAGAAGGCCGAGTATTGGGCCGTGGTCTGGGGAACCGCCGTGATGGGCCTGACCGGGCTGCTGCTCTGGGCCAACAACTGGGCCCTGCGCTGGCTGCCCAAGAGCGTCATCGACGTGGCTACCGCCATGCACTTCTACGAGGCCATCCTGGCGGCTCTGGCCATCCTGGTCTGGCATCTCTACTCGGTGATCTTCGATCCCGACGTCTACCCGCTCGAGACCGCTTTCCTGGACGGCCTCTCCGTCAGGCAGCGCGAGGCAACACACACCGCAGAGGAAGAACCCGACGAATAACCCTATGCGTCCTTTCCGGCCCAACTTCGAGAAGCTGGTTTCCCCCATCGTCCACCTCAGCTCCAATTGGGTGAGCCGTTGCGGCGTGATGCTGGTCACCTCCGGGGTGGTCTTCTGGCTGTTCTTCTTTCCCATGGCCGTGCGCGGCGCGGCCACCCATCCCTATCTCGGCATCCTGGAGTTCCTGCTCATCCCCGCCGTGTTCTTCGCCGGGCTGGGACTCGTTCCTCTGGGCATGTGGCTGCTGGTGCGGCGCGAGCGAAGGGCCGGCGTGCCCCTGGCGGGCGTCTCGCCGCTGGCGCTGCCCAAAACCGAGCTGCGCAAACTGCTGCTCTTCGTGGGCGTCACCACCGGCGTCAACCTGATTCTGGGCAGCCTGTTCACCTACCAGGCGGTGGGTTACATGGACAGCGTCGCCTTCTGCGGCAAGACCTGCCATACCGTGATGCAACCCGAGTATGCGGCCTACCAGAATTCGCCGCACTCCCGGGTGGATTGCGTGGCCTGCCATATCGGCCCCGGAGCCTCCTGGTTCGTCCAGAGCAAGCTCTCGGGAGTCGGCCAGGTTTTCGCGGTCACCTTCAACACCTATCCGCGCCCCATCCCCACGCCCGTCCGTAATCTGCGCCCGGCGCGGGAAACCTGCGAGGCCTGCCACTGGCCGCAGAAGTTCGGCGAGGACCGGCTGCGCGTCATCTCCAACTACGCCGACGACGAGAAGAATACGCTCACCAAGACCGCCCTCCTCATGCGCATCGGCGGCGGACACGGCAGCCCCGGCATTCACGGAGCCCACCTGGGTCCCGGAGTTGTGATCCACTATTCCCCGGACGACGAGAGCCGCCAGAGCGTCGCACGCGTGGAGTACCAGAACAGCCTGACCGGCCGGCGCAACGTGTTCCTGGCCCCGGGCGCCACGCCCGAGCGGCTGCGTATGCTAACCACGCGCCAGATGGATTGCATGGATTGCCACAATCGCCCCACGCACACCCTGGAGCTGCCCGAGCGCGCCGTCAACAAGGCGCTGGCCTCCGGCGCCATCTCCGCCTCGCTGCCCTTCGTGAAGAAAACGGCGGTCGAGCTGCTGCGCAAGCCCTACGCGAGCCAGGAGCAAGCCGCTCAGGCCATTCCCGCCGCCTTGCGGGCATTCTATAAGGACAGCCGGCCGGAGGACCAGGTCGCCCAGGCCGCCCAAGCGCTGGTCGCCATTTACAGCCGCAACGTCTTCCCCCAGATGAAGGTGACCTGGGGCAGCTATCCCAACAACGTCGGCCACACCGACTTCCCGGGCTGCTTCCGCTGCCACGACGACAACCACGCCGCCGCCGGCGGAGAGAAGATCACACAGGACTGCAACACCTGCCATCAGTTGCTGGCCATGGACGAGGCCGCGCCGAAGATCCTCACCGACCTGGGGCTCCAGTGACGGCAGTCGCGCTACAATTGGTGCGGAGCCGACTGCCATGTTCCCGCCGACCAAGATCCTGTTGCCGGTAGACTTCTCCGAACGCTGCCTGGGCGCCGCGCGCTATGCCGAGGCGCTGGCGGCGCATTCCCACGCCGAAATCGCCTTGCTGCACGTCCTGGAGCCCAACCGTGCCGCAAGCGCGCGATCCGAGCTCGACACTTATCTCACGGAAGAGCTGGCCGGGGTGCGCGTACAGCGCGTGCTGTTGGAGGGCGACCCCGCCCGCCAGATCGTCGAGTTCGCCCACCGGGAGCGGATGGACCTGATCGCGCTGCCGACCCACGGCCACGGCCCGTTCCGCCGCTTCATCCTGGGCTCGGTGACCGCCAAGGTGCTGCACGACGCGGATTGCCCGGTGTGGACCGGCGTCCACCTGGAGCAGGCGCCGCAGGTGGACGCCATCGCCTTTCGAAGCATCGTGTGCGCGCTGGACCTGGGTCCGCAAAGCCGCAAGGCGCTGGCCTGGGCCGCGGCGATGGCCGGCGAATTCAAGGCCCGCCTGACCCTGGTGCACGCCCTGCCGTGCATCGAGTCGCGCCCCGGCGAATACTTCGACCAGGAACTGCTCGCGGATCTGGCCAAGAGCGCTCGCGAGGAACTGGAGAAGCTCCGGGAGGAAGCCGGCGCCGAAGCCGAGCTCGTCGCGCAAGGAGGCGACGCGCCCCACGTGGTCTGCGCCGCCGCCCAAGCGCGCCAGGCCGAGATGCTGGTAATCGGCCGCGGCTCCGCCGCCGGCCACTTCGGCCGCCTGCGCACCAACGCCTACGCGATCATCCGCCAGTCGCCGTGCCCGGTGGTCAGCGTGTAGGCCGCCTACTTCTCGAAATACGGATGCATCGCCACGGGCGGCTTGGGAACTTCGCCGCGCGGCTTGTTGACGGTCAGGTCCTCGAAGAGCAGGGCGGGCACAACGAAAGTGGCCGGAGGCCCGCCCGGGCTTGTCTCGCCGCCCATGTAGTAGCTGAAGTTCGGCACAGCGCGGCCGTGGAACGGCGCGGTGTACACGGTCTGTTCCTTAGACACGGCCACGATTTCCTTGAACGTCGCGGCGCTCAGGGCGGCGATCTCCGCGTTCCGCACCAGCTCTTCGCGGCCGTCCGGAAAGACCTTGTAAGCCAAAATGGCCGGCTCGACCCGCAGCTCGCCGGAGGACGAATCGAACATGAACAAGGACTGCCCGTCCTGGCTCTTGAGCGCGGGATTGCCGAGGCGCCGCACCAGGATTCCATATTCCCGGCCCCGCTGTTTCACCAGCTCGAGGAACTTGGCGCGCAGCTCCGGCTGGCTCAAGCCGCCTTCGGAAGTCACGATGAGGTTGGAGGGCATGGCCCCCTGGCCGCGCAGGCTTCCACTGCTGTGCTCGATTCCGCGCACCGGATCGCGCGACGAAAGCAGGGTCTTCAGGATGCCGTTCTCGACCAGGCGGGTCTCGCGTCCCGCAATGCCCTCGTCATCCATGCGATAGGAGCCCGCCAGGGGCAGATTCAGGTACTGGGCGAGCGTGGGATTGTCGGTGACGCTCAACATGCTGGGCAGGACCCGCGCCCCGATCTTGTCGACGAAGGGATTCTCCGCCTGGGCCAGGTACCGCTCGAAGCCTGGGTTGTCGGAGAGAGGGCGGCGGGTGGCGACCAGATTGGGGACGAAGGCTTGCGCGAACAACTCGGCGGCCGCCTGGCCTTCGAACAGGACCGGGCCGTTGTACTGCTCGACGAGGGAGGCCGCGCGCAGGCTCTTCAGATTAGCCCCAATCGAGCGGATGCGGGCCGCGAGTTGCTCTCTGGAGGGCAGCTCTTCCACGGAGCGGGCGTAGGCGGCGAAGAAGTCGTGGAGCGGCATGCCCTCGCCGGCCTGCGTGCTGGCGCTCGCGAGGAACATGGCCGAAGGCCGCAGGCGCGTGAAGAAGAAGCCCTCGCTATTCAGGTACGAGGTAGCGGTATTGACGACGGACAGGCTGACACTGGAGTGGGCCACGTCCGGCATCTCCTTGAACAGCGCCGAGAACTCCTTTACGAGCCGTTCCATCTCGGCGGGCACGATGCGCGCCGGGGGCCATTGCTCGGAGAGGACGGCGGGCTGCTCGCGCGTCAGGTCCGGGGTCTCGTCGGTGCGCGTCTTGTTCTGCAAGGCGGCGCGCTTCTTGGAGAGGTCTTCGAGAGCCTTTTTGTAAGCGCCGTCGGTGGCCAGCCAGATCTGGCGGCGCAATTCCTTGTAATCGTCTTCGAGGGGCAGTTGGACCGTGCCGCCCCACATGCGCGCCACTCCCGTGCCGCCCATGAAGGGCGCGAAGAAGTTGGTGTTGTCGAGTTGGTAGCCGCCCACCCGCACTTCGACCGTCAACATGCGGCTGCTCTGCTCCCGGCTGTGCAGCAGGGCGCCGAAGGTGGCGGAGACGTTGCGGCCCCGCTGCTCGGCGACGCGGTAGGAAATGAAGTAGGGCTTGTCCAGATTCTCGAGCTGCAACTGCTTCAACGAGCGGGCCATCTCGTCCTTCATGGCCCGCGTTAAGACGCTGTCTTGGGCGTGCAGCCCGCAGGAAACCGCCAGCAAAAGGAAACCCGTAATCGTTCGCATGAGCGTTCTTCCTCCTCAGTTGGCTTCAAAAGGCGCCGGCAGAATGGGAGGCCGCTCCTGCGACTTATCCTTCTTCTGCGCCTCGAGCTGCGATATGAAGATGCCCGGGGAGACCGCGGAGACCGGCACCATGCCCGACTCGGCGCCGCAAACGCCGTCGAAGACGCCGAGCCGACGATCGGCCGCCACGATCTTGCCGAATGTGGTGAGAGGCGTCCCGATGATGTCCACGCCGCGCACCAGTTCCTCGCGGCCGTCGGGGTAGATTCGGTACACCATGTTGGGCAGCACGTTGAAAGAGTTGGGAATGGTGCGGCCGGTCATGGTGAAGCCGCCCAGGATGTCCTCGAAGTAGAGACCGAAGGGCTTGCCCTCTTTGCGGATGGCCTCGATGAGCAGCGCCTTGAGATCGGGCCGCACGGCGGAGGGCGCCACTTCGACGATGAGGTTGGATTGGCGCGAGACCGGCCGCAGGCCCGGCTGCTTGCGGCCATGCCCGTTGGAGACGGGAAAACCCTCGATGGGCGCGCGCGACATGAGGAAGGTTTTCAGGACTCCGTTCTCGACCACGGTGACGCGGCGGGCTTTGACTCCCTGGTTGTCGTAGCGGTAGGAACCGGCCAGGTCCTGGCCGGCCAGGTTGCGGACGGTGGGATCGAAGTACACGGAAAAGGCCTCGTTCAGCACCTGCTCGCCGATCTTCTTCTTGAAGGTCTGCCCCTCGTCCTCGCTCTTCTGGCGGTGGCCCTCGACGCGGTGCCCGAAGACTTCGTGGAAGAAGACGCCGGCGGCCCTTCCGGAGAGGATCGCCGGACCGGCGTAGGGATCCACGACGGGCGCCACACGCAGCGCCTGGAGGTCGCGGATCATCCGGTCCACGGTTTTGAGCACCGTGGCGTCGTCCGGCAAACCCGCGGCCGTGAAGGAGAACCAGGTTTCGTAGCGCGGCAATTCCATGCCATCGTCGGCCTTGGTGAAGGCCGAGATCCCGAGGCGGAAGCGGGGCTCAGCCACCTGGATTACCGTGCCCTCGCTGTTGACGAACCAGCGCTTCACGCTCTCGCAGGTGAGACTGGCGCTGGCCTGGTAGATGTCGCCGTATTTGGCGAAGGGCGCCGTGTACTTCTTGACCTTTTCTTTCCAGGAGGCGAGGTCGACGTTGTCGGGCAAGGCGTCTTCGCGGTAGCTCTGCGCCTCCTCCCGCGAGAAATCCGAGGATTTATCCTCCTGGGCGACTTTGACTTCCACGTTGGTCTTGACCTTGGTGAGCTGTTCCACCGCCTGCTTATACTGCTGGTCGGTGTGGTACCAGAGGACGCCGCGAATGGCGTCGGCATCGGCGTCCAGCGGCACTTCGATTTGGGAGGGCGGTTGGTAGCCGCGGAAACCGCCGCGGATTTGCCGCGTATTGTCGAGACGGTAATCGCCCACGCGCAGATCGATATCGAGCTGCCGATGCCGGTTCTCGCCCCAATCGTTCAGCATCCCGAATTCGCCGCTGGCGTACACGGAGTGCGTTTCGGTGATCTCATAACTGAGGAAATAGGGGGGAACCGGCTGGGATTTGAGCTTATCCATGGAGCGGTTAAGCTCCGCCCGCATGGCCTGGAGCACGACGGAATCGGCGGACTGGGCCCACGCGCCAACCGCTGCCGCGGCGGCGAAAACGAGAAATCGAATCCGCAAGAGCGCACCTCCTTAGGGAGTTTTCTGTCTGAAACAGTATATACGACGCACCGGCGCCGGATGGCGTTGCGTCGGGGTTTAAAGAAAATCGCGGCTAGCCGGCGAGCTTCTTCAAGAGGGCGGTGTGGTTGCCGCGGATGCGGGGGCGGTCCGTTACTTCGAAGCCGGCCTGGACCGCGGCGTCGAGTTCGGCCTGGAAGGCCGGGGCTTTCACGTGCCCGCTGGGCTCGGCCAAAAGCAGGCAGGCGCCGGGCCGCAGGGCCGCGGCGGCCTCGGCGAAGAAGACGCTCAGGCTGGGCATTTCATGCAGCATGGCGAAGGCCAGCGCAAAGTCCACGGCGCCGGCCAGTCCGTCCAATCCCAGCGAATCTGGCGTGGCCAGACGCGCCTCGATGCGTTCGATCAGCCCGGCTTTGGCGGCCCGGCGCTTGAGCCTGTCCAGCATCCGGGGCTGAATGTCCACGGCTAGCACTCGGCCGCGCGGCCCCACCAGACGGGCCAGTTCCAGGGTGAAGAAGCCCATGCCTGGTCCGGGCTCGAGCACCGTCATGGCGTCGCGGACGTAGGGCGCCAGGAGCTTAGCCGGGTTGACCGCCAGGCGGCGGAGCGGGGAGGCCAGGAAGTAGCCGAACCACCAGGGACAAACGCGCTGAGACATATCATTTCATAGTACGCGACACGATACGCCCAGCGACGCTACCGCGCGTCGAACCGGATGGTGGAATCGCTGTGGAACTTGCGATAGTCGCGGTACTCGATGGCCTCGTGCGTTTCCCCTCCATCCGTGCGTACGTAGGAGGTGGCGCTGCGCGGAAGGACGAAGGTCGCGCCGCCAATGGAGGTTTCGGCGTAGTCCAGCACACTTCCCAGGGCGGTGATGGGCGCGGCGGCCTTGAGGCCGGTCGCATACAGGATCAAACGTCCGACGGCGCCGGAGTGCGGATCGACGTAGACGAAGCCTCGGTGGGCGACGATCACAGGCTGGGCCGCGAAGGTGCGAATCGAATACTGCGAGTGCTTCACGTCCACGGCGTAGCGGAAGACCGCCATGCGGCGAGCGCGATACACTTCCCAGCGATCCCAGGCGAAGGAGGCTTGGCGGTTGGGGTCCAGGATCTCCTTCATGAACCCGCCAAACTCGCCCCAGGTCCCCTCCGCCGCAAGCCCTTCGCGGAACCCGTCGGACGGCCTGCCATCGGCGAATTCGACGCGGTAGAAGTCGCCCTCGTCGCTGTAGCCGGCCTGGCTGGAGTAGGAGCCGGCCGGGAACCATTCTCCGTCCGCAAACATGCCGGAGGAGTTTCCGTGGATCGGAGGGATGCTGCGATGCCGCTGCACCGAGCGCGTGCACATGAAATTGGGCAGGCCGGCGAGGTAGGCGGCGCTCCAACGTCGCATGGCGTCGAGCATTCCGGCCTGCTCGGCGTCGGAGGGCGCTGGAGCGACGGAGAGCGGATCCTGGGAGGGCGCGGGGAGGCCGGCGGACTCTTTACGAATCGCGTCCAGCGCTCGGAGCGTGGCGCGGCCGACGCCCATCTGTTTAAGCGTCCCGATCGTCTCCTCGCTCAGGCGCTCGGAAACGCGTATGGTCTCGAGGCGGTGGGCGATGCGTTTGTCGTTGCGATCGGTCGCCAGAAGGGAGGTGAGCAGGGACACCAAATCGCTTACGGCTACCGGCGGCTCGGCGGCTGGGGCGGACAGGCCGACAGCCAGCGCCACCAGGAACACACCCATGCGTGGATTATAGCTCCGCCGTCCCCCGCCGCTGCGGCTTGCACTGCCGGGCGGGCGCACCATGGTGTCGCACCGGATTTGCAGGGGAACGCCTTCCGGAACGCGGGCATGCTCCGGGGCGACACGTGCCGGGCGGCGTCAGCCGGTGTACGATGATTAGCGTGAACCCAACGACATCGTACCGGTGGAAACCACTTGCCGACCTTCCCGGCGATCCAAAGGAACTCACCAGTGGCGAGCTCGAAGCGCTCCAGTTGGTCTGGAGCGAGCAAAAGGAGTCCATCGCCCAGGGCGGTGCGCTCGAGGAGTTTCATCGGCGGCTGGGGCGGGAATGGTCCATCGAGACCGGCATTATCGAGGGTGTCTACACGCTGGACCGGGGGATTACCCGGACGTTGATTGAACGCGGGATCAATGCGTCGCTGATTCCGCACGATGCCACCAATCGCGACCCCACTTTGGTCGCCAGAATTGTACAGGATCACAGCGAAACCTTGGAAGGACTATTCGCCTTCGTGAAGGGCGAGAGGGAACTGACCGGCGGATACATCAAGGAATTGCACGCGGCTCTGCTCCGACATCAGGAGACCCTCACGGTGGTGGATCAGTTTGGTAACCTCTTCGAAAAGAAGCTGGAGAAGGGGAGCTACAAAAGGCTCCCCAACAATCCGACGCGGCCGGACGGTCTGCTTCACGAGTATTGCCCACCCGAACACGTCGCTTCCGAAATGGACCGCATCATCGAGTTGCATGGGAAACACGTGCGGGAGGGAGTTCCAGTCGAGGTGGAAGCGGCTTGGCTGCATCACGTGTTCACGCAAGTTCATCCCTTTGAGGACGGCAATGGGCGCGTGGCCAGGGCCATCGCAACACTGGTTTTCCTGAAGGCGGAGCTGTTTCCGCTGGTCGTCACCCGCGATGACCGGGCGAAGTACATTGAGGCGCTGGAGGCCGCCGATCAAGGCGACCTCATGCCGCTAGTAGCGCTTTTCACACAGATCCAGAAGCGCGAGGTCATCAAAGCCATCGAGCTCGAATCTCAGGTCCGACCGGCCCAGACGGTCGACGAGGCGATTGAGGCCGCCCGTGCGTGGATGGTAGTCAAGGGCCAGATCCCTCCTGAGGAGTGGGATCGAGCGAAGGTCACTGCCAATCGCCTCGCTACCTCCACCCTGGAGAGGTTCAACGAAGTTGCCAGGAAGCTTCAATCCGACGTCGCGAGCGCCAAGCCCAAGTTCGAGTTCCGCGCTGAACGAGGGGGAAGAAGTTCCAGCGGGCTCGACCGGGTCACGGTTGCATTTAGCATCCTGGCCGGCCTATCGGAGTACCTCAGTTCCGTCCACCTTGTTCTCCGGACCGAGCGCGAAGTATGGCTGGTGGTATTCTTTAACCACGCCGGTTCGCCTTTCCGCGGGCTGATTACCGCTGCGGCGTTTCTCGCGCCACTTGACAGCACCCCACTCAAAGCTTTCGAGGATCTCTTTCAGGTTAACTACAAGGAGGATCCAGACGTGGCGGAGAAAAGGTTCCGTCCCTGGCTGGAAGCGGCCATCGTCAAGGGGCTGTCACTCTGGCGCGAGCAGCTTTGACGGTTTTTCCAGATAGCCGAAGTCGCGGGCGGCGGCGAGGAGGGCGTCCTGGAAGTTGGGGTGGGCGATTTGGATGAGGGCCTCGGCGCGCTGGCGGAGGGTTTTGCCGTGGAGGTAGGCGACGCCGAACTCGGTGACCACGTAGTGCACGTCGCCGCGCGAGGTGACCACGCCCGCGCCGGGCTTGAGCGTCGCGACGATGCGGGAGCAGGCGCCATCCTTGGCGGTGGACGGCAGCGCGATGATCGGAATGCCGCCTTTCGAGCGGGCCGCGCCGCGCATGAAATCCACCTGTCCGCCGATGCCGCTGAAGGGCAGCGTGCCGATGGAATCGGCGCAGACCTGGCCGGTCAGGTCGATCTCGATGGCCGAGTTGATGGCCACCATGCGGTCGTTCTGGGCGATGATGAACGGATCGTTGGCGTAGGAAGTGGGGTGGAACTCGAAAATCGGATTGTCGTGGATGAAATCGAAGAGCGGCTTGGTTCCGAGGACGAAGCCGGAGATCACCTTGTGCGGGTGGATGGTCTTGCGCTCGTTGTTGATGGCGCCGGACTGGATCAGATCGATGATGCCGTCGGAGAACATCTCGGTGTGAACGCCGAGGTCCTGGCGGTCGCGGAGCATGGCGAGTACCGCGTCGGGGATGCCGCCAATGCCGGTTTGCAACGTGGCGCCGTCGGGGATCAGGCCGGCGACGTGGCGGGCGATGGCGCGGTGGAGATCGGTGACCTCGCACTTGCGGTATTCGGGCAGGGGATGCGAGGCCTCGACAATGACGTCGGCTTTGCTGACGTGCAGGAAGGAATCGCCAAGGGTGCGAGGGGCCCGATCGTTGACCTGGACCACCACGTGCTTGGCGTATTGCGCGGAGGTGAGCGCGATATCGACGCCCGCGCCCAGGCTCATGTAGCCGTAATCGTCGGGCGGGGCGCACTGTATGAGGGTCACGTCCAGGGGCAGTGCGCCGCTGCGGAAAAGCCCTTCAATTTCGCTGAGGAAAATGGGGATGTAATCGGCGCGGCCCTGCTGGACGGCCTGGCGCACGTTGGCGCCGATGAAGAAGGCGTTGTGGCGAAAATGGCCGGCGAATTCGGGCAGCGTGTAATCGGCGAAGCCCATGGTGGCCATGTGGACCACATCCACGTCGTGCAGCTCGGGAGCGCGCCGGAGCAGGGCGCGCACGAGCGCCTCGGGCTCCGAGCAGCCTTGATGCACGTGCACGCGGTCGCCGGACTTGACGATGGCCACGGCCTCCTCGGCGGTCTTGATCTTGGATCGAAACTGTTCGAGCCAGCGCATGGCGCTCACCGGGCCTCGGACAGAAGATCGGCCAGCCAGCGGTGGGGCGCATGGAAGGCCTCGGCAAGCTGCGGCTGGACGCAGGCGCCGCGATAGGTGTAGACGCCGCCGGCGAGTTCGGGCGAGCCGCGCAGGGCTTCGTCGACGCCTTCGCGGGCGATGCGCAGCAGGTAGGGCATGAGGGCCTGAGCCAGGGCGATGCTGGTGGAGCGGCCGAGATCGGCGGTGAGGTTTGGCACGCAGTAGTGCACCACGCCGTGAACCTTGAAGGAAGGTTCGCGGATGGTGGTGGGGCGGCTGGTTTCGACGCAACCGCCCTGGTCGATGGCCACGTCGATGATGGCGGAGCCGGGGCGCATGGCCTCCACCATGTGTTTGGTAACGACGTGCGGCGTCTTGGCTCCGGCCACCAGCACCGCTCCGATGACCACGTCGGCCGAGGCGACGGCCGCGCCGATGGACTCTTCGTCCGCCAGCACGGTGGCCACGTGCGGAACGTGCTGGATCAAGCGGCGGAGTTTCAGGTTGTCGATATCGAGCACCGTGACGCGGGCGCCGGCGGAGACGGCGGCGCGGGTAGCGCAGGAGCCAACCGTGCCCGCGCCGATGACCACCACATGCGCCGGGGGAACGCCGGGCGTGCCGCCCAGCAGAATGCCGCGGCCGCCGGAACTGGAGCGCAGCAGGTGCGCGGCGAGCGAAACGGTCATCTGGCCGGCGATCTCGCTGACCGGGGCGAGCAGGGGGAGCCGGCCGTCGGCCGCGCGCACGATCTCGCAGCCGATGGCCGCGATCTCGCGCTGGAGCAGCGTCTCGAAAACGGCGGGACTGGCCACGGCCATGTGGTAGAAGGCCATCAGGGCCGCGCCGGGCGCGCTAAGATCGAGCTCGGCGAGGGTGGGCACGGAGATTTTGACGACCAGTTCGGAGCGGTGGATGACCTCGGCGGCGGAGTAGGCAATGAGGGCGCCCGCGCGGATGTACTCGTCGTCGCGGAACATGGCGCCCTCGCCGGCTCCCGTTTCGACCAGGACGGTGGAACCGCTCTCCACCAGTTTGCGCACTACGGGCGGGGTTACGGCCACCCGGCGATCCAGCGGATTGCCTTCGCGGAGGATGCCGATGTTCATGAGGGCCCCCTCAGTATCCGTCGTCTTCGAGGCGCGTCTTGCCGGCAAAGTGGCGGTGGACGAAAACGGTGTAGCCAGCCACCAGCGCCATGCCGGGAATCCACCAGGCCAGGCCGACCGCCAGGCCATAGCGAGTGGTGGCGGAGTTCCAGACGGTCAGGCCCAGGGCCGGATCGGTGTTCGCGGGCAGGACATAGGGGAACACTCCGAAAGCGGCGCTGGTCAACATGCCGACGATGTAGGCGCAGGAGGCCAGGAACGGTTTGGCTTCGCCGCCCAAACGGATGCCCACCAGTCCGGCGAGCGCCAGGGCGGGGAAGACGTAGCCCCAGGGATGCGCGCGCAAGTTCGCCAAAACCTGCGGCTGGACGCTCATGGTGGCGAAGGTGACCACGGCGGTCAACGCGGCGACGCCGTACCAGGCCATGCGGGCGATCTTTTGCGCGCGCTGCTCGAGGATATCTTCGGTCTTGAAGACCAGCCAGAGCGCGCCGTGCTGGGTCAGGGTGAAGAAGGCCAGCAGGCCCACCAGCACGGTGTACCAATCCAGGATGCCGGGGTCGGGGCCGGGCTGGAAGTTGGTCCAGAGAGGCAGGAAGAAGTAACCGGTGGAATCGAGCGGAACGCCGCGCACCACGTTGCCCAGCGCCGCGCCGAAGAAAATCGCGAGCAGGGCGCTGGAGGCGGCGAAGACGGCGTCGAAGAAAGGCCGCCAGAGCGGCGAATCCAGATGGTTGCGGAATTCGATGGCGATGCCGCGCCCGATCAGCAGCCACAGCACCATCATCAGCGGCAGGTAAAAACCGCTGAAGCTGGAGGCGTACAGGGCGGGGAAGGCGAAGTAGAGGACGCCGCCGCCGGCCAGCAGCCAGACCTCGTTGCCGTCCCAGACCGGGCCGATGGTTTTCAGAACGCGGCGGCGCTGGGATTCCGTGCGACCAACGAAGAAGTGGACGATGCCCGTTCCGAGGTCGAAGCCGTCGAGGACGACGTAGGCGGCGATCATGATGGCGACGAGGCAGAACCAGAGGATTTCCATGTTAGTGAAGGTGGAACTCGGCGCCGTGGATGATGCCGTCGGGCGTGCCCAGAGGAGCGGGGCCGTGCTCGAGTTCGCGGCGGGTCAGGAACAGGAACAGGATCGCGATCAGCGTGTAAAGGCCCATGAATCCGAGCAGGCTGAAGAGGGTGTTGCCCGCGGAAACCTGCATGGAGGGGCCTTCGCTCAAGCGCATGAGGCCGTAGATCAGCCAGGGCTGGCGGCCCAGTTCGGCGGTCATCCAACCGGCGGTGTTGGCGATGAACGGGAACGGCATGGCCAGCATGAGCACCCACAGCCAGGCGCGGGTTTCGTAGAGCCGGCCGCGGCGCAGCATCCAGAGGGACACTAGCAGGATCAGGATGAACATAGTGCCCAATCCGACCATGATGTGATAGCAGTAATAGAGCAGCGGGATGTTATCCGGAACTTCGTCG
>Ga0326727_10019212_pt1 | contig 13787 bp, 6 predicted proteins | sample MB2enrmetagenome_FD_207643 | JGI IMG/M metagenome (GOLD analysis project Ga0326727, IMG submission 207643) | Lab enriched peat soil microbial communities from McLean, Ithaca, NY, United States - MB29MY | ecosystem: Environmental > Terrestrial > Soil > Wetlands > Peat | place: USA: New York... | reverse complement strand
TCATCATCCGCTCCATCTCGGCGGCTGAGTACTGCTGGGTTTCGTCCACCACCCAGCATTACCCGCCCCGGTACAAGCGGACAGATCACGTGTGAATTGGACCGGACATATCACATACTAACGACAGACGTAACGAAATCCCATTGATTACGTCAGACTGGCATAGTAGAATCACAAACACGGATAGTAGAACGAAAACCATGTCGAGACTGACTAAGCTGGAGTTTCAAATTATGGAAGCGCTCTGGAGCCAGGGCCCGTGCTCCATTCGCGAGATCCAGGACGCCTTCCCCGCGCGGAACCGCCCTGCCTACACCACGATACAGACCACCGTCTATCGCCTGGAAGACAAGAAAGCGCTGCGGCGCGCCAAGCGCATCAGCAACGCCGACATCTTCGAAGCCGTGATTTCGCGTGACGCCGCGCAGAACACGCTGATCGATGAACTCCTGGATCTACTCGGCGGCCAGCCGCAGCCCGTGATGGCGCACCTGGTGGAGTCTGGCAAACTCACGCTCGCTGACGTCCAGGAAGCGGAGAAGGCGCTCCGCAAGCTAAGCAGAAAGGAGAAACAGCAATGATCGCCGCGTATGCGTCGGCCGCGTGGGCCAATCTCGCGCCCGCGCTGGGGAATCACCTGTGGCAATCGACATGGTTTGCCGTTATAGCCGGAGCTTTGGCGCTAACGATGCGCAAGCACGAGGCGCGGGTGCGATACGCCTTGTGGCTCGCCGCGTCGCTGAAATTCCTCGTTCCATTCTCATTGCTGGTCAGCGCGGGAAGGCATTTCGCATGGCCGCATGCCACGCCGGCCCGTGCGGCGGGATTGTCGACGGTCGTGCAACAGGTCAGCCAGCCCTTCGTTGTTGAGCCCGGTTTCAGCCCGGCCGCGCACGCCACCGCCGGGATTGCGCCGGGCGTCTTTCCGGCCCTTGTATTCGCCGTGTGGTTCGGTGGCTTCCTCGCCATTTTGTTCTCCTGGTGGCTTCGATGGCGGCGCATGAGTGCGGCGGTTCGTGCGTCGATGCCGATGCATGAGGGAACCGAAGCCGCAGTTTTACTCAATCTGCGCGGGCGCATGCGTATCCGCACACCGGTTGCATTGAGATGGACATCCACAGCGGTAGAGCCGGGCATCTTCGGGATCTTTCGGCCGGTCCTGTTGCTGCCGGCGAATATCACGGATCGCCTGGCCGGGGCGTATCTCGAATCGGTTTTGGCGCATGAAATGTGCCACGTGCGCCGGCGCGACAATCTGGCCTCGGCCATGCATATGCTGGTGGAGGCGATCTTCTGGTTCCATCCGCTCGTCTGGTGGATCGGAACCCATTTAATGGAAGAGCGCGAGCGCGCCTGCGACGAAGCCGTCTTGAAGCTCGGCAATGACCCGGAGGTTTACGCCGAAAGCATCCTGCGGACGTGCCGTTATTATTTCGAATCGCCGCTGGCCTGTGTGTCTGGAATCACCGGGTCGGATCTGAAGATGCGCATTGTGCGCATCATGAGCGAGGGCGCAACCAGGAAGCTCACCTTGGCCAGAAGAGCGCTCCTGGCCACAGTGGGAATCGCAGCAGTATCGGCGCCCATCGTTCTGGGGATCCTCCATGTGCCCGAGGGCCGTGCGCAAACGCCGCCGGCAACGCCTGCTCCCAAATTTGAAGTGGTGTCGATCAAGCCGAGCCATGAGGGCGGCGGCTTGTTCCGTGTGGCCCTCCAGCCCAGTGGGCGGTTTATGGCGAATAACATCACGGTGCGATTCCTCCTGGAACAGGCGTACGACGTGAAGGATGCTCAAATTTCGGGAGCGCCTGGGTGGATCGAGTCCGAGCATTTTGACATCGAGGCGAAGCCCGACGACGCTTTTATCGAGCAAAAGCTATTCCGCGACGAGAGAAGCCGCCAGATCTCGCTGATGATGCAATCGCTTCTGGCGGACCGGTTCAAGCTGGCGATGCATCACGAAACCAAAGAAATGCCGGTTTACGCGCTAGTGGTGGCGAAGGGAGGATCGAAGTTGAAGGAAGCGCCGCCTGCGCCGCCGGACGGCGATATGCCTCCTCCCGGGCCTCCCACGGGACAAATGCGCCGCGGCGGAATCCGGATAGGCAGAGGAGAGCTCATCGGAAGCGCCATCCCGCTGGACAGGCTGGAGGACGTGCTCTCGCGGATCACTGCCCGGCCGGTGGTGAATCAGACGGGCTTACAGGGCCTCTATGATTTCACACTGAAGTGGACGCCCGGAGAAGGCGAAGGTCCGATGATGGGCGGTCCTGCGGGTCCGCCGCCCCCCGACGCACCGCCGCCTCCCGACGCCAACGGTCCAACGATCTTCACGGCCCTCCAGGAGCAGCTCGGTCTCAAACTCGAATCGCAGAAGGCGCCGATGGACACGGTCGTCATCGACCACGTGGAGCGGCCGTCGGAGAACTGACGTGCCGGCGGCATGCTAACGGCCGGCATTAGCGGGTAGTCTAAGCATTAATGGAGAGCTCCATGAGCTGTCTTCGTGCTGCGGGCTTGGCATTTCTCGGCGGAGTCTTTCTGTTTGGAACGATAGGCCCGCCACGCATTGCGGCACAGTCTCCCGAAACCGCCGCCGCGCGTTTGACATTCGAAGTGGCTTCCATCAAACGAAGCGGCCCCGCGACCATCAACTCATTTATGCGGTTGGACCCGGGCGGCGGGTTCCGGGCCGAAAACATCACGGTGAAGGACTTGATTGCTTTCGCTTATGGCCACAAGCTCTTCGAGGTTTCCGGCGGGCCTGACTGGATCGGCACGACGCGATACGATATTGCCGCCAAGAGTGAAGAGTCTCTGAATGAAGACCCACACTTGAGCCATTCTGAGCGTCAGACGTTTAATGACCGGCGAAGGTACCGAATGCGGTCTCTGTTGGAGGATCGTTTTCATTTGCAATTCCACATGCGGGCGAAAGACATGCCGGTTTATGTCCTGGTTGTCGACAAGAACGGCTTGAAGCTGCCGCTCGCAAAGGAATCGGACGGCCCCATGAATCGGCTAATGGTGGGCTCGGGTCAGCTTACCGCGCACGGTGTCTCTCTGTCTCAGTTCGCTGACAACCTGCGGAACTTCGTGGATCGGGAGGTCATCGACAAGACCGGCCTTACCGAACTTTACGACATCAAGCTCGAGTGCACTCCGGAGCGCGCACAGATGACGTCAGACGATGCTGCAGCTAGTGCAAGCGCTCCCTCCATCTTTGTGGCCCTGCGACAGCTCGGGCTCAAACTCGAACCGGAGGAGGCGCCTGGTGAAGTGCTGGTGGTGGACCACGTGGAGAGGCCTTCACATAATTAGTAACAGCCAACCTCTATGACACCGCGGCGCATGGCAACCGGTCTTCGTCTCTGTCTGTTGCTATGTTTGGCGCTCTCCGCGATGTTCGCCGCGCAGCATTATGGTCAGGTCACCTTCAACGGCTTGCCCGTGCCCGGCGCGATGGTGACGGCATCGCGCGCCGATCAGAAACTCACCGCGGTCACCGACACCCAGGGACTCTACTCATTCCCGGAACTGGTGGACGGCGCCTGGACCCTGCAAGTCGAGATGCTCGGTTTCGCGACGGCTAAGCAAGAGGTCGTCGCCGGCCCGAACGCACCCCCCGCCAGGTGGGAGTTGAAGCTGCTGCCGCTCGATCAAATCCAGGCCGAGATCAAAACAGCAGCCGCGAGTGTCACGCCGGCTCCCGCGGCAGCGGCGGAACAACCGAAGCCGCAGACCGCGGCGCCCCAAGTTCCGGAGCCCTCGGATGAGGAGCTCAACCAACGCGCCGCCGACGGTTTCCTCATCAATGGCAGCACCAACAACGGCGCGTCTTCCCCGTTCTCGCTGTCTCCCGCTTTCGGCAATCGGCGATTCGGCGGAAGGCAGCTCTACAACGGCTCCATCGGCCTGATTACCGACAACTCCGCGCTCGACGCGCAGCAGTTTTCCTTAACCGGCCAGAAGACGCCCAAGCCTTCCTACAGCCGATTGACCGGCGTCGCAACCTTTGGCGGCCCGCTGCAAATTCCGCGCCTGTTCAGGAACGGACCGAATATCTTCGTCGCCTACCAGTGGACGCGAAACAATACCGCCAGCACCGATCCCGGCCTTGTGCCGGACGCTGCCGGGCGTAGCGGCGTGTTTTCCACCCCGGTTCTCGATCCGCTCAATGGAAAGCCGTTTCCCGGAAATACCATCCCCGCCAGCCGCATCAGTCCGCAAGCCCGCGCTCTGCTGAGCTTGTATCCGCTCCCGAACTTTGCGGGCGACACGGGCTACAACTATCAAATCCCCATCCTCAATCCCACCCATCAGGACGCTCTTCAGTCGCGCTTCAATAAGACCCTGGGTCCCCGCGATCAGATCTACGGCCGGTTCGCGTTGCAGAGCACGCGCTCCGACACGGCCAATTTATTCGACTTTCTCGATGCGAGCGACCGGCTCGGCCTCAACACCGATATCAACTGGTCGCATCGTTTGGGTCACACCTGGTTTCTCGATCTCGGCTACCAGTTCAGCCGCTTGTCGACCAGGGTCACGCCGTTCTTCGAGAATCGAGTCAACGTGTCGGGTGACGCCGGCATTTCTGGCAACGATCAGAGCCCCATGAACTGGGGTCCACCGAGCCTGACTTTCTCAAGTGGCATCGCCGGTCTCACGGATGGACAAGCGTCATTCAATCGCAATCAAACCGGCGGCGTGTCCGGGTCCCTGCTGTGGACTCACCGCGCTCACAATGTCCGGGTTGGCACGGATTTCCGCCGCCAGGAATTCAATTATCTGTCGCAGCAGAATCCGCGCGGAGCGTTCACTTTTACCGGCGCAGCCGCCGGGTCGGATTTCGCCGATTTCCTTCTGGGGATTCCCGACACCAGCTCGATCGCGTTCGGTAACGCCGACAAGTATTTCCGGGAATCGGTTTACGATGCGTTCCTCAACGACGATTGGCGCATCGGTCCGGGATTCACGCTGAACGCGGGCGTGCGTTGGGAGTACGGCGCTCCCATCACCGAACTCTACGGCCGCCTGGTGAACCTGGACATTGCTCCAGGCTTCGCGGCCGTCACTCCGGTTGTGGCCAGCAGCCCGGACGGCGTGTTGACCGGCGAGCGGTACCCGAGCTCGCTGGTTCGTCGCGACAAAACCGGCATCGAGCCCCGCGTGGGTATCGCGTGGCGGCCGATTGACAGTTCATCGATGATCATTCGAGCTGGATACGGCGTCTACTACGACACATCGGTCTATCAGACAATTGCCGTGCAGATGGCCCAGCAGCCGCCGCTTTCGAAAAGCTTCAGCGTGCAAAACAGCACGGCCGATCCGCTCACGCTGGCAAACGGCTTCGTGGCATCGCCCGCGATTACAGGCAACACCTTCGCGATCGATCCGAACTTTCGCCTGGGATATGCACAGAATTGGCAGGCTTCCGTGCAGCGCGATCTGCCCGGTTCGCTACAAATGACGGCGACGTATCTCGGCATCAAAGGCACGCGCGGGCCGCAGGAATTTCTACCCAACACCTTTCCCATCGGCGCGGTGAATCCGTGCGCCGCGTGCCCAACCGGTTTCGCATACCTGACGTCCGGCGGCAATTCGACCCGCGAAGCAGCGCAAATCCAATTGCGGCGCCGCTTGCACAACGGTTTCACCGGAACCCTGCAATACACGTTCTCGAAATCCATTGACGATGACGCGGCATTGGGCGGGCAGAGCGCGACCACGACGCCCAGCGCCGTGACGCAAGGCGGCCCCACAACCCTAACCGGCCCATCTTCCGGGAGCCCTTCGAATTTCGCCATAGCGCAAAATTGGCGTGACTTAAGCGCGGAGCGCGGGTTATCGGCGTTCGACCAGCGTCACCTGTTGAACGTCCAATTGCAATACACCGCCGGCATGGGAGCCGCCGGCGGCACGCTTCTGAGCGGATGGCGCGGGGCGCTCCTCAAAGAGTGGACGTTCTCCACCCTCACCACCGCCGGCAGCGGATTGCCCGAGACTCCGGTTTATCTCTCGCCAGTCGAAGGCACCGGAGTGACCGGAACCATCCGGCCTGAGTACACGGGCGCGCCGCTTTACTCTGCACCGGCCGGCCGCTTTCTGAATCCAGCGGCTTACATCGCGCCGCTTCCGGGACAATGGGGGAACGCCGGGCGTGACTCCATCACGGGCCCCGCTCAGTTCACCTTGAATGCGTCTTTGGGCCGCACCTTCCGCGTGGGCGACCGCTGGAATCTCGACCTTCGCTTGGACGCTACCAACGCCTTGAACCATGTGACGTTCACCACTTGGAACACCATCGTAAACACACAGTTCGGATTGCCGGCCGGGGCCAACAGCATGCGCAGCCTTGTGACGAGTCTGCGCTTGAGGTTTTGAGGGGATGCGGCGCGCGCTTGCCATCTTGATGTCGGTTGTGACGGCGCTATCGGCGCAGCAGATTGGGCAGAATACTCAGGGCGGAGGCAGCGGTGCCGCTACGTTTTCCGCGTCCGCGCAACTGGTGATAGAGACGGTGGTCGTCACGGACAAAAGCGGCAAGCCGGTGGAAGGCTTGACCGCCAATGACTTCACCGTCACGGAAAACGGCGCGCCGCAGATCATCCGATTCTTCGATCACCAGCGGTTCGCTGACGCTCCCAGCGCTCCGCTTACGCGATCTGAGCACGAAGACATCCACATATACGACCGGCCGAACGCAGATCTCGCGCGGGACACCCGGAAACACCCGATACAAGGATCGCCGGTTATTGGCGCTTTACTTCGACTTGACCGCCATGCCGCCCTGGGACCAGGTGCGCGCGCTCGCCGCCGCCGAGAAGTTCGTGCGCACGCAAATCACGGCAGCAGATCTGGTTGCCATCCTGCGTTATGCCGGCGGTGCTGTTGATGTTTTGCAGGATTTCACGGCGGATCGCGACCGCCTGCTGAGTATTCTGCAAACCATGATCGTGGGAGAAGGCCAGGGGTTCGATTCTTCCACGAACGACGCCAGCACTCCCGATGTGGGCGCGGCGTTCGGGCAGGATGACAGCGAGTTCAACATCTTTAATACTGACCGCCAGCTCTCGGCCCTTCAGACCGCCGCCAACATGTTGGGCCAGCTCAGCGAGAAGAAATCCCTGATTTACTTCGCGAGCGGCCTCCGGCTGAACGGGCTGAACAACCAGGCGCAGCTTCACGCGACGATTAATGCCGCCGTTCGCGCGGGCGTTTCTTTTTGGCCGATTGACGCGCGCGGCCTGGTCGCGCAGGCGCCGCTTAGGGACGCGACCGTGGGGTCACCGGGCAATGTGGGCATGTATTCGGGAATGGCAGCTCTGGCGATGACGACGAATTTCCAGCAGTCGCAAGATACTCTCTACGCACTGGCTGCCGATACGGGTGGAAAGGCCCTGCTCGACCATAACGACCTGACCAAGGGCATCGTACAGGCCGAGCAGTCGATCACCAGCTATTACATCATCGGCTACTACACGACCAACACGGCACCGGATGGCAAGTTCCGGCGCATCAAGATCTCACTGAACGGGAACCTTACGGCGAACCTGGATTACCGCCAAGGCTACTTTGCCTCAAAACAGTTCAGCAAGTTCGCTGCCGCCGATAAGGAGCGGCAGCTCGAAGACGCGCTCATGCTGCCCGACCCGGTTACGGATCTCACGATCGCCATGGAAATCGATTATTTCCAATTGAACCGGGCCGAATATTTCGTGCCAATCGTGGTCAAGATACCCGGCCGCGAGCTGGCACTGGCCAAAAAAGGTGGCGCGGAACGCACCCTCATCGATTTCATCGGCGAGATCAAGGACAACTACGGCTCGACCATCACCAACGTGCGGGACAAAGTGGATATCCGGCTGAGCGATGCAACGGCCGCGGAGTTGGCGAAACGCCCGATCGAATATGATGCGGGGTTTACTTTGCTTCCGGGCAAATACGTCATCAAGTTCCTGGCGCGGGACGCGGAAACGGGCCGCATCGGGACATTTCAGACGGCGTTTGTCATTCCGAACTTGAACAAGGAAGAAAAACGGGTTCCGATCAGCTCCGTGGTGTTAAGCAGCCAGCGCGTGCCTCTCAGAGATGCACTGTACAACGCGGTGAAGGGTAAAGACCGGAGCGAAACCGCCAACCCATTGGTACAGAACGGACAAAAAACAATTCCCAGCGTGACCCGGGTTTTCAGCAAAAGCCGGGAGATGTATGTCTATTTGCAGGCGTACGATCAGATCGCGCCCGCTGCACAGCCGTTCATTGCGTTTGTGAGCCTTTACTCCGGTCCGAAGAGAATATACGAAACGAAGCCAATCGAGGTCACCAGCGGATCGAACGACCGGCTGCGGACGACACCCATTCAGTTCAGTCTGGCACTGGGCGATTTGGCTCCGGGAAAGTATGACTGCCAGGTGACTATACTCGAGCCGACCGGACAAAAAGCGGCGTTTTGGCAGGCGCCGATCGTGCTCGTGCCGTAGATCGAAGACAGCTTTGGCCTGCCCGCGCTGGCGATCCTCCGCTGCTCCAGTCTGCTTCGAGTCCTAAGGTTGTCGAACGCAAGACGGATGCCTGTGCGGTACAACCAACGCACCAAGTTGTGGTCCGACGCCGGTGGATTGCAGTGCGGCTTCCAGAAAGCTTCCGCGGACAGTTCCTCCGCCCAGCCAATATCGCCAACTACCCGGCAGACGAGACGCGTCAATGCGGTGTAGTTAGCGGCAAAAAGTTGGTCGAAATTGGGGTTGCTTTCGATTTCCCTGGTCACGGGAATGTCCGAGCCGAGAGGCACATCGTCTTGACGACGCTCAAGGACGGAATTTGACAGGTGGGCGCAAGAGATCCCGTTCGAATATAGCCGTACACATCGCCTTAGGTGTCGTCGGAAAGCTGGTCGCGGCGGCTCAGGCCCAGCTTCAATAATGCTCCCGATCGTTCGAGTAATGCGGATATCGTTTCGCGATTCTTCGCGTGGTTGTCGAAACCCGGGGTCGTTCGTCAAGCGTTCGATTCCCCCTTACGCCGTACCGTTTAGGAACCGGTCACTCTGTCACTCCACAACCAAATTGCCGGTTGCCCGCCACCAGTTGACTAGATCCCCGTGTCCGGGGACTTTCAGGCCGGCGGTACTTCCACGAGACACCGACTCTGCGGACACGTGGATTGGAAACGTCACCGCATTAGTCGGTATGGTGCTCGGAATAATCCAAGCCGGGCTGGTGTCAAAAAAGAGAGACGTTTCGCCTCTCAGTAATAATAAGACTATGCTCGCGATTCTGACCTCCGTGCAGACGATCTGGCAAGACCTGAAGTTCGGACTGCGTCAATTGTGGTCGAGCCCCGGGTTCACGGCTGTGGCAGTTTTGACCCTGGCGCTCGGCATCGGCGTGAACACGTCCATTTTCAGCTTGCTCAATGCACTGATGCTTCGACCCTTGGCGGTGCTAAACAGCGGTGGGGTACTCGGAGTCTATCGCGGCGATGATCGTCCATGCTCCTATCCGGACTTCGTGGACTTCCAGCAACGCGTCAACGCGTTTTCGGGCCTAGCCGCGGACGCGACCAACGAAAGTGCGCTCGATGTTGGCGACAGCAGCGAAGTCATCCTGGCCGAAGCCGTCTCCTACAATTACGCGACGGTGCTGGAAATCAAGCCAGTGCTTGGGCGATGGATCACCACTGAAGACGAACACGCGGACGATTTCCCAGCGGTGATCAGCTACCGGACATGGCAGAGCCGTTTTGGCGGCGACCCACAGGTGATCGGCAAGCAAGTGCGTCTGAAATCGCAATGGTACACCGTCATTGGCGTGGCTCCGAAGGATTTCCAAGGGATGGCATTGCCGGTCTTGACGGAAGTATGGGTGCCGCTTGTCAGATACGCTCAGCACAATCAATTCGCTGCTCGCATGGTGAAAAATCGCCAAGGAGGCAGGGTCCTGATGTTCGGCAGACTCAGGCCCGGCGTAACAGTCTCACAAACGCAAGCCGAATTGAACGCAGTGGACGTGCAGTTACGCCGGGAGTATCCACGGCAGGAAGCGCGAGAGACGGCGCTCCGGGTGGAACGCGCTCGCGGAACCTCCGATCCGGGCTATCGGCACTTGGTCGCCCAACTATTGATGCTGCTGTCGGCGGTGGTTGGACTGGTGCTACTCATCAGTTGTGCGAATGTCGCCAATCTGCTGCTGGCTCGTGGCGTGTCGCGACGACGCGAAGTATCGATCCGGCTGGCTTTCGGAGCCGGCCGAGGACGAATTTGCCGCCAGATGCTGCTGGAGAGCCTGCTGCTCAGTCTGATCGGCGCAGCGGCGGGACTGGCGGCGGCGCAGGGGACTAACCGAATACTCGAAAGGGGGCTCGCATCCGCTCCGTCGCCTATAGCAGTGGGAGCAAGTCTGTCGCTTGATGGGCGGGTACTCGGGTTCGTATTGATCGCTTCTGTCGTAACCACGCTTCTATTCGGCTTGATTCCTGCCTTGCAGGTGTCCAGACCGGATTTGGTCTCTGCGCTCAAAGGAAGCGAAACGTTCTCTGGGAATCGCAGGCTCACGCTGCGGAACGTTAGCGTGGTGGCGCAAGTGGCGCTTTCGCTGGTGTTGTTGATCGTGGCTGGGCTTTTCCTGAGAGCCCTCCGCACCGCGAGTGGTGTTGATCCAGGTTTCGACGCCCGAAGATTGCTCTCCGCCAGGCTTTACCTTGCAAAACCGGAGTTCAACCAAGTCTCCGGTACGGCCCTTTACCGCCGGGTCGTCGATCGCGCCCGCACACTGCCAAGCGTACGGAACGCAACCCTGTCCTATGCGTCGCCTATGCTCACGATGTCGGACTGCGTCGTGCCGGACAAGACGACCGCCCTTTCGGAATCGATGACAGCAGGCGTAAACATCGTCGGCACCGATTATTTTTCTACACTTGGCATCCCACTGGTCCGCGGCCGTGACTTCACGGACAGCGATAACCCGTCGGCACCTCCGGTCGTGATCGTGAACGAAAGTCTTGCGCGCCGGTACTGGCCGAAACAGGACCCGGTTGGTAACCGCATCCGCGTTGGCGATGGATGTGACAAAGGGTATGGCACCGTTGCCGAGATCATAGGCGTTGCGAAGGATGCCCAATACGCTTCTCTCGATACGTCGGCGCGGCCCTATGTTTTTTATCCGTTCGAGCAGCATTTCGTAGGATACGTAGCGCTGGTAATCCAGACCGAATACAACCCGGCCGGATTGGCGCCAATGCTACGAAAAGAACTCCGTGGCGTGGATAACAGGTTGCGGATCTATGACATCGACGCTCTGTCGGATCAGATTGACAAGTCTCTTTGGCAGACACGCTGGGAAGCCTCGCTGCTCGGCGCATTCGGCATACTGGCGCTGCTGATCGCGTCCGTGGGGTTGTACGGCGTGATTGCGTTCGCAGCCAAGCAGCGGACGCGGGAATTTGGAATTCGCATGGCTCTTGGGGCACAAAGACGCGATGTGCTCCAGCTCGTGACCCGCGATGCCCTGGCGATGACTCTCACGGGCATCGGGCTAGGCCTGTTAGTCTCGCTTGCATCCACCAATCTATTGCGCGGTTTCCTTTACGGATTGAGCCCAACCGATGCCGTGACATACGCCGGGGCTGTGCTCTTGTGGACGGCTGTTTCCTTGGTAGCAAGCTGCGTTCCCGCTTACCGCGCAACCAGGATTGATCCTTCAATCGCTCTACGGGAAGAGTGACTCGCGTTGGCTGTAGCCGCGCTGGCAGCTTAATGTTTGGTCAGCCACCAGCGGGGCCCCTCGACGCCCATGTCCTGGTGTAATCGCCAACACCAGAAGCATTTCGCTCTGATCTTCGCACTTTGACGGAAAGCGCACGACGCGTAGGAGTGGAACCAAAGGAACGCGAAGTCCCAATGTAGTCAGTTGACGCGAGCACTGTCGGTTGTGCCTCGAAGTTGCGAGAACGCCGTTTGGGGACTCCGAGCCGGCACAAGTCCGACACATGGCAACTATACGTCCGGATGGCGGGTAAGCACTGCGAGGCTCTAGTGGACCTATTTAGTGCAGCTTCACAACTATTACGCAGACGTTGAGTTCCTTGCCAGCCCCGTTTCCTATGGCAAGATGATCGTCATCTCACTGCTGCGAGCGTGAAATTCACGTCCACTTGTGTCACGATTTCGACGGGTTCTCCATTGAGCAGGGTAGGCTTATAAACCCATTGACGCACCGCATCGCTCGCAGCGGCGACCAATAGGGGATGGCCATTGACCAGCTCTGTATTAGACACTCGTCCATCCTTCCCGATGACGATCGTGAAGCGAACCACTCCCTGGATGCGAGCCTGCATCGCGAGAGGAGGGTAAATCGGATCGACTTGGGTGATCAAATTCCGTGCTTGTACACTGGCTCCGACGCGGATGCGATCCGGCCCTGGCTTCATCCGACCATCAGAAACGATTCGCGGCGCGAGTGTAGCCGGAACGACTGCAGTATTCGCGGGGAGCGGATTGACCGTCAGGCGGTATTCCCCGTTGAGCTGCGGGTCTGTGAAATTGAATGTGACGTCGTCGCCGACTCCTTCAATGTGCCGGTAGATCCAGTCCTCAAATGGAATAGGCGGGCCCGAGGGGTGGGCATCGATTTCGTCCGGCGGGCCAAGAGTAATGTAAATGCGCCCACGGTCGGTCTTCCAACCGGGGATCCCGGATGCGTAGTGCTCGTTGGTGAAGGCAATACGGCGGTAATGTTCTTCTTGGAACTCGTTTTCGGGCGTACCGGGAGTCGGATCGCGCTGCTGCCAGAATTGTTCGATGAACTTCTTGCGATCTTCATCGGTAGTCAGCTTCTTGAACGCAATGCGCTCTTGATCACTGATGATGTAGACCACGTCCTCATTCAGCCATTTGAAATAAGGAGATGTTTCGGTAACGTCTGACTGCGACTGCACAGCGGCGGAACTCTGCCGGGGCGACGCGGATTGCAAGCCCGCCGGAGTCACCGCCGCGGTTGCCATGAGAATCACCGTTCCGAATAGCGGAGTCCAGCCGCCACTCGGACCTTCGGGATAGAGCAGACGACGGATACGTTTCACGAGATTTCCTCCTGTAGCAGCCACGGCAGGTTCTCGACCCGACCAACGATTCTGTTCCAGTACGGCCAGCGCAGCGGCGTATTCATGCGCATTGCCGCTGATTGCGACAGCCACATCATCACAGCAGTTTTCGCGCTCGGCGCGGATCACTCGGGAGATCCACCAGAGCGCCGGGTTGTAAAACAACAGCCCCTCGACCGAACGTTGCAATACGTTGATCAGGTAGTCGAAGCGCCGGATATGCGCTAGCTCATGCAGCAGGATGGCTTCGATCTGTTCCGACGACAACCCGGCGAGGAGTCCGATGGGCATCAGAACAATAGGACGGAAATGACCAAGGACCATCGGCGTATCCGCCAAGCAGGACTCCAGCAGCTGGATTGGCCGGGAGAGGCGCAATTGGGCGCTTAAGTAGGTAAGCTGCTTCTGCCACTCATCGGACGCACAGCACACGCCGCGCCGGCGGAGGCGGCCAACCGAGATCCAACTGGCCACGTGCCCAAGGTAGAAACTGCAGACGCCTGCGATCCAGAACGGAGCAAGCCAGGGTACGGCCGCAGCAAGGCCCATATTCGAAGGGCTCGTAACGTCCGTGGCGCTTTGAAAATTCCAGGTGGGGAAGGCGGCCGTTCGCACGGTCCGCAGGCTGTGTACCCCTCCCGGCACCAGGAGGGCCAAGGTGACGGCGAATCCGCCCAACATGAGAA
>Ga0326727_10019211_pt1 | contig 13788 bp, 13 predicted proteins | sample MB2enrmetagenome_FD_207643 | JGI IMG/M metagenome (GOLD analysis project Ga0326727, IMG submission 207643) | Lab enriched peat soil microbial communities from McLean, Ithaca, NY, United States - MB29MY | ecosystem: Environmental > Terrestrial > Soil > Wetlands > Peat | place: USA: New York... | reverse complement strand
GAGCAGCAGCCCCTGCCCCGGAGGCGCCAGCAGGTCCACGCGATCCAGATAAACAAAACCGGCGAGTGTGGCCGGATCGGCGTCGGCTACCAGCCATTCCCGGGCGTCACGCCGTTCAAAACTTGTGCCCGCCAGCGGCGAGCGGCTGAAAAGATAGCGGGCCAGCGTATGCTTGCCAGTGCCGTGTTCGCCCTCGATCGCCGCCAACTGTATATAGGGAGCCGCCATCTCCGCCTGTATCAACAGCTTGCGCCACGCCGCGCTCACCCCTACAGGCTGCACGTCAGGCAATGACTCCACCTCCACGAGGCTCAAGCCAGTGACGGAAGAAGGCTGGGGCTGATACTGAGCGGCACTGTTCATGGCTCTCAACTTGCCTCGCCTCCATGGCCCGATGAACAATTACAAGGCCGACAGAGGTTTCATCGGCGCTAGCGGAAAAAACATGAACCGGAAAGACGATGCGTCTCTCCGGCTCGTGTGTTTCCAAAATTTAGTCTTTTGTTGTCAATAGCTTGACGGATTTAACGAAAACGCTTGGAGAGCTCGTCGGAGTAGATCTGGCCGTCGCTAATATGCACCACGCGGTGTGCATATTCGGCGATACCCGGCTCGTGGGTCACCAGCACGATGGTGTTGCCTTGGGCGTGCAATGTATCGAAGAGCGCCATGATCTCCTCGCCGGTCTTTGAATCCAGGTTGCCAGTCGGCTCGTCGGCCAGAATGATCGAGGGGTGGTTAACCAGCGCCCGTGCAATGGCCACGCGCTGCCGCTGACCGCCGGAGAGTTCGCTGGGCTTGTGATTCATGCGCGACTCCAGCCCTACGCTGGTCAGCGATTCCCTGGCCCGCGCCAGGCGCTCGGCGGCCGGGGTGCCGTTATAGATCAGCGGCAGCTCGACGTTGTGCAGCGCCGAGGCCCGCGCCAGCAGGTTGAAGGTCTGGAAGACGAAGCCGATCTCCTTGTTGCGAATGCGCGCCAACTGGTCGTCGTCGAGCGTGCTCACGAGCTGGCCGTTGAGCCAGTAATTGCCCTGGGAGGGCGTGTCCAGGCAGCCAATCAGGTTCATCAGCGTGGACTTGCCCGAGCCGGACGGGCCCATGATGGCCACATACTCGTTGTGCCGGATGCTGAGCGAGATGCCGCGCAGGGCCTGCACCTGCTGCTCGGAGCCCATATCGTAGGTGCGCCACAGATTCTCGACGACGATCACTTCATCGGCGTGCGGAGTCGCCTGTTGCACTATTTCTTCAGTACTGGTGCCGTTCAGAGCCATCCGAATCTCTTCCTTTGCCTGCCGCTCTGCTCTCAGTGTACGCAATTAGAGCGAAACCAGAGTAAATGTGCCCTTGCCAGCGGTATTCAAGGCAGCTTTTTCTTGATGAAAAAGCCACTTGGCGGGCCTGCCCCTGGGTACAGCTACTCCGATTTCACTATAGCGCCGACATGGTTCGCCGGAATGGCCTGAAGCCGTCTCTGCTCAGAGCGCAAATGCGAGTTGCCCTGCCCAGCCAAAGCCTTTGCCGTGGTTCATGGGCTGACCGCAAGAAGGCCGATCCTCGAAGGGACCGGCCCGCTAACTTCACTGTTTGTCGCAAATTTCGCGGCTGTTCGCTAACTCAGCCAACTACGCTTGCTTTCGCCAACTCCACTGACTCACTAAATCTCCCACCGGAGCAGCGCCGCACCCACTGTGAATCCCGCGCCCACGGCGGCCAGCAGCACCAGATCGCCCTTTTTCAGCTTGCCCTCTTCGACGGCCGTCTCCATGGCCAGGGGAATCGTCCCGGCCGAGGTGTTGCCGTACTTCTCAATGTTGATGATGACCCGCTCCGGGGCCAGGCCCAGCCGGTCGGCGGTCGAGGTGATAATCCGCTTGTTGGCCTGGTGAGGAATGAAACAGCCCAGGTCGGCGCCGGTCACGCCGTTGCGCTCCAGCAGCGTCGTGGTGGATTCGGCCATCTTGCGCACAGCAAACTTGTAGACCGCCGGGCCGTCCTGGTGAATAAAGTGCATCTTCTTGTCCACGGTCTCATGGCTGGAAGGATTCAGGCTGCCGCCGCCCTTCAGGTTCAGCGCCGCCGCACCGGAGCCGTCGATCTCGTGCACAAAGTCGATGAAGCCGATCTCGCCCTCTTCGGCAGGCTCGAGCAGCACCGCCCCGGCACCGTCGCCAAAGAGCACACAGGTGGTGCGGTCGGTGTAGTCGGTCATGCGCGTGTTGGCGTCGGCGCCGATGACGAGGACTTTTTTGTGCGCCCCGCTCTCGACCATCTTCACGCCCACTTGCAAGGCAAAGACAAAGCCCGAACAGCCGGCCGAGACGTCGAATCCCCAGGCTCCCTTGGCCCCCAGCTTGTCCTGGACCAGGCAGGCCGTCGAGGGGAACATCATGTCCGGCGTCACCGTGCCCACGATGATGACCTCGACCTCGCTGGGCTCGATGCCGCGCGCCGCCAGGCATTTTTTGGCCGCCTCGACGCCCATATCGCTCACGCCCAGCCCCTTGGCCAGCACGTGCCGCTCACGGATGCCGGTACGCTCCATAATCCACTGGTCGTTGGTGTCCACCATCTTTTCCAGGTCTTGATTGGTCAGAATCTGAGGGGGAACGTAGGTTCCGAGCGCGGTAATCTTGGCGCGCCGGCCCACGATGGGGCGAACAGTGAGGGTCAATGCATTTCTCCTTAAAGCTATGAATCTCGGAAGTTCGGCAAATCTTGAAAGTTCGGCGGCTCCACTGCGAGAACAGCGTCCGCTGGTCACCTTCCATGCGACGGCATCTTCCATGCGGCGGCATCGCGGCAATGGCATAAGCGCTCAGAGAGCCGGCTCCAAGCCACACGAACCTGGGGTAAAAGCGCCCATGACGCAAAAAGCGCCGGGTGACCTACTGCGCCCGTACTAGCCCGTTACCGTTGCTTCCTTCCGGACCTGGCGGGGTTGGCGGGATTACGTCGCGTAGGGCCCGGCATATTGATTTTAGCACCCCGCGGTTTGGCCCCCAAGGCGGAGCGGCGGGGCCAGAAGTCAGGAGCCTCACTGAGTCAGCAGCCGCGGGCGGGGCCGCATCCGGTCACGCCCATTTCGATTGGAGGGGAGCCCCCCAGGCGAGAAGCGGAACTCTGGCAGCCAATGCAGCGTCCTGGGGGGCTTTCCGCCAATTCAGATGCAAACTGGGAGTCCTGTCCTTACTGTACCGTCCCCTGCGGCCGTAAGCGGCGCAGATCCATGGCACACTCGACGGCGTTCTGTGCATTGAGGCGCAGGTTGTCCGAAGCGGCCCATAGCCACAGGCGCGAAACCTGGCTTGAGTTGCGCGCTCCCTGCTCGGGACGCAGCCGAACCAGCACGTCGTCCTGCCCGGTGGCGGCCAGGTTGGAGGGCGAATCGGTCTCTTCGAGCACCAGATCGACGTGACCGCCGCTCAGAGCCTCTTCCAGAGCGGAAATCTCGACCGGCCGCTCCAGTTCGACGGCAATCGAGAAGGTGTGACCGTGGAAGACCGGCGCGGAGATCACTTGCAGGGCCAGGGCAGGCCAGCGGCCGGCCGAAAGCGCGGCATAGTGACGGCGCACCCGCGACTCGACAGCGTTCAGGCTGACCTTGGCGCTTTCGCCCAGGCCGGCGAGCAGGTTATAGGCAGCCTGTGCGTCGTAGGTGGCGCGCGGCAAGCCCTGGAAGCTGAGCAGGCTCACCGACTGCTGGTGCAGCTCGTCCATGGCGGCGCGGCCGAATTCGCTGGCCGGCTGTAGCAGCGTGGCAAAGGCGATGCGGACCAAAGCAGCCTGTTGCAGCCGTTCGAGCACCAGGGCCAAGGCCAGCGCCGCGGGGTGAGCCGGAACCACGGCGGGGGTAAACAGGTCAACAGGAGCCGCCTCGGAGCGTTTTTCGACCTCCAGCCAGGGTGCGCGCACCACGACGCCTGTCTCCTGGTCCAGAGCGCCGGAGAGGTCGAGCACCGTGGAACCGGCGCGCAGCGCCTCGCGCCAGTGCTTGCGGGTCAGATCTTCAGAGCCGCAGAAAAATGTGAAGTCTACGTTGTCAAAGGCATCAGGAGCAATGGCTTGGATGAAGGTGACCTCGTCGCCCACCTGGTCCAACTGGCCCTGCGCCTCTTCCTCGTCCAACAGCACAAAGTGGGCGGCCGCCAGAGGCGACTCCGATAGCGCTTCTTTCAACTCACGGCCCACCAAGGTGGAGGCTCCGGCAATAGCGATCTTGTACACTGGCGTCCTCCGATTCGTTTTATTCCGTTTTGTTCAATTGCAAAGATTATGAGCGGTCGTATTACGAGCGATCGTACGGCTCAGACTCGACCGCATCAGGCCCGGCCGCATCCGGTTCACCCACCGTCTCTTCGGGCACGAAGGGCTCGGGTACGGCGGGTTCGTCCAGAGGTGCCGGAGCGCCAGCCGGCAGTCGGCGCCGGCGGCGCGACCAGGAGTAGGCGGCGCGCGCCCAGATGCCGCTGAACATATAAACCAGCGCCAGCGAAAAGAGCACCCCCTGGGAAAATCTGATGACCACAAACAGCACAATCGCAACGAGAAATAGAAGCTGGAAGGGATGGCTGCGGGAGAAGTTGATCTCTTTGCCTGACCAGAAGCGCCAGGTGCTGACCATCAGGAAGCCGCTGGTGCCCACCAGTACAAGCCAAACGAGGGCGATCCACCAGGCCTGGTTCGGGTAACCGGAGCAGAGATGAACACTGGCGGCCAGCATCCCAGCGGCGGCCGGAATGGGCATTCCCACAAAATACTTGCGCCCCGCCCGCCCGGGATTCTGCGGCTGGGCATCGTGGCTGATGTTGAAGCGCGCCAGCCGCGAAACCCCGCCAATGAGAAATAGAAAACAGATAAAAGCCCCGGCGTGAAAGAGATCCTGGCGCAACTCAGGGTTGATGGAGGCGGGCAAGAAGTGAAAGCCCCAGATCAGGGCCAGCAGACTGGGCGCCATGCCGAAGGTGATCGAGTCGGCCAGCGAATCCAACTCCTTGCCAAACTCGCTGCACGTGTTGGTCATACGGGCGATACGGCCGTCAAGCGAGTCCAGCGGAATGGCGATCAGAATGGCAATGGCCGCCCAGTCCAGGTGGGTGCGCGCGTCACCGATGCCGCCGATGGCCGCGATGGTCTGGGTGATGGAAAAGTAGCCGGCGGCGATGTTGCCCACGGTAAACAGCGAAGGCAGCAGGAACATTCCGCGGCGCAACCGGGCCTTGGCATTGGCCCTGGCCTGAACAGGATCGCGGTGGTTCACGAGAGCTCTCCTTCGGGCATGGCCGCCAGCACGCTGGAGCCGCCCTTTACCCGCTGGCCCACCTTCACGCGGAGTATCGCCTCGGCCGGCAACAGCACATCCACGCGGGAACCGAATTTGATGAGGCCGACGCGCTGGCCGCGAGCTAAAGTGTCGCCCTCTTTGCAGTTGAAGACGATGCGCCGGGCCAAAAGGCCCGCAATTTGTTTGAAGGTAACCTCGATGCTCCCACTGCCGCCGGCTTCGCCGACCTCGCCGCGCACGGTGGCGATGTTCTGCTCATTCTGGTCGGCTGAGGCGGGGTTCATGGCGTTCAGGTAGCGGCCCTTCTGGTAGCGCACTGAGCTCAGGACGCCAGCAATGGGCGAGCGGTTCACATGCACATCGAAGACGCTGAGGAAGATGCTGATCCGCTGCCGCGGACCTGCGGGGGTATTGATGGCGGCCGTTTCGGTCACCAAGCCGTCTCCGGGCGAGACAATCAGGCCGGGCCCCGAGGGGATTATCCGCTCGGGATCGCGGAAAAACCAGAGAAAAAACGCCGCCAGAAGCACGGGCACGATGCTCCACGCCCAGTGGCCCGTGGCCCACGCCAGCACAACCGCCACCGCCAGCAAGCTCAAACCGTAGATGTAACCGTCACGAACCATAGTCCCAACGATTATACGGCCACTTGGCTTACTTGCCGTCAAAGTGACGGCTGGCAACTGTTGCACACCACCATCGCTGAGGCCGCACAGAGCGGACGCCTGGGCAAATCGTCTGCATTCATCTATTGCTTCAAGCAGCTCTTCCAGCAATTTCCGAGCTGGCATAGAACGAGGCTGCAACTGCCGGGTGGCTTCTTCTTCTCCAGGCCCCCGGTGACGGTTCTTCGCCGCCGGTGTGGAAGCAAAAGCCACCCTGCATGAAGCTGGCAGCTCTACAGTCTTCGAAAAACGCCTTAAACGACAGCCGGCAACCTGCGCTCCAGGGCATAGAGCAGGTCCTTGGCGTGCAGCTTAAGCTTCTTCAGCTTGACTTCCTCAATCTGTTCCTCCGCGGAAAGATAGGGCTTTTGGAGCAACTCTTCCAGCCGCTGAGCGTAGCGATGATGTTCGGCATGCAGACGATTGATTTCTTCGCTCAGCGTAGGGTCCAGGATTTCATCCATCGAGCACCTCCATTTGTTAATGAACAATTACATATATCGCCACTGGAACACAATCGGCAAGCTCAAAAAAAACAAAAGTCACTTCAGCCTGTGGAATTCGGGACAGAAATTCTCCTTGGCGTGACGGCAGTCACGGTCAGGGCGGTAGCCGCGCTCAGTTTTTTATGAATTGCCGCAAAATTTTGCCATCGAGCGGCCAGACGAGCCGAAGGCGGGATTGGCCTCAGTCAGCGGTGCGATTCACCCTAAGCGGAGATCTACGGCTTACTCCAGACGCCGCCGCATCTGAAGCGCATCTTCAATGGGATCATGGTAGTAGCGCGGCCGGCGGCCGGTTTCCGTGAAGCCCAGCGAGCGGTAGAAGGCCAGCGCGGGAAGATTCGAGGCGCGGAGTTCAAGAAGAAGATCTACGGGCTGGCCCGTGCGAAGTTCGGCGGCCAGGGCGGTAAAAAGCCGCCGGGCCAGGCCCCGCCGCTGGAATTGAGGAGCCACGGCAATGATTTCCAGTTCTGACTGGGGCGGCAGCAGACTGGCCACAATAAAGCCCGCCACGAGGCGCCCCGCTGGCGATGAAGACCTGTCCGTGGCGGCCGAGGCTTCGGTCTCCGAAGTCTCGGCCACCAGGGCAATGCGGCGCGGCGCAGCCTCGGAGTCCAATGCGGCCAGGTAGGCCGAGCGCGGCCACTGGGAAGCCGGCTTCAGGCGCGCGGCAATCTCGAGCACACGGTCGAGGTCCGCCGGGCTCATGCGACGGATACAGACGGCGGTAGAAGGGGAATTCATCGGCCTTCGGAGACGGTGACGACCGGCTTGGCGGCGACTCCCGCGCCAAAAATTTCGGCATCGGAGCGGCGCAGGTAGTGGCCGTCCAACAGAGCCAGATCAACGAACTCCCCGGCGGCCACGCGCGGCGCGCAAAGCAGGAGCGCATCGGCGGCGGTGGGGGCGGACGTGCGAATCAACTCCGCCTCCGGCCAGGCCGCGCTCACAAGCTCAGCGGCGGCCTCGTCGCAAAGAGCGATCCGGGAGGGCGTAGGCTTGATGAGCGCCAGTTCCGGCGCTCCGGCCAGCAATTCCCTCGCCTGCCCAACTGCGGATTCACTGCCTGCAGCCGGATTCGCGGGCAGAGCCAGCCGCAGGAAGATCTCGTGGCGATGCGCGTCGAGAGCCGCCGACAGAAAGCCCGCCTTTTCCCCCGCGGGCGAAGACCTGTCCGCGGAAGCAGCGGCTTTTGCTGCCAAAACCTCCAGCCGCGAAACCGCCACCACGGGAATCCGCGCGGCCTCGGCGAAGCCCTTCACTGCGGCCAGCCCCACGCGCACGCCGGTAAAGCTGCCCGGCCCGTTTACGGCCACCATTGCATGAAGCTGACTCAATTTGATTCCTGACTGAGCCAGCAATTCGCCAACGGCCGCCACCAATGTAGAGGAGTAGCTGAGCCCTTCGAGCTCGATCTGGCCGAGAATTTCGACCGATTGGCCGTCCACGCGTCCCAACGCCACCGAGCCGGAGGGGCCGCAGGTGTCGATGGCCAGCAAGAGCTTAGATTCCGGCATTAATCTCCTTTACCGCCGCCAGCCCCGCTTCAGGCCGGCAATCGGGCTTGCTGTGCTCACAATGCCCCATGCTCGGGGCTGGCAAGGGGTTACGTGTGACTTCCGCGGGAAGTCCAGTTTATCGCAATCCTGGCTGCCAGCTACTTTTTGGCCGGGGCAGCAGGCTTTCTGGCGGCGCGCGCCACCGGGAAGTAGCCGGTGCGGGTACGAACGGTGAGTTTGCCTTCGCCCTTGCCCTCGGCCACCACCTGGACGCGGCGGAAGCCCGGTTCGGTGGGCGGTTTAGTGGAGTGGTAGCCCAGCGTGTACTGGTTGCGAATGTCGCGGGCCACCTCGGCGGCAATCTGATCAACCTGCTCGATATTCTTGGGAAAGAAGGCCATGCCGCCAGTCTCGGTGGAGAGCATCTCCAAAGCGCGGCGTCCGGCGCGCACCTCGGCGCGGCTCATCCCGTCGCCGAAGAGCAGGCCGATCGAGTAGATGACCGGGCCGGAGAGCTGCTGAACCCGCCGGATGGTCTGCTCCAGGCTGAGCGTCGAGGCGTTGTCTTCGCCATCGGTGACGAGGATGAGAACCTGCTTGGGACGCCGGGCGCCGGAGGCCAGTTTGTCGGCCGAGGCCGCCACGGCGTCGTAAAGCGCGGTGGCGCCGCGCGGCTCGAAGTGCGCCAGGCCATCGCGCAACAGGTTCACATTGGAGGTGAAATCCTGGTCGAGAAAGGCCTCGTCAGAGAAGTTGACCACGAATGCCTCGTCCTGGGGATTGGAGGCCTGGATCAGGTCGAGGGTGCTCTTGTTGACCGAGGGGCGCTTGCTGCCCATGGAGCCGGAGTTGTCCACCACCAGTGCGATGGAAACGGGCAGGTCGGTGTGCTGAAAGCTGATGAGCCTCTGGCGGACGCCATCCTCGAAGACCTGGAAGTTTTCCTTCTTCAGGTCCGGGACCAACTGCTTGCCGTCCAGCACCGAGCAATTGAGCACGACCTCATCGACGTCGGCGTGCAAAACATAGCCCTCGCCTTCTTTGCGCAGCGGAGGGGGAACGGGCGTCTCGCCGTCGGGCGAACGTACCGGATCGCGGTCCTCGGTGAGCGACGGAGGCTGGGCCGGGGCTGGGGCCGCAACCGGAGCCGGGGCCGCCTGAGCGAATGGCGGTTCGGCCGCCGGCAAAAGAGCCGCTCCGGCAAGAAAAATGGCGAGAACCGCATTGTTGCAAAGGCGCATGGCAGCCGGTGTGAACCTGAACAGCGAGTAGAGGGCGATCCCGGTGTGCGGGTAGACCTTCAGCTTCACTTTATCCCACTTGCCATTGTGGGGTCAGGCTCCTGAGCCGGGGTAGTTCTCTTAACCGGCAAGCCGAGGCGGTAAGCGCAAAGCCGCAAAGGCGGCTGGGATACAATCAATCAGATGCGCCAAGATTCCCGAGGCGAAATGCCGGAAGCGGGGGCGCGCAAATTCCACCGTTTTCATGGAGATCAAGAGCTTCTCATGGCCCACATTTATCCCTTTCGCGCCTGGCGTTACAATCCCTCCGCCGTCCGTCTGGATGACGTGGTTACCCAGCCCTATGACAAGATTTCCCCGGCCATGCAGCAGGCCTACTACGAGCGCAGCCCCTACAACCTGGTGCGCATCATCCTGGGCAAGCCGGAGCTGTTTGACGCCGAGGGCGGGGAGAGCGTTTATACACGCGCGGCGCGCGACTTCCGCGCCTGGCGGGAGCAGGGCGTGCTGGTGCAGGAGAAAGCCCCTGCGATCTTCGCCTACGCGCAGCGCTTCAAGGTTCCGGGAACCGAAATTGTGAAGGAGCGGCGCGGTTTTATCGCCATCGGCAAGCTGCACGAGTACTCCGAGCAGGTGGTCTTCCGCCATGAACAGACACTCTCCAAGCCCAAGAGCGACCGGCTCAACCTGCTCAAGGCCACGCACGCGCACTTCGGGCAGATTTTCATGCTCTACTCGGACCCGGCCGGCAGCGTAGAGAAGATTCTTTACGAGGGCGCTGGTCCGGCCGAAGCGGAAGTGACCGACGAGTACGGCGTACTGCACCGGCTGTGGAAGGTCAGCGACCCGGCGGCAATTCGCCTGCTGGTAACCGCCATGGCCGACAAGAAGCTGATTATCGCCGACGGCCACCACCGCTACGAGACGGCCCTGAACTACTCGAAGGAACACGCGCCCGCCGCGCCGGCCAAAACCGAGTCCAGCACCAGCCAGTTGCCCCAGCCAGCTTTCCCCGAGGCCGCGGCGATGATGACCTTCGTCAACATGGACTCCGATGGATTGGTGGTTCTGCCCACCCATCGCGTGGTGCACAGCCTCCAGAACTTCGATCCGGCCGCCTTTGCGCGCGCCGCCGAGGAGTTTTTTACTGTTTCGCCGCTACCCACTGCGGACGCATCGAGTTATATCGCCACGCTGACCGCTCAGCATGGCACGGCCTTTGTCGCCGTCACCCGCTCGGGAGCGTTTTTGCTGCGCTCCAAACCTGAACCTGTGGCCGCCGCGCTGGCTCACCTGCCCGAGCGCCAGCGCCAGCTCGACCTGAGCCACCTGCACGCGATCGTGCTGGACCGGCTGCTGGGCCTGAACGAAGAAAAGGTGCGCGAGCAGACCAACATTCGCTACCTGCGCGACGCCGCCGAGGCCGTCGAACAGGTGCGCTGCGGCAAAGCCGACGTGACCTTCCTCACCAACCCCGTTTCCATGGAGCAACTGCGGGAAGTGGCCTTTGCCGGCGACGTAATGCCGCAAAAATCCACTGACTTTTTCCCCAAGCTGCTCAGTGGTTTGGCCATCTATGCGCTGGATTGAGCGGGTCTGGGCGGCTTTGGCCTGCTGCGCGCTGGCCGGGTTGCCGGCCGTCGCGCAGCAGGCTCCGCCGGCTCCCGCAGCTTCGCAGGCCCGGTTTGCCGTGGTTCTGGATGCGGCTCACGGCGGCGACGACGCGGGCGGACGCCTGACCAACGACCAGCTTGAAAAAAACTTCACCCTGGCGCTGAGCGTGCGGCTGCGATCGCTACTGACGGCGCGCGGATTTCAGGTGGTGACTACCCGCGAATCCGACGCGACCATCGGACCGAACAGGCGGGCGGAGATCGCCAACCACACCCGCGCCCAGGCCTGCCTGAGTCTGCACGGCTCCGGGAGCGGCTTTGGCGTTCACCTGTTTACATCCGCTCTGACGCCCGTCCAGCCCACGCGCTTTACGCCCTGGAAGACGGCGCAGGCCGCCTGGGTGACACGCTCGCTGGCGCTGGCCGGAGTGCTCAACTCCGCGCTGCTGCACGCTGGCATGAACGTGACCCTGGGCCGAAGTTCTCTGCCCGCCGTGGATAGCATGACCTGCCCGGCCGTGGCCGTCGAGGTGGCGCCGGAGCTGGGTTCGGACGGAAAAGTGGCCGCCGGGCTGGACGACAAAGATTACCAGGCGCAAGTTGCCGAGGCGCTGGCAGCGGCGCTCGTCGAGTGGCGCGCGGAGGCTTCTCAGCCGTGATTCCCCGCTATCAGAAATTTCTTTTTGCCATTCTGCTGGTGACCTCGCTGGTCTTGGGCGTGGTGTTGTGGCAGTTGCGCGAGCGCGCCCACCAGCGGATGATCGCCGGCCAGGACTCGGCTCCCACCAGCGCTCCCGAGGTAGCCTCGGCCGAAGACGCAACCCTGCTGGTGGCCAATGACAGCGACAGTTCTCTGCTGACGCAGTCCCACTCCCTGCCGCTGCCCACCGACCCTGGCGCCCGCGCCCGCGCCGTTCTGGGCAAGCTGCTGGACCTCTATGCCGCCCCCGGCGCCGCTCACCCCGTTCCCGGCGGCGGAAGCTCGGTGCTCGAGGTCTTTTTGCTTCCCGCTCCGGAGATTGCAGCCAGCGGCCTAGCATCCGGCCAGCCAAAATCCAACCAAAACCGATTTGCAGCTCCCCTGCCCCGTGGAGCCAGCGCCAAAGCCGCCGCCTCACCATCGCAGGACAAACTTGAAACCGGCCCGCTGCTAGCAGTCGTCAACCTTTCCGGCAGCTTTGCGGACAGCCACCCTTCCGGCATCGAGACCGAAATGCTCACCGTGCTCTCCATCTGCGGAACCCTGCACGCCAACCTGCCGCGCGTCACCCAGGTGCGCTTCCTGGTGGATGGCCAGCCTCGCACCACCCTCGCCGGCCACGCCGGCCTGACCCGCACCTACCTGGCCGCTGACGCCGTGCCCTCCGAGGGAGTGCATCCATGAACAACCCTGAAAGCAACCCTGAAAACAAGATGGGGGCCACACCGCCCACCATCGGCGTCTTCGACTCCGGCTTCGGCGGACTCACCGTTCTGCGCGCCCTCATCCAGCGACTGCCGCAGGCGCGCTTCGCTTTCCTGGGCGACACGGCGCGGCTGCCCTACGGCTCCAAATCCCGCCGCACCATTGCCCGCTACGCCGCCGAGAGCGCGCAGTTCCTGGTCGGTGAACAGGGCGCGGAGTTTCTGGTCATCGCCTGCAACACGGCCAGCGCGCTGGCTCTGGACGCCATTCAGGACGCGGTGCCGGTGCCGGTGCTGGGCGTGATCGAGCCAGGCGCCGAGGCAGCCCGGGCCGCCTCCCGCACGGGCGACGTACTGGTGATCGCCACCGACGCCACTGTCCAGAGTCACGCCTACGCGGCCGCCTGCCGTGCTCGTGGGCTGCGCGCTCTGGAAAAGGCCTGTCCGCTGCTGGTGCCGCTGGTCGAAGAGGGCTGGACGGATGCCGCGAATTTCACTGGAGTCTCTGCGGCGCAAGCCGCGTCTGCCCCACCGCAGGTGGCGGTCACGGCCGAGGTCATCCGCATTTACCTTGACGAGCTGAACGCCGAGGCCGCCGCCCAGGGCATGAAGCCGGACACGCTGGTCCTCGGCTGCACCCACTACCCGCTGCTGCGCACGCTGATCGAACGCGCGGTTCCGGCGGGAATGCGGGTCATCGACTCGGCCGAAGCCGCTGCCGAGGCCGCCGTGCGCTACTTCAACGGCCGCGCCACTCTCGCTACCACTCAGGACGCACCGCTCGAACCCCAATTGCGCTGCTTCGCCACCGATTCGGTCGAAAAATTCGAGCGTCTTGGCTCTCGCTTTCTCAACCGGCCCGTCGGAAAAGTCGAGTTAGTGGACCTGGGCGGCTAAAGCATTTTCGGAATTGCTGTAGACCGAAACCTCACACTCAAGTGGCTTTTTCCTTAAGAAAAAGCCACATTCTACGTACTCAAAAGGACTATATTCATTCCGAAAATGCTCTAAAGCGGGCCGATCACTTCGAGGATCGGCCTTCTTGCCGCCAGCCTCTGAATTGCGGCAAAGGCTTTGGCCGGGCAGGGAACCCTGCTTTTGCGCTCTGAGCAGAAACGGCTGCAGGCCATTCCGGCGAACCATACCGGTGCCGATTGCGTACACTGAGAGCAGGGCAGACAGGCATAGAAAGAGATTCGGATGGCTTTGAACGGCATCAGTACTGAAGAAAATGCGCAACAATCGACTTCGCGTGCCGATGACGTGATCGTCGTCGAGAATCTGTGGCGCACCTACGATATGGGCTCGGAGCAGCAGGTGCAGGCCCTGCGCGGCATCTCGCTCGGCATCCGGCACAACGAGTACGTGGCCATCATGGGCCCGTCCGGCTCGGGCAAGTCTACGCTGATGAATCTGATAGGCTGCCTGGACACGCCCTCCCAGGGCAATTACTGGCTGAATGGCCAGTTGGTGAGCACCCTGGACGACGACCAGCTGGCGCGCATCCGCAACAAGGAGATCGGCTTCGTCTTCCAGACCTTCAACCTGCTGGCGCGGGCTTCGGCGCTGCACAACG
>Ga0326727_10019210_pt1 | contig 13788 bp, 18 predicted proteins | sample MB2enrmetagenome_FD_207643 | JGI IMG/M metagenome (GOLD analysis project Ga0326727, IMG submission 207643) | Lab enriched peat soil microbial communities from McLean, Ithaca, NY, United States - MB29MY | ecosystem: Environmental > Terrestrial > Soil > Wetlands > Peat | place: USA: New York... | reverse complement strand
TATAAACAGAATTCGGTACGGCGCAGCTAGCGGAGCGATTCCGGCAAGCCGGTTCATGATCAGCTTGAAATTGTCGAGTACACCCTTGCGCTCGTCGTAAAAACGCGCCAAGCTGCGTGACGCTTCGAGGTACTTCCTCCCTTGTTCAAAGATATCTGAGGCGTTGATCTCGGTGAAGTTGCCCCCCCATACGTCACCGAAAAGCTCTCTCGCGACAACTTCGGCGGCTGAACCCTTGCCTGTCCCCGGAGGGCCAAAGAAGAGCAGGTTCGGCAAGTTCTTGGTGTCGACAATGCGCCGGAGCTGAATCTTGACAACAGGTTGGCCCAGAATCTCCTCGAACGATCGCGGCCGGTATTTCTCCACCCAAAAGAAATCTAAGTTCCCGTTAGCTCCACGCATTCGTGTCGCCTCTCTCCTAACCCATAACTTTCTGCAAAAGCCAGATGGGGGATGTTATCAACGGTCTTGCCCGCCAGCCTTCCGTCGACCGTTCTCAAAAGCTCAAGACCCGCGCAGTCGATTGCGACGGGATCCGTTCCCGCAAGCACGTAGCCGAGATGCGCTTTCCTGCCGCCATGACGCAGCTCTTGAGCATCGACGAGTGTTTCTACCGCATCGACTATGAAGATATCGAACGGTTCGAGCAGCGCCGCTTCGGCGATGCTTTTGTGCAGATTCAAGCCGCTAGCGTGCAAGCGGACGCGTTCTGTCGGTCTAACCAATCCAAATTGGTTCTTCACGGCTCCTGTCAGCGTGCAAATGGAGTGCGTTTTTAGCACAGGCAGTGAGATCTTCAAATCGAACGACCTTGGGACTGTAGAAAGAGAGATGCTAAACTCACGGTCGCTGCGCCTTTTCGCAAACGGACCCTTGTTAAGATTGACGAAGTCAACGCCGTGTTCATCGCACACGCGCTTTAGCGGATGATGCTTGGTTACACCTCGCGTCTTTCGATCGAAAAATGCGTTAAGGGGTGCATCAAACGCAGGACCATCTCCTACTGTTAGGACGTGGTCAGGGAGGTACTGTAGGACCGTATGGAGAAGCTGCGGATCGGTGGTGGTCGGGTACGCCTCTTTCGAAACAAGATTCGGTTTGATGAAAATTGACGACGCTGAGGCTATTTTATCGCTGAATTGATCGAGTGCCCTTGCTACAAAATCGTACTTTGTGTCGCCATCTGCTGGTTCCTTGAAGACTCTCGACATCTTCCCAAACTAATATTTGTCACGTGCAATAAACTACTTTTCGATGACCGCGTCAGAAAAAACATGGGAAGCGTGTCGCAGCGAAATGCTGTCTCCTCTAGACGAAATCGATGCACCCTCATCTGAGATTCACAGCGTAGGACGGCTTCTGCAGATGCTGTACGGGCACGAGGGGCGATAAGCCCTCAGTGGAACGGGCGCGAAGAAGCTCAAGTCCCCGGCTGTTGTTCAAGCTAGACGCAGCTGAACGTTCCACGTTCTGTGGCAACAAGTAACCCCGTTCGCTCGCGGTACAAGGACTTTCTTCCTTGTCACGGCATCGAGGTGCGATACCGCTCACACACATCGGACGGCCTATAACTCACAAGCATTGGTGAGGCACGCCGGTTGACCAATCGGCGGAGCTCCCATTCCGGTAAGTCATGGTATCGCTCTATCCCAGTTTCGGTCTCAGATCGCGTGTCACTCTGATTTTTCTTCTGTCTCTCGCGATTCGTCAGGCGTCTCTATAGGTATCCTCACCTTCTGATCTTTCGCGCGGCTGCCAGATTTGTCTTTCAGTTCGGTGTCAGTTTCTGTCCCTTCTATCGGAATTTGTCTCGGCGGCGCTCTGCCGGTTTCTGAAGGATATTGCGTTGCGGCGGGGCGTCGCGTGTTGCTAGCCGGCGGTTCGCCGTTGCCCTGGCGAACGAGTCGAAGCAAAAGAAACGTGAGAAGAATCACGAGAATGAGAATCGGTCCCCAGATCCATAACCAGGCTGGAAACGTGAATCCGTTGCTATTTTGCGCGCCTGCATTAGAAGCGTTTTTGGCTGTTGAAATTGGAACGATGATGCGAGTTGTATTGTTCGCCGTCAGAAGGTTACTCGTTTGAGTAGCGTTAATAGTGGCAGCTGATTGCAATGCCAACAAGCGTAGCCCTGAAGTCGTGCTTATGCGAGGCGTCGGTTCTAGGCTTTTGTCCGTTTGGCCGGCGACGCTCATTTTCGTGAAGTGACTCGATTGCGAGTTAACCACAGTCTGCGCGGATGACTCGCTGCTCGGCGCCGTTCCGGCCCAAAAAGCCGCCGTTACGCAGGACGCTGCAAGAAACACCACACATAGGATTGCGAGAAGGAGCGCGGCTAGTTTTGGCATAGATTGTCACTTCCGACAAGAGTGTTGAGTATACAAGTAGCCTTCGATGTGCTCTCTACCGTTCGTCGCTAGCTAACAACCGCTAGCGCTGATGAGCAGCTCCACTTGGTGCGTGCGGTTCGGGGCGTCGCTCGCAGAATACCACGGCTTAGACTAATTGCGCTTTTTGCCCGAGAATCGGGACGTGTTGCCACTGGCCCCTTGGCTCACGACCCCGTGGCAGTTTGCATTGCTTCGGACTTGCTAGAACTTGCGAGAGCGCCACTAGGTCAGCTGAAACGACAGGTCCCAGAGACGCTCTGCTTCGACACTAGCAGGGATGTGCGCCTCGAGCAATGTTGTGTGCCGCTACCTTGCGAGGTGTTACAGGCGTGGATTAAGTCTGCAGATTTCGACCTCTATATAAGGCAGCATCTCCGAGGAATTCTTGAATCCTTAAAAGCTGATTATACTTTGCATTGCGTTCGCTCCGCGCCGGAGCACCTGTTTTGATGAAGTCTGAGCCCAATGCAACTGCAACGTCTGCAATTGTTGTGTCTTCGGTCTCTCCCGATCTGTGACTAACGACTACCGAATATCTGTTCCGAAATGCTAGGGTCGCGGCGTCGAAGGCTTCCGACATCGTCCCAATCTGGTTCAGCTTGAGAAGCAAAGCGTTTGCGGCCTCTAGCTTTATCCCTTTGGAAAGTCGGTCGACGTTCGTCACGAATAAATCGTCGCCGACGATGGTCGTGCCGGCCAGTCGGGAGGTTATATAGGCGAAGTCTTCAAACGCATCCTCGTTAAAGGGATCCTCAATGAGTATTACCGGATATCGGTCCACCAGGTCCTCGTAGTACTCGCTTAGCTCTGCAGGCGAGAGTCTTTTTCCATCCATCAGATAGGTTTGTGTCTTCTTGTCGTAGAACTCTGACGCGGCGCAGTCCACGCCGAGGCGCATCTCTTGATCATAGCCTGCGTTGCTGACGGCCGTCATGATCGCATCAAGTGCCTCAGAAGATGAGGATAGTGCCGGCGCGAAACCGCCCTCGTCTCCTACGTTCGACGCTCCCTGTCCGTACTGTGCTTGTAAGACGTGCTTGAGTTCGTGATAAGTCTCGACGCCCATTCTGAGGGCGTCAGAAAATGTCTCGGCTGCCATTGGTATGATAAAAAACTCCTGGATAGACAAAGCGTTGCCCGCGTGCGCCCCTCCGTTAATCACGTTCATTAACGGCACGGGCAACGTGCGCGCATTTGGGCCGCCTAGGTACTCGTAAAGGTGCATGTTGGCGGAATTTGCCGCTGCTCGAGCAACTGCCATTGACACCCCGAGAATGGCATTTGCCCCGAGATTTGACTTATTTGGGGTCCCGTCGAGATCGTTCAACGCCTTATCGACGTTGCGCTGGGCCCTCACGTCCATGCCGAAGACTTCTTCCGCAATTACTGTGTTGACGTTATTGACTGCTCGTAACACGGTTTTTCCGCCGAAATCCGATTCGTTGTCTCGAAGTTCAAGCGCTTCGTTCGATCCAGTGGACGCGCCGGACGGCACGATCGCCCGGCCAAAGCCGCAGCCTGTGAAAACTTCCACCTCCACTGTGGGATTTCCGCGCGAATCAAGGACTTGTCTCCCTAAAACTCCTTCGATTTCGAACATGATTCCAGTATGCTTTATGCTGCACAATCTTAATCTTATCGCTAATGGACACTTTCTCATCCTTAGACAGTTTGCAAATCTGAAAGGCTAAGCCCTGTGCAGATGTTCAGGGAGGAGGTTCTCTAAAGGAGCCCTCGTTCTCATTAGTTTGAACGTCGCAATTCTTGGGATCGTGAGTCTGCTCGCCGAAATGAGCGCGGAGAAGATCTATCCGCTCATTCCTCTTTTTCTTGTTAACGTCCTGGGATCGGCGTTCATTGACGTGGGTCTCATAGAATGTGTCGAAAAGCACCGTAAGCATGCAAAGATAATTTCCGTATTCCTCTGAGACAGATTCGGGAAACGCAAGTCCCTCGTGTACTCCGGCTAACCATCGCAGCGATCGCGAAGCTCTTGCTTGCATTAGCAACTGCGTGGCAGCAAGTCGTGGCAATACACTCCATTGATCGCCTTGAGGGCATCGGCGACGGGCGCGTTATGCTATTGTTTCCGAGTCAAAGAGCCTCAGGATGGGAAGGTCATTCGGCTTCGAACGCTCTCTCGGTACGCTTGGAGCCGTCATCTGCCCGCTTATCGCGGTAGCCGAGTTTGGCAACGACGACGTGTGGCCGCGCAGCTGCGGTGCATCCCATACCAGCACGATTGAAGCTCAATGCTATCACCCTGTAAGTCTTGGAGGCAATTACTGATCGGGTCGTTTTAACCTGCGCTTTAAAGACGCCGTTTGTCCGGTTTTTCCACCGACGCGGTGCCCACTCAGGGCTTTGTTGCAAAACTCCACTTCCGCGCCCACTTTTGCAACACAACCGTTACTTTTGCAACAGAAGGGACTTATGCAACAAAGCTCCCACTCAGAGAACTTTTATATAGAACAACAACTCTAGTAATTTCGGAGGTCAGCACAGTGATTGGTGGTCAACCTATTCTCATTCTACGCGAAGGAACACAAAGGACGAAGGGCAGGGAAGCCCAGTCAATGAATTTTACCGCGAGCAGGGCCGTAGCTGAATCAGTGCGAACTACGCTCGGACCGAAAGGCATGGACAAGATGCTCGTTGATTCGATGGGCGATGTGGTTATTACTAACGACGGCGCCACGATATTGAAGGAGATGGATATTGAGCATCCAGCAGCTAAGATGATGGTTGAAGTCGCTAAAACGCAGGATGATGAAGTGGGCGACGGGACAACAACGGCGGTTATCTTGGCTGGGGAACTGCTAAAAAACGCAGAAGAATTGCTCGATCAAGACATCCACCCGACGGTTATAGAGAAAGGCTACGGCCTCGCCGCAGAAAAAGCGATTGAGATCGCCGAACTGCTGTCGCGCAACGTTTCGATTCGCGATGACGATCTGTTGAAAAAGATTGCAAAGACGGCGCTCACGGGCAAAGGCACTGACGTGGGCACTGAGATACTTCCGCAGCTCGTTGTTGAAGCGGTGAAAATGGTCGCGCAAAAAGTCAACAACACGTACAAAGTCGACGAGGACGATATCAGAATTGAAAAGAAAGTTTCCGGTTCCGTTTCCGATTCAGAACTCGTAGAAGGCGTCGTTGTCGACAAGGAACGCGCGGCCGAGGGAATGCCGCGAAAAGTGTGCGATGCGCGTATCCTTGTGTATGACCAACCACTCGAGCTTACCAAAACAAAGACCGATGCCAAAATCAAAATAAAAGATCCAACGCAAATGAAACTCTTCATGGAACGCGATCATGAAGCGCTGATCGAGAAGGCTGACAAGATCTTGGCAAGCGGCGCTAACGTCGTCTTTTGCCAGAAGGGTATCGACGATCTACTCCAATGGCACTTTTCGCGTAATAACGTGATGGCAGTGGAGAACGTGAAACGCGAGGACATTGAGACGATTTCGAAGGTGACCGGCGCCCGAGTGGTGTCCAGCCTGAATGATCTCAGCGCATCGGACTTGGGCAACGCGGGCGAAATCGAAGAGACAACTGACATCGAATCTGGCTGTGACACCTGCGGCATTGATTAGACGGAGGTCTAGGAATGATAACAATCAAAGACTGTAAAAACCCTCGCGTCGTCAGTATCGTCATTCACGGGGGAGCCGATCATATCGTCGAAGAAACTCACCGAGCTGTGTACGACGCGGTTCGAGTCGTTCAAGCATCAATCGAAGATGGCAAAGTCGTCGCGGGAGGCAGCGCTCCGGAGGTTGAGATCGCGATGCAACTCCGTGACTACGCGTCCACGCTCAGCGGTAGAGAGCAACTGGCAGTCATCGCCTTCGCCGACGCGATCGAAATTATTCCAAAAACGCTTGCCGAAAACTCGGGTTTGGACCCGATGGACTCGCTTGTCGGTTTGAGGACCGCTCACGAATCGGGAAATAAAACGATGGGGCTCCAGATTTCGACGGGAAAAGCGACAGATATGTGGCCTGACGTGATCGAACCTCTCAGAACGAAGAAGCAGGCAATCTTGTCGGCCACGGAAGCCGCGAACATGATCCTTCGAATAGACGACGTGATTCAAGCCGCTACTTTTGAGAAAGGGCCTTCGCAAGACGAGATGGAAGGCATGTCCGATCAAATGCTTGATCAAGTGTGAACACGTGCTGCCGCAGAGCCAAAAACCTCTGCGGCCCTCTTTTTTTTGTTTTCGGCGGATCTTCAGCGCTGGCGGCCTAGCAAAGCGCTTGCTTTGGAACTAAGAAGAAGCGTACGCAACGTCGTGAACAGCCTGCTGTTTTTTTGGCTATAAGAAGTACTCCTCAGCCTCATCTTTTGTGACCTCTATATACGAACCCATGGTTTCGCAGGTAGGGCAAATCTCGGGAGCATTTTCCCCGTAGTGTATATCGTCACAAACTGTACAGCGGAAGTAGCGCTTCATAATCCACCGAAAAAGCCCTACGTATTTAGTTCTTATGTTATGGTATCAGTCAAACTGCGCATTCGTTTGGTTCGTTCACCCGTAACAATTTGTGCAACGCGGTCGCTCTGAGTGAGCCGTTTGTACAAGGAAAGGTGTTTTTGCCGCAAAGTGAATACGTCGAACCTCCCTGCTCGGCGTAGGTTCGCTAGCGAGAGTCTGTAAGCGGTTAGTTATCCGCCCAGCGTGACATCCTGCTTGCTATACCAATCGAGCGCTGCGTAGAAGTGCTCTGGCTTGAAATCCGGCCAATATGCATCGACAACGTAGATATCCGAATATACCGATTGCACGGGCAAAAATCCGCTTAATCGTCGTCTACCACCCCAGCGAACTATCAAATCCATGCGGGAAATGTCATGCGATCGTATCATCTTTGTGACGTTTTCGCCCTCGAATGTGGCTTTGGGGTGGGCAAAGAGCGGACTTAAGTCCCACTGCCAGCCGTAATTGACCAAGAAGTTGACCTTTATTTTTCCTGAGCCAAATGTAGTTCTTTTTGTGTAGGGAAGGAGCTCTTTCGGGAACATCGGAGAGTCTGTGTCTCCGAGGACAAGCAGGTTAGCATCTTCGTGTTTGAGAATCTCGACGCCGCCAATGCACGCTTTTTGGAAGGCCCTTCTCTGCACTTGGGTTCTTTTCGTGTTATCTTGGGTGAAGCCGTAGCTCGTGACTTCCTTGACGCCGACGCTACTGCACAGCCTGAGTAATTCTAATCCAGGGGGCAAGCCAGCTTCATAGCCTGCCTCTTTCCGCAAACCGCGAGCGAGTGCCCAGCGACGGTTCCCGTCAGGGATGATGCCGACGTGGCGTGGTATTCGATTCATATGTCAAAAATGCGGGATCCTATAGGTTTCGAGTTTATCTAGCTCAAGGTTCATAATCTTTGTCCAGGTCTTTCGCTCTTCACGGGCGTTCTTACGAGTTGCCACAGTGATACTTGCCTACGGGGCAATGGTTAAAGTTGAGAGCGCACTAACAACCATTAGCGGAAGAACGGCCATGGATCCTAAAAAAAGCGCGAAAGAAAACCCCAACGTAACCGTGTGGGGTGTTCACTTAATGGATGCCAGTGCTCTCACAAGGAAAGAGCGAGAAGAGCTCTTGTTTAAGCTAAACCGAATCTTCACGTTCGTCGGCACGGAAATACCAGAAGAGATCGAACTCGACGGAGAGGTTGTTGCGCTTCACGAGGTCATGTGGCATCTGATAAATCACAAGAATGAGGTCACTCCTCAGGAATGTGCAGCCGTGCAAAGGCTTTGGGGGGCTATCGAGAGAAAAATACGACAAATCGAATCGACAATTCGGAGTCAGGACATCGATGAGCGCGAAGCGCTTGTGTTGTACGCGGAAGCGCAAGGTCTGATTCGCGCCGCCGTTGAACTGAGAGGCTTGGAGAAAGGTAAACTCCTCAATTCCGCTCAAGCCCCGTCAATCGACAGAAATGAAGCCCAAAAAAGGTGGCTCAGTTATCTAAAAAAGATCAGTTGATCAGGGTTGGTGCGTACTTGGCTTGCACAGTCTCGTCGTTGCGAATGGTGGCGTAGACGCGCGCGCCGAGAGCTTCTAGGTGTCACTCACTCTCAGAGGCCGCTAAGCATTTCTTGAGCTATTTGGAGATTCGAAAGTAGATCGTCGCAGGAAGCTACTAGGGTTCGTAGTTTCTTCGTTTTCACTGTTATCTCCACTCTGTTTCCTGCCGCCTTCATTTTTATCTCGGGTGTATTATCAGGCTGAAGAGCTTCGACAATTGAGAGCGCCTGCGGATGTTCGTAAACGAGGATTGCAGTAATCATGCGTGGCGGAGTAAGAAGGAGGAGCTCGGTCCACTTTCAGCTGCTAGGGTTCGCTTTGCAAAAAAAAGGCTGCGCAGCAAACGCGCACCTTTCGAGCCGCTAAAGAAACGCGTGCTATCGTGAGATCAGCATCTCGACGGTGTCGAGTCGGTACGACCACTCCTCAGGCAGCACGTCCCTGCTCTTGTAATAATTGACTAGCCTTCGAATCTTCGACTCTGTGAGTTGAAGAGCGCGTTTGTTGTGGAGGTCTTTTTTGTTTTCTTCAAGATGATCTCTGAGCTTCAAGGCTTTGGTGATGAGATTGAACAAGTCTTCAGGGAGTTCAGGGGCGACTCCATGGTCACTAAGCACTTCGGTCAGACTTTTCTTGGTGACTGACTTGACGCTCGGTATGCCGTACGTGTCCCTCAGGACGATCCCGACTTGACTTGAGGAAAGCCCGCTGTTCCTTAGCTCCACGATTAGCTTCTGAACCTCCTCTGACGTCATGGTGACGGGAACCGTACTCTTCAGTGGCCTAGTAGATCCTGCTACCCCTTTCCTTCGTGCGTACATTCGCGCCATTTAAGCTCCGTATCTTGTCAGAGACGGGTCTGAATGCCCGTGAGGTGTGCTACTCTGTGATCCCCTCTTATATAATTGTTGATGCCCATTCCAAGAACAGTTCTGCGGCCTTGCTTCGGTGCGATAGTGCGTTCTTCTCGTCAACGGTCATCTCTGCGAATGTCCGGCCTTCATACTCGAAAATAGGATCGAATCCGAAGCCTTGATGGCCACGTGAACTCACTATGCGTCCCTCTACACGTCCGTGGAATAGCTTGAAATCACGGCAATAGCTTCCGACCGCAGACTCGAACCGTGCCGGTCGCCCCTCTCCGATGAGCTTGACTACGCCGGTATTCCCTATGGTTTTGTGCACATAGGAGGAGTACGGTCCTGGGAACCCGTGGAGGTCATCGATGAACAGACCGGAATCTTCGATAATAAATGGGGATGGGAACTTCTCCTTGCAGTAGCTGAGTCCGTGTCGGACGACTTCCTCGAGCGTATCAGCTTGGAGCTCTGGGTAGGATGCGTTGATTTGGACGATCTCTAGCCCGAACTCGTGAGCCTTGGCTTGCAGCTCCGCCACCTTCCCGGGGTTTTGTGTGATGAAACTGAACGCTCTCACAAGTAACGACCTCGCTCTTTGATCTCGTTCACCTTTTCTAGGATCAGCGCGGCATTTGAGCAGTTTCTCGCGTAACCAGCAAGAAATGCGTCCTTCAGCGCAGGGAACCTGTCGTCGGTTGCCTGGAGCGTTTGGAAAAAGACGTGGACGTCTACACCCCTGGCCTCAAGGCTTCGGTCGTAGGAGGAGAGGCCAAAATCTATCAGGTATACCTTTCCGGCTGAAAGAATCATGTTGTGGGTCGTTGGATCTCCATGGACGATACCTGCCGAGTGAAGCGCACAGAGCACCACGCCAATGTCTTCAGCGACCGCCTCGCTCATCACACTGCTCACGGGCGGCCCCTCTATGCGCTCCATGGTGATTGAAAAGCTGTCGATTGCCTCTATTATAGGCGTCGGTACCCCTGCTCGTCGCGCATCAGATTGTATCTTCGCCTCAAGTCGCGTGCGCTCTCTTCGCAGCTTCGTGTCAAGCTCAGCTATGCGATAGTCCTTCGGAATGCGCTTCTTCACCACAGAGTGGCCGCGAAGAGCGACGACCGCTTCCGCTCCCGTAACGACCTCTAGTGTGTCTCGATCCATGGCACCTCAACCTCGTCTGGCCTGAAGCTCGGGTTGGCGCCGGAAGAAGTGATCGCGGTTTGGATTCCGTGTCTCAACATGAGCAGGCCCGTATATGCGATCATGGCGCCATTGTCTTGCAAATATTCCGACTTGGGTGCGTAGAATCGCGCACCGCGCTGAGCGCACATTACCGACAGCATCTCTTGTAGTCGCGCGTTAGTGCCGACGCCACCTGCCAAAAGCAGATCTGATTTATCCATTTGTGATAGCGCTCGCTCGCTTACTTCGACGAGCATCGAGAAGGCAGTCTCTTGAAAGCTATAGCATATTTCCTCAAGCGATGCTGATTTTAACGCCTCTGTAGCCGCGGTAACGATCCCCGAAAATGAGAAGTCCATTCCCTTCACCACGTACGGCATAGGCAAGTAGTTTCGCGATTCTTGCGCGAGTCGCTCCACCTTAGGGCCGCCTGGATGAGGTAAGCCGGCCGATCGAGCGAACTTGTCAAGACAGTTCCCTATGCCGATGTCTAATGTCTCTCCGAGAATTCGGTACCTTTGTTGCCGGTACGACAGCACCTGTGAGTTTGCCCCGCTCACGTACAGAACGATCGGATCCACGAGATCAGTTTTCCATCGCCCCACTTCGATATGTGCGACGCAGTGATTGACCCCAACCAAAGGCACGCCAAGTCGCAGAGATAACGCCCTGGCAGCTGTGCCGACAATGCGCAAGCACGGTCCCAAGCCAGGGCCTTGCGAAAAAGCGACTCCATCGATTAAACGGGGGTCTGCTGAACTCAAGACTTGGCGAATGACGCTGGCAATGTTGTTCGCGGCGTGTTGTGCCGCTTCTCTTGGATGTATCCCGCCTGAGGCAGGAATATACGCCGAACTCGCTTGACACAACACCTTATCATCATCCACCAGGCTTGCGCTAAGGTTCCAAGCGGTCCCCTCAATGCCTAAGACTATCATTTGCAAATCGGGCGGCTACTTTTTAAACTGCGTGTACCCGCACTTGCCGCACGAGAGCCTGTCTTTGTGCTCGGCCAAAAAGACCCCTTCGCCGCAGCGTGGACAGTTCTGGCGCTTCTTCTGCGCCTTGCCCTCGCTTACGTCGTACAACTCGCTTGCCTTAACTTTCTTCACCCCCTTCTGGTGGCTCGGGAGTTGGCGACGCGTTCCGCTTCAGGATGTGCTCTTGTTCTATTTGTTGGGCGGCTTCAGAGGATTCGTATATCTTAACATATGCCGTAGTCTCTCTTTTGCCAAAAGCGGTTCGCATATTGTCGATTATCACTCGCTCAGGCTCAATTTTAAAGTCGGCCGCAACCTGATCCCTGACTTCTATCCGCGCCGGAGTAGCCGCATCGTGTTGAATCTTGATTTGCAGCTGCTTTCGGTTAAGTAATTCGTTATTCTCTTCTTTGATAACTTCAATCTGCATGGTAGCTCCGTCTTTTATTTGTCGCTAACGTTGTTTCAATATCTCGCGCAAGAGGCGTTTCGCTTTCTCTTTTTTCTCTCGCGTTGTAACGATGATAACCATGCCCTCGCTTGGCTGGCCGTAAACGATCGCTGTTCCCAAAGGAGCCTCAATAACTGCCGGGATTACCGCCAGATCCTCTTCGCCGTTGACGACGATTCTCGTCCGGAGAGATCTTGCGAGGTCCTTCATCGATCCGCTTACGGCGTTTTGAAGCTGCTGAGAGATGGAGCCTGGGGGATTATTTACTTCATAAACAGTACGAGGTTCGGTGCTGATCGCGTGGTAGATCTCGTCGGACACCTTCGCCCTCATCGTGATGCCGTCAATGATGCACACGTCAGGCACAATGCCGGCTTGTATCACGGTGTAGGTCGTTATGTCTCCAACTGTGACTATTTTCTTATAAGCTCTTAACTTTTCTGCACAATCTGCGTGCGAGCAAAGATCACCGAACGGTTTCTGGAGCTCAGCTTTGAGCTTGTCGTTCAGCATGAGCTTCTTATCGAACTTTGAGCGCGTACTTTCCGGGCAAGTCGATATTCATTCGCTTGGCAACTTCAGAGCGTTTAGGATTGATAATAATCAAGTATCCGCTCCAATCTCGCCCAAGTGAGCTCGATCCGCACACGGGGCACACGAGTCCTTCGACAAATCGATGGCAAGTCTTACACACTTGTTCCGGCATTTTGCTCCTCCTCCTCTTTCTTGGCTTTTTCACGCGCTTCAGCAAGCCATTCGACCTTGCCTAGAGCTGCTTGTCGCATAGTGAGGCCAATCTTACTCTCTCGCGGCTCGCGTTCGTTCAAGCTTACGGCGACCACTCGAGCCCGCAGCATATCGCCTTCCGTAATGGCCCTTCCGGTCTCTTTTCCTACTAGTCTCGAGTTTTTTTCGTCGAACGAGATATAGTCGTCAGCTATTTGGCTCACGTGCAGCAAACCATCGAGCGGTCCTAGTCCCACGAAGGCACCAAATTCCACAATTTCCACGACTTTGCCTTCCAATATCTCCTGGAGCTCTGGTTTGAAGGTAATCGCATGAAAAGTGACATCGTAATAGATCGCTCCGTCTCCCGCGAGTATGCGCCCTTCGCCGATATCCAAAACGTCGGTTATAGCTATTATGGATCCGAGCGTCTTATCTATGCGACCTTCGAGTTTATCTCGCAAGAGATCTTTTACGACCGCTATCGTTTCTTCCCCTAGTCGTTCAGGCGGCAGCCTTACCGTGTCGATCAGCTTCGCTTTTTTATACATCTATCACTCTCTTGAACAGATCCATCGAATACTGTATCCGCTCTTTGGCGGCGTCTGCTCCTTCCCAACCGAGTATCGTTGTTTCCTTGCCTTCGAGCCGTTTGTACACTTCAAAAAAGTGTGCGACTTCCTTGAGGAAGTGACTTTGGACGTCGTTAATGTCAGTATATTCCGCGTACTTCGGATCGTTGATCGGCACGCAAAGCACCTTGTCGTCTGCTTCCCCCGAATCGAGCATCTTAAGCAATGCGATTGGCCTCGCGTCGATGATGCAGCCAGGATAGGTTGGCGCATCCATAATGACGATCGCATCGAACGGATCGTCGTCATCATAATAGGTTCTCGGAATGAGGCCATATTCGCCCGGGTAGTGTAACGGGGAATACAACACCCGGTCGAGATGAATTGCGTTCCACTCTTTACTGTATTCGTACTTATTGCGGCTCCCTTTTGGAATCTCCACCACGACGAATATTTCTGCCGGTGGCCGAGGTCCGGTTTCGATGTCTTTCCACAGGTTCATCACATATCCACCTCTAAGTGCTTCTTGTTTCTTAGCTGCACGACGCGGATGCTGTGCTCACGAAGGTCTCGCTTCAGAAGCTTGTCGT
>Ga0326727_10019208_pt1 | contig 13789 bp, 8 predicted proteins | sample MB2enrmetagenome_FD_207643 | JGI IMG/M metagenome (GOLD analysis project Ga0326727, IMG submission 207643) | Lab enriched peat soil microbial communities from McLean, Ithaca, NY, United States - MB29MY | ecosystem: Environmental > Terrestrial > Soil > Wetlands > Peat | place: USA: New York... | reverse complement strand
AGCGATGCGGCCTCGCCGGAGATCCCTTCCATCATGCATCCATCTCCGCAAAGCGCGTAGACGTTGAAGTCAAACAGTTCGAAGCCGGGGCGGTTGTATCGCGCGGCAAGCCACTGCCGCGCGATCGCCATCCCGACGCTGGTGGCAACGCCTTGGCCGAGCGGCCCCGTTGTGGTTTCGACACCCGATGTCCAGCGATACTCGGGATGGCCGGGGCAGCGACTATCCAACTGCCGGAAAGCTTTCAGGGCGTCCAGTGGTACCGAGGGTTCGCCCAGGGTTTCGTAATCCTTGCTGACCGCCCGCACTTCCGTCAAATGCAGCAGCGCATAGAGCAGCGTGGATGCGTGGCCAATCGAGAGGACGAACCGGTCGCGGTTGGGCCAGACGGGGTCCTGCGGGTCGAAGCGTAGGAACTGCTGCCACAGGCAATAAGCCACCGGCGCCATCGCCATGGGGGTTCCTGGATGACCGGAGTTCGCCGCCTGGACCGCATCCATGGCGAGCGTGCGGATCGTGTTGATGCTGGTCAACTCGATCGGAGAACGTACTGACACGTCGGGAGTCACGTTTGTTGCGCTCATGCGGAACCCTCTCTCATTTACTTATTGGGCCACCGCCACCCCGTAATGTCCGGGGCGTCGATGCCATGCTCGTATGCGTACCGGCGGCAGGCGATCTGCCGATTCCGGAATTTCTCCTTGGCATGCACGCCAATGGGCTGAAGTTTGGGAACGCGGTCGATGGCGTCGATTGCAAGACTGAAGCGGTCGGTTTCGTTGTTGATCGCGAGCTCCATCGGCGTATTGATGTTGCCTTTTTCCTTGTAGCCGCGCACGTGCAGGTTCTTGTGGTTGGTGCGCCGGTAGGTCAACCGGTGAATCAGCCACGGGTATCCGTGAAAATTGAAGATGATCGGTTTATCCGTGGTGAACAGCGAGTCGAAGTCCTTGTCGGAAAGTCCGTGAGGATGCTCCGTGCTGGGCTCGAGTTTGAAAAGGTCGACCACGTTAATGAACCGGATCTTGATGTTGGGGAATTCCTCGCGCAACAGGGACGTCGCTGCCAGGGCCTCCTGCGTGGGGATGTCGCCGGCCGAAGCGAAAACGACATCGGGTTCGCAGCCTTGATCGTTACTCGCCCAGTCCCAAAGCCCGATGCCTTTCGTGCAGTGTTCGATCGCCGCTTCCATATTCAGGTACTGCAGGTGGAGTTGCTTGTCCGAAACGATGACGTTGATGTAGTTCTCACTTCGGAGGCAGTGGTCCGCAACGGAAAGGAGGCAATTCACATCCGGCGGAAGATAGATGCGAGTAACCGCCGCGCTTTTGTTAAGCACCACGTCGAGGAAACCGGGGTCCTGATGCGTGAAGCCGTTGTGGTCCTGCCGCCAGACCGTGGATGTGATCAGCAGGTTCAGTGACGCGATGTCGCGCCGCCAGGAGAGCTGGTTACAGATGGACAGCCATTTCGCATGCTGGTTGAACATGGAGTCGATCACGTGGACGAACGCTTCGTATGAAGAAATGAAGCCGTTTCTCCCGGTCAACAGGTAACCTTCCAGCATGCCCTCCATGGTGTGCTCGCTGAGCATCTCGACGACCCGGCCGTCGGGCGCCAGTTCGGTGCCGTCCTGGTCCTCGGGGAAGTACTCGGCAATCCAGAATTTCTTGGCGACCTGGTAGATGGCCTGCAGCTTGTTGGACGTCGTTTCGTCGGGTCCGAACACGCGGAAGTTGGTCATGTTCAGCTTCATCACGTCTCTCAGGAACGTGCCCAGCGGAGCGACATTTTCGGTCTCGATCGTCCCGGGCCGGTCCACCTTGACCGCGTAGTCGCTGAAAGACGGCAGGCGCAGAGCCTTTTTGAGAATTCCACCGTTGGCGTGCGGATTGGCGCTCATCCGGCGCTGACCCACGGGCGCGAGCTCCTTCAGTTCGGCGATCAGCTTGCCATTCTGATCGAACAGTTCCTCGGGCTTTAGCGCGCGCATCCACTTCTCGAGAATCCGCAATTGCTCGGCGTTTTTCTTGACTTCCGTCAAAGGAACCTGGTGCGCCCGCCAGAAGCCCTCGACCCTGTGGCCGCCGACCTCTGCCGGCGCGCCCCACCCCTTTGGGGAACGCAGGACGATCATGGGCCAGCGCGGCCGGCGCGCCACGCCGGTCTGGCGGCATTCGCTTTGCACTTTTCTGATCTCCTCGACACAGTGCTCGACTGTCGCCGCCATTGCCTGGTGCATACTGTCGGGATCGGATCCTTCGACGAAGCAGGGCGTCCAGCCGTAACCTCGCAGAAGGTCCTCCAACTCTTCGTGAGTGATGCGGGCCAGAAGAGTAGGGTTATTGATTTTGTATCCGTTCAGGTGGAGAATCGGCAGAACGGCGCCATCACGAACGGGACTGAGGAACTTGCTAATGTGCCACGATGTCGCCAGCGGCCCGGTTTCCGACTCGCCATCGCCCACCACGGCTGCGACGATCAAATCCGGATTATCGAAAGCGGCCCCACAGGCGTGCGAGAGCACGTAACCCAGTTCTCCTCCTTCGTGTATCGAGCCGGGCGTTTCCGGTGTGCAGTGACTCCCGATCCCGCCGGGAAACGAGAACTGCTTGAAGAATTCGTGTAGTCCTCGCTCGTCTTCGCTCTTTTCCGGGTAAACCTCTGAGTAGGTGCCCTCAAGATAGCCAGGCGCCAGAACTCCCGGCGCGCCATGACCGGGGCCGGCCATGAAGATCATGTTGAGGTCGAACTTCTTGATCAGCCGGTTCAGATGGATATAGGTGAAGGCCAGTCCTGGGCTCGATCCCCAATGACCCAAAAGCCGGTTCTTGATGTGCTCGGGTTTGAGCGGCTCCTTCAGAAGCGGATTGTCCTGAAGATAGATCATGCCGAGCGCCAGGTAATTGCAGGCTCGCCAGTAAGCATCTGTTTTCTTTAGCTCCGCCTGACTCAGGGGGGATCCGGAAATCGTAGACCGTGCGATCCCATAAGCACTCAACGGGTCGCTGGCGCGATGTTGTGTTTCAATTACGGGCGTCAATTTGTTAACTCCTTCTGAGCCGAGCAAGGCGGAAGACTCACGCCTGATCGAGACTCACTTGCCGGCCACTGCACCGGCGTTTTGGCTGGGCCCCGGATACAAGGGCAGCACACGCGAAATCGCATTCGACGGGCCATTCGACGCGGGCGCGGATGGCTGGGGCAGCCGTTGGGTTCATTGCGTTTACGCCGGTACTCAAACCCGGCAAGTGAGATCCGTGTCGGCATCGGTAGCAGATGGCGATGTCTTCTGCCGAAGTTTCGGCGTGCCGTCGCCGCGGCGCGCCAGGAATCATAGGCTGTAAAGTGTGCGCCACGGCTATGACGGGTGCGGCTCTCCCTGAATGCAGCGCACCGTGTCGCGCGCAATCAGCAGCTCCTCGTTCGTGGGAATGACCCAGGCGTGCAGGCTCGACCCCTCAGTGCTGATGCGCCCATCGCGCCCTACGGTCTGCTGGTTTTGCGTCCCACCCAGTGTCAGACCGGCCCACTCGAGACCGGCGCAGATGCGAGCGCGAATCTCCGGCGAATGTTCGCCAATGCCGCCGGTAAATACTACCGCATCAGCCCCGCCCATAGATTCCAGAAAAGCGCCGATGTATTTTCGCGCCCGGTGGCAGAAGACCTCGATAGCCAGGCGCACGCGGCGGTCGGGTCGCCGCGTCCGACTTGGTGCCGGACTCCTCGCATTCTCCATAGCTCATGCTGATCACGGGCGCCAGGTTTTGATCGATCGCATATTGAACCGCATCGAGCACGTCGTACGAATATACGAGGATCAGGCTCGCGCCGCGCGCCACGGCCGCCGACCACTGCAAGTCGAGGTCCGATTCCTGCGCGTCAGTGACGGAGTATCCCGGAGACTGCTTGTTCGGTACGAGCACGGTCTGGAGGCTAACAGAATTCATCCCGAAATAGCTGGTGAAGGTGGACAGGTGTGTGGTGTCGATCTGGCTTTGGCCCACAATTACGATCTGCTGTCCGGAACCATTGATCCCGGAATTGTAAAGCGAATTCAGATTGAAAATCGTCGCGAAATCGTCGGGAGCGAGATAGTGTTCGCCCTTGGAGTTCGTATATGCCGGCGTCAACTGCCCGGTCCCGCCGAGCGCCACTACTTTCTGCACCTTCGGCTTCATCCGGAAGTCATGCAGCCCACGGATGGCTGCGACCACTTTTGACATCGCGGCCGGCACGGAGGGGTTGCTGGCGTTTGCATAGTGAGCATAGTGAGTCTCGCCGTTCACCTTGTAAAGATGGATCTCGGTGTGGAACGCTCTGCCAATTTGGGCCGCCGAACCCGCAGCGGTGTCCACTGGCTTGTGTTGATGTTACCGACGATGCTGCCTGGCTGGGCGAACGCGACCTGGACACTGATGACGAGCGCCACAACGGCGAACTTGCGAGCGGCGCACGGGACGGATGAGAATAACGTTCCTTTCATCCCAAATCCGGCGGTTGCCGCCCCGCCAGGCTGCCTCCGACCTTTGGCCGCAACTGCTCGCGGAAAAAGCGATTGTCACCCGAAAGGTGATCTGCGGGGCAGTTGGAAATTGTTGAGGCAAACCCAGAGCAGGGCGGCGTGGTGGCTGAACTGCCGGATATAGGTTCATGATACTGACCAAATGCACGGCGATTTCCAGACCGTGTGCTTTGATTTAAGGGACTTGCTCGCCACATGCTACGGCACGTTCGGCCGATGACACATCACGCGCCAAAACCTCGGCGGCTGTGAGCCCGTTCATCGTCGAGACATCGGATCACCAGCGGCTGCTGGTTGAGCCATACCCAACCAGCCGGATCCGGATCGAGGGGCAGACTGAGGTCTACGGCGGGAGTTTCATCCCACTCCAAGAAACGACCTTGCATACGGTTACGCTTCGGATCGTGGAGAGTCATGCCGACATAGTCGAAGTCTCCAACCCGGCGCAGCGATTCTCCGGCACCCGAGATCGGGCTTTCGAGATCGCTCCGGCCGGCGATCGACCGCGAGAGCGCGGCAACTGCTTCATAGATCTTGGTTGGAGAAGCTCCCGCACCGATCATAACTAGTTCCCCTGGTTCAGCTTGCTACTCACGTTTTCCACGCCAATCCGTACCGGAGGCCGGCGGCCGTTGTTCCAGTTCCTGTTCGATGTAAAGAAACTGGCTATTTCGCTCGATCTGCACGACAACCGGCTTGCCGCCCGCCAGTTCATGAATCGCACCGCGCAGATCCTGCATGCGGGAGATGGGGACACCGTTCAATGAAGCGATCACATCCCCGGGCGCGAATCCTCCGCCGGAGTCGTCATTCCCAGCAGTTGTCGCGAGAACGTAGATCCCCAGTTTCGACCGCAGGCCGCTCCTGCGGGCGAGCGTGGAGTCGAGCGCTTTTCCGAAGATACCCAACTCGGGAACGAGACTCTCGTGCGGATCGATGGAAGTATCCGCATAGAGCTGATCATCTACCGCCACCGCCGGCACCTGGAACTCGACCGTCTGTTGGCCGCGCAATACCGTTACCGCAACGGGAACGGCAGGATCGTGCAGATACATCATCGCGGCATAGTAGGGTAAGGCCAAAATCGAAGCGCCGTCGACCGCGGTAATGATGTCTCGCGGCCGCAGTCCGGCATCCTCCGCCGGGCTGCCGGGCAGGACATCGGAGATCATGACTCCATATCCGCGGCTCAGGCCGAGGCCCTGGGCGAGTCCGGCTGTAACTGTCTGCACCTGGACGCCGACCAGACTGTACCGCACGGCGCCGTGGGCTCGCAGTTGTTCGTACACATAGCGCACCACCGCCGCCGGCACCGCGAACCCCAGACCTTGGTTGCGGCCGGTCTCGCTGAGTATGAACGTATTGATTCCGATCAACTCGCCTTCGACGTTCAGCAGCGGGCCGCCACTGTTTCCGGGATTAATTGCAGCGTCGGTCTGGATATACACCATTGGATAATCCGGATGCGGTTGGCGGCCGACCGCGCTGACAACTCCGATTGTCATGGTATTGTCCAGCCCTTCTGGACTGCCGACAGCAAGTACAACCTGTCCCTGGCGGGGAGCCTTGCCCGTCGAGCGGAGCGGGATGGCCGGCAGCCCGGAGGACTCGATCTTGAGGACCGCAAGATCTGCTTCTCGATTTGTACCCACGACCATGGCATCCAGCACTTCGCGTTTTCCGACGGGTTCGCGATTTGCGCCCACGATCACGGCATCCAACGCTTGCGGCGTTCCTACGGCCGCCGGTCCATCGCCTGCGTGGTCCGATTTCGGGGTCAGCATCACGCGGATGCGGCGCGCATTGCGCACCACGTGCTCATTGGTGACGATGTATCCCGAGGGATCGACGATGACGCCCGATCCGACGACCTTGCAAGCTGTCAGGACCACGCCACGGTTGGCTGATTCCGACCCGCACCACCCCGAAACCTGTACCTGCACGACCGCCGGCGCTACGGTCGCGGCCAGCCGCTCCAGCGCGCCGCTAAACTGGGCGAGGGCGTTTGTCTTCTCGTCTCCCGCGGCCCATACACGTACGACCAACAAAAGAACGATGACAAGCCGTTGCACATCTCCTCCTCGCATTTATCGGTTCCCGGTAAGCCGCGCCAGGTCCGCCGCCGCTACGCTGCGGTCGTATTCCGCCCGCAGAAGATCGGCCTGTGCGCTGAACATCGAGGCTTCCGATTCCAGGAACACGGAGCGATTCGCCGTTCCGATCTCGGCCTGATCGCTCGATAGGCGGCGCGCTTCGGTGGTGGCCGCCACCAGTTCCTTTGCCGAAGCGACGCCGGTCTCTGCGCGATTCAACTTGCGAACCGCCTTCTCCACGTCGATCCGCACCTGATTCTGGAGATGAGCGAGATTCTCCTCGGCCTGGGAAACCTCCGCCGACCGTTCCGATACCTGCCCGCGGCGCTTGCCGAACTCGAATATGGTCCACGTCATGTGCAGGCCGAATGTGCCGTTATTGCGCGAGAGGAACGGCGCGCCGTCCTGATATTCGTGCTGCGCAAACGCGCTGACCTCGGGTATGTATTCGGCGCGAGCCGCCCGCACTGCGGCGCGCGCTTTTTCGAGTTGATGACCCGCGGCCTCGATTTCGGGATTGTGCGCGAGGGCCTCTTTCACGGCGGCTTCCGCTTCCGGCGAGGGGTCTGAAGGGCCATCCGGCTGCGCAAGCTGCAGCTCGGTCTCGACCGGCAACCCGCAGAGGTCCGCCAGTTCCTGCCTCATATCCGCGACCGCATCCTGCAACTGGCCGTGCACGTGCCTCGCCTGCGCGATTTGGGCGCGCACTTCGGCGCTCTTCACTTCTAGCGCCACGCCGGTCTCAACGGCATTGCGTGTTTCAGTGATTCGCAGCTCGGCGGCGCGAACCTGCGCATCGACGGCGTCGCGGCGGCGTTCGGTGGCGAGAATTGCGTAGTACACCTCCTTCACCTTGTACGCAACCTCGTTCTCCGCGCGCCGCATGTCGGAGCGCGCGCCTGCAGCGTCCGCACGGCTCACATCCACTCCCGCTCGGATCTTGAAATACTGCGTGATCGGTTGCGAGAGCGTTGTCATGCTCAGGCCGAAATTCTGTTTGCCCTGGTCCAGCGATACTGCCGAGCCCGGTATGGGACCGACGTTGGGGTACACACCGAGCGCGCCCTGCGGGATATCGATGTGCTGCTGATTGGCAATGTGCACGGCCGTTGAATCGTTCGCCAGCGATGGGAAGTAGGCCGCCCGCGCTTCGTGAATGCGCGCATCCGTCGCCTTCACCTTATCGCCCGCCATCTTCACCACCGAGTTGCGATTCGTGGCCATCGACACTGCTTCATCGAGCGTCAGTTGGCGCGGTTGCGCGTGCGCGACAGCGCCGCACGCAACCAGGACCAGCGCCGCTGCCGCAACCGGTCCAACCGGCCCGGGCTTGGAATCGCGCTGGTGAATCAGAACGTAGACTACGGGAATCACGACGAGAGTGAAAAACATAGAACCAACCAATCCGAACGCGATCGCGCTCCCCAGCGGCGACCACATGCTCGAACCCGAAAGAATCATGGGCGTGACGCCGACCGCCGCCGCCATCGTGGTGAGGAAGATGGGCCGCAGTCTGCGCTCGCCGGCTTCAATTGCCGCCTTTTCGATCGGGTCGCCTTCCTTCATTCGTTCGCGAATGTAGTCCACCAGGATGATGGAATTGCGCACCACCACGCCGCCCAGGCTGACGATCCCCAAGAACCCGGTGAAGCCGAAAGGATTGTGCGTCACCATCAATCCGACGGACGCCCCCAGCAGACCGAGCGGAATCGCGGCCATCACCACAAACGGATCGATCACCGAACGGAACTGGAACATCAGAATGAGATAGATCGCGATCGAGCTGATCAACAGGGCTTTCACCATTTCGGGAAACGTGTCGTTCTGATTTTCCTGTTCGCCGCCGTACCACACCCGATAGCCGGGCGGCAGCGGAAGTGTATCGGTTACCGGCCGGACGCGCTCCAACACCTGGCTTGGCAGTATGCCTCCCTGGGCCCACGAACGGACGGTCAGCGTCCGCACTCCGTTGCGCCGCACAATGCGGCCCGGATCCCAAACAGGCGACACGGCGGCAATGCTGTCCAAAGGCACGCGCGCGCCGGTCACGGGCGAAATTACGTAATAGTTGGCGACATCAGTGAAGGTTTGCCGCCGCGTCGGTTCCAGCCGCAAGGCGACGGCGATGTCTCGCTCGCCTTCCCAATACGTAGTGACCGGCTCCCCTTCGAAGCCGCCCGCAAGCTCCTTCCCGATGGTGGCGTTGGTGAATCCCAGCCGGTTGGCCACCTCCTCCCGGAGATTCAGTTTCATCCGGTAGGCATCCTCGCGCCAGTCGCTGTGCACGTCCAGCGATCCTGGCGTGCGCTGGAGCAGATTCTGCACGTGATCGCCCCAATACCGCAATACGCGCTCGTCGTCGCCGGTAAGCCGAACCTCGATGGCCGCCAACTGGACCGGACCCTGTTGCAACTCACTAAGGAAGACGCGGGCTTCCGGAGCCGCCTGCGCTAGGACCGGGCGGAGGTCCCGGACCAGCTTCGGTGTGACTTCCGCCGACTTGGTCGAGACCAGCAACTGGGCGTAGTTCTTGTCCGGCAACTGCGGGTTGACATTGTAGTAGAACCGCGGAAAGCTCGACCCTATGAACGAGGTGTAGTTCACCACCTCCTTCTCCTCACGCAGCACGTCCTCGATGCGCCTCACGGCGGCCTCGGTCGCTTCCACCTTCCAGCCTTCCGGAAGCCAGACGTCCACCACAAACTGGTCTCGCTCGGCGAACGGGAAGAACCGCTCCGGAAGTTTATGCATTACGAACGCGCCCCCCGCCACCGCAAATACGCCCAATGCCACTGCGGCGGGCTTCCAGTTCATCGCCACCGCAATCACCCGGTTGTAGATCGATTGCATGAGTTCCAGCGGCGAGCGGCGCCGTCTCTTGTCCGTAGCGCCTTCGGTATGATGCAGCCCTTGCTTGATGAAGAACTGGCTCAGCATCGGCGTCAGCAGCATGCCTACCAGGAAAGACGTCGAGAGCGCGATCGCCACGGTCAAAGGCAGTGCGCGAATGAATTCCCCGGTGGCTCCGGAAAGGATCAGAAACGGCAGGAACGAACAGATGATGGTCAGGGTGGCGGTAAGCACGGGAATCGCAAGTTCGCTCGCGCTACGCCATGCCGCGTCCTGCCGAGGCACGCCCTCGTCCAGCAGCTCGATGTAGTTATCCGCAATCACGATGGCGTCGTCCACTACCATCCCCAGCACCACGATCAGCGCCGCGATCGACACCTGGTGCAGCTCGATGCCGAAAGCGTTCAGCAGTCCAAAGGTGGCCGAAATGGTCACCGGAATCGCCACGGCCGACACCAGCGCGACGCGGAACGGCAGCAGCACCATAGTCACCAGAATCACTGAGAGGATAGCTATGCCGAACTCGCGGATGAAGTGCTTCACGCGGTCGGCGACCACCGTGGGCTGGTCGGCCACGAAATCGATTTTCAGATCGGGCGGTAACAGCGGGCGCAGTCGATCCAGAGAAGCATGGAGCTCCTTCCCGAAGTCCACGATGTTGTTGCCTTCCTGCATTTCCACCGAGAGCAGAATCGCGCGCTCCCCTCTCGATCGCGCATATTGCGTCGGGTCCTTGTAGACGCGTTCCACATTGGCAAGGTCGCCGATGTAAACCGGCTGTCCGGTGCGCGAGACATCAATCATCAAGTGCCGGATCTGCTCCTCGCCCTGAAACGCGCCGGTCGCCTGGATCGGCGGTTTGCCACGCTCGGTCGGCACGGCGCCGGCGTAATTCACCATATTGCGGCCTTCCAGCGCCTTCATAATCTGCTCCGGCTGCACGGAGTACTGCGCCAGACGGCTGAGGGTGCTCGAGACGTCGATTTCCTCCTTCTGTTCGCCGATCCTCTTGACCTTCGAAACGGCGCGAATCCGACGGATCACCGACTCGATCCGCTCGGCGTAGTCTTTCAACTCGCGGTAGCCGTAGTGGTCGCTATGAATCGCCAGCAGGACCGCGACCGTGTCTCCAAAATCGTAGTCGACAACGGGGCCGAGCACACCCTCCGGAAGATCCGTCTGCTTCAGTTCCGCCATGTCGAGACGCAGCTTGGACCAGAACTTCTCCGTATCCTTAAGGTTGTCTTCCAGGTTGACATTGATAAACATCGCTCCGTTCATGCTGGTCGAGTAGGTCTTCTCGCGCCGTACGCCCTCGATTTTGAAGAGGCGCTGCTCGACTTTCTGAGTGACCTCGTCCTCGACCTCCGCGGCGGAGGCGCCGGGATACATAGCGGCTACGATTCCTTCGCGCACGTGGATCTTCGGGTCCTCCCGCCGAGGCATCCGCATCAGAGCGTAAGCACCGGAGGCGACCAACATGATTGTGAGAGCGATCGTGACTTGTGGATAGCGCAGGGAGGCGCGGACCGGATTCATTGGGCGCCTCCACCAATTTCAACCAGGCTGCCCTCCCGGACTTTCTGCTGCCCGGAAACGACGACCTGTTCGCCGCCCGTCAGGCCGGAGCGGATCTCGACTTCATTGCCAACCGGCTGGCCGACCTCAACCCTGCGCCGGTAGACTCGCTGGCGCTCCGCGCTGTAGACAAAGACATTGGGCGCGCCCTGTGGATCGGGCACGACGGCCTCGCCGGGGATACTCAAGGACTTGATCTTGGCCGGCCCAAAAATACGGGCTTCCGCCACCATGCCGGCAAGCAGCACCGGTCCGGGGTTGGGAACCAGGATCTTCACCGTGTAGGTGCGCGACGCCGGTTCGGCCGCGACACCGATAATCGCCACCTTACCTGTGAAGCGGCGTCCGTCGAGCGAAGGCACGGAGATCTCCGCGGCGGCGCCTTGGTGGACTTTTCCGATTTCGGCTTCCGGAACACCCACGCGGACCTTGACCGGGTTGAGCTCGACGATGGAGAAAACTGCCGTTCCGGCCGCTACCGTCTGTCCCGGGTCGACTTTTCGCATGCTGATGTTACCGGAAATCGGCGCGAGGAGGCGCGTGTCGTTGAGCCGCTTGCTTTCCTCGCTCGCCTGGGCGTCCGCGGCTTTTGCCTGTGCAACCGCGGTGGCAATGTCTTCCTTGCGCGTTCCCTCCAGCGCCATCTCGTAGCGCTCTTTCGAGGCGTTGTAGGCCGCCTCGATCTTCTGAAAATCGTTCGGAGGGAGGCTCTTCCTTTCCACCAGGAACTTCATGCGCTTGTATTCGTCCGCCCATCGGTCATATTCGATGCGCGCCTGCTCCAGTTCCTGTTTTCGGAGCCCAGCGTCGGCCTTCTGTTCGACCGCCAGCGCCGCTGCCTTCTGCGCCGCCGCCGCGTTGAACGCATTCCGGTAATCGGTCGGTTCGATTTCCGCCAGCAACTGTCCTTTGCTTACGTGCTGGCCCTCTTCGACCAGCACCCTGGCCACCCTGCCGCCGACCTGGAAGGCCACATCGGCAGTCTCCGACCCTTCGACCGAACCACTGGCGCTCACCGATTCGGCGCGCTCCACATCGGCTGGAGTTCGGACCTGGATTGGCACAGCCGGCTGCTCGGAAGCCGCGTGGGTTTCGTGACTGCACGATGTGAGCACCGTAAGACACGCAACCGTAATCAGAGCGAAAACATAGTTCTTCAGCATTGCAATTGTCCTCTCTCAGAGATTTGGGGGGCAGCGATGCGATCGAACGCCAGCCTGGCCGCCTCCGTATACATGTGTTCCCATTCAGGCCCGGTATCGTGGGCAAGAGTCCCCAGGCCCTGAGCAACCGCCAACAGGACAAGCCCGATGATTTCCGGCCTGTCAGGCGGCAGTCCATCCGTCGCGCAGAAATGGCGGCACACGGAAACGGCACATTTTTCGAGTTCCCGTTGCCAGAGTTCCGCGAGGTGCTGACGCACGTTGCGGTCTCTCATCGCCCTCAGACTGAATTCCATCTGGAGCGCGATGGAGTCCTTGAGCCGCCATCGATTCGAGAACCACTCCCGAACAGCGGCGATCCGCTCCGCCGGTTCGGATATTCGTTGGAAGATCTCGTCGAGGTCGTCGAGGGCCTTAGGCCGGCGCCGGTCGATTACTGCCAGGAATAACTGCCTTTTATCGTCGAAATTGGAGTAGAAGGCGCCGCGGGAATATCCCGCCATCTCGCTGATCTCGTCCACCGAGGTATCGTCGAAGCCTTTTCGGATAAACAATCTCTCGGCCGCCTCGAGGAGACGCATGCGCGTCGCCTCTTTGCTCTCCTGTCGTGTCAACCGTCTGCGTGTCATCATTGCGCTTCACTGATGAATGCCAATACCGGCCTGCATTCTGCGATGCACTTGAATTCGCATGCGATCTGCCATTTCACCCAGGGCCGGAAGGACGTGGACCAGAGGACCGTGGTCCCTTGCAAATAAGAGACTTAAGCCTTTGTTCACCGCTAGGAGTGTTGCCATGAACGTAGATTCGTTTCGGCACATTTGTCACGTGCCATGTCGCCCGCCGAAGTTCGGCAGCCAGACGACTCGAGGACCTGCCGTGACGCGGGCGGACGTCATGGGAGAGTTCCTGCAGCGAGTCTTTGCGTCCACCCATAGCTCCAACAATTGAGGTCTGAAAATCTGGTTGATTTGTAAACGCCTGCACAATTCCGAGCGTGACTTTCGCTCAGCAAAACTGGCGTGAGATGTTGTATTTCCGCATGCGGGATTGCAACGTCGTTCGCTTCAATCCCAGGCGAGCCGCCGCGCCGTCCGGACCTCCAACCAGGCCTTTGGCTTCCTCCAGCGCCTTCAGAATCCTCGTTCGCTCGGAATTGTGCGGTCCAGCCGGCGATGGTCCGTGCCATGTAACCGGAGCCGCCTTGCCGGCGAGCTCATGCATCGGCACTTGAAGCGCACTCCCGTTGGTCAGGATGACGGACCGCTCAAGCACGTTCTGCAGCTCGCGGATGTTGCCCGGCCAATCGTAGCTCGTGAGTGCGTCCAGAACTGACGTAGGAATCGTATCGATGTCACGGCCCATGCGCTGCGCATGCTTCTGGACGAAGTAGCGCGCGAGCAGCGGTATGTCTTCCCGGCGTTCCCGCAACGGTGGAACATGCAAGGGAAACACGTGCAGCCGGTAGTAGAGATCGGCGCGGAATTTGCCTTCCTCCACCATCGCTTTCAAGTGGCGGTTGGTGGCGGCCACCAAGCGGGCATCGGTCCGGATTGTGCGATTCCCTCCAACGCGCTCGA
>Ga0326727_10019207_pt1 | contig 13790 bp, 14 predicted proteins | sample MB2enrmetagenome_FD_207643 | JGI IMG/M metagenome (GOLD analysis project Ga0326727, IMG submission 207643) | Lab enriched peat soil microbial communities from McLean, Ithaca, NY, United States - MB29MY | ecosystem: Environmental > Terrestrial > Soil > Wetlands > Peat | place: USA: New York... | reverse complement strand
ACCCTGGACACGAACTACTATGCTTCCAAAGAACCTTACCAGTTCAATGCGGGTGGGACGGGCGCCGATCTTCTCCGGGCAAAGGTATTTTCCGAGCGCTACGGCTTCAGTATCGAGTTTGAGAGCACCCGGTGCAGGCACATTCCCGAGGACACGCAGGTCTGCCTCGGGAGAATCTCCGAATGCCAGTTTGTGAGGGGAAAGGCGGAATGTCTCTCCACAGGAGGAACGGTCTTTTCGTTAACGATCCCCCTGGCAACGACCCGAATCCGTAGTATACTACTATAATGGATGGCCTCGGATATAAGTTTCGAAGCGGTGCTCGGGCTATTCGAACCTGGGTAATCCCCTATCTCAACTCCAGGATCCACCGGGGGGAGTTCCGGCCCGTTCTTTGTTATCTTTTTACCGACTGGAAATGCAATATCGACTGCCACTACTGCCACCAGTTTGACAACAATAGAGACGGCATGACCGTGGAGACGGCATTTGGCGCCATAGACTGGCTCAAGTCCATCGGCTGCCGGGTGATCCCGCTCATGGGAGGCGAGCCGCTGCTGCGCAAAGACTTCGTGCTGGAGGTTGTTCGTCACGGGGCGGAGAGCGGCTGTTTTATGTATCTGCCGACAAACGGTTATCTCATGGACAAGGGCTTCATCGATGAGGTGGGCCAGGCAGGTGTGGCGGCGGTCAACCTGGCTGTCGATTGCATAGCCCCCCGGAAGGGCTTGCCGAAGGCTCTTCTGGCCATCGAGCCGCAATTCCGGTACCTTGTGCGACAGCAGAAGAAGCACGGATACCTGGTTTTCTTCAACATCAATATCTGCGCGACCAACCTGAAAGATGTAAAGCTTCTTACGGAGATCGCCCACGAGAACGGCATCGGCACGGACTACCACCTGAATGAGCCGCCCCACGCCTTTGTCAACACGGACCATTACACGCACCCGGAGGAGGCCCTCACCGTCCCCCCCGAAAAGTACGAGGAGGCAGACGCGCTCTTCGATTGGCTCGTCGAGAAACAGCGAAAGGGATGGCCCATGGTCAACTCTATTCGGCACCTCCGTGCCTTCAAGAGGAGGATGCGGGGAGGGATCGATGTCTGGGACTGCCGGGCCGGACACAACGGGGCCCTCGTCCGTACCGACGGCACGCTCTCACCCTGTTTCGATATGATCTGCTACGACCATGACTGGGGTCGGATAGGCGAGCCTCGCTTCCTCAAGGCAGAGTTGGAAAGTCTCAAGGAAAAATGCATGTCCCTCTGCTCGTCGACCTGCTTTCACACCATGAGTTTCTACTATAAAATGGCCTCAGTCCCGCAGTGGGTCAGGAAACATATCCGGGTCGGTTAAGGAACCATGTCCGGATTGCGAATCAGCGAGATCTGAGAGGCTTAAGAAAATGACATTCCATGAGCTCATGATAAAATGGAACTGGAAACCGATGCGCCGCTGTCCAGGCAGATTCCTCCTCGCCGGCCTCCGGCGTGACCTATCACCAGAGGCCCTCCTGGGGCCGGACGCGGAAATATTCGAGTTTGACGTGGAAACGGCAAGGGATAAGGTAGTGGTAGCTCAACTTGATAGAGGAGGATTGATCAGCTATAAACGGGCAGACGGGACTTATCTGCACACGTTGAATAGCGCTGAAGGATTCTCACGGAAAATGCTGCAACTGGGGATAGGTCCGGGAGATTTGCGAGGAGGGTCGGACAGCATAGACACTGAAAGAAACACCCGTGCCCTTCCCCGTTGATTTATTTCTTTCTCTGAAACTGCGGTGGAATAAGGATAAACGTCAAGATAACCAGAAGTCCGAATGCAAGGTGCATCAGGGTAAAGACCCAGTGAGGAAAATCGTAGAAAATGATCGGACGGACCAGGCGCGCAATGAAGGAGAGATGCTCTTCCACTGCCTGACCGGTGAGCCGTCTGAGGTCATACTCCCACACGGTAAGAGGACAATCAATCCCCGTCGCGGCTTCAACTGCAACGAGACCGACGGCCACAAGGTGGCTGATGCGGAAGAGGGCACTTCTTATTGCGTTCCACTTACCCATTGCCCCCAGGAGAATGAATAGCTGGCCACCTACAGCAAAGAGCACATACAAAAAGTGGATAACCACAAGCACGTCTGCGAACAGACCATAGAAGGCTTTCATAGGCCGCCTAAAGTGAGGAGATTCCTTTCACCGGTCTCCTTGTCGCGTAGCGAAGGGAACGCTCCAGACCTGCCGGGACAAAAACTCAGGAAACTCCCGCCAGAGACATTTTAGAGGCAGAAAAATAGGGGGTACGATAACCGTAACCCCCTATAATCATAGGCAAAATAATGGCGGGGACGACGAGACTTGAACTCGCGGCCTCCGGCGTGACAGGCCGGCGTTATAACCAACTTAACTACGTCCCCGCTTGATCTCTCTTTTATGGTAGGCGGAACAGGGATTGAACCTGTGACCCCCGGCTTGTAAGGCCGATGCTCTCCCGCTGAGCTACCCGCCCCAGTTCCCGATACATATAACAGGTCCGAGGCCAAAAGTCAAAGAGCCCTCACGCGATCTCGGCCTCTTCCTCATAGATGAGGATGGGCTTCTCGTGATTGACGATGACCTCTTCACTCACCACGCATTCCTTCACATTGGCGATCGAAGGGAGTTCATACATAACGTCGAGCATGACCTTTTCCATGATCGACCTCAACCCTCTCGCCCCGGTCTTCTTCTTCATGGCCTCTCTGGCTATGCCGCGCACCGCGCCCTCGGTAAAGGTGAGCTTCACGTTCTCAAGCTCAAAGAGCTTTTTGTACTGTTTGATGATAGCGTTTCTCGGCTTCTTCAGAATGTCGACCAGCACGTCTTCGTCCAGCTCTTCAAGGGTTGCCGTGATGGGCAGCCGGCCGATGAACTCGGGGATCAGCCCGTACTTCAGGAGATCTTCAGGCTGGACCTCCTTGATCAGCTCGCCGTACAGCTTGTCCCTTCCGCCTTCCACATCGACGCCGAAGCCGATACCCTTCCTGCCGATCCGGTTGGCGATAATCGACTCAAGCCCATGAAAGGCCCCCCCGCACACGAAGAGGATATTCGTCGTATCTACTTTGATATAGTCCTGCTGCGGGTGCTTCCTGCCGCCCTTGGGCGGGACATTGGCAACAGTCCCCTCTATGATCTTGAGGAGCGCCTGCTGCACCCCCTCACCCGATACGTCGCGGGTGATGGAAGGGCTGTCGGTCTTCTTCGATATTTTATCGATCTCGTCGATATAGACGATGCCTTTTTCCGCCCTCTCGATGTTGTAGTCGGCCGATTGGAGGAGGTTGAGTATGATGTTCTCCACGTCCTCGCCGACATAGCCCGCCTCCGTCAGGGTGGTGGCATCCGCGATGGTAAAAGGCACATGGAGTATCCTGGCCAGGGTCTGGGCAAGGAGCGTCTTGCCCGAGCCTGTCGGACCGACGAGGAGGATATTGCTCTTCTGGATCTCCACGTCATCGAAGGTTGTCCTCGATTCTATCCTCTTGTAGTGGTTGTAAACCGCGACGGAAAGCACCTTTTTCGCGAAGTCCTGCCCGATCACGTACTCGTCGAGGATCCTCCTGATCTCGTGAGGCTTGGGTATGGAGGTCTTGATGTACTCGAACCTCTCCCGCTTCGCCTCTTCCTGAATGATCTCGTTGCACAGCTCTATGCACTCATCGCAGATGTAGACCATCGGACCTGCGATCAGTTTCTTCACCTCGTCCTGGCTCTTTCCGCAGAAAGAACAATGGAGCTTCATCGTCCTTCCGTTGCTCTTCTTCATCACTGTCATGCTCTTTTCTCCACAATTTGGTCTATGATGCCGTACTTGAGTGCCTGTTCCGCCGTCATGAAGAAATCTCTCTCCGTGTCCTGCCTGATCTTCTCCGGCTCCTGCCCGGTATGCTTGGTGAGAATTACGGTGATCTCTTCCCTCATCCTCAGGATCTCTCGCGCCTGTATATCTATGTCGGTCGCCTGTCCCTGGGCGCCTCCGAGGGGCTGATGGATGAGGACCCGCGCGTGGGGGAGGGCAGAACGCTTCCCCTTGGCTCCGCCCGCCAGGAGCACCGCCCCCATGCTGGCGGCCTGGCCTATGCATATGGTAGAAACCGCCGGCTTCACATACTGCATTGTATCATAAATCGCGAGCCCGCTGGTAATCAGCCCGCCGGGCGAGTTGACGTACACGTAGATATCCTTTGCGGGATCTTCCGATTCGAGGAAGAGCAGCTGGGCGATGATGAGGTTGGCAACCACGTCGTCTATGGCCGTGCCGAGGAATACGATGCGCTCCTTGAGCAGTCGCGAGTATATGTCATAGGCCCGCTCTCCGCGGCCGTCCTTTTCGATGACCATCGGTACAAGAGTCATGCTTTCTCCTTCACCTCTGCCTTCTCTACGATGAAATCCATGGTTCTCTCCTCGAGCATGCCCTTCTTCAGGTTCTCCTTGAGGTTGTATTTTTCATAGAATTGATTTACATAATCATAAGCTCTCTTGGTTTCTTCCGCAATCCTTTTGAGCCGCTCGTCGACCTCGCGGTCCTCTATCTTTACCCCCTCCCGCTCGGCGATCTTCCCGAGTATCATGCCCATCTTGATCCGCTTCTCAGCCTCCGGTTCGTACTCCTTCTCCAAAGCGGCGTTGAAGCTCCTCTCCTCATCCTCGCCGAGGGCGCCTGTTTTCATGCGCGACCTGGCCTCTTGCACGAGCATCTCCACGCGCTTCGCGAGGAGCCTCCCGGGCACGGGCACATCCGTCTTTTCAAGCAAGAACCCTGCTATCTGCTCGGTAATCCCCCGCTTTCTCTGGGCCTCTTTTTCCTTCTCCAGTTCCTTTCTCACTTCAGACCGCACCTGGTCCATATGCTCGAAGCCGACGTCCTTTGCAAACTCATCGTCCAGCTGCGGCAGCTTCTTCTCCTTCACTTCTTTCACCAGCACCTTGAAGAGCAATCTCTTTGCCGCTACATCCTTATCGGGATAATCGGCGGGAAAGTTAATTTCCACCTCCTTTTCCTCGCCTGCCTTCATGCCGACCACCGCGGTCTCAAATTCGGGCATGAGGTTGGAGCTCCCGAGATCGAGGGGGTAAGCGTCGGCCTTCACGCCCTTGACCGGCAACCCGTTCCGGAACGCCTCATAGCTGATCATCACAAGATCGCCTTTTCGTGCAGCCTCATCCGCTCCCCTGTCGGCCATCTGGACGTGCATCTGCTGCATGGCCTCGAGCCGTCCGGCTATCTCTTCATCGGTCACCCCGATCCGCTCGACCTCGACCTCTATGCCCTCATAGGAGGGCAGCTCGAACTCGGGCACGATCTCGCACTCCATCTTATATCCGTACCGGCTGTCCCCTTCCAGGAACTGCACCCTGGGCTCGCTCACCGGCGTGACGTGCGTCTCCACAAGGGCATCGCCCATGGTCTCCTCGACCATCTTCCTCTTCAGCTCATCGTCGATGTACTCCTTATAGTATGCCTGGATCACCGGCCTCGGCACCTTTCCCGGCCTGAATCCCTTGATTTTTGCCCGTTTCTTCAGCTCCTCATAGATCCCTTCCCGCAGTGCATTGACCTTCTCCTCGTCCAGGATCACCTCGATGTTCTTCCTGACCCGATCCAGACTTTCCACTTCTACCTTCATGCATCCTCCGCGATTTACGGAAAAGGGGGCATCATATTCCGCGTGAGGGAAGTAGTATAACCGGAGATCACTAAATTTTCAAGTGCGTCCAAGCCCTCGGCCAGCCGCGGGCCGCCTGCGGGAAGGCCGTCTCTTGTATCCAAAGCGGTGTCCTTGCCGGGCTAGGTAGAGCCCTTCGGAAAGGGGATATGGATCGCCCCTTCCGGACATTCCGCCGCGCAGAAGCCGCACTCCTCGCAGAACTCCGCCTCTATGCGGACCTTCTTCTTCGCCGTCTCTATGGCCTGGGGAGGGCACACCTCCCTGCATCTCTCGCACCCCGTACAGATATCTTCGTCGATGAGAGGTATCATAGCTCCATGCCCATGCGATAGCCGTCCTGAACGGCATTGTGGAGCCGCCTCGGCCTCCTCGCATCGCCCACCACGTAGACCGCCGGTGCCGAGCCTGCGAGGGCCTCCCTCACGTCTTCGGGGGTTTCCCTTGTGGCCACGATCACATGGTCGACCTCGACTCGCTTTTCCCCCTTGGGAGAGGAGATGGTCCACACCTTTCCCTCCGGTCCCACCGGCACCGCCCTCGTGAGCAAGGTGACGCCCCTTTCCCTGAAAAGCTTCAAGAAGCGCCATAGGTAGAAAGGGCTCACATCGCGCCCGAGCCGCCCCGATTCCTCTATGAGGGTGAGGGCGTACTCACCCCGGCCGAGCAGGTAGACTGCCAGCGCCACACCCACCCCGTCTCCCCCGATGATAAGGGCCCTCTTTCCCGGACGCTTTCCCTCCCCTATGATCTGCGCGGGATTGAGGCAGTCTATGGCCGCCGGCAGGGTCTTGAACCGGGCACCCGTTGCGATGACCACCGCGTCCGGATGGTACTCCCGCACTATCTCCGGGGTGCATTCCTTCCCGAGGGTGATCCCTACCCCCGCCCTTCGGCACTCCCCCTCCAGATAGCGGATGGGACGGAGCAGTTCATCCTCTCCCTTATCGACCTGTGATGCAAAAAGGACGCTGCCGCCCAAGGTCTCACCTTTTTCCCACAGTATCACCTCGTGGCCCTTCCGGGCCGACACTGCCGCGCACTGCAAGCCCGCGGGCCCGCCGCCGATGACGCATATCCTCTTCCTCTGTTTTGCGGGCGCAAAGCCCCGGTAGCCCCAGGCCTCTTCCGCCTCATGGCCGAGGGAGGGCCTCACCGAGCACATGATGGGCTGGTGGTAATAGAGGCGGGAGAAGCAGAGGTTGCAGGCGATGCAGGGGATGATCTCCCCCACCCTTCCCTCCGAGGCCTTGCGGGGCAGCTCAGGGTCGGCGATCATGGGGCGGCACGCCTCCCAGAAATCGATCACCCCGTCGGCAATCGCCTTTTCAGGAATCTCGGGGAGAAAAAGGCGGAAGGCCATCATGACCGGGACGGTCACTACCTTTTTCACCCGCTCGGCCACCCAGAGCCAGTGGCCCATTGGCACGTCCCTGGTGATGACGGATACCGAGGATTCATGCCAGCCCACGGTGACGCTCACGTAGTCGGCACCCGCTTCTTCCGCGATGCGGAAGCTCTCAATGCTCTCTTCCAGGGTGTTGCCGCCCCTGTCGTCGAGGATCTCGGCGCCGCAGAGCCGGATCCCCACGGGGATCTTATCGCCGATTTCGGCCTTTACGGCCCCCAGGATCTCTCCCATGAGGCGGCATCTCTGCCCGATGGTCTCCCCTCCGTATGCGTCCTGCCGCTTGTTCGTATAGCGCGAGATAAAGGTAGAGATGAGGTAGCCCACGATGCCCGAGAGCTCGATCATATCAAAGCCTGCCGCAACTGCCCGCCGCGCCGCATCGGCGTGCTCCCTGACCGCCCGCTCTATCTGCGCGGGCGTCATCTCCCTGGGCGGCTTGAAATAGGAGAGACGCTGGGGCACCACGGAGGGCATGAGGCAGTAACCGAGGTCAACGCCGCCTTCCCGGCCGCAGTGGAGGATCTGCAGGGCCGCGAGGGCCCCATTGCGCTTTATCGCGTCTGCAAGCTTCGCGAGACCCGGGATGAAACGGTCATCGGCGATGGACATGGTGCCCCGGAAGCCCTTCCCCTCTCCGAGGAGATCGGGGTAAGCTCCCTGGGTCGTGACAATGGCCGCGCCTCCCCGGGCCTGGGCCTCCAGAAAAGCGACCTCCCTCTCGGTCACGAAGCCGTCCTGGGTATTGAAGTTGGTCTCCGTGGCAGCGTACTTTATGCGGTTCTTCACCATGAGCGACCCGATACGGCCGGGCGAAAACACATGGGGGTAGTCCATCCCGTTTCCTGTCCTTCCCTTGCCCTGAAGTCTCCATCATTGTTAGCATAGGAGCGGGAAAGAAGTCAACATCAGGGGAAAAGACTTGATTATTTGCAAAAACCTAATACAATAATACTCTCATGGATGTGAAAACCCTAGGGGAGGTGTCGCGCCAATTCTCCCGTTATCTCTCTACCGAAAAGGCGGTGTCGCCCCACACTCGGAGGGCCTACGAGGGAGACATCAGGGAGTTCCTCCGTTTCCTCGAGGAGAGCGGGTACGGGGAGGTGGACCACCAGGCCATCAGGGCCTATGTTGCCGAGCGTTACGGGGGCTTGAAGAAATCTTCCCTTTCCCGGAAGATATCGTCGGTCAGGGTCTTCTTCAAATTCCTGAAGAAGAAGGGGCAGCTCAAAGACAATCCCGCGGCGCTCATAAGAAATCCGAGGGCCGAGAAGCGGCTCCCCAAGTTCTATACCGTGGACGAGATGTTCCATTTCCTCGATACGCTGCCGGAGGAGACCTGGATAAACTTGAGGAACAGGGCGATCTTCGAACTGATCTATTCCACGGGCATGAGGGCCCAGGAGGCCCTGGACCTCGACGTCACCGACGTCCATCTGGAAGGGTTGTGGGCGATCGTCAAGGGCAAGGGCGGGAAAGAACGGGTCCTCCCCTTCGGGGAGAAGGCGCGGTCCGCCCTGGAGCATTATGTGGAGGGGGCTCGCAGCAAGAGAAGGGAGTCGGTAGAGGCCCTGTTCGTCAACAGGCAGGGTTACAGGCTCTCCTACCGGGGCCTCCTGAAGGTGATGAAAAAACATCAACTGAGCGTGAGCCTCTTCAAGGACCTGGCGCTCCACGGTATCAGGCATTCCTTCGCGACCCATATGCTGAACGGAGGCGCCGATCTGAGGAGCATCCAGGAGCTGCTCGGCCACTCGAAGCTCTCGACGACCCAGAAATATACGCACATCTCCATGGACAAGATCATGGAGATATACGACAAGGCCCATCCGAGAAGATAAGATGAAAAGCACGACAGTCTTGTGCGTGAGGCACAAAAATAAAGTCGTATTGGCTGGTGACGGCCAAGTCACCTTCCAGAACACGGTGCTCAAACATACGGCGAAAAAGGTGCGGAAGCTCTACCAGGACAAGTGTCTCGCGGGCTTTGCCGGCGCAACCGCCGATGCCTTTACGCTCTTCGAACGGTTCGAGAAGAAGCTTGAGCAGTACAATGGGAATATTACGAGGGCCGCCGTTGAGCTGGCAAAAGACTGGAGGACCGACCGCCTCCTGCGTCGGCTGGAGGCCCTTCTCCTGGTTGCGGATGGGGAGCACACCTTCATCCTTTCGGGAACGGGCGATGTCATCGAGCCTGATGATGGCGTCGCCGCGATCGGCTCGGGCGGGCCTTTCGCCGAGGCAGCGGCAAAAGCGCTGGTGAGGCACACGGAGCTGTCCGCCCTCGATATCGTGCGAGAGGCAATGCTCATCGCATCTCAGCTCTGCATCTACACGAACGACAGGATCGTCATAGAGGAGTTGTGATGAAGACGATGATACCCCGAGCCATTCTGGAGGAGCTGAACAGGTATATCATCGGCCAGGACAAGGCGAAAAGGGCGGTGGCCATTGCGCTGCGCAACCGGTGGAGACGGCAAATGATCTCCGAGGCGCTCCGGGACGAGATCGCGCCGAAGAATATCATCATGATCGGCCCCACGGGGGTGGGCAAGACGGAGATCGCGAGGCGCCTCGCCAAGCTCGCCAACGCGCCCTTCCTGAAGATAGAGGCGACGAAATTCACGGAAGTAGGGTATGTGGGAAGGGACGTGGAGTCGATGATCAGGGACCTCACCGAACTCTCGGTGAACATGGTGAAGAGGGAAGAGCAGGAGCGCGTCGCGGAGAAAGCGAGGGAATTGGCGGAAGAGCGCGTGCTCGACCTGCTCGTCTCGCCGAAGAAGGCTGCCCGTCCGGGAGAGGAGCAGCCCAACGACTTCACGAGGGAAAAGATGAGGGGCTTCTTCAAGGAGGGAAAGCTGAGCGAGAAGTTCGTGGAGATCGAGGTGCCCGAGCGCGCACTGCCCATCATTGAGATCTTTTCGTCCCAGGGCATGGAGGAGATGGACATGCAGCTTCGGGACATGTTCGGCAATATCCTCCCCAAGAAAACGAAGAGGCGGAAGGTAAAAGTGGGTGAGGCCTACGAATACCTGATGCAGGAAGAGTCGAAGAAACTGATTGACATGGACAGGGTCGTGAGCGATGCCATCAACAGGGTGGAGCAGGCGGGCATCATATTCCTCGATGAGATCGACAAGATCGCGAGTCGCGACCAGACCCACGGGCCCGATGTGTCCAGGGAAGGGGTGCAAAGGGATATCCTTCCCATCGTCGAAGGGACCACCGTAACCACCAAGTACGGGATGATAAAGACGGACCACGTGCTCTTTATCGCTGCAGGCGCCTTCCACATGTCGAAGCCCTCCGACCTGATACCCGAGCTCCAGGGGAGATTTCCCATCAGGGTCGAGCTAGGCCCGCTGTCGAAGGACGACTTCTTCAGGATACTCACCGAGCCTGAAAACGCCCTGATAAAGCAGTACAAGGCCCTCCTCCAAACGGAGGGCATCGAGCTCGAATTCGAGCATGACGGCATTCTCGAGATCGCCGACATTGCCCAGCGCATCAATGAGATGACTGAGAACATCGGCGCGAGGAGGCTTTATACGGTCATGGAGAAGCTTCTGGACGACGTCTCCTTCGACGCCCCGGAGATGAAGGAGGATAAGGTGGTGATCACCAGCGGGTACGTGAGGGAGAGGCTGGGAGAATTCCTTGAGAAGGAAGACCTGAGCAGGTACATACTATGATGGAGAAGATCGAGGTTCTCCTCGAGGCCCTTCCCTATATAAAGAAGTTTTCGGGCTCGACCTTCGTGGTGAAGTACGGCGGTGCCGCCTTGGAGGAGGAGAGGCTGAAGAAGGAGTTCGCCAAGGACGTGGTACTCCTCAAGTATGTCGGCATAAACCCCGTCATCGTCCATGGGGGCGGCCCTCAGATCGAGAGGATGCTCATCAGGCTGGAGATACCGACGCGCTTCGTGGACGGGCTCCGGGTGACAGACGAGCGGACCCTCGAGGTCGTCGAGATGGTGCTCTCCGGCTCCATCAACAAGCGGATCGTCCAGGCGATCCACGGTGTGGGCGGCCAGGCGATCGGCCTTTCGGGGAAAGACGGGAAGCTCATTCTGGCTGAAAAGATCAAGGGCAAGGATATCGGCTTCGTGGGAGACGTGGTCGCGGTAAACGGGAAAATCATCAAGGATATCTCCGCATCCGGCTACATCCCCGTCATCGCGCCCGTCGCCGCCGGCACGGACGGGAACGGATACAACGTGAACGCAGATACGGCGGCCGGCAGCGTCGCAAAGGCGCTCGCTGCGGAAAAGCTTATCCTTCTGACCGATGTCCCCGGGATCCTCGGCGCCGATCTCAAGACCATTTCGACGATGAACAGGGAGGAGGCCGAAAAACTGGTAAAGAGCGATACCGTAAAGGGGGGCATGATCCCCAAGATCACGTGCTGTCTCGATGCGCTCCGCGGCGGGGTGAAGAAGACGCACATCATCGACGGCCGGGTTCCCCATGCGCTCCTCGTCGAGGTGCTTACCGACTCCGGCATTGGTACACAGATAGCGGGAGAATGACATGCAGCAGGAATGGATGGACAAAGGGAAAAAGTATCTGGCGAACACGTATAGCCGGTTTCCCATAGGCATCGCCAAGGGGGAGGGCTGCTGGCTCTGGGACATGACGGGGAGGCGCTATCTCGATTTCCTGTCCGGCATCGCGGTCTGCAACCTGGGCCATGCCAACAAGAACGTAGTCGAAGCCCTCACAAGGCAGGCGCGGAAGCTCCTCCACGTATCGAATCTCTTTTACACGGAAGCGCAGATCGGGGCCGCGGAGCTGCTCGTGGAGAACTCCTTCGGTGACAAGGTCTTTTTCTGCAACAGCGGGGCCGAGGCCAACGAGGCAGCGATCAAGCTCGCAAGACGGTATTCCTGGAAGAACCACGGTGAGGGAAGGTCGGAGATCATTGCCATGGAGAATTCGTTCCACGGGAGAACCGTTGCAACCTTATCGGCAACGGGCCAGGCGAAGTTCCAGGTGGGTTTCAGCCCGCTGGTCCAGGGCTTCACCTTCGTGCCCTTCAATGACCTGAAGGCGATAGAGGGCGCCCTGTCGGAGCGGACCTGTGCGGTCATACTGGAATGCATCCAGTCTGAAGGGGGCGTATTCGTGGCGGAGAAGGAGTATCTGAAGAAGCTCAGAGAAATGACGGAGGCCAGGGACATCCTGCTGATCCTCGACGAGGTTCAGACGGGTATCGGCAGAACGGGAAAGCTCTTCTGCTACGAGCACTACGGCCTGGAGCCCGACATCATGAGCCTCGCCAAGGCATTGGGAAGCGGATTCCCGGTGGGCGCCATCGTGGCAAAAGACCGGGTGATAGACGCCTTCGAGCCGGGTACGCACGCCTCTACCTTCGGCGGAAATCCCCTCGCCTCGGCCGCGGTGACGGCAACGATCAACACAATCCTGGAAGAAGGGATCGTGGGGAAGTGCGAGACCACAGGGGCATACCTCCTCAAAGGGCTCCTGGAACTGAAGAAGAGATTTCCCTTTATCGTTGACATAAGGGGCATGGGCCTGCTGCTCGGGATAGAGTTCACCACAGAGGTCAACCCCCTCGTACAGGACTTTCTCGCTGAAGGGGTCATCCTCTATGGGTCGAAGGGGAACGTGGTGAGGCTCCTCCCTCCCCTGATCATCGGAAAAGAAGAGGTCGATATATTCCTCGAGATAGCCAGTAGGATATTCGAGAGGCACCACAAGAAATGAAGAGGGATTTCACGAGGCTCCTCGACATAACCGAAGAGGAGTGCGCCTCTCTCCTGGACCGGACCCTCTTCATGAAGCAGGTGCGCAAGGCGCGGGGGGTATACAAGCCCCTCAAGGACCGGACACTGGCGATGATCTTCGAGAAGGCATCGACGAGGACACGCATATCCTTTGAGGTCGGGATGGAGGAGCTGGGCGGTCACGCCCTCTTCCTCAGCCCGACAGAGACTCAGATGGGCAGAGGGGAGCCTGTGCGCGATACGGCGAGGGTGCTTGCCAGGTACGTGGACGCGATCATGATCCGCACGTTTGCCCAGGAGACCGTGGAAGAGTTGGCCAGGTGGGCGTCGGTCCCCGTCATCAACGGCCTCTCCGATCTCTACCACCCGTGCCAGATCCTGGCGGATCTCTTTACCGCGAGGGAGTTCAAGGGCGAGCTGGAAGGCTTGAGGATGGCCTATGTGGGTGACGGAAACAATATGGCCAATTCGTGGGTCGAGGCCTCCCTTCTTTTCGGCTTCTCCCTGGCCGTGGCTTCACCCCCGGGATACGGACCCCATGAGGAGCTGCTCTGCAAGGCGAGGGAGAAGGGCACCGCCACGCTCTTCGCCGACCCGCTCGAGGCTGTCAGGGGGGCCGACGTGGTCAACACCGACGTATGGATCAGCATGGGTAGGGAGAAGGAGAAAGAGGAGCGGAAGAAGGCCTTTGCCTCCTTCCAGGTGGATGAGGGCTTGCTCAGGGCCGCAAAACCCGATGCAATAGTGATGCACTGCCTGCCGGCGCACCGGGGCCAGGAGATCACGGACGATGTCTTCGAAAGGTTTCACCACGTGATCTTCACCGAGGCAGAGAACCGGCTCCACGCGCAAAAGGCGCTTTTGGAATGGCTGCTGACGGAGGAGATACATGGGTAACATAAGAAAAGTCATCCTCGCCTATTC